>Ga0182027_10008605_pt1 | contig 14820 bp, 8 predicted proteins | sample 712E1DmetaG_FD_121300 | JGI IMG/M metagenome (GOLD analysis project Ga0182027, IMG submission 121300) | Permafrost microbial communities from Stordalen Mire, Sweden - 712E1D metaG (Illumina Assembly) | ecosystem: Environmental > Terrestrial > Soil > Wetlands > Permafrost | place: Sweden... | reverse complement strand
TGGCAAGAAATTCATAATAGCCACAAAATCACCAAGTCACCAAATTGCACCAAAATATTTACCGAACTAATGTTTCTTAATACATTCATTTAATTTCTATCTTATTAAATTTTTAATCCATCTTTTGTTAGTTGTTCAATCAAAAAAACATACAAATTTTTATACGTCCAAATAATGAGTTAATTTTGAAGACAGTTGTTGTAACAGTTAAAACTGATAAAAAACAAATGCTTGAAGGAAAACTACCTGAAAAAACTGTTGAAAGGTTAAGCGAATACAGGCGTACTTTGTTACTTTGTTTAGCCGAAGGTAAAACCCATATTTTTTCGCATGATCTTGCCAAGTTGCACAACATCACAGCAGTGCAGGTCCGCCGCGATATTATGTTTATCGGGTATTCAAGCGCACAACGAAAGGGTTATGATATTAAAGAAATGATTGATGTAATCGGTCGTGTCCTTGATGCAGAAACAGGTTTAAATGTAGCGATAGTTGGTATCGGAAACCTTGGCCGTGCTATAACGTCATACTTTAGCGGTAAGCGTTCAAAATTGAATATTGTTGCTGCGTTTGATAATGACCCGGGAAAGACCGACCGTATCATTGCAGGAGTTTCCTGCTTTAAAATTTCAATGATCCCTGAAATAATAAAAGAAAAAGGAATTTCAATAGGTATAATAACGGTTCCATCCGATTTTGCTGCAGATACAGCAAAAAGTCTGATTGAATCTGGCATAAAAGGCATACTTAACTTTACTTCTGTTCCTTTGAATGTGCCTGAAAATGTGTATCTCGAAAATTCCGATATGATAACCCTTCTTGAGAAAGTAGCTTACTTTGTTAAATAATTCCTTAATTTAAAAATTACTTTTTTTCTTGATTCAAATATCTTTTAATATATTTCTAACAGGCCATCAGTCATTTTATAGTAATTTTGCGGTAGGCTGAAGTCAGGAAATGAACCGATGATTTATAATCCACAACAATATAAAATTAAAGATGAACGGATGCAACCGTTTATCAATACTGCCGAGATTTGGAATTGTCTTGAAATTGAAAAGCCGGACAAAGTAAAAATTCGGGAAATAATTAGTAAGTCGCTCGAAAAAAAACGCCTGACATTAGCAGAAACAGCCTGCTTAATAAATACAAATGATCCGGAATTAATAGAAGAAATAAAAAATGGTGCCCGGCTGTTAAAAGAGCTAATTTATGGAAAACGGATAGTCCTCTTTGCACCACTTTATGTTGGCAATTTGTGCATCAACAATTGCGCTTACTGTGGATTCAGGTCATCAAACAAGGATCAAATCCGGAATACGCTTACAAAAGAAGATTTGATTGAAGAAGTAAAAGCGTTGGAAGAAACCGGTCAGAAACGGCTGATTTTAGTTTTTGGTGAACACCCCAATTATGACGCACAATTTATCCACGATACCGTTAAAACGGTTTATGGCGTAAAACAGGGCAATGGTGAAATCCGTAGGGTCAATATAAATGCGGCGCCACTCGATATTGATGGATTCAGGGTTGTTAAAGATGCAGGAATAGGCACTTACCAGATTTTCCAGGAAACATATCACGAGGAAACATATCAAAAACTTCACCCTTCAGGGCCAAAAAAATATTTCGATTGGCGCTTGACAGCTCTCGACAGGGCTCAAGAAGCAGGCATTGATGATGTTGGGATTGGTACTCTTTTCGGTTTGTATGACTGGCGTTTCGAAGTGCTTGGATTGATTAGGCACACGAACCATTTCGAAGCAGTATATAATGTCGGGCCACATACCATTTCGTTCCCCAGGTTGAAAAATGCTTCGAACCTCCAATTCGACAAACAACATTCTGTAAGCGATGAAGATTTCACCAAATTAATTGCTATTTTAAGGCTTGCTGTTCCATATACCGGGTTAATCCTTACAGCCCGTGAACCGGGAAATATACGTGATGAAATTTTACAATTCGGGGTAAGCCAGATTGACGGTGGCACAAAAATAGAAATCAAAGGATATACAAAAGATGACGGAAAACAGGATTTAGATAAAGAACAATTTCAGATAAATGACAACCGTTCGTTAAACGAAATAATAAATGAACTGATCGGAAATGGTTTCATTCCTTCATTTTGCACATCCTGCTACCGTGCAGGGCGTACTGGTGAGCATTTTATGGAGTTCTCTGTGCCAGGTTTTATTAAGCGTTTTTGTCAACCGAATGCGATCCTTACCCTTTCAGAATACCTCGAAGATTATGCACCTGAAGAAACTAAAAATATCGGATATCGGCTAATTGAATCCGAAATCGGCATGTTCGATAATAACGGTATTAAAGATAAATTGATAGAAAAACTTGCACTGATTAAGAAGGGCAAAAGGGATTTGTATTTTTAATTAAAGCATAAATTGCAGCCTGGCCCTTATCCCAAAAATTTGAACATCCGGATTCCTGGTGTATGTTAAACGCCATAAGGCATCGAACCGTACAAATTTGAAAATATTCTCAATACCAAAACCCGCTTCAATATATGGTTTATCCAAACTTTGCATAAAAGATGGCAAAAAAATATCTTCCGTGTTTTTCCTGCTCAACCTTCCTGCAACTGCTTTTACTGAAAGAACTTCCCGAAGTTTAAGTTTCCGTATTAATGGCAAATAATTCAGGATCATTCCCTGCAAATGTTGTTCAGAAGCAAGTGAAACATATTCATCAGCCACAAATTCATAATAGTTCATCATGTTGTATGCATTACTGTTCGATCCATAAGTTTCATTGCCATTCATTATATTGAGCAAAGGCCAGGGCGCTATTCCAAAAGTTTTTCCAGCCTCGATTTTGTACTTATTGAAACCAAAAGGATTTGTTTGTAAATATTGCTCCATTGAAAATTTCAATTTCCAATATTCATAACTACAGCCCAATAAACCTTTTAAACTATATGAAGTTACAAGATCAAAGGAAGGGTTATTGTTTTTTTTTCTTCCTCTTGCAAATTTCGATTGATAAAACTCTTGACCGCTTTCCAAATGAAAACCAACATCCAAATGAGAAGTTGAAATAAATGGCACCGTTTTGCCATCGGATGCTTTAATAATTGGAATAAACTGACTTGGGAAAATACGCATATAATTAAAGCTGATCAAATTGGTCAAATCTTTTAACAAGTCTGTCTCAAGTGTACTGTTAAAGCAATTGATCATTTGAAGCTTTGTAAATGGATTTCTTCTGGCTATCGAAGAGATTATATTTTCGTTCAACGGCTCGCCCGGTTCAATGTTAATCTGGCTGATGTCGTGCATAAAAACTGTTGTCAGGCTGGATCGGGGGGTTTTATTTAAAATCCAGATTAATTTGCCATAATATTTCAATTCATTATCATAAGTTCCATAAGCCATATAACCAGATAATTTATATTTATAGCTTAGATTTTCTGTTGTAGCTCCTCCAAACCTGAACCTATTGCCTTCTACTTTATTATAGCTATAAACTGAAAAATATGGCCCGATTTTGAATTTACCAAAATTATAATGTGCATCGAAAATTGTACTTAAAATATCATATATTGTGCGAAATGCCGCAACATTTTTTATAGAATCGACCATCATATAAACCTGCTTCTCCCTGCTGGTAAGTTGTTCGGGTCTAACCTGGCCCCAATCTCTTATTTTCAAGGATGAATCTGAAAATACTACCCTATCTATTTTGTACCTTACATTATTTGGTATTGGACTGTTTAATATATAGTTGGAATATATCGATACCTTATCGCCTTGCATACCATTGATTTTTTTCCAATCGACCAGGTTTAAATCTGCTTTAATATGTTCCTTTGAAATTAACCATACTGAATCATTAACAGGTTTAAATTCGTCTTCAACCATGAGATCTGAAATAAAATTCAGGTTTGCTTCACGGTTCACAAACATCGTTATGCTTTGAATTGCAAACGAAGTATCGGCAACCCAGAATTCCCCTGTAAAGGTCCTTTCCTGCTTGCGCCTGGGCTTGAAAGCAATACAGTAGCATTTATGACCATTTCTTATTGCACTGTCTAAAAGATAATATCGATAAAATAACAGGCCTGCATCTGCAATTGGGCTAACAAATCCAGGCTCAGTATAAAATACCATATAATTGCTATAAATATCGAGGCTCTGATTAATGCCTGCAATGAATTCATTGACACTTTCGTCGCTGATCCCTGAAATTTGGGTAGCTTTTATAATCTCTTTCTCAAAATTTGGATTTCTCAAATGATATAACTTAGAAGCAGTTTCAGATATCAGCACTGGTAGATAAGTTTTACCTGTAAATTTATTTGTATCAATATATTCAAATACAAATTTAAATGGTCTTAGTACTTTTCGGTTTCTGAATTTATCATCAATATTGCTTAAAGAAATACATGTTTTGTTGTAAATTTCACATTGGTAATTTCGAAATTTTTGAGTGTTGAATTCCTTTCTGCGTTGGATATTCCGAATAATCCTATGAGCAGGGTTCTCGCCGGGGAGAATTACTATTTCGTCCAATATGGCTGTATTACGTTGCAAATTGAAATTAATTTGCTGCGATGGATGCTGGTCAAATTTTTCCGAATGTGCCCTGTAGCCAAGAAACGAAGCAATTATCGAATCAAATTTTAATTTAGTTTCTAAGAAATAGTAACCTGAATCGTCAGTAATAGTTGCAACAGACGATTTTTGGATGTAAATATTTGCAAAAGGGATAGGTTCGCCTGTTTCTGCATCTTTAACCCATCCCCATAAGCGTATAGTTTGACCAGGACAATTATATATAAATAAAAAAAGGCCAAATATTATGCCTGAAAACTTTAACCTTAAACCTGACATATTTTAAATTGAAATTTTATGATTAATTTAAAGGTTATATAAAAGTAGAAAAATAGAATGAAAGACCCTCTATAGATTTATTGTATATCTGAAATTAATAGAGATATGTCATTTAAATGCTTCTTTCATTTCTTCTTTTCCTGGAAGAATTCTTAACATATTTGACCTTCACGGAAGAAAATGGACAATAAGATTTACCTGTTGACGGTTACAAGATAATACTTAAATTATTTAATATTTTAATTCTGATAAGAATCGAAAAATTCCTAATTTCGAAACCTGAAATATAAATATTACTATAATTTAAAAATAATAACAATGGCAGATAGTGTAAGTAACCCAAAGGTTGTATTAAAGAAAAAACAGATTCCTGTTTTAGTTGATTTTTGTCTTGAGGAATCAATTGAATTCAGTGTTAAACAACAAACATTTCCTGAAACTGAATGGGAAATAGAGCTGAAACTTAAAGATATTAAAACAGCAATAATTGTCGGTATGTTTTTACGTGAAAATAAATTTGAAGTTGAAGGCTTGGATCAGCAACGATATAAAAAGACTGGTGGTAAAAAAGCCGATGAAAAACAAGATACTATTTCAAAGAATGAACCTACTCATAAAGCTGAAACCAAAACAGATCAACTTTCAAAACCAAAACATGAAACTGAGGATAATCAATCGCCGACCCTGATGTAGAATTATATTTACAAAAAAAATATCCTCCTTTTCGTCAAAATTTAAAAATTTCAACCGGTATTGAAATCCATTTTCGTACTGGTTTTTTTATTTGATATGTTTTCAAAATTAAAAAGTGTAAATAAAACGTTTAAAATTAACTGAAGTTTATTATTATTGTATGAAAATCAAATCTGATCCCAAAAATCAGATTTAATATGTTTGTAATTCTTTATTAAAAATAAAAGTCATGATCGAACTTAAACAACTTGAAGTCTGGTTTATAACCGGAAGCCAACATTTATACGGAGAAGAGGTATTAAAACAGGTCGCGGAAGATTCAAAGGAAATTGCTGAATTTCTATCAAAATCAATTTCAATTCCTGTAAAGATAGTTTTCAAACCTGTGCTTACAACACCTGATGCAGTCTATTCTCTGTGTATGGGTGTCAATACAGCGAAAAACTGTATAGGAATAATAACCTGGTGCCATACTTTTTCGCCTTCTAAAATGTGGATAAATGGCCTGAAGGTTCTCCAGAAACCAATTCTGCACCTTCATACGCAATACAACCGCGACCTGCCCTGGGGAGAAATCGATATGGATTTTATGAACCTCAACCAGGCAGCGCATGGCGACCGGGAGCATGGGTATATTATGACACGAATGCGGATCAACCGAAAAGTCGTTGTAGGTTATTGGAAAGACGAAAATGTGCAGGAAAGGATCGGGGTTTGGTCACGTGCCGCTGCTGCATGGTACGATATGCAAGGCGCTAAAGTAGCAAGGTTCGGCGACAACATGCGCGAGGTAGCAGTAACAGAAGGCGACAAAGTGGAAGCACAGAAGCAATTTGGTTATTCAGTTAATGGCTATGGTATTGGAGATTTGGTAGCTTATGTAAACAAAGTTTCTGAAAGTGAAATTAATAAACAGGTTGAAACTTACTTTGCTGAATATGTTGTTTCATCTAACATCAAAAAAGACAATACTCTTCTTCGAGATGCAGCTAAGATCGAAATCGGCATGCGTAACTTTCTGATAGAAGGAAATTTCAAAGCATTCACAACAACCTTTGAAGATTTACACGGGCTTAAGCAATTGCCAGGTCTGGCTGTTCAACGCCTGATGGCCGAAGGCTATGGTTTTGGTGCAGAAGGCGATTGGAAAACAGCAATGCTTGTTCGCTCAATGAAAGTAATGGCTGCTGGTTTAAAAGGAGGAACTTCATTTATGGAAGATTACACATACCATCTCGATCCAAAAGGAATGAAAGTTTTAGGTTCGCACATGCTTGAAGTTTGTTCGTCTATAGCGGATGGAAAGCCTTCATTAGAAATTCACCCGTTGGGAATTGGTGGGAAAGCCGATCCGGCCCGACTGGTATTTAATGTTGCAGATGGCGCAGCAATCAATGCATCACTTATCGATATGGGAAATCGTTTCAGGCTTATAGTAAATGAGGTTGATGTGGTAAAACCAGATGCCCCGCTTCCAAAATTACCTGTAGCCCGAGTAGTTTGGGTGCCGCGCCCAAATATGCCGGTTGGCGCTGCTGCATGGATATATGCAGGAGGTGCCCATCATACATCTTTTAGCCAGGTTGTTACTTCGGAATATATGGAAGACTTTGCAAATATTGCAGGGCTTGAATATGTTGTTATTGACAAGGATACTAAAATCAATGATTTCAATAAAGAACTTCGCTGGAACGAAATGTATTACATGCTTGCAAAAGGATTAAAATAAGTTTTAATCCAACTTCTGAAATTTAGGCTGCCATATTGGTAGCCTTTTTTATTAAACTTACAAATGCTATGGGCAATATTACATTAAATGCACATATTGTTGGGAATCATATTGAAGTGTCGATTGCCGATGATGGAGTTGGAATTCCTGAAACAAAAATAAATAGGCTTTTTAATATAGATACAAATATAACTACCAAAGGTACAGATAATGAATCTGGAACAGGCCTGGGTCTTATTTTATGTAAAGAATTTATTGAGAAGCATGGAGAAATAATTTGGGTAAAAAGTGAGTTTGGAAAAGGCAGTAGATTTAAATTTACACTTTCTGTTGTGTAGAATTAAAATATCTGAGCAAAACATAATTATTTTAAAGACTTTAAATTTAATATTTTTACAATTGTTACAAATTGAAACAACCTGTATTTATTATTAAATTTGAATTTCATAAATAGTTAAATAAGGTATAAGTTGAAATCATTAATAGAAATATCAGACGAGAAGTGCAAGATTTGCTACGCCTGTGTTCGTGCATGCCCGGTGAAAGCTATTAAAGTTGCAGCCGGAGGACAAATCCCGACAATTGTTAGGGAACGCTGTGTAGGTTGTGGTTCATGCGTCAATGCTTGCTCTCCAAATGCAATAACTTACCGGGACGAAAAAGAAATTGTTAAAGAACTGCTTTCATCAAACGATAATGTTGTAGCTACTATTGATCCGGCATTTGCAGCAGAATTCCCCGACATCACCGATTATCGGAAATTTGTAAAAATGTTAAAACAACTTGGTTTCAAACAGGGTTATGAAGTTTCATTCGGTGTTGATCTGGTTGCAAAAAATTACAAAAAACTATTTTCTAATTTCCGTGGTAAATATTACATCACCAGCAACTGTCCCGTAGTAGTTTCTTATGTAGAAAAATTTCATCCTTCGATAGTAAAAAATCTTGCACCGATTGTTTCGCCTATGATTGCAATGGCACGCGTGATTAGAAAAAAGTTGGGCAATGATGTTAAAATTGTTCACCTTGGGCCATGTACAGGGGCAAAAGATGAAGCCAGACTTTACGAAGAAGGGACTGCAGTCGATGCAGTACTTACATTTATTGAATTGCGGGAATTGTTTGCAGAATTTAATATTAATGAGAGTGCACTGGAATTTTCGCATGTTTCAGAACCGATAGGTTTTGCCGGGTCATTGTATCCAATCAGCAATGGATTTCTTCAGGCTGCCGATATTAGCGAAAACCTTCTCGAAAACATTGTAGTAACCGGCGATGGCAAATCAACCATGATTCAATATACAAAAGCATTCGAACAGGGAATCGACGATATCAACAGTCACTTCAATATTTTTTATTGCAAGGGTTGCCTTTTGGGGCCTGGCACAAGTCGCGGACGAAACAGGTTAGAACGAAGGGCATTGGTCGTTGAATATGCCAATAAGCGGATAAAATCTCTTGATTTGTCGGCATGGGAGAAAAATATGGAAACTTATGCTGATATAGATTTATCAAGGACTTTTGAAGCGGGAAACCAGCGATTGCCGGAACCTCCTGAAGAAAAAATAAAAGAAATACTTCGTAAAATCGAGAAAGTAAGAAAAGAAGACGAAGTCGATTGCGGAGCCTGTGGCTATGAGACTTGTCGCGATTTTGCCACTGCAGTTGCAAAAGGTCTTACCATACCTGAAATGTGTACAACCTTTACATTTAAAAGCCAACAGAATTATATAAAAACGCTAAGGGCAAGTAACGAAAAATTAGCGCAAACACAAGCCGCGCTCGAAGAATCGGAAAAAATAGCCCGGCGGGAACACGAAACTGCCAAAGAGACCTCAGAAATGAATACTGCGATGTTGCAAAAACTCAGGGCTGGTGTCGTTTTTATTGATAAAAATTTGAAGATTACGCAAGCCAACCAGAATTTTATAAGTATGCTTGGCGATGAAGCAAAAGAAATCAATGAGATTATTCCCGGACTGGTTGGGGCTGATATTAAGTCGCTCCTGCCCTACTCATTTTACAACATTGTATCTTTTGTGCTTAATACCAATGAAGAAGTAGTCAACCGCGATGTACAAATCCAGGATAACCTGATCAATATTTCGGTTTTCCCGATTAAACGTAATAAAATTGCCGGCGCCATCGTGCGCGATTTATATCAGCCAGAGGTACGTAAACAGGAAATCATAAACCGCGTTAGTGAAGTTATTGATAAAAACCTTGAAATGGTTCAACAAATAGGGTTTCTATTGGGTGAAGGCGCTGCTGAAACAGAGTGGATGTTAAATTCCATTATCCAGGCATACAAGGCTGAAAAGAAAAAAGAATGAACACGGCCTTTCACATAGAAGTTAATTGCCAACAAAACATTCATGATGGTGAAAGGGTTTGCGGCGATGTGTTCCTTACAAAAAAAGTACAGGAAGAAGGCCGTATAATCGTTGTGCTTTCCGATGGGATGGGGCATGGAGTTAAAGCCAACATGCTTGGGATACTTACATCAACAATGGCTGTTAACTTCACGCGCGAGCACAAAGAAATGAATAAAATTGCCGAAGTTATCCTAAACACATTACCAGTTGATTCTGAAAAAAAGACAAGTTTCTCAACATTTACTATAGTAGATATTGAAGCTGATGGCAAAACAACAATTCTTGAATATGAAAATCCAAAGTGCTTAATTTTACGTGGCAATCTACCTATTGAACCAGAATGGACCTGCTTGTTGCTTAACACCAAACGTAAAGTTGGCAAAGAAATTCATAGTTGCACTTTTTATGCACAAAGAGATGACAGGCTACTGCTTTTCACTGATGGTATTACACAATCAGGAATGGGTTCGGCACAATATCCTACAGGTTGGGGTATAGACAATGTGAACCAGTTTTCGACCGAAGCAGTAACAAAATCTCCGGATATATCGGCATCCAAGCTTGCATTTAAAATTATTTCCGAAGCTTATAAAAACGACGGTTTTATTAGTCAGGACGATACAAGCTGTGCTGTAATTTACTTTCGCGAACCACGTAAAATGCTTATATGTACCGGCCCTCCAATAGAACCAAATAAGGACAAAGAACTGGCAAAAATTGTAAAACAATTCGAAGGGAAGAAAATTGTTTGTGGAGGCACAACAGGAGATATTCTCAGCCGAGAATTAAACATTGCCATTGCCGAAGGGCAGAAACAAGATGATCCCGAGTTACCACCACAGTCGTTTATGGAAGGCATTGACCTCTATACAGAAGGAATCCTAACGTTGAGCAAAGTCCACAGGATACTTCAGGCTCATAACAACAGCTACAGGCTCGACAAAGGGCCGGCAGATCAAATTGTGCGGTTACTGCTCGAAAGTGACGATATTCAATTTCTTGTTGGCACTAAAATTAACGAAGCTCACCAGGACCCAAACCTGCCCATTGACCTCGAAATAAGAAGAACGGTTGTAAGGAGGATTGAAAGAGTGCTGAATGAAAAATTCCTAAAAAATGTACAGGTAAAATTTATTTAGAAACAATTGCTTACCAAATTAATGGGCCGCAATTCCATTATCTAAATAAAAAATTCTAATTGTTGTTAGCTTTTTGTAAAGCAATACCCACCGAACTTTTAAATAAATTATACGACCATGTTACAACAGTTATGCCATCTACACTTTCTAATAACTGGAATTGCGTTAACTTACGTGGATAATTCTGAACCCCCTTCTAATCATTCCTGCATTGATTAACATATAATTCATTCCCAATGTAATGTTTTTCATATCTATCGTTAAATATTTCTTTATTCAAAGTATCATAAATTTGAAAATCAAACTTAAATAAAATGTTGCTTTTTCAATATTATTTTTGTCATGAAATCGTATAATTGTTTTTGACCTTAGTTAATTTTAAATATATTTATACTTAAGAACTTCATTTTTATGAATAAAAAAATATTTATATATTTTGCTTTATTCTTTTTGAGTTTACAGTTAACAACCGCTCAAAATACTTTCAGGAAATTTTACCATATTACCCGAAACTCAGGATTATCACAAAGCACAATAAACTGCATTATTAAAGATAGCACAGGTTTTATGTGGTTTGGAACAAACGATGGATTAAACCGATACGATGGATATAATTTTCAGCATTACAGGTATCATCCGGATAGTATTTTCTGTCTGGGACTTGGAAGGGTAAATTGTATGTTTATCGATAGTAAAGGCAGGTTCTGGTCTGGTACAGATCAGGGTGGGCTCAATCTTTTCGATATTAAAAAAAATAGCTTTATCCGCTTTCAGCATGATATCAATACCAACAATTCAATCCCTGATAACGATGTAAGGGCAATAATCGAAAACGACAAGAAAGAATTATGGATAGCAACTTATGGAGGTGGAATAAGTTTATTCAATTGTGAAAAAAAAACATTTTCAAATATAAATTTGTCTGATAAAAGGGTTTCTTGCCTGGGATATGACAATGATGGAAACTTATATGCCGGCACCTACGATGGAGTTGAATTTTATAGAAATGCCAGGAAAGGCTTGCCTAAAGATGAAGTACCTACCAAGCTTAAAGAATTAGAACACAAAAACGTAATTTCAATCTTTAAAGACAGCAAAGGGATTTTGTGGTTTGGCACTATGGGTGATGGCGCATTTTCTTTTAACCCGGCTACTAAGTCCTGGCAACCATACAATACGCAAGCCAAAGGTCATTATTGTTTATCTCATGATATTGTACGTGCTTTTACCGAAGATAAAAACCATACAATACTTATAGGAACCGGAGGCGGTGGAATAAATATAATAAGCCCCAATATGCACGTTGATGCTGTAATCCAAAATCAATTGAACAATCAATTTAGCCTGAGTTCAGATATAATTTACAGCTTTTACCGCGATGAGGAAAATAATCTTTGGACAGGAACTTATAATACTGGCATAGATGTAATTTTTGATGTAAAGGATAAATTTAACCATATCAGAAGTTTTGGGGAAACAAATAATCTTTCTAAAAATTCGGTCTTAGCTATATTGGAAGATAAGAATGGAAAAATCTGGATTGGCACTGATGGCGGTGGTTTAGACAAGTACGACCCGGTGAATAATAATTTCGAACACTTTAAACATAACCCGGAAAATTTGAATTCAATTAGCGGGAATGCAGTCAAATCGTTATTTTTTGACCACGATGGAATTCTCTGGATAGGAACTTTTACTGAAGGCCTAAATGCTTTTAATCCTAAAACTGGCCGGTTCAGAAGGTTTTACCATGATGGCTCTAATGAGAATAGTCTGGCAACCAATCATATTTGGGACATAGACCAGGATAAAGATGGGAGTCTCTGGCTGGCTATGTTGAATGGAGGATTGGATTGTTACAATCCAAAGACAAATTCATTTAAGCATTATACTCATAAAGTTGGAGACTCAACAAGTTTATCGGACAATGCTGTATCAGTTGTCAGAATCGATTCAAAAGGCAATTTATGGATAGGAACTGAATATGGCGGAATTTCAGTAATGAAAAATGGCGAACACAATAAGTTTAAAAACTTTAAAAAATCAGATAATATATATGGTTCCCTGAGCAGTAATCAAATTTGTACAATTTATGAGGATTCAAAAGGTCAGATATGGATTGGGACTTTAGGAGGCGGAATAAATATCTACAATGAAAAAACAAGCCAATTTAAAGCAATCACAGAAGATGATGGCCTTCCAAGTAACTTAGTATATGCTTTTCTTGAAGACAAAAAGCATAATTTATGGATCAGTACAAATAACGGGCTCTCAAAACTGACCAGCACGGATGATAAAGTAAATAAACCGGCTTTTCAAAATTACGACCTGAGTGATGGATTGCAAAGTAATGAATTTTCACCTCAATCGGCGTGTATTGCATCATCCGGACTTATGTACTTTGGCGGGATCAATGGCATAAATTCTTTTTCGCCCAATAACCTGATAATAAACTCACACATTCCACCGGTTGTTTTAACTGATTTAAAAATTTTCAACAAATCTGTAGATATAAATCATCCTGGTTCCCCTTTGTTAAAATCAATATTCATTACCGATACAATAATATTAAAATATTCTCAGTCGGTTATTACATTTGAGTTCGCTTCCCTCGACTTTGTAATCCCTACTAAAAACAAGTACAAATATATATTGGATGGTTTTGAAAGTAATTGGAACGATGTCGGAAACCAACATACAGCTACTTACACAAACCTTAATCCGGGAGAATATGTTTTTAAGGTTATCGGTTCAAACAATGATGGTGTATGGAACATGAAAGGAAAATCGGTGACCCTGATAATAAAACCTCCATACTATAAAACCTGGATTTTCAGAATTGTCATTGGCTTATTGATTGTCCTCTTGGCATATTTATTTTATCGGGACAGGTTAAGGACTCTCGAAGGTCAGAGAAAAAATTTAAAACTTATGGTCGATGAGCGGACTACTGAATTACTTAAACTAAATAAGGCATTTGAAATACAAAATAATGAAATTGAAAATCAAAGCAGGGAACTATTCAGTCAAAAAGAGAGCCTTATAAAAATAAATAAAGAGTTGGAAATAAAACAAGCTCAAATTCAGGTGCAAAATACTGAACTCGAAAAACACCGAAATAATCTTGAAGATTTAGTGACCCAGAGGACATCAGAATTAGAACAGGCTAAACTTAAGGCAGAAGAATCGGACCGGTTGAAAATGGCATTTCTGTCCAACATGTCACACGAAATTCGTACACCCATGAATGCCATCATCGGGTTCTCTTCTTTATTAAGCGACCCCGATATATCTGAGGACGAGCGGCAGGAATATATCAGGCTTGTTAATGTCAATGGAGAATCTTTATTGGTACTAATTGACGATATTCTTGATCTCTCCAGGATTGAAGCAAACCAGATTGAAATTAAAAAAGACATTTTCAACATTCAACAATTTATTAATGATTTATTTATAAACTATAAACAAATAAGGTCAGATAATAAAAAAATAGACTTTGTAATAAACTCAAGAATCGATCCTGAAAGGCTTATTGAAACAGACAGGCACCGCTTGCGACAGATACTCATTAATTTGCTCGACAATGCTTTTAAGTTCACATTTGAAGGTTCTATCGAGCTCGGGCTGTCTGAAAAAAATAGTGAATTCATCTTTAGTGTAAAAGACTCGGGAATCGGTATCGATTCCAATTCGTTAACAACTATATTTGACAGGTTCAGAAAAGGAAACGAAGATGGCAATAAAATATTTCGTGGTGTCGGACTTGGCCTCGCCATTTCAAAACGATTGGCTGAACTCTTAAATGGCAAACTGGAAGTCGAATCTAAAATTGGCGAAGGATCTACTTTTAGTGTTACGCTTTCCTCGACATTGTTGTCCTTTAGCGGTAAATCTGTTCAATACAAAACTACTAAAAGCACAAACCCGGAATTGCCTGATTTAAGCGGAAAAATAATTCTTGTTGTTGAGGACGAAAGAGACAATTATCTTTACCTGAATGGTTTGTTAAAACATCGCAATGCAATTATTCTTTG
>Ga0182027_10008604_pt1 | contig 14822 bp, 13 predicted proteins | sample 712E1DmetaG_FD_121300 | JGI IMG/M metagenome (GOLD analysis project Ga0182027, IMG submission 121300) | Permafrost microbial communities from Stordalen Mire, Sweden - 712E1D metaG (Illumina Assembly) | ecosystem: Environmental > Terrestrial > Soil > Wetlands > Permafrost | place: Sweden... | reverse complement strand
GGATTCCGCCTGCGATGAAATCGGAAACCCCTATTGCCTTTGCATAGGTCACTTTGTCCGCAAGCTCACCCCAGGAATTCCAACCAAAAGGAACACCGCCGCTCCAAGGTAAACGTTGCGCCTGCGCTGCATTTGCATCTGCATATTTTTCCAACCCATCGCGCCAATCGGCAAAGCAACCAATGAAAATGAGAGGAGACGAAAGCGCGTTACCCTTGATGGTTCCATGCGACACTTTGTCTCGTGTCAACGTTGATGTCACGCCGCCGAATACCGACAAAAAATCAAGCTTCCCGCTATTGCCTGTAAATGAGATCCCGGTTTTCCAGGTGTCGTGCGTGATAGACCCGGCCACGAGTCCTTTTCTTGACGTATTATCATAAAACGCAGCCACTTCATAACTTGTATCGGTACGGTTTATCGAACCGCCGTTATATCGGACAAATCCGTCATTGTCCCACGGCACGCGAAGGGCGCGCATGTCCGCGCCAAAACCGATGTCTACCCCGCCGGCGATCGCAACCTCCAAAGGAGATATCCGATTGCTTGACAAATTGGTCCCTTCGACGAAAACCTGCACGTTGCAGAACGTCGTATTATCGTAAAGATAGAATGTTTGCCGCATGCTTGCGCTGGTAGCACCACTCGAAAGCACAGTGAGTTTTGTGCCTGTCCCAAAGGTGTCGGAAAACGGTGCAGTACTCGCGACATGCGAAGAATAAATTTTACTGGTGAGCGTTGCGTTGGCAATGAGTGCGCTCGCGTATGTCTGGCCGATAACCTTAACGTTGTCCCAATAAAAATCGGCAGTACCATTTGTCAAATCATACTGGACAGTCACCGAACCTTTGCCAAAGGAAAGGACTTGATTTTTTGCCGCAAAAACCGGCGAATTTACCCATGCATAAAATGCAATAATTGTGAAAAGGGCCTTTTTGATACGCCAAACAACCATATCCGATCCTTTTTTTATTCACATTCTTGAAATTAGTTCCGAAGAAGGAGATTCTTTAAATATAAGGAAATCTCAATGCCTTTGCATTTCGATTTTCAGGTTAATCCAAGCACGGGCATTTTTGATGCAATTTAAAGTGTGCTTCAAATGGTACAATTCTGACAACATTATTTCGTACTGTATCTATACGGTTTTTTTGGCAAGGCTTATTTTATTAGTACCTATATTTGAATTATACACGGTATACCGAGTGTATAATTTATAAAATAAACTTATCCCATGCGACATGTCCCCGAAGCGATAGCGAAGTGAGAAGCATGGGGTTGCAAATTTAGGGGTGGAGCTAAATTTGGGGGTTTTGTTATACGTTTTGGGGGTTTTTAAATTTTTTCGGGGGGGGGGGCGTTGTGTTTTTTTCAAATTTATTTTCCCGTTGTCCTAAAACAGGCAAAATTCGAGGCATCAACAAGGATGCCTGGCCAAAATGGGCATTTTTGTTTTCCGGTATTGCAGCCACGATTTGGTTTCTTGTTCGCGTTGTACCAAAACCATCCCGCATAACCTATCCGTGCCAAAAAGCCTCGGCATCCGTAATGATAGGGCTTTTCGTGTATTTAGGCTCACTCCTGGGTTCGGTATTTGCTTATCGCAAAGCAAAGGCCCTCATTAAAAACTCAAAGATTTTGTACGGCTCCATTTTCTTTCTTATAAGCGGTATTTCCCTTTTTGTTTTTATCACAAACCATGTACATCCTGCTGTTGCTGCAAATGCACCGATAGGAACTGCAAAGGGTATTTATCCCGGTCGTGTAACTTGGGTTTATAATCCTAACGCTGCGATGTGGAGAGGCAATGGAAATTACTGGGCAGCAAATGTCAACCCGCAAGCAGAATATAACAAAGCCTTTACAGCCGGTATTGAAAACCTTTCCGGCGGCACCAATGATTCAACATCATGGGACAAAATTTTCAAATATTTCAACGACAATCATGGCCGTACCGGAACTGGATATCAAAAGGGAGACAGCATTGCCATCAAAATCAATCAGAACAATGCTGCTGTTACGGCAAATGACGATGGAAACGTCAGTAATGCCAACCCACAATCTGCGGTTGCAGTTATTGCGAGTCTCGTGAATGCCGGTGTACCGCAGGGTGAAATCACCATTGGTGATCCAAGCCGGATTGTAACCGAAAATATTTTCACCGCAATCCACACCCTTTTTCCGAATGTCCGGGTAGTTGACTATCAAGGCGGCGGAAACGGCCGTGTCACAACCACGAACACGTCGGGTGTTTTCATGACCAATCCCGATGGTGGCGTAAAGAACATGGAATCCGCTTGTTTCTATAATGCCCGATATATTATTAATCAACCTCTAATGAAAGGCCATAGCGGACAGGGAATTACCTTCGGGTCAAAGAATTTTTACGGCATAACATGACTTAAACCCGATTGGACGCAGAACGGCGGTCATCCGCTTATCGGTTCACTTACAGGATTCATGACAGCCCCTAATTTCGGGGGTAAAGTCGTTCTCTGGTGCATGGACGCAATGTATCCGAACCAAAACCTTGATGGAACGCCCAACCCGAATTGGGCTGAAGCGCCGTTTAACGGCAAGCCTGCTTCGAGTTTTATCATGTCGCTCGACGGCGTTGCCGAAGAATCGGTTTCGTTCGACTTTTTCTATCAGCATTACCAAAGCGAGGTTGATGCGAATTCAGGATATACCGGAGCGCCACAATACATTGTCAATGCCGCAAGCGCAAACCCAAGCGCCGGCGTAGAAGAACATTGGAACAACAATACTGCGCGCCAATATTCTCGCAACCTTGACCCTGTCAACGGCAAAGGGATCGAATTGACGTATGTAAATACTAACACCGTTACCTCTACTGTTTCTCCTGCGGCTGGAATTTCGCAATCAGCTCGTTTTGACATTGGCGCAGTTTCCCGCACAATGGCGCATATCCAACTTCCCGGAAATGGCAATTATCTTCTGTCTATATTCACCATGAATGGAAGCAAAATCGCCGATATTGCAAAAGGGAACGGCATTGCGGGTGGGAACGATGTTTCCCTCAACTACTTGCATTTGTCAAAAGGGACTTATTTATTGAGGCTTTTGTCAAACGGCAAACAGGTTGAAAAACAATTTCAGTTAGTATCTAAATAAAATTTCCTACGCTTTTTGCGTAGGTAATAATCACAGCTACAACTATCCAGTTGCGGAGCAACGGATTCGTTCAATAATCTGCAAGAATATTTGACCTCACCCCAAACCCCCTCTCCTATCAGAGAGGGGGTTTAATCACTAATAAAATCCCAACAAAACCTATTATTACTTTGTATATTAACTATTATGTTTATTTTTAACCTTTTTCCACGAGTGCGGCGTATCCCCATGCAAAAGCATATACCGTTTCGGGATTTTATTATTACAACGAGCCTTGCTTTCCTAATATTCAGTCAGGCTGCATTTTCCCGCACCATTGATCCATCGTACCAAATAGCCACCTGGAGCGGTTTCCGAACTGCTGCTGTTTCCTACACATTCGATGATAATTGTTCGAACCAGCTCGCGCTTGCAGTGCCGATGTTCAACAGCTACAACATGAAATTGACTCTATTTACCGTATCGAACTGGGTCACAAACTGGCCGGCTCTCAAGGCAGCAGCTTCTTCGGGCCATGAAATAGCGAGCCATACGGTAGACCATACGGTTTTAAATACGCTCAGCGCGGCAAACCAGGAAGCTGAACTTGCGAATTCTCAAATAGCAATTACAACAAATCTCCCGGGCGGGCAATGCGTTTCCATTGCCTATCCGAATTGCATTGAAGCAACCGAGTCAATAACCGCAAAGTATTACATTGCGGCACGCGGGTGTTCGGGCGTTGTCGAGACCGCCACGCCGGCAAACGCATTGAACATCAGCAGCATCGTATGCGGGGCCACCGGAAATTATACAACGACAAGTTCCCTCAACGATCTTGCGAACCAGGCTGTTTCGAAAAAAGGATGGTGTGTTTACCTTATACACGGGATCGACGGCGACGGCGGGTACTCACCGATTGCATCAACGGTTTTGAAGGCCCATATTGGCCATATGGATTCCCTTTCAAGTACGGTTTGGGTTTCCACGTTCGGCAATGTTTTCCGCTACATAAAGGAACGGGATTCCGTTTCGGTCAAGGAACCAACAAACGATGGAAGCGGCATCCACGTGCAGGTGACCGATACCTTGCCAAATGCAATTTACAATTATCCGCTTACGCTAAAGCGGACACTGCCTGCCGGGTGGACACAGGCCTTTGCAATGCAGGCAAACCGGAAAATCCCTTGTTCGATTGTTTCGCAAGCAATCCAATTTGACGTTGTCCCGAATGGCGGGGACATTGTCATCAGCAATTCGAGCACTTCAATTTTGACCGATTTACCGTTTACGCAAAATACTTTTTTGCAAAACATTTCGGCACGACGCAATAGTGACAAAATCATATTGTCATTTTTACATTCTCCACGCGAAGACGTAAACGTCGCGGTTTTCGATGCACGGGGGAAACACCTTTTCAACACTATGCTAAAAAACTCGCAACCAGGGGAAATCCAAATTCCTTTCAGCAGACATCTTGCTTGCGGAAATGTTTTTATTGTCAAGGTTTATAACAAAGAAGAAGCTTTCGCGAAGCAACTGATACTAAATTAACGGGTACGAGAAAAAACACACGCTTATATCGATTTCCAAGTGAAGCCCCGCTATTATCTTATTTCAAATACTGCACGGTTACGTCAAGAGATCGTTTCTTTGGACCCGCATTGATTTTTTGCGCATAGCCCACCGGCACGACAGCCATGAATTCACCACCGGGATTTCCTAAAAAATGCAATACTTGTTCCTGGATCATAATCAATATGCCCAGCCAAACAGAAGATAGACCAATTGATGTTGCGGCAAGCAGCATATTTTCTACCGCTGCTGCAGAACTTTGAATTTCCATGATTCTAAAAAAATCGACGGCTATTTCTTTATCAACTTCGAATAATTCCGGCCCGCGCTGCAACAATTCTCCTGTATTGACAACAGCGACCACAATCGGCGCGCTTGCGATGCTTCGGGCCGCCATGCGCAAAAGCGCAGACGTCGGACGCGGAAATCCAGTGGAATTAGCGGTGACCAGGTTGACCAGTTCGGATTTTTTATCCCCGCGAAGCACGATAAACCGCCACGATTGCTGGTTATGGGCCGACGGCGCCTGGTTGGCGGCATTCAATATCGTCGAGATGTCGCTTTCGGAAACATCCTGATCCGTAAACATACGGACGCTATGACGGTTATATATGGTATTCAGAGTTTCGTTCCGTAAAAACAATTGATTTTGATCGGTCATTGTAGCCTCGTGCGGTTAAGTAACACTTTGCTGCCTGGCAAACAGCCTTCTCGTATGTCCAATATAAAAGTCTTTCAGTTTGAGGGCGCGTTTTTCCAGAAGATGCCACGAAATAACCGCGAAAAACAAGGTGATGAAAGCGGACAAAAGTATCAGTCGGAAAATTGAAATTCCGGGGTTGCAGGCAATAATCGATTGCTGTACCGGAAAAGCGTAAATGTAAATGCCATAGGAATAATCGCCGAGCCGGTTATACCGACGAATTATTCCTTTTGGAACATAGGCAATGAAAAACAAAATGTAGGCTATGGCGCAAACATAAACAACAAAGAACGCTTGTTTGTTGATTGTAAAGAGCAGCACGGCGGCCAAAAACAACCAGAACAAGCGTCGCGAAACCACAATATGTTCCTTCAGCATATAGAATGAGGCGCCGATAAAAAACATGAAAAAAAGCCTTAAAAAATAGCTTTGGGCCGGAACGCAAAAATAACTGACAAGAACATAGACACCCGCACCAATTGTCAGCGCAATAATGATCCCCTTCAATGCCTTTAACCTGACAATGGGGGTAATTTGCAAACAAAGCCAGGCAACCGCAAGGACCAAATACATCCGTATTTCATACGGCATTGTCCACAGGGAACCATTTACCGTGTTTTTAAAAGGATTGTTGCAAAACACTCCGGGAAGATTATACGCCGCACCAAAAACAAGCGTACTGCTCTTGACACAATACTTGATCGTGTCTCTTGATAAAAAGTATTGCAGCAAAGGGACGGTTGTAAATACCGGGCCAAGGACAAACACCGTGAGCGCCACCACCACAATCAGGGCCGGGAAAATGCGAAGGACACGGGCCCAAACGAATTCGAGAGTGCTTTGTCGCGTTAGTAAACTTGCGGTAACCAGAAAGCCGCTGGTGATGAAAAAAACATCCACTGCCATGTAGCCCATGGTCGTGCCGAGGGTTTTTCGAAGCGGCTCGGCATCGCCTGTTCCGGCAATAAGGGCAAAACTATGGGTCACCAGCACTGCCAAGGCAGCACAAATCCGGATTAGATTGAAATTATTGTCCCGGCCGTTCGTGAATTCCGATAGTGTCAATTTCTTGCCTGTTGCCGAAAATTTCTTCACCTACGCCCCGACCATGAACATGGTTTCCAGGTCATGCTTCGAATATGCCTTGAACGCGAGCATGGTTGAGGTCTTCACGATTGAATTGATTTTAAGTAATTTGTTTGTTACCAACTCGGACAACTCATCGTTCGATTGCACGCGCGCGATGGCAACGAGGTCATATTCCCCGCTTACCGAGTAAACTTCAGAAATTCCCTTTGTGTCGGCCAGAAGCTCGGCGGTTTCGTTGACCTTAGACCGTTCAACATTGATAAGAACAACCGATGTAACCATGGAAGCCCCTTCCTTAAAGCCCAATTTTTCGTATTTTTAAACAGTGATAGCTTGCCAAGCGGTCATTTCATTTTCAGCATAGCCGAAATTTGTGACAAACCGCTCTATCGGACCGTGCGTAATACCCATGAGCGGCTCCCTGATCTTTTTTGCAAAGTAGTAATCGACGGCGCCGGAGAATGTTCCCATGGCCAAACAATCGAGTCTCTTGTCGGGAGCGACAAACGGACCGCCTTTTGCCGACCCCCAGAGGGAATCTATAATGCACAGCTGCTGACGTACCGGACTGCCTCCCCATAAAGCATTGCTTTTGCTGAAAGCAAGGATATAATCCAAGCCACCGCCCAAATGGATGTGCTTGGGCTCAAACGTTCCTGCATGGTTTTTTAATGTCAAGGTTGTCCCGCCCAGCGACGGATCGTGGCTTTTATTGACGGCAATATTCACCAGAATGTCGACAGACCCATCCCCGACCATTCTCGTGCATTGATACGTGCCATTGCCCTTTTCCGGTATCGCAATTTTTATGGTTCCATTCATTTCCTTGTTTTTTTCGCTCACGATGATTCCGGCGGGAAGCCCGTTTTTAACATACGGCAAATAGAAAGCAGCGGCATCATGAGTGCCGTCGTAGATATAAAGATTTTGGTTCATTACGCCGAGCCTTTTGAGTTCGACGCATAGTTTATTGACAACTGCAAGCCTCGGGTGGTTTTTACCGATGCAGTTCACCTTGATCGCAGCCTTGACCTGTGCCCAGGTTTTGTTTTCGGGCTTGCGGAAAATTGTTTTCCACGCCTCCGGTGCATCCGTCTTTTTGGATAGGGACACGGCCATCGCGTCAAGGGTTTTCTCGACCTGCATGGCGTCAACCGGATCATTTTGCCCTGCCATGTCCCAGGATGAAGGATCCTTTTTAACCATGCCCGGATTTGTGCCGCACACAACACGGAGGTTATCGATGTCCGGGTTGACCGGCATACGCGGGACATATACATGGTTTACGGGATCGTCCTTGGAAAAAACCGGCGATGTTGCAACAATGATCCCGCCGGTCCCAAGTGCGGCTTTGGTAATGAATTCGCGTCGTGAGTATTGCTTCATATATGGCCTCCCTAATTTCGTTATTATTTCAAGTCAATTGCCCGCAATGCAGAAGACCCCGGTTGTATCGCCGAAGCCCCACTTTATCAATTAAATTCCTCAAGGTCTTCATAGGAATTTTTGACCGTACCCGTTGCACGGATAATATATCCGCCGATTATTCCGCCCCCCAATGCCAAAACAATGGTAAAGGCGATACCGATAAGCTCCGCCTTCGCGACGCCGGGCACGACGAAAACCGCGATAACGCCGCCAAAAAGACCGGGCATGCCATGGAGATTATGTACGCCGCAGGTATCCACAATCTTGAAAACCTTCTTGATTTTTGCCTGGACAACCGCATATCCGAAAACGCATAATGCCCCGGCCACCGCACCGATTGCAAAGGCGGTCGGCCCATTGACAAGATTACACGTTGCGCCGATCGAAACGCCGCCCGCAAGCGCTGCGTTTGCCATGTCGCCGATCATTACTTTGCCTTTACTGAATATCATGCTGCATATAAAAGTCGCCAAGGTTGCTCCACAAAGGGCAAGGATTGTGTTGATCGCAGTCACGGCCAATTGCCCTTCCGGGACAACGGCGCTGCAGAAACTGGGCCAAAACAACCATAGGACCATGGATCCGACCATTGAAAAACGGTTGGACGTCGAATCACTGGGAATATTTTCTTCCATATTACTCTCTCGCGTCAACGCAACGGCAAGACCCAGGCCGAAATAGGCGCCAAATGCATGAATAATGACAGACCCTGCCGAATCGACAAAACCTTTTGTGATTCCCAGGCCGCCATCGAGCACCAAAAATTCGTTGAGCATGTAAAGCGGGACCATGATGAGGGCAAGGACCCCATATTGATGCATGCGAATACGGCCCAAAACCGCGCCCGTTGCGATAAGCGCGGATGCAACCGCAAACTCGGCAAGCAACAGAGCCTTGATAGTATGCATTGGTACCGCTTCGGCGGTAAAAATGCCAAGGGAGCGCAGTACAAAATAAACCGGAAGACCGGCAGCAACGACAAGATATGTCCCGGTTGTCGCCCCATATCCGTAGCGCTGGACAAATACCATAAGAAAACCAAAACCAACCAGGAGCATGGCCAGGATGTGTATTGCAAAATTGTATTGCTGTACTTCCCTAAGCGACGTCATAATGCTTCCCAAAGACGTCGTTTCTGCAAAAGCAATAGTGGGAAACAAAAGAAATCCAAGAACAAGGCGCATACCAATTGGGGCGAGCTTTGGCATGATCGATCCTTTCGATAAAATGTTTTTCCCATTTTCCGTTTATAATTATTAATCAGTTCACAAGTATGATCTCATAAATTTCAAGTCACCCTGAGCTTGTGGAAGGGTTTTCATGGAGATGGTTATGGTTCGACAAGCTCACCATGACAAGTTTTAGTGCTTTAACTTATGAACTGCTTATTAAATCGCTTTATTTTGCTGCGTGCAGCGTTTTGACAAGCCACGCAATCGTTTCGCCCAGGTCTTTCATATTGGCAAGGGCTTCGGCGTCGTTCTCGACCTCGCCTTTTTGCATGCCGACGCCGAAATTCCAATAGGTTGATCCCGGCACGATCATTCTTGACATTAAGAACATGTGGTTGATTGAATCCATAACGTGCATTGCGCCTCCTCGCCTGTTGACGACCACCGCAGCGCCGATTTTCCGGGAGAAAAGCCTGCCATTACTGCCGGCGACAAAACCGGCACGGTCGATAAGCGCCTTGAGTTCCGCAGTCATATCTGCAAAGTAAGTGGGCGAACCGAGTATGATTGCGTCGGCCTCTATCATTTTGGCAATGAATTCATTCGCAACATCATTCGTTACCGCGCATCGGGAATTTTTGTTTTCCCTGCATTTATAGCAGGCAATGCAACCGCGTATCTGTTTGTTGCCGATTTGCAAAAATTCGGTTTCTATGCCTGCATCATTGATTGGCTCCAACACTTTTTTCAGGAGAATTTCGGTATTTCCGCCTGTGCGCGGACTGCCGTTGATTGCAATTGCTTTCATTGTGTTTTTGGCCTTTCTGCGGTCAAAATTTATCGACTCAGTCTCAAAATATAGTATGCGATAAGGTATATTTCTATTGAATATTTTTTTGCCGGTTTCGTAATTAGTACCTTATCTGAATTATACACTCGGAGTGTATAATCTGTAAAATAAACTTACCCCATGGGAAGCATGGGGTTGGTATGGAATTTATAAGGCATTGCCGACAAACGGCCTGCTCAAAAACAGACGGAAAAGGAGTCCCTATGAATTTTGCGAGAACTACCCTATTGCTCGGGCTTTTAACGTGTATTTTGGTCCTTATAGGCCAGTTTGTCGGCGGCACTCACGGAGCAATCACCTTTTTTATCCTGGCCGCTGTCATGAATTTTTTTTCGTATTGGTTTTCCGACAAAATCGTTTTAATGATGTACCATGCAAAGCCTATTGAAGAATCCGACGCGCCGATGCTTTATCGCGTTGTGCAGCGGCTTGCGGAAAAGGCATCGCTTCCCATGCCAAAGGTTTACATTATCGAAAACTCTTCGCCGAACGCCTTTGCAACCGGGCGCAATCCGAGTCATGCGTCTGTTGCCGCGACAACAGGTATTTTGCAAATTCTAAGCGAGGATGAACTTGCCGGCGTCATGGCCCATGAACTTGCACATGTCAAGAACCGCGACATTCTTATTGCAAGCATTGCCGCAACCATTGCAGGGGCCATCAGCATGATCGGCAATATGCTGCAATGGGGTGCAATGTTCGGCGGCGGCAGAGACGATGATGATCGGGGCGGCATGTTCGGCGCACTTGCCATGGCAATAATCGCACCCATTGCAGCAATGGTTGTACAGCTTGCGATTTCCCGGTCGCGCGAATATGCGGCCGATGACCTTGGCGCCAGGATCTGCGAAAAGCCGCTATCCCTTGCCCATGCACTTGGCAAATTGGATAATGCGGTCAAAATGATTCCCATGCAGGGCGGCAACCCGTCAACCGCGCATTTGTTTATTGTCAACCCATTCAAGGGCGGCCTTATGGGGCTTTTTTCAACCCATCCGCCTATGGAAGAGCGCATCAGACGGCTCGAATTGCTTGCACGGGAAATTGCGTGACCTTAAGCATTTGGGTGCTGTTACAAATTGCGTATGACAACGCTGTGAGTGAGGCTGTTCGAAAACCGCACAACTACCAGAAACAATCCGTGAGGGAGCGTCATTGGAATTGAAAAAGTCGTATTGAGCAATTGCGGGCCGGTATTGTCGGGGATTTTTTCCTCTTTATATATTTGCCCCTTTAAATTCGTCACGACGATGCGCCCCTGTAAACTGCCAAAGCCATTGCATCGCACAAACAATTTTGAAGCGGAAAACGAGGCGGACAAAGACCGGCTATTTTGCTTTTTGTTTGCGCCATACTCATCGTCGACACCCAGACTTTCGGCAGCGACAAAGTCTTTTGCGCAACTGCCCTCGCCCTGGGTAATGAGGAAACCAGTCTCGGGATACCGCCACACTGTTCCTTTTGCATCGCTAAACGAGAAATAATACAACCGGCACGCCGATGCTTTTGTCGTTGTGTACGCATAGGTCCCTGCGGAATCTTTTCCTATATCAAGGGTCATGGGATATTTGACATTATCAATAAATACCGACGCATCCTTTGGTTTTCCCAAACTGTCGAAGTAGTTGGCGTAAAAAGTGATTGTATTTGCTGCCATGAAACAATGCGATGCGCAAGGAACCGTGTGGGTGTAGTCTGGTTTTCCCGCGCCAAAATCCTGCACCCACCAATAATGTTTGGTTTTGCTGCCGTAATCGTACCCTGCGCCCATTTCTTTATAGATGGCGCTCATGAGATTGATTCGATGACCAGCCGAAGGGCCATCCGGTACGGGCGTTGTTCCTCCTGTTTCCATTATCCAAAGCGACATGACACCCTGCGGCGTTGGGCTGCCATAAGCAATATTTTCGGCTATATCAGGCGATTTCGTGTAATAGCTTTCGATGCGTGCGGCAAAGGTTGTGCCGTCACAGGAATTGTGCATGAGTGAATCGCAATTCGAGCCCATGTCGAGCGCGTGTACGCGGGCAGACGTATTCAACGCCAAGTTCCAAAAAAGGGGCCTGACTGCTGGGAAATTTGTCGGTAATAAAATATTGTAATTGCCGATGTATTTGTCCCGGTATTGCTGCGGCGCCATCCTGCATGAATTGACAAGAGTTATAACCGCGCGCTCCTGCCAGTTGGGGTAGCCTCCGGGAAATTTGTCGCCATAACCGGCCCAAGAGAATGAAAATAGAGCGCCTAAAATTGATAATAAATGTACAATATTGATTATTGGAGATTTCATATTTTGAGTTGCCACCTTAATTTTCCATGAAAAAGACGATTTCAGGCGTACTACAATCTTAAGGCTCGATATTTTTAGGTATTTTGTACTAACCCCATGCTCCGCATGGGATAAGTTTATTTTATAGATTATATACGCAAATTGCGTATATAATTCAGATATAGGTACTAATTTGCTTTCAAAATGACCTTATTTATGTCACCCTGAGCTTGACGAAGGGTTTGCATCTTATAGACAAATTCATGCTTCGACTATGCTCAGCATGACATTTGAATACTATCATCTTGAATGCAATTTCGTATTACTCAATATTATAAGACTCTTTCAAAGAATTTGCACAAACAAATCTGTTGAGCAGGCAGGATAAATTTGTTTTTTTAGCCGTTTATGATTTATATTTGTGGAGTCAAAAATGCTTTCGTACGCAAAATTGCGGCCATAGCACAATTGGATAGTGCATCTGACTACGAATCAGAAGGTTAGGAGTTCGAGTCTCTTTGGCCGCATATAAAAAAGCCTTAAAATCTGCAAAATGATGCATGTTTTGAGGCTTTTTTATTTTCATCACTTAATCTTATAATCCCGGATTCCTCGCTCGCTACGAATAAAGCAAGTTGGGTGGCATATGCTTAAGCTCCGTGATGATGTAATCATAGGCAGAATCCACATCGTCGAATATCTTGAATAATGCCAGGTCTTGCTTTGCAATTACGCCATATTCGAGAAGCGCGTCGAAATTAAAGATACTATTCCAAAAAGCTTTTCCATAAAGTACGACCGGCATATGCTTCTTGAGCTTTTTGGTTTGAAGCAGAGTAAGAATTTCAAAGACCTCATCAAACGTTCCGAACCCACCCGGAAATGCTACCAAGGCTTTGGCGTAATAAAGAAACCAGAACTTTCGTATGAAAAAATAATGGAATTCGAGATTCAATTCCGGCGTGATGTAAGGATTGGATTCCTGTTCGAATGGCAAGCTGATATTGAGGCCGATTGACTTGCCCTTGGCGAGGTGCGCTCCTTTGTTGGCCGCTTCCATAATGCCTGGGCCGCCTCCGCTACATAGATAAAAACGATCCTTTGGGTTCTTGATTTTATTCGACCATTCCGTAATACGTCGCGCCAGTTCTATGCAGTCTTCATACGCCTGGCTGGTGAGGATGCACTTGTCTCGTTTTTCTCCAGGATTCAAGACGCGGCGTCTTGCTTGCTTTTTAGGCATTGCGCGTGCCGATCCGAAGAACACGATTGTATTGTGAATGTCGTTCTTCCGAAAGCACTCTTCCGGTTGGATGAATTCCGATAGCACTCGAATGTGACGTGCTGAATGGCCATGGATGAATTCGTGATTGTCATATGCTTTCTTGGACACTGGTGCTTTTTTCTGCATTACATTTGCTCCGTTTTTACGCTGAATATTTATTTGATGCGCATTATTACTTTGGCCTAAAACCGGTGTAATTTGCACCTTGTTAGAGCGCATTTACGTTGAAAGTATTCAAATGTCATGCTGAGCAAAGTCGGAGCATGGAGTTGGTCTGTAAGATGCAAACCCTTCGTCAAGCTCAGGGTGACATATATAAGGTCATTTTGAAAAGCAAATTCGTATAAGGCTATCTATTCCTTAAAAATCGAGACCGCTTCTTTCATGAGTGCAGCTACTGGCAATTCCTGAGGACACACTTTCTCGCATTTTTTGCATTCAGTACATTTGCCTGCTTTGCCATTTACGACAGCATAGCCCGTCAACCATGCGTTGGCGTCGTTCCAGATTGCGGCATTATTGAGTGCCGACAAGACATCAGGAATGTCCACGCCCGATTCGCAGGGCATACAATAGCGGCATGCCGTGCAATCCGCTTTTATTTTTTTCATCATGGCGTTTTTCAAGGTGTCAAAAACCGATAATTCTTCTTTGCCAATGGAATTCGCAACGCCCTTGTCAGCGGCGCTGAGGTTTTCCTCCACCTGCTCCATGCTGTTCATACCCGACAAAAGGCTTGATACCCCGGGTTCATTCCACACAAAACGCAATGCCCACATCGCAGGACTCATTTTCGTTGCAGACCCATCAAATACATTTGTCAATTCGGAAGGAAGGTTCTGCGCAAGCTTGCCGCCTTTTAGCGGTTCCATCACAACGACCCCGATGCCCTTGTCGGCTGCATATTTGAGCCCTTTATACCCGGCCTGGAAATCCGTGTCCATATAATTGTACTGGATCTGTGCAAAGGCCCAGTCGTATCCGTCACAAATACGCATGAAATCCTGGACATTGCCGTGGAATGAAAATGCGGGGAATTTGATTGTTCCTTCCGCCCTCTTTTTGTCCAGGAATTCGCATACGCCAAGCGCACGCATTTTGTCCCACGTTCTTCCGTTAAGGCCATGCAGCAGATAGAAATCCAGATAATCGGTTTTAAGCCGAGCCAACTGTTCGTCCAAATATGAATCCATCTGCTGTTGTTGCGTAAGCGTAAAAAGCGGCATCTTTGTCGCTAAATAAACTTTTTCCCGCCAATCGCCCGCGAGCGCCTCGCCGACAAACGGCTCGCTCATGCCCCTCTGGCCGAAGATTGCGGCATGATAAAAATACGCGGT
>Ga0182027_10008602_pt1 | contig 14824 bp, 14 predicted proteins | sample 712E1DmetaG_FD_121300 | JGI IMG/M metagenome (GOLD analysis project Ga0182027, IMG submission 121300) | Permafrost microbial communities from Stordalen Mire, Sweden - 712E1D metaG (Illumina Assembly) | ecosystem: Environmental > Terrestrial > Soil > Wetlands > Permafrost | place: Sweden... | reverse complement strand
GTCTACGGCGTGGGTGTAGCGCTCCAGGCGCCAGACGGGCTGGCAAGGCTGTTCGCGGCCAAGGATCGCCCGCTCGATCGGGCCATCGTGCTGCTGGTCGCCGATCTCGAACAGGCCGTATCGGTCGGCGTCCTGACGCCGGTGGCTCGCGTCCTGGCGGAGCGGTTCTGGCCGGGCGGCCTCACCCTGGTGCTGGCGCAGGCTGCCGGCGCGGGTTTGCCTCCGGAGCTCACCGCCGGAGCGGCCACGATCGGTGTTCGGCTGCCCGCCCACGATTCTCCTCGCGCCCTGGCCCGCGAGCTGGGGCCGCTGCCGGTCACCTCGGCCAACCTTTCCGGCCGGGCGGACGCCCGCGACGCCGCCGATGTCATGGCCCAGCTGGGCGACCGAATCGATCTGATTCTGGACGGCGGCGCGGCTCGCGGGGGAATGCCGTCCACCGTAGTCGACTGCTCAGGCGACGTGCCGCGGATCCTGCGCGCGGGGGCCGTGGCCACGGCCGAGCTTGTCGACTCTCTCCGAGCCGCGGGCCTCCAGCACGCTCTCTGACGGCTCTACGGTGGGGCGACGGCCGAACCCGGCATCGGCGACAATAGGGGCGACCCCGGGCGTGGAACCGTGGAGGATGGTCGGCGAGAGCCAGGCGGCGGCGCTGGCCGGCCGGCGGAGACGAGGATCCGCCCGAACCCGGAGCAGTAAGGAGCAACCATGACGATCGCACGTCGAGAGGGGATCGCCTGGGCCCGGCTGGCCGATGTCGACCCCGAGCTGTGGGCGGCCATTCGCGGCGAGACCGATCGCCAGCGCTGGAAGATCGAGCTGATCGCGAGCGAGAACTACACGTTCGCTGCGGTGATGGAAGCCCAGGGCACGCCGCTGACCAACAAATACGCCGAGGGCCTGCCCGGCAAGCGCTACTACGGCGGCTGCGAATTCGTGGATCTGGTCGAAATCCTGGCCCAGCAGCGGGCCCTCGCTCTCTTCCCCGGCGCCGAGCACGTCAACGTGCAGCCCCACTCCGGCGCCCAGGCCAACATGGCGGCCTATCTCAGCGTTCTCAATATCGGCGACAAGATCCTGGGCATGAACCTGGCTCACGGCGGCCATCTCACGCATGGCTCGCCGGTGAACTTCAGCGGCAAGTGGTTCGAGGTCCACGCCTACGGCGTCGACCCAACGACCGAGCAGATCGATTACGACGCGCTCGAGAAGCAAGCTGCCAAAGTCCAGCCCAAGCTCATCGTCGCCGGAGCCAGCGCCTACCCGCGCACCATCGACTTCGAGCGACTCGGCAGGATCGCCCACGACGTCGGGGCGTTCCTGATGGTGGACATGGCCCACATCGCCGGACTCGTGGCGGCCGGCCTCCACCCAACTCCCTTTGGCCACGCCGACATCGTGACCACCACCACGCACAAGACGCTGCGCGGTCCGCGCGGCGGCATGATCTTCTGCCGCGAGGACCTGGGCAAGGCCGTCGACAAGAGCGTCTTCCCCGGCACGCAGGGCGGCCCGCTGATGCATGTCATCGCCGCCAAGGCCGTGGCGCTCAAGCTCGCCGCCACCGATGAGTACCGCGACGACCAGCGTCAGACCATCGCCAACGCCAAGCTCCTGGCGGCCACTCTCGCCGAGAGGGGCGCTCGCGTCGTTTCGGGCGGCACCGACAACCACCTCATGCTGGTCGACGTGACGCCACTCGGCGTGACCGGCAAGGAAGCCGAGCACCTCCTCGACGAGATCGGCATCACGGTCAACAAGAACGCCATCCCGTTCGACAAGAACCCACCCAACACCGCGTCGGGCATCCGCGTCGGAACCCCCGCCACCACCAGTCGCGGCTTCCGCGAACCGGAGATGCGACTCATCGGCGAGACGATCGTGTCTGCCATCGCCACTCGCGACGATCCGGCCGAGCAGGCCAGGCTGGCGACGGTAGTGCATGACATCTGCGCCCGCTTCCCGGTCCCCGGACTACGGGAGGACTGACCACGCCGTCCCTGCCGCAGTCCGCCAGGGGCCCCGACCCGGACGCCGTGGCTCGACCATGAACGACCCGGACGAGGCCATGCGTGCGTTTCCGGCGCTCGTCGTCGGCTTCGTTCTGGCCTGCCTGATCACGCTGACTGTGACCCCGCTCGTCCGGGCCTACGCCAGGAAGCGGGGCATGGTCGATCGGCCGGAAGCCCGCCGCGTCAACACCCAGGCGGTCGCGCGAGGCGGCGGCATCGCCATCGCCGCCGGCTTCGTGGCGGCTTCGATCGTCATGTTGACCTTGAACTTCGCCGTCGGCCTGCACTTCGTCGACGACACCGACGGAGTCGGCGCCGGCCGGGTCGTCGCCCTCCTCGGCGGCGCGGTTCTGGCCGTGGCGATCGGCCTTCTCGACGACTTCCTTCAGCTGCGGGCCCGCTGGCAGCTGCTCGGTCAACTCGCCCTTGCCGCCGCCGCAGTCGCGCTCGGGGTCACGGTCGTCGCCGTCAACTTCCCCCTCGCGAGCAGCGGCACGCTTGCCCTCGGCGGCGCGATCGGTGCCATGGCCGCGGTCATATGGATCGTCGGCATGGTCAACAGCATCAACTTCATCGACGGGCTCGATGGCCTCTCGACGGGCATCGCCCTCATCGCCGCCGTCACGCTCGGAACTATCAGCCTTGGCGTCGGCACCGACCAGCCCGAGCCATACGTGGCGCTGTTCTGCTTCATCCTCGCCGGTGCGCTGGCGGGCTTCCTGCGCTGGAACTTCCACCCGGCCTCGATCTTCAGCGGCACCAGCGGGATCATGTTCGTGGGCTACGTACTGGCCGTCCTGTCGATCCTGGGAGTGGGGAAGATAGCCGTCGCGCTGCTGGTTCTCGGCGTGCCGATCATGGACACGTTCTGGATCATCGTTCGGAGGACGGCTGCCGGCCGTTCGCCATTCGCCGCCGACCGCGGCCACATCCACCACCGTTTGCTGGACCTGGGCCTATCCCATCGCGGCACGGTGCTGGTCATCTACGGCGCCTGCATCCTGCTGGCGTGTCTGTCGCTGGTCCTGTCGGGCAGGGGCCAGGTGTATGCCTTCCTGGGCCTGGTCGTCCTCTTCGGCCTCGCGCTCTTCCTGATCGAGCGTTTGCGTGGTGGCTCTGGGGCCATCGAGGAGAGTCTCGAGGCGAGCTCGTACGCCAACGGTGGCGGCGATCCGCCCGACCAATCGTCCGCGGACCGACCCGGCTGAAGAGCGGCTACACGCCACGCGCCCAGACGGTCTCGAGACGCGACGCCCGCAGCGGCCCCTCCGGCTGGCTCGATCGGGGGGTTGAGCGTTGCCGGAGGTCGGCTGCTAAACTCACGGCGCCCTGCCAGGGAGACGTATGAACGACCCCGTGAAGTCGTCTGGCTATATCGCCCTCTTCTCGGAGATCGCCTTCGTCCTGCTATTCACGGTACTGGCGGGCCTGCTCGCCGGGTACTGGCTGGACCAGCGCCTGGGGACGATCCCGATCTTCGTCCTGGTCGGGTTCGCGATCGGCGGCGCAAGCGGCGCGATCGGCTGCTGGCGATTGATGGTCCGGTTCCTCAAGGGCCTGGACGAACAGGATCGACGATGACGCGGTGGCGTGAGCCATCGCCCTAGCGGAGCGAGTGTGACGACCGCCCCGGGCACCATGCCCGAGAAGAGCGAAGCTGAAGACGGATCCGCCGCAACGGAGTCACCGGCCAGGAAGCGTGGCTTCCTCACGCCCGGTCGGGTGCTGCTGCTGCTCGCACTGGCCGTGGTCGTCCTCGACATACTGGCGGTCCGGTTCGTCCCGCCCTTCCCAAAGGGCGGCCAGCCCGGCGACGCCTGCGACTTCCCCTCGTGCTTCATCAACAGCGTGATCGAGTTCCCGCCCCCGGCCATCGTGCTGGATCTGTCGCCGGCCACGGCCCCCGCGGTCCCGCCGATGGTCTACTTCCATCCCAGCATCAGCTCCACGATCCTGACGATGTGGATCGTGATGGCGCTCATCCTGCTGCTGGCCTTCCTGGCTACGCGTGGGATGAAGATGGTCCCGGGCCGGGTGCAGAACGCGGTCGAGTGGGCCTACGAGTTCGGCTCGGATTTTGCCGTGGGTATCGGCGGTGAGCAGGCCAGACGCTACTACCCGATCTTCGCCGGGTTCTTCGTCTTCATCCTCTTCTCGAACTGGAGCGGCCTGGTGCCGCCGGTCGGCAAGATCGAGCAGCTGCGGGCGCCGACCAGCGACGTGAACATCACCATCGGGCTTGCCCTGACATCATTCGTGATCTTCGAGAGCGAAGGCTTCAGACGGCTGGGCCTGCGTGGCTATTTGGGCAAGTTCTTTCCACTCGGCGAGTTTCGCCACGGCCTCGGGGCCGGCTTGCTGGCCATCTACGTCGGGATCATCGAGCTCTTCCTGGAGTTCGTGAAGCCGGTTACGCTGGCGATGCGACTCTTTGGCAACATCTACGGCGGCGAGGTGGCGCTGGCGGTCATCTCTGCCCTGACACTCGCCATTGTCCCCGTGGCGCTCCTCGGCCTCGAAGCCCTGCTCAACCTGATCCAGGCCCTTATCTTCTCGGTGCTGACGCTCATGTTCATCATGATCGCCATCGAGGGGCACGGGTCGGAAGAACACAAGCCGGCGCATCCCGGCGATTTTGCGGAAGGATCTACGGTGCTCGAAGGCGCCGACAACCCCCAGCCTGAGGCGGCCTGACCGCCCACTATTCGACTACCCGGCGTCGGTCGGGTAGAGGAGGTTCAACAAATGGAGCACATCGGAGCCGGCCTGGCGGCCCTGGGCGTGATCGGTCCCGGCATCGGCATCGGCATCCTGGCCGGCATGTCCAGCAACGCGATCGGACGCAACCCGGACGCCGCCGGCCAGATCCGCGGCCTGGCGATCATCCTCGCCGGCTTCGCCGAAGGCCTCGGCGTCCTGGCCATCGTCATCGGCCTGGTTGCCCTCTTCAAGTAGGTTGCAGTCGACGGAGCGCGTACCGTGAATCTCCTCGCGGCCGCAGCGGCGACGACGCCGGCAGCCGAGGCGTCGGGCCTCTCGATCAACTTCTTCTGGGTCATCGTCGCCGCCCTCAACTTCATATTCTTCCTGGCACTGATCTGGATGTTCGCCTTCCGCCCGATCGCGAACATCCTGGCTCAGCGCGCTGCCCGCATCCAGCAAGGCCTGGCCGACGCCGAACAGGCCCGCAAGGATCGCGACGCCGGCGCGGCCGAACACACCCAGGTCATCGCCGATGCGAGGCGCGAAGCCCAGGCGCTCATCGCCGTGGCCCAGAAGTCGGCCCAGGACCTGCGCGACGCCGACATCGCCGCCACCCGCGAGGAGCTCGCTCGGCTGCGTGACAAGGCCACCGCCGACATCACCGCGGAACGCGACCGCGCCCTGGCCGATCTGCGGGCCCAGGTCGCCGACCTGGCACTCGCCGCCGCGAGCAAGGTCGTGGGCGAGTCGATGACCGATGCTCGACAGCGCCGTCTCGTCGAGGAGTTCCTGGCGGCTAGCGGTTCGACGGACGGGCGGCAGAACTGATGCACCAGGTCGGCGCCGGACGGCGCTATGCGGAGGCAGCCTTCCAGCTCGCTGAGCGGGATGGCAAGGTCGACGCGTGGCAACGCGACCTGGCCCTGGCCGCCGGGCTGGCCCGCGACGAGCGGGTCGCCCGGGCCGTTGATAGCCCGGCCGTGCCCTTCGGCGAGCGTCGCCAGGCAGTCGAGCAACTGCTCGGCAAGCTGGTCTCGCCACAGGCACGCAACCTGGCGCTGCTCCTGGCCAAACGGGGCCGTTTCGCAATCCTGCCCGACGTGAGCGCCGAGTACGATGGCCTCGTCCGGGAGTCTCGTGGCATCGTTGCCGCGACCGTGACGACGCCGGCACCACTCTCCGCCGGGGACCTGGCGCAGGTTACGGCCCGAGTGGAGCAGCTCGCCGGCGCGAAAGCAGAACTCACCATGGCCACCGATCCGACCCTCCTCGGAGGGCTGACGGTCAGGATCGGGGACCGATTGATCGATGCCAGCGTCAGGGGTCGCCTCGAGCGGCTGCGTGGACGGCTGGTCCAGGGAGCGAGCTAGACGCGGCTCGCCGGAGCACACACCGGCAAACGGAGAAGGCATGGCCATTCGCTCAGACGAGATCGTCAGCATCATCAAGAACACGATCGAACGCTTCGACACCGGCGCGGAGTCGAGCAGCGTTGGGACCGTGGTCCAAGTCGGCGACGGCATCGCGCAGGTCTACGGGCTGTCCGGCGCGCTCTCGTCCGAACTGCTCGAGTTCCCCGGCGGCGTCATGGGCATGGCCCTCAACCTCGAAGAAGAGACCGTCGGCGCCGTCATTTTGGGCGACCCGACACACATCAAGGAAGGCGACACGGTCAAGACCACCGGCCGGGTCGCTGAAGTACCGGTCGGCGCGGCCCTGCTCGGTCGCGTCGTGGACCCGCTCGGCCGTCCGCTGGACGATAAGGGCCCCATCGCCGCAACGTCCACCCGACCGGTCGAGCGCATCGCCCCCGGCGTCATCACCCGCCAGGGAGTGGATACGCCGGTCCAGACCGGCATCAAGGCCATCGACGCGTTGATCCCGATCGGGCGCGGCCAGCGCGAGCTGATCATCGGCGACCGCCAGACCGGCAAGAGCGCCCTCGCCATCGACACGATCATCAACCAGAAGGGCAAGGGCCTGGTCTGTATCTACGTGGCCATCGGCCAGAAGCTCTCGACTGTGGCCAAGGTCGTGGCCGTGCTGGAGCAGCACGGAGCGATGGCGCACACGATCGTTGTCGTGGCCGGCGCCGAGGAATCGGCCGCCCTCCAGTTCCTGGCCCCCTACGCCGGCTGCGCCATGGGCGAGGAAGTCATGGAGAACGGCGTCACGATCGACGGGCAGCTGGTCAAGGACTCGCTGTGCGTCTATGACGACCTCTCCAAGCACGCCTGGGCATACCGTGAGATGTCGCTCCTGCTGCGCCGCCCGCCCGGCCGCGAAGCCTATCCGGGCGACGTCTTCTACCTGCACAGCCGCCTGCTCGAACGTGCAGCGCGAATGAGCGACGAGAACGGCGGCGGGTCGCTGACCGCCCTGCCGATCATCGAGACGCAGGCGGGCGACATCTCGGCCTATATCCCGACCAACGTGATCTCGATCACCGACGGCCAGATCTTCCTCGAGACCGACCTCTTCAACGCCGGCCAGCGCCCGGCGCTCAACATCGGCATCTCGGTCTCGCGCGTGGGTTCGGCGGCCCAGACGAAGGCTATGAAGAAGGTGGCGGCGCCCCTGAAGCTGGACCTCGCCCAATACCGCTCCCTGGCCGCGTTCGCGCAGTTCGCGTCGGACCTGGACAAGGCCACGCGCGATCAGCTCACCCGAGGCGAGAAGCTCTCCGAAGTGATCAAGCAGCCTCAGTACGTGCCGGTGCCGTTGGAGCGCCAGGTCGCGATCCTGTACATCGCCACCAAGGGCCTCCTGGACGACATCCCGACGCCTCGCGTGCGCGACTTCGAGGCGCAATTCGTACTGTTCCTCGACACGCAGCGGACGGACGTCATGAAGAAGCTCTCCACCACCAAGGTCCTCGACGATGACACTGCCGCGGCCCTCGAGGCGGCGGCCGTCGAGTTCCGCCAAACTTTCCTCGCGTAGGAAGCCGGAAGAAGTAGCGTGCCAAGCCAGCGAGACATCCGAAGGCGCATCAATGCGTCGAGGAACATCAGGCAGATCACCCGGGCGATGCAGTTCGTGGCAGCGTCCAAGCTGCGGCGCGCCCAGGAATCGACCCTAGCCGCCCGGCCCTACTCCGAGCTGCTCGACGAGATCATTGCCGACCTCGCGGCGGTTCTCGACAGCGACGAGCACGCCCTCCTCAACCGGCGAGAGGAAGGCAAGCGACTGATCGTCCTCGTGACCAGCGATCGAGGCCTGGCCGGACCCCTGAACACCAACGCCATCCGTTTCGTGTCGAAGGAGATCGTGGAGCATCCGGGCGAGCTCGAGCTGGTCAGCGTGGGTCGCAAGGGTCGCGATGCGATGCGCCGGGCCCGGGTGCCGATCATCGCCCATTTCGCGGGCTTCGGCGATCGGCCGACCGTCGACGACATCCTGCCGCTGGCCCGACTCATCACGGACGAGTACGAGGGCGGCACATACAACCAGATCGACATCGTCTTCACGCGTTTCGTCTCGACCCTGGTCCAGCGGGCCGATATGGTTCAGCTCCTGCCGATCAAGGCCAGTCCCGATACTGAGCAGGGCGCCTCCGGCGCCAGACTTGGTGGCGTTCCCGGCTCGCAGTTCATCTTCGAGCCGGCCCCCGAGATCGTCCTCGATGAGCTGCTGCCGCGCTATGTCGGCACCCGGCTCTACCAGACCGCGCTCGAAAGCACGGCCAGCTTCTTCTCCAGCCAGATGGTGGCCATGAAGAACGCCACCGAGAACGCGGACGAGTTGATCGAGGATCTCACCCTCAGCTACAACAAGGCCCGCCAGGCCCACATCACCAGTGAACTCATCGAGATCGCGTCCGGCGCGCAGGCGCGCTAGGACACCGAGCCATGCTCCGCATGGCTTTAATAGGAGGCACCGACAAGACGATGGCGACCGCCGCCCCCACCGCAACCGGCCGCTCGGCCACCGGCCGCGTTATCCAGATCACCGGCGCGGTCGTCGACATCGAATTCCCGGCAGGGCAGCTGCCCGGGATCTACAACGCCGTCGAGGTCAAGCGCGGCGACGGAGCGACGATCGTCTGCGAAGTGCAACAGCACCTTGGCAACAACTGGGTCCGCAGCGTCGCCATGACCACGACCGACGGCCTGGCGCGGGGCGTCGAGGCGATCGATACCGGTGGACCGATATCCGTTCCGGTCGGGCAGGTCACGCTCGGCCGCGTTTTCAACGTCCTCGGCGAGACGATCGACGAGAAGGGTCCCGTGGGTGCCAGCGAACGCCTGCCGATCCACCGACCCGCGCCCGCGTTCGACCAGCAGACGACCGAGACCGAGATCTTCGAGACGGGCATCAAGGTCATCGACCTGGTCTGCCCGTTCGCCAAGGGCGGCAAGATCGGGGTCTTCGGCGGCGCCGGCGTGGGCAAGACGGTCATCATCCAGGAGCTGATCCGCAACGTCGCCGCTGAGCACGACGGCTACTCCGTCTTCGCCGGCGTGGGCGAGCGGTCGCGCGAGGGCAACGACCTGATCAAGGAGATGACCGACTCGGGCGTCATCGCCAAGACGGCCTTCGTGTTCGGTCAGATGAACGAGCCGCCGGGCGCCCGCCAGCGGGTCGGCCTGACCGCCCTGACCATGGCCGAGTATTTCCGCGATGAGGAAGGCCGCGACGTCCTGCTCTTCATCGACAACATCTTCCGCTTCACCCAGGCCGGCTCCGAGGTTTCCGCGCTGCTCGGCCGAATGCCGTCGGCGGTCGGCTACCAGCCGAACCTCGCCACGGAGATGGCCGCTCTCCAGGAACGAATCACGTCGACCAAGAAGGGTTCGATTACTTCGCTCCAGGCGGTCTACGTTCCGGCGGACGACTACACCGATCCGGCGCCGGCCACGACCTTCGGCCACCTCGACTCCACGATCCGGCTGGAGCGGGCTATCGCCGAGCTGGGTATCTACCCGGCCGTCGACCCGCTCACGTCAACGTCGCGAGTCCTGGACCCGAACGTCGTCGGCCAGGAGCACTACGACACGGCCCGCGAGGTCCAGCGGGTCCTGCAGCGTTACCGCGACCTGCAGGACATCATCTCGATCCTGGGCATCGATGAGCTGTCCGAAGAGGACAAGTCGACCGTGGCCCGGGCCCGGCGGCTCCAGATCTTCAACAGCCAGCCGTTCCACGTGGCGGAAGTCTTCACCGGCCGCCCCGGCGCCTACGTCCCGATCCGTGACACCGTCGCCTCGTTCAAGGAGATCCTCGAGGGCAAGGTCGACGACCTGCCCGAGCAGGCCTTCTTCCTGGCCGGTACCCTGGACGACGTGCGTGCCAACGCGGCCAAGCTCGCCAAGTGACCATCAACGCGCTGCCGACCGCCGCCGCCCTGCACTCGGCGACGCTTAGCTACGCCAACAGAGTTGGCTCCGCGTCAGAGTCGCCTCCTTTCGGGCGGCGGTGCTCGACATCGCTGCGACACCCGTCGGCCACGGTCCCAGCCAGGGGCGAAGTGGAATATGAATGAGACCAGCGCGGCGACGGACGCCATCGCCGCTCGCGTAGCGCTCCAATCGCGAAGCGATTTTGCGCGAAGCGACGGCGCATGGCGGCCAAGCGCCGCGCGATATCGAGGAATCAGCTGATGCCACTTCATCTGGAGATCGTCACTCCGGAACGGCGAGCCTTTGAGGGCGACGTCGACGAGGTGATCGTGCCGGGTAGTGAGGGCGAGCTCGGCATCCTGCCGCACCACGCGCCGCTGATCTCGCTGCTGGGACAGGGAGTGCTGCGACTCAAGAGCGGCGGGCAGGAGCAGGAGTTCGCCATCTTCGGCGGCTTCCTGCAGGTTCGGCCGGATCGCGTCGTGGTTCTGGCCGAGACCGCCGACGTGGCTTCTGAGATCGACCTCGAGCGCGCGGAACGGGCTCGACGAGAGGCGGAGCACGTGCTCGAAGGCGGGTTCGTCGAGCCGGCCGATCTGGCCAGCGCTCGAGCCGCTCTCCAGCGGGCCCTGATCCGGATCCGGGTCGCGGAGCGAGGACCGCGCGCCACAGCCAGGGGCGAGCACGAGGCACCACGTCATGCGGCGTCACGGCCCCGCGAAGAGCCGCCCGGCGAGTAGGGGATGGCTGACGCCCGACCGTTTCATTGGGAGTTCAAGCCCGAGCCCGTGGCCCGCGAGGTGCTTCGGATCGAAGGAGGCCGCCGCCTCGAGGGCTCCGTCAGCATCAGCGGGGCGAAGAACGCGGCCCTCAAATTGATGGCCGCCGCCACCCTCACGGGCGAGCGCTGCCGCTTCACGAACGTGCCCGAGATCGAGGATGTCCGCGTCCTGACCGAAGTCCTGCGGGACATCGGCGTGACCGTGGACCACCCGGCCCCGAACGTCTACGAGATCGCCTCGGGCGACGCCGAGTGGCTGTTCGTGCCGCTCGAGGCGGCGGCCAAGATGCGGGCCAGCTTCATTCTGCTGGGCCCGCTGCTGAGCCGCTTCGGCCGGGTCATCATCAGCAACCCCGGCGGAGACCGTATCGGACGGCGACCGGTCAACCTCCACGTGGACGCCATGAGGGCCCTCGGGGCGGAGATCGAGTACCGCAACGGCTACTACTTCGCCAAGGCGCCGGGCCGCTTGCGAGGCGGGCCCGTCAACTTCCCCCAGATCACCGTCATGGGCACCGAGAATGCGATGCTGGCCGCGACTCTGGCCGATGGCCACACCGTCATCGAGCCGGCGGCGCAGGAGCCCGAGGTAGACGACCTGATCGAGTTCCTGCAGAAGATGGGCGCCCAGGTCGAGCGGACCGCGCCAAATCGGATCGAGATCGAGGGCCGCCGCCGGCTGCGCGGAGCCGATCACTCCGTCGTGCCCGATCGGATCGAGACCGGCACGTTCATCGTTGCCGCCGGCGTCACTCATGGCCGCATCACCCTCGAGGGAGCGCCATACGACCACCTGGGCACGTTCCTGAACGTGATGGCGGAGGTGGGCGTGTCGGTCAGCCGCACCAAAGACGCGATTGAAGTGGACGCGACGGCCGCCGACATCACCCCTTTGCGGTCGTGTAACGTCGAGACTCAGCCTTATCCGGGTCTGGCCACGGACCTGCAGCCCCCCACCTGCGTCCTGCTAACGCAGGCAACGGGCGTCAGCCATGTCCATGAGTCCGTTTTCGAAGATCGACTCGAGTGGCTGGGCGAGCTACGCCGCATGGGTGCCGGAGTTGAGATCGTGGACCAGCACCACGCCATCATCGAGGGCCCAACACGGCTTCATGGCGCCGAGGTTGAAATTGGCGATCTCCGGGCCGGCGCGTCGCTTATTCTTGCTGCCCTGGCCGCGGACGGCGTAACCACAATCGGTGGCGCGCACCACGTACACCGCGGCTATGAGAAGATCGACGCGAAATTCTTGGAACTCGGGGCCAGAATCGAGCGCCTCGCTGAAGGGACTTAGCCACAGGCATGAAGATCGGTATAGACCTGGGCACGGCCAACATCATCGTTTTCGTCAAGGGCCAGGGCATCGTGATGCAGGAGCCCTCAGTGGTAGCCGTCGACGACCAGAACCACATCGTGGCGGTCGGCGAAGAGGCTCGCGAGATGATCGGCCGCACGCCCGGCAACATCCAGGCCATCCGACCGATGCGGGACGGAGTCATCGCCGACTACGTCATCACCGAAGCTCTACTGGACCACTTCATTCACCGGGTCCAGCAGGGTCGGCGGTTTGGCTGGGGCAAGCCAGAAGTCATGATCAGCGTCCCGGCGGGCGTCACCAGCGTCGAGAAGCGGGCCGTTCGTGACGCGGCCCTGAAGGCCGGCGCCGCGGAGGCGTACCTGATCGAAGAGCCGATGGCAGCGGCGATCGGCGCCAACGTGCCGATCAGCGGCCCGTCCGGGTCGATGATCATCGACATCGGCGGCGGCACGAGCGAGATCGCCGTCATCTCTCTGGGTTCCATCGTGGTGTCCACCAGCCTGCGCGTCGGTGGCAACAAGATCGACGAGGCCATCTCCAGCTACGTCCGCAAGAAGTACAACCTGATGATCGGCGACCGAACGGCCGAGGACGTCAAGATCCAGATCGGTACGGCCTTGCCGCTCGAGCGCGATCTCACAATGGAGGTCCGCGGCAGAGACCTGATCGCCGGCCTGCCGCGCACGATCCCGATCGCGAGCTCCGAGGTCATGGAGGCGATGGAGCCGCCGCTTCAGCAGATCATCGGCGCCGTGCGGCTCGTCCTCGAGCAGACACCACCCGAACTGTCGAGCGACATCATCGACAAGGGCATGGTCATGTCGGGCGGCGGATCGCTTCTTCGCAACATCGACAAGCTGCTGACGCAGGTGACAGGCGTGCCTTGCCACGTGGCCGACAACGCCTTGCATTGCGTCGCTCTCGGGACCGGCATCGCGCTCGAGCACTTCGACTTCTTCAAGAAGTACCTCGGCCCGCAGGTCTGATGGCCTCGCCCCAGGATCGGCCGGGGTACGGCGCCAGCCGGGCGTTCATCGACCTGCACTGTCACACCGGCGCAAGCTTCGATTCGCTGGCCAGCATCGGCGCCGTCGTGCGCGCGGCCGCGACTCGGGGCCTGACTCACCTCGCCGTAACGGACCACGACCTCATCGATGGGGCGCTGCGCGCCCGAGACGCCGCGCCTGACGGCCTGACGATCATCGTCGGCGAGGAAGTGAAGACGGTCGATGGCGACCTGATCGCGGTCTTCCTCGACAGGGTCGTGCCGCCGGGCATGTCCGCCCTCGAGACGATCGCGGCCGTCCGAGAGCAGGGAGGCCTGGTCGGCGTCCCGCATCCGTTCGATCGACTCCGCGGCTACGGCCACAAGAGCGGCGCCGCCCTTGCCGACATCGCCGACTCAGTGGATTGGATCGAGGCCTACAACGCCCGGGTGATCGGTGGCACAGCCAACGAGCAGGCTGCTATCTTCGCGAGGGAGCGCTCACTTCCGGGAGTGGCCGCCTCCGACGCGCATACCGTTCTCGAGGTCGGTGTCGCCTACAGTCGGGTTTGGGGCGATCCAAGCACACCCGCCGGCCTGCTCGCAGCGCTGGCCGACATCGACATCCAACCCGGCCGGGCCAGCTTCTACGTCCGGGCCTGGACGCCGCTTGCCAAACTCGTCCAATCCTTGCGCGGGAACGGTCGCATCCGTACCCGGCCGACCCCTGGGGAGCCCACGTGACAGAGTCGCCAGAGCATCACCACCACCCGGTCGGTGATTCGCTCGGCCAGGAGGCCGACGCCCTGATCCACCCCGATGTCGCAGTCAATGTTCCGGCGCCGGAACAGATGTCACTCATCCGCCGGCTCCGCGAGCCGAAGACGATTCTCTCGTTCGTCGTGCCGCTGGCGATCATCGTCATCGCGGCCTTCCTGAATCGCCAGTACCTTGGCGAGCTGCCGACGGATATTGGCCACGCAAACCCGTGGCTCGTGCTTGCGGCCTTCGTCGTGTACTACATCGGCTTCCCGCTCCGTGGTTGGCGGTGGACCAAACTGCTGCGCGGCGTCGGATACAAAGTCAAGGTCAAGGACGGGACCGAGATCCTGTTCCTGTCCTGGCTGGTGAACTGCATCGTGCCGGCCAAGCTGGGCGATCTCTACCGCGCCTATCTGCTCAAGCTCAACAGCCCGGTCTCGACGACCAAGACTCTAGGCACGGTCTTCATGGAGAGAATCCTGGACCTGATCGCCATCGCGGCGCTCGGTCTGCTGGCCGGCTACTGGCGCTTCCGAGGCAGCCTCAACGACCTGTCGCCCACGACCCAGGCGATCTTCGCCATCGGTGTGATCGTGGTCGTTCTGCTCTTGGTCGCTCTCGTGGTCATGAGGAACTTCGGCCGCCGGGTCATCGCCAGCCTCCCGTTGCCGCGCAAGGTCGTGGACTTCTACGACCGGTTTGAGGAAGGCGTCTTCGGTTCCGTCGGCGCCAAGGGCCTGCCGCTGTTCGGCGTCCTGACCATCGTCATCTGGATGACCGAAGGCCTTCGCCTGTACTTCGTCATGCGCGCCCTCGGCTTCGCAGATGTCGATCTGGGCCTCTCGGGCGCCATGTTCGTCGCCCTGATCGGCTCTCTGCTGACGGCGATTCCCCTGACGCCGGGTGGTGTCGGACCGGTCG
>Ga0182027_10008601_pt1 | contig 14827 bp, 14 predicted proteins | sample 712E1DmetaG_FD_121300 | JGI IMG/M metagenome (GOLD analysis project Ga0182027, IMG submission 121300) | Permafrost microbial communities from Stordalen Mire, Sweden - 712E1D metaG (Illumina Assembly) | ecosystem: Environmental > Terrestrial > Soil > Wetlands > Permafrost | place: Sweden... | reverse complement strand
CCGAAGCCAAAGCGGCCGAACCGATGACCGAGGCCAAAGCAGCCGCGCCCAATGCCGAAGCCAAAGCGGCCAAGCCAAAGCCCGAATTCAGAAACAGAATCATCTTTGGCCTCGCGATCCTCGGCTTCCTGGCCGCACTGGTCGCTGCCTACCTGTTCGGCATTGAGCGGAAGGCCCAGCCTCCTGCGTTTGCACCAGTCAGCAGCCCTTTTGAGTCGGCCATCTACGCCAATGGCATTATCGAGAGTGACCAGTCGAGCGGTTCAAATATCAATGCCTATCCGGAAGTTTCCGGCCCGATCACGCAGGTGTTCGTCCACGAGGGACAACTGGTGTCGGCGGGCACTCCCCTCCTGGCCATTGACGACTCGATTCAGAAGGCAATCACGGAACAATTGCGCTTGCAGGCTGAAGCCTCCCTGGCCCTCCTGAACGAACTCAAGGCACAACCGAGAGCGGAGACGCTGGCGATTGCAGCAGCGCAGGCGGTTTTAGCCGAATCCAACCTGAAGGTGGCCCGCGACCAGTACGACAAGGACCAGGCCTCCTATGACATTGACCCGAAATCGATCAGCAAAGACGTGCTGGATACCGCGAAGGACGCCGTCAAGCAGGCGGCGGCCGGACTGGACGTAGCGCGGAAGCAATATGAACTGACCAAAGCCGGCGCCTGGAGTTACGACATCGTCAACCAGGAGAAGCTGTACCAAGCGCTCAGGCAGGCCTATGAGGCAGCCAACGCCCTGCTGCTAAAGTACTCGGTCAAGGCGCAGGTCGACGGCGTCGTGCTGGCCGTCAACGCCACGGTTGGCAGCTATGTGTCATCACAGGGCGCCTATAATGCCTATACGCAGGGACTCGACCCGCTCGTGGTCATGAGCGCGCCCCAAGACTATCTGGCCGTGCGCTGTTACGTCGACGAGATCCTGGTCTCCCGGCTGCCGTCAAAGTGGCATATTGTCGCGCAGATGTTGGTCCGCGGGACTGACACTAAGGTGCCGCTGGAGTTCGTCCGGGTGCAACCCTATGTTTCGCCGAAGATCGAGCTCTCCAATGAGCGCCAGGAACAGGTGGACCTGCGGGTCCTGCCGGTGATTTTCCGGTTCCCCAAACAGGACGCCCCGGTCTATCCGGGCCAGTTGGTGGATGTATTTATCGGGCACAAGTAGCCTCCCAGTCCCGATCCATGGCACGGCCTACGCGATGACCAGCTTTCGATCATTAGTTCAGCGGAGCGCCTGTCTCAGTGCAATCACGACGCTGCTCGGCGCTTGTGCGGTGGGCCCCAATTTCGTTCGCCCTGCCCTACCCGACACGGACCGCTACACGCGCGAGCCGCTTCCAGCAGCCACGGTCACGGCCGATGGCCAGGAACAACATTTCACCCCCGCCACCTCGATCACTGCCGACTGGTGGCGGCTGTTTAAGTCAGAGCAACTGGACGCGGTCGTCCGGCAAGCGATCGCCAACAATCCGACTCTCCAGGCATCCGAAGCCCGCCTGCGGCAGAGCCAGGACAACCTGCGCGCCGGTTATGGTGTGTTCTACCCTCACATCGAGGCGGGAATCGACGCCAGCCGACAGCGCACCGCGGCGTTGCAGCAAAACTCGCCGACGTCTGGCACGATCTTCAATCTGGTGACATTAAGCGGCACCATCAGCTACGCGCTCGACGTGTTCGGCGGATTGCGCCGGACGGTGGAGGGCTTGCGCGCCCAGACCGATTATCAGCGTTACGCGAACCTGGCGGCCTGCCTGGCCCTGTCCGCGAATGTCGTTAACACCAGCATCGCCCGCTCAGCCTACGCCGCCCAGATTCGCACGACCGAGCAGCTGATCGACCTGGAGAACCAGCAACTTCGCCTGACCGAAGTGCAGGTCCGCGCCGGCACCGCCCCCTATGCGAACGTGCTGGGCATGCGCAGCCTGATCGCCGCCAACCAGGCCTCGCTGGCTCCGCTCAAGCAGAGGATTAGTCAAACCGAGCACTTGCTCGCGACACTCGAAGGCGTGATGCCGTCCAAGGCTACCCTGCCCGATATCGATCTGAACGGACTCTCGCTGCCGGTCGACCTGCCGGTGAGCCTGCCGTCCGATTTGGTGCGACAGCGTCCGGACATCCTGTCGGCCGAGGCGCAATTGCATGTTGCCAGCGCCGCCATCGGCGTTGCGACCGCCGCCATGTTCCCCAGCTTCAGCTTGAATGGTACCTATGGGGCCACCGGTTCCAGTTTCGGCAATCTTTCAGCAGGTAGTGCCAGGTTCTGGAGCATCGGCCCGTCCGCCACGATTCCACTGTTCCAGGGTGGCGGCTTGTGGTTTGGCCGGAAGGCGGCCATCGACGCTTATCAAGAGTCGCAGGCAACTTACCGACAGACCGTGCTGAGCGCATTCGCGCAGGTTGCCGACTCTTTGCAAGGGTTGGAGCACGATGCTGAGGCGCTGCAGGCGCAAGTCGAGGCCCAGCATGCCGCAGGCGAAGCCCTCGCCTTGCTGCACGCCAATTACCGGGCGGGTCTTGTCGCCTACCTGGACGTGCTGGCGGCTGACGTGCAATTCCATGAGGCGACCATCGCCTATGTACAGGCGGTCGCGCAACGCCACCAGGACACCGTTGCATTGTTCACGGCGCTGGGAGGTGGCTGGTGGAACGAGCAACACCCGCCGCGCGAAGGCGAGACGCCATGAAGTACCGCGGCATCCTCCGGATCGGGTTCAAGCTGCTGGTCAATGACACGGCCAAATTCACCGCCCTGCTGATCGGGATCACCTTCGCTGTCTTCCTGATGATGCAGATGACCGCAATGTTCGCTGGCATCCTCGACCGCGCTTTTTCGACCGTCACCAACATCGGCGCGTCGATGTGGATTATGGACCCGGCGGTCAATACCGCCACCAGTGCGATCCCCATGCCCGATTACCTGCTGGACGCCGTGCGCAGCATGGACGGGGTCAGCTATGCGGTACCGATCTTTATGGGTGGCGCTCAGGTCAAGCTCGACGACGGAACCTATCAATCGGTCAACGTCGTTGGTCTGGACGACACCAGCCTGTTTGGCCGTCCTGAACTCGAACAGGGCAATATTCAGGACATTTATGCCGACAATTCGTTCTTCGTGGTCAACGACGCTGAATTCTCGAAGCTGGAAAGCCCGAAGATCGGCACCTCATTCGCACTCAATGACCACCGCGGCGTGATTGTGGGCATCGCCCGGGTTGCCTCGAACGGACTGAACGGCGTACCGACACTCTACACCACCTACACCCGAGCAATCGAATACATCCCGACCACACGTTTCACCATCTCGTATGTGCTGGTGCAGACGAAGAGCGAAGCGGCGGTGGCAGGCATCAAGCAGCAAGTCGCCAAGCTCGGTTATGTTGCCCTGACCAAGGCGGAGTTCAACAAACGCATCACCGACTTCTACACCTACAAGACCGGAATTGGCACCAACATTTTGTTGATGACCGTGATCAGCTTCATCGTCGGACTGTCGATTTCCGGCCAAACCTTTTACACCTTTATCCTCGAGAACCTGGAGAAGTTCGGCGCGCTGAAGGCCATCGGCGCAAAAGGGCGCGAGCTCGTCTACATGATCCTGTTCATGGCGACCTTCACGGCACTGACCGGCTACGGTCTGGGGGTCGGTCTGGTGACACTGATGATCTGGATCACCCGGTCTCGGCTGCCCAACTACGCCGCGATGATCACATTCGGTAACCTGGGACTGGCCTTCGGCATGGTCGTGCTGATCGCCGGGATCTCCAGCTATGTCGGGATCCGAAAAGTACTCAGAATCGAGCCCTTCGACATTTTCAGGGGATAGCACCGGCCCAGCCCGCATTCTCGAACTGGACGATCCCTCCCCCACCCGCGCGCGGCACCGCCAGCTTCGGGTCCTCTTGCACCGACGCAGCTTCCGCCAGAGGGAAGTTCACGCTGCGAACGATGCGGATTGGATCCTGAGCCGGGCGAACGCCCTCGACATTTGCGCGGTTAATCGTCTCTCATGGCGGAAAGTTGGGCACACAGCCCGGGTTCTAGGTGGAACAGTGAAACCGAAATCCGTTTGGGTCTGAGGGGAAGCCGAGCATAGGTCCACCATCAGCCGGCGCCATGGGGTAAAACCCTACCGGCCGCCGACCGACGTCGTTCGGCCGCCGCCTGCCAGGAAATCTTCCGGTTAGGCTTTCGCATGAGACCCGCCCACCAAGTAGATGATGACGCCCATCAGCAAAACCAGGCCCATCACTTCTCCCCCGATGACAAGCCCAGCAAAGTAGAAACAGCCGGCGAACAGAAGCAGAAGGACAAGTGCAATGACCAGGAGATTCATGGGTGCAAGATAGCCCTCTGCGACCAACGCCGCTATGGGGCCTTCACCTTCCAAGAACTGTCCCTCCATGCAGTTTGAGCATCCATAGGTTTTAGGATACCACGACCAACAGGAGAAGAAGTCTCAAAGAGTCTGCCAGGCGGGTTACACCCCATTCCCCAATCGGTGCCCATCTGACATCGTCCCTTCCCTCGCCTCGCCCATCAACCCAACGACGTCAAACCCAGCTGGCTTGGCGTCATCCGTGTGGCCGACCTCGACCTAACGCTGGCCAAAGTTCCGGGGCTCGGCGGCGAGGTGTTGGTTGCCCCTCACTCGGCCGAGTTTGGAAGCCGCTTTGCCATCATCCTAGATTCCACCGGCGGCACGGTCGGCCTCGTACAGTATTTGGACAACGCGAATCTCGCCAAAAGCCAATGAAACACATTCACAAGATTCTCCTTGGCTCCTTTTTACTGATCGGCCTGCCTCTCGCCTGGAACGGTTGCATCGGCACCGGAGGAGGCGGCGGAGTCATCTACGGTGACTGTCCCTGGTTCCATGACGAAGGTTGGCTTGATGGCGGTGGCCGCGGCTGGTATGGTGGCAATGCCGGCGGCGGCGCCTACGTCCATCCAAGCGGTGGTAATCGTAGCAGCAAAGCCGCCGCTCGTCCTCCTAACAGTACCGCTCGTGCTGCCAGTAGTAGCAATCGTGCCAACGATCGCAGCAGCGGTGACGATCACCGACATTAAGCAGGATTCATGCGGTTGAGCATCGCCCTACGAACAACATTGGCCGACACCGAACGGTGTGCAGGGCCGGCGCTTGTCGCCAGGCCAATTGCCCATGGGGGAACGGTCCGCCGGCGAGCGGCGGCCCTGCCTCTAGCGGCATGATTCTGGCCGAGCTGGCTGCAACGATCCGGCGCAGGTTGGTGGACTCAATCCAACGGGTTCCAGTCGGAATAGTCGGTCGCAATGGTTTCGACCCATCGCAGCAGGCGGTGGGCGTGGAGCCACGCGGTCAGTCTTTGATAAAGGCTTGGCATACTCATGGTGCTTGGTTGGGAAAAATCAGGCATGGTGAATGGTTGGCATCGGCTGGGGCTGTCCAAGCGTCTCGGGCAAAGGCCTACCCAGCCCGCTTGAGCCCAAGAGTTGGAGCCCGACCGAAGCGGGCGACGGCCAAAAATTGGCTCGGCCTTGGGGAAATGAGACGGACTCGACATGGAAGATTCAGATGAGCCAGACAACCGCTCTGCCGGGAGATTCTGCCAATGCGGTCACCAATGCTTTTCCCCAGTGAGATAAACTGGAGTAGGAAGACCCACGATCGCCTGAACTAACGGCGGAACCCTGGAGGATGGACGCCGCCGCCAAAGCCGCCGCGGCCACCGTCCATCCACGGACCGTCGTGGACCCATCCACCGCCACCCCGGCCGCCGACTGGGACAATGCAGCCGAACAGGCCGAATTGCAGACCGACCAAGATGAGGGTACCGAGGAGAATCTTCTTAATGTTTTTCATGGACGATTGACGGGGCTGGCGTTGTTCACGTATTCCACCACGCCGACGGTGCCGCCGGTGGGATCTGCGATCAGGGCAAAACGGCTGCCAAACGCCGCGTCGTGCGGCGCGATCACGACTTCTCCGCCGAGGCCTGGCACCCGTGCGATGGTCTCATCGAGATTTGCCACACGGATTACGCCCAGCCAACCGGGTTTGGCATCTTTGCTCTCCGAGAGGACAGAAACGCCACCGCGATTGAATGCGCCGCTCGAGAACAGTAATTCGGTCTTCTTCCCTGTGCGAGCGTCAGGCGTCACATCATAATTGAAGATCTGCCGATAGAAATCGGCGGCAGGCTGTGGGTTTTTCACAAAGAGGTGAAACCAATTCCAGGTGCCGATCACCGGCTCAACATCGGCGGAGTCCCCTGAACTCGATTGCAAAAGGCCGAATGGGGCTTTCTCGTTATCCGTGACAATCGCCTCTGTGCCGATTTGCGGAAAATCGCGAGCGGGCGCACGCACCACTCCGCCCGCCTTGGTCACGGCTGAAAGCGCCGAAGCGATGTCGGTAACGGCAACGTAGCTGATCCAGCGGGCGGCGTGACTGGCGGCGGACACGGAGCGCTGCCTCAATCCGGCGACCGGATGGTTTCCATTGCTGAACACGGTGTAGATCACGCCCTGCTGGTCGAGCGTGACGGCGGTCCAGCCAAACACCCCGGAATAGAATTTTGTCGCGGCTGCGGAATCGGCCGTGTGCAGTTCGGCCCAGACGAACTTGCCGGGGTGGCTTTCGGTTGTAGCGGGATCGTTGAGCGCCGGGAAGGCCGCGGCGCGAGCGGTGGCTGGAAACCCGGTTCCCAGAAGTGTCGTGACGGCAAGGACCGTCGCCAGTCGGTAAACAGAAGTTGTATGCATTGTGTTAATGGTTGCAGCGAGGGCCAAGCCGGGGGCCACTGGATCGGATTAAGAGTTTTCGAAAACGAGAGCCTAGCTGTTTATGCCCAGCCAGCGTATGGGGTATTACCCTCCATTGCGCTCGGCTGGAGAGGGCTGTTCTCTCAGCCCTGCTCGCGTCGGAGCGCTCCAGCTCAATGCGCCTTCAGACTCCTTGAGACCGTGCCCGCGCGGTAAGTCACCGGCACTTGCCAGTCGGCATATTTCGGGTCAAAGGCCTTCATCGCCTTGACCACCTCCTGTCGAAAGGTGTTTTCGATCAGGCTTCCCTGGCCCGGCCAGATTTTGAAATGCACGCGGACAAAATTCCAGCTGCCGCCGGGCGCGGTCTCCACTTTGCCGATGATGGGCTCGGCGAGGATGATTGCGCCGAATTGGGTCCACATCCCGACCGCGATATTTTCAACGGTTTGGGCGACCTGTTGCTGGTCCGCGCCAATTGGGATCTGCGGGTCCGCATAGGCATCGACGCCTCCATGCGGGAACCGGCTGACGTTTCCAATCGTGCGGTTGGGAATGAATACCTTCTGATTGTAGAAATTGACGAGCTTGGTGAACCGCATCCCGATTTCATCCACCCGGCCAACCACATTGGTCGTCGGGCCGCCGATTTCGACAATGTCGTTTACATCCATCGCGTCCCAAAAAATCAATGTCAGCCCGATCACGATGTCCTGCACCAATCCCTGAGAGCCGAAGCTGATTGCCAGGCCAACGACAGAAGCGCTCGCCAGATAGGCGGTCAGACTGAACCCGAATTCCTGCAGGATCAGGCCGATCGCCATGAAATAGATGATAAAGGCGATCCCGCTGACGATCAGCCGGGTCACGGTGGCGAACTTCGGCTGGTGAGTCACGATGCCAAGAGGGCCATTCTGTCCGCGGCCCCGGGTCAGCAGCCATTCGCTGATGTGCCGGATCAACTTCACCGCCATGTGTGCGAGAATCGCCATCAATATAATGATCAGAATCCGCACCCCCATGGACGATTCATGCACGAAAAAATGGCTGTAGAAACGGCTCACAACCGTTTCGCCTGGAGGGGAAGAGACCGGAAGTGGGTTGGTCATGGGGATCAAAGGCCGGCGCGTCTCCGGTCAGCTTGCTCGCGCCGGACGTCCGAAGTCGCGGATCGGGGTGGTTTGCGACTTGGATTAGGTGACCGTAACATGAAGGCGTACGTCGACATTCCCGCGGATGGCGTTTGAGTACGGACACAATTGGTCCGCCGTTTCGATCAGTTCTCGCGCTAGTCCCTCTGGGATACCCTGGACGGCGACAAAGATGTCGATGTCCAACGTGTGTCCGCCCGCAACATTTTGGCCGAGGCCCACCTCCACGGAGGTTTTTGTGCCGGCTGGCGACAACTTAAGAAGCCGGGCCGCCGCCTGCAGCGCGCTGTCGAAACAGGCCGCGTAGGCGGCGGCGAAAAGCTGCTCGGGATTTGCGCCTGATTTCCCCGCGCCCGGTTCCGAAAGATCGACTGAAAAGACGCCGTCGTCGGTTTGCGAATGGCCCGAGCGGCCACCGGTGGCCGTTGCGCGCGTTTTATAGAGGATCTTCATGACAGCGAGTAAAGCGATCGGAACGTTCATCACCGCTCACCCTGCTGAGACGCCGAGGATTCGACCGATTACGGCGGTTACTGCCATCGCCAGGGCGCCACCGAGAGTGACTCGCACTGCGGCGCGGCCGATCGGCGCGCCGCCGAGGTGACCGCCAAAGGCGCCGAGCGCAGCGAGACTCGCCAGCGAAAGCGCGGCGATCGCGGCGAGACGCAGGGACGCCGGTGCGACGAGCAGCGCCGCAATCGGCAGCACGGCGAAGGCCGCAAAGCTCACGGCTGATATCCATGCGGCTTGCAGCGGACGCGCGAGGGATTTCTGGTCGATCCCCAGCTCATCGCGCATGTGCGCGCCGAGCCGATCCCGGGCGCTGAGTTGCTGCGCGACTTTCATGGCGAGCTCGTTGTCGAGGCCGCGCTTCACATAGATCAGCGCCAGCTCGCGCAACTCGGCTTCCGGCTGCTCGGTCAGCTCTCCCGTTTCCCGCTCGATGTCCGCCTGCTCCGCATCGCGCTGCGAACTGACCGAAACATATTCACCTACGGCCATCGACATCGCTCCCGCAACCATGCCCGCCACACCGGCCACGAGGATGGCTCCCTTCGGCGCGGAGGACGCCGCGACCCCAATCATCAGGCTCGCGGTCGAGACGATGGCGTCGTCCGATCCAAGGACGGCGGCGCGCAGCCACCCGGCGCGTCCGCTGCGGTGCATTTCCACCTGACCCATGCGAAGGACAGGCTTCGCCATCGTTAGGCGACGTTCGCCTTCACACCGGAGTGTGCCGGCAATTGCTTAAGAATCTTTTCCCACGTATCTTTTTGCACAGCCTTTTTCGGGAGCACGCGCCCCATGGGTGTTTTCTTTTGATGGGCCCGTTGCACGCCTTGATCGAGTTGCTCCATATCGAGGTATTCGTCGCCGTCCGGGAGGCGGGTCGCCGTCTCGGCGGTGGCCACGGCCGAGACTTCATCGTCGGAAAGCAGCATCAAGACGCTTTCACGGGTTACGTAACGGCTGCGATTGTCGTTCTTCATGGTCGATTTCCTGATGCCTTGATACTTCAAGTCCGCTTGATGTGTTTGTTTCATAGTTTTGTTGGTTGTAATGGCGAAAATTGGAACACGGATCTCGCTGCAGGTGGCGCGGTTTGTCCTTTCCGGCGGGACCGTATCGGTAGGATCGGGCGCTTTCAGGCCGAATGCGCTCCGTCGCAAAAAGGCTTGTTGGTTGATCGGCCGCGCCGGCGCAAAGTCGGCGACTCGCCCTCGGCATTAGGGACAATCCATTGCTCGCTGAGCGGCATTCCGCCGCCGCCGCGGTAAGGGCCATCCTTGATGATGTCGATCTTTGGACTTGGTCGGGGACTCTCGTTTATGGTTGATTCCTTTAGCGTTTGGTCGGCGCGGCGGAAGGGGTGGTTTGACGGCGTGGATTCCGCCTTTCCACGGCATCGCGAAGTCGCCTTTGACGTAACAGCGACTACCGCTCAGGCCGGCGCGTCGATCGAGGAAATGCGCACCAGCTTTTTGTTCACAGACTCCTGAATGCCCATGCTGGAGAGCTCGCGACCGTAGCCGGAGTTCTTGATGCCGCCGAATGGCAGATCTGCGGCCGTCCAAGTGGGGTGGTTGACGCTTTGGTAAGCCTTGGCCTTCGCCGGGGTCGCGGGTTTTTTCGAGACGGTTGGGCGGGATGCAAGTAATGTGGTCATGGATTTCAGGCGTGGGGATGTCTTGCGCGACGATACGCGGCGGCCCGATCAAGAGGAATGGGGTGTTACCCGCGGGCGCTCTCCGGCGTGGCGGGCGGTCCCCGATGCGCGGGCGATTTGGAGTAGAGGGCGATCGCTGGGATCGCGCTGCGCGGCCAAGAAAGGCGCAATCAACTTCGAGAGCCGGGGGCGAAACGATCCCCGAGGCCAATCAAGTCGATGAAGCCGCGCTCCACGTCGGTGCTCACGAGTTGAACGCGCAGGCGGTTGCCGACTTGGAGTCCGGCGGGACCATTGTCCAGTTTCCCCTCGACGGGCGGCTGCGAGAATCGAACCCATGTCCCCCTGTCGGTCACCCCGGTGACGGTGGCGTCGAACTGTTGGCCGATGCTGGTACAGAGCAGCATGGCGGCGGCGGACTTCTCAACCTGCCGTTCCACTTTCTTGGCGGTGTCCTCCTGTTCCGTGCAGTGTTTCGCCAGCGCGGTCAGTTCGTCGTTGGCATATGGCGGGGGACCGCCTGCCATCGCGGCTTTGAGCAACCGCTGGGTGATCACGTCCGGGAAACGCCGGTTCGGTGCCGTCGAGTGGGAGTAGTCTTTCACGGCAAGACCAAAGTGTCCGGCAACCGGCACGCCGGGAAGCTCAAGGTCGTATTCGCCCGCGCCCAGCAGCTTGATGACGCTGAGCGACAGTTCGGCGAACCCAGCCGGATCGGCGGCCTTCGCCGCCACCAGGAATAATTCGAGCGCCTTCGGTTCCGGCTCCTTCGGCAGAGTTGATCCGTGTTCCGCGGCCAGCTCGGCGATACGGTTCCAGGATTTGGGCACGCGAACAACGCGCCGGATCGACGGGAATTGTTTGGCGGCCAGATAGCGCGCCGTCACGCCGTTGGATGCGATCATCAAGTCCTCAATGAGGCGTTTGGCTGAATTGGGCGCATCCACTTCCAAACCCGTGAGGATTGCGCCGTCGAACACCGGACGTGTTTGCATGGTCTCGAGCGAGAGGGCTCCCTGTTGGTGGCGCAACCCGGCGAGTTGGCAGGCGACGCGATACTGGAGCTTGAGGTTGTCGGCGAGACCAGCGACTGCACCGATCGCCGCCGGCATCGGCGCGGTTCCCTCGAGCCATGCCGCCACACTATTGTAGGCGAGCTGAGCGCGATTGCGCACGGTCGCCGGGAAGATTTCCGAGGTAGCGAGCGAGCCGTCCGCGGAGAATGTCATGGACACGACGATGGAAAGGCGGTCGGCGTCCAGGTTGAGCGAGGTGAGATTGGTGGAGAGTTTTTCCGGCAACATCGGGAAGGTCTGAGCAGCGGTGTAGACCGAGGTCGTATTTCGCCGGGCATCATCGTCGATAGCGGAGCCCGAACGCACGACGGAGGAAACATCGGCGATGGCCACGAGAAGTCTGGTGGCGCCCTGCGGAAGAACTTCGGCCACGGAGATCTGGTCGAGATCGCGCGAGTCATCGTTGTCGATCGAGCACCACAGCAGGTGCCGCAGATCGCGCGTCGCTGCGTCCGTCGCCACGGCGGAGGCGCGAATTGCATCGAGTTCGACGACAGCCGCAGGCGAAAATTCGGGAAAAAGACCGCGCGCGGTCATAACGCGACGGGCGATGCTTTGCAGGAGGGCGCGCGACGGTTTGTCCGAGGGTGTCGTCATAGAGAGAACGGTGCAGACTTCATGGGAGCCGGAGTTTGTTTTGCCGACGTTCGCCCGCCCGCCACAGGACGCAGATAAGCCGGAGTGTTTTCTTAATCGCGACCGCTAAATCACGCGCAGGACGATTTTGCCGCGCATATATGGCCGAGCTCACTAAGTTCCTAACCGCGGGTCGCGTCGGAGAGGGGCAGGACCGTCTCCACTGCCTCCTCGAAACGCACCGTCTCATAATCGACCGGCTGTCTTCATGGTCCTCATGCTCAGTTCATCCGGCGGTTCGCGTAGAATTTCCGCGCTTTCGCGAGCAACTGGTCCTCGCTCAGATGGTGCTCATCCACGACCAGGCTCCCGATGATCCGCTTAGCCAGCTCCGGCTGATGGAGTTTCACCCACATCATGAACTGTTCCATTTCGCTGCTCGTGCCCGTGCCGGTACCGAAGATGAGGATCCGACCGGGGGCCTGCAGCGCCTTGGCCACCGGCTCGAAGAAACTGTTTAGATCCGGCTTTTCCTGGCCGCGCGAAAAATCCTTCGAGTTATGCGCGTGGCGAAAATAATCGTCCGGCTCATGCGGCAGGATCTGCTGCGGGACGGCCCCGCGTATTTCCGACCGGAAGATGCGGGCTTCATGGTGATCGATCACCACCAGCCAGTGCGTTTCGCTTTCCTTCGTTTCGGCTGGTGCCGTTTCCGATCGTTCGAGAAAGTGACGCAAGGCCATGAGCTCGTCCGTCTCGGCGACATCTTTGGTGCGGGCAGGATGGAGCACCAGGACTTGGCCGTTGCGTGTCACCTTCAAGTTTCCGTTGGGTTCCTCCGCGATCTCGCCGAGCGTCGCCAACAGGGCGCGAACATGGCTCCACTCCAGATTGTGCGAGACCGGATGCTGAAAAATGGTATTATAGGTGCGCAGCTGCGAACCGGTGAGTGCCGTGGTCGATGTCATATTTTCGGGAGAATAACTGGGGGAGCAAGCCGCTGCGGCTGGACCCGTTGACGAGTTTCGTATTTCGCTGCTCGACGATGCGCTTAAAGCCCGACGCGGGCCATGGGGTGTAACCCTATTGAGGATGACCTATTGCAGTGACAGACCTTCGCGTAGCGCGGAGCTTTAGCCCGCGCTCTCTGCGCTCGAACGTGCGGGCTGAAGCTCCGCACGACGCACGCCCAACACTGTCAATTCATTCGGTAATCCTCAGTAGGAGGCGGGCGGGGGCGGGCGAATCCGTCCGGCCACCTCCATCGCCGGGCAACGCCTACGGACGGCAGGCTCTCCCTGCTTCCCCGGTAGGGTTGCGCCCCATAACAAAGCACCCGCTCCATCAGATATGATTCGTTCGCGAATTACGCCAAACCCGGCGACAAATTCAAAACACAAGAACGAATTAGGGGATTTTATGGCAAAAGTACTCGGCATCGATTTGGGCACAACGAACTCCTGCATGGCGGTCATCGAGGGCGGCGAGCCCTCGGTCCTCGAAAACTCCGAAGGCAAACGCACGACGCCTTCAGTGGTCGCTTTCACCAAGAGCGGCGAACGCCTCGTCGGCGAGCCCGCCAAACGGCAGGCCGTCACCAATTCCCGCAATACGATCTATTCGATCAAGCGGTTCATGGGGCGAAAGTTCGACGAGGTGCAGGAGGAGATTAAACGCGTCCCCTACAAGGTCGTCCGAGCCGCCAATGGCGACGCGGCGGTCGAAGTGGAAGTGAACGGCCAGCCCAAGCAGTTCAGCCCGCCGGAGATCTCGGCCATGATTCTCGCCAAGCTCAAGGCGGATGCCGAGACGCGGCTGGGGGAGACGATCACCCAGGCCGTCATCACGACCCCGGCCTATTTCAATGACTCGCAGCGCCAGGCCACGAAGGACGCTGGCCGCATCGCGGGTCTCGAAGTGCTTCGGATCATCAACGAGCCAACCGCGGCCTCGCTGGCGTACGGTTTGGACCAGAAGAAGGACGAGAAGATCGCAGTGTATGATCTCGGTGGAGGCACGTTCGACATCTCGGTGCTGGACCTCGGCGACGGGGTGTTCCAGGTCAAAGCCACCAACGGCGATACCCACCTCGGCGGAGACGACTGGGACAATCGCCTGATGGATTGGATGCTGGACGAGTTCAAACAGCAAAACGGAATGGATCTGCGCAAGCAGCCGGAAGCCTTGCAGCGCATCAAGGAAGAGGCGGAGAAAGCCAAGATCGCCCTCTCCAGCTCCCTGCAATATGACATCAACCTCCCGTTCATTACCGCGGACTCCAGCGGGCCCAAGCATCTCAGCCTGAAACTTACGCGCGCCAAAATGGAGCAACTTTGCGATGCGTTGTTCGAACGCACGATCGCTCCGGTCAAGGCTTGCTTGAAGGACGCCGACATCGCCGCAGCGAAAATCGATGAATTGGTGCTGGTCGGCGGCATGACCCGGATGCCGCGCGTGGTCGAAACGGCGCACACCCTCGTCAACAAACCTCCGCACCAGGGCGTCAATCCAGATGAGGTGGTGGCGGTGGGCGCCGCCATCCAGGCCGGCGTGCTCAAAGGCGAGGTCAAGGACGTGGTGTTGCTCGACGTGACGCCGCTGTCGCTTGGCATCGAGACTCTCGGCGGGGTGTTCACCAAGTTGATCGAGCGCAATACCACGATCCCAAGCCGCAAGTCGCAGGTCTTCTCCACCGCGGCGGACAATCAGCCGGGCGTGGAAATCCATGTCTTGCAGGGTGAGCGCCAGTTCTCCCGCGACAGCAAGACCATCGGCCGGTTCACGCTCGATAACATTCCGCCGGCCCCGCGCGGGATGCCGCAAATTGAAGTCAGCTTTGACATCGATGCCAACGGCATCCTGCACGTCAGCGCCAAGGACCTTGGCACCGGCAAGGAACAGAAGATCGTCATCACGGCCAGCAGTGGTCTCTCCAAGGACGAGATTGAGAAGATGCGCAAGGATGGCGAACTCCATGCCGAAGAGGACCGGGAGCACAAGGAAGCGCTTGAGACGCGCAACGAGGCCGACGGCGCAGTGTATCGCACGGAAAAGCTGTTGAAGGAAAATCAAGCCAGCATTTCCGACGCCAACCGGCGCAAGATCGAAT
>Ga0182027_10008600_pt1 | contig 14827 bp, 15 predicted proteins | sample 712E1DmetaG_FD_121300 | JGI IMG/M metagenome (GOLD analysis project Ga0182027, IMG submission 121300) | Permafrost microbial communities from Stordalen Mire, Sweden - 712E1D metaG (Illumina Assembly) | ecosystem: Environmental > Terrestrial > Soil > Wetlands > Permafrost | place: Sweden... | reverse complement strand
TCCAATATCAAACCACTTACGTGCTTCTTTGTTGATAACTCCTTTAAGCGTTTGCGTAATAAATTTAATTTCAATCTGATCTTTATAATGCTCTCTGGCCTTTAATGCCCCTTTTAACGCTCTATCTTCGCAGACAGGATCAACGTCGATAAAAGAGCCTAAAGCAGTGACGCCTTGCGCGATTAAAACTTCAAGCGCCATTGAGACTCTTTTGTAATAATCCTCAATAGTGGCATTTTTCTTAACAATATCTACCAAATCCCACTTTTCTTCAAGTGTATGTTTTTTATATACATCTAAAGTATCTGGATTGATTGTAAAAGCTCTGTCTGCATGAGCATGTGAATTAACCCACCCGCCATTCTTTTTTATTTCGTCAAGGAGAAGATTTTTAAAATTCCAGATTGCTTCCGGATTAATCGAAGAGTTATTCTTTGTAATCTTATTGACTTTTTTTATCATTGAATTCTAATAAGTAGCTTAACGGAACAAATAATTATTGTCAATAAGAAACTGCTAAATATTAGCTGGCAAAATAACCTTCTGTAAAAAGGTAAGCAAAACTATATAAAAAATAATCCAAGCAGGTTAATATTATAATAAGAAAAACACACTTCCCATCAACAATGAAGAATTAATTCATCCTTCTACTCTTCTTTACACTCGCAATGTTGATGTTTTGAGTATATTATTATTTTTATCATTCCCTCAAGTCTACCTACTTTTTCTTTTAAGTCCATTATCTTATGTAATACATGAGGTGGAATATCCGGAGCCGGCAGGGGATTTTTTGGCTTACCTAAATTATTCTTTTAATAAGTCTGACTAGAAATATTACTACCGCTATAACGAGCAGAATATGGATAAAATTTCCGCCAATATTAAGCGCAAAACCGCCTAACCAAAGTATTATTAATATTACTGCCACTAATTCTATTATTCCCATACATTATTTATCTTTAGTTACAGCCTTTTTGACTATCTGAGTCTCTTCCTTGGCATTTAAATCTGTTTTTAACGTTTCCACGTAATCCATTGCTTGATCTTTTACATTTATCAGTGTTTTCTTTACTTTTTCTCTGGTTTTTTTATCTTTTAATGCCATCGCGGCAAACGTGACACCGGCAATTGTAACCGCCTCTGCCACTCCTGTAACAACAGCGCCAATTGTTTTTTGATTAGTCTGTTTTTTCTTTTGTATTATTTTCATATTATTTTGACTGCTGTACGTTTACATTCACCGTCTTTGGTAAATTAACTTGAATTTTGCCGCTTCCACTTAACCCCCGTATGAAAGGAAGAACGTACACAACAAACAGAACTATGAGTACAACCAAAACGATTGCTCCCAATAAAAGTCCTATCCAGCTATCGTTAGATGTGTTCGTACTTGGCGCAGGATTAATAATTGTTGTTGCCATAAATATCCACCTTTTTATCTTAAATAAATATAGAAATAATAAGCCCGACAATAATTACTAAAACTATGATACTGGAAAATCCGGCAATAGCAAAAATACCAAGTACAGATAGTACCCATAATAGGAGTAAAATGCCGGCAATTGCTTGAAACGGACGGGGTAAAATCCCTATCGCCCAACAAACCACTAATAAAATTAGAATGTTCCATAAAGTAATCGGATGATTATTAATTGAAAAAAGGACAAAATTTGGAATAGAAATTCCCGATATCGGAGCATATCCCAAGAACCAGAGGATGGCAAGAATTACAACTATTGCTAATACCATAATTTATTGTGTTTCAACATCATTTGGTGTAATTGGGTAAATAAGACCTAAAAGGTAAACAAGTCCTGATGCAACAAAGAAGTATACAATTGCGGCAATTATTGTTGACCACTCAATCGCAAAATTTCCCGATGTAGTTATACCTAATATTCCACTAAAAGGAGCCACTAAAGGCATGGTTACGGAATAAATTAAATTAGTGAATCCAATTAACGGATTTGCGCCTAATAACCTTAGGACAAACCTAAATGCCAATAATACTTCAATAAAACCTAAAATAAACCAAACGATTTGATTAACTCTAAAAATAGTTTTCTTTTTTTCATATACTTTCTGCGGAGTTTCTCCTTTAGCCTGAGGTTCAATTTGTGTTGTAGTTTTCCTAACAACCTGTTGTGGGGACTGATTATTAATTGTTGTGACTTCTTCTTGGGTACTCATAGTAGATCTAAGTATATATTGCTTTCGGAAAATATACATTAATATGTATGGCTAGATATGTGTAACCGAAGTTATAGGTTCTCTGTGATCTAGATTACTAGTTTTATTTAATTGAGAGTAATTCTGAGTTCAATTTATGAACATTTGAAAATTCCATCGCGTGATCAACATATTTAACTAATCCTTTTTTCTCAAGCTTTACCATTTCATTGCTGGCAGTTTCTCTGCTTACTCCTACCAATGTTGCTAAATCCTGTTGTGTAAAACGATGGCGAACAATAATACCATCATGATTCTTTTCCCCAAAATGTTTAATGATATACAATAATACGGAAATTACTCTTCGGTACGCATCAGAAAACACTAAATGCTCAACGCGGGTTAGCGTTTCCGCATAATCCTCCAATAATTCGCTCATTAATGCAAAAATTATGGTTGGCTTATCTTTTATAAAATCTACCACCTCGTCCCGGGGAGCACGTCCTACCTCAACGGGTGTTAAAGCCTCAAAATAATAAATGTTTGGTGTACCATTAATTGCCCAAACCATTGGGAAGTATGAAAGGGGTTTGAGAATGTGCAAAGTTAATTCAGCGCCTGTTTTGGAAATAGTGTATTGCCTAACGTAACCTTTTGTTAAGCAAAAAATACCTTGAGGATCATCATCTGCCCGAATAAGCATTTCTCCTTTTTTATAGTCACGGATTTTAAATTGGTTATAGAATTCTTCGAATTCTTTGGTCTTTATATTATTATTCATTTAGATTTTGTAACCTTTTTAATTATCGTCTCTGTGGGCAAATAGTTATTCAAAGCATTTTCTACAAGATCCGTTAAGCTTGACTCTTCAACAACAGCTTGAACTCTAGCATGTTTAGCAACAGCATGGTTAAGAAAAAGAGTTACCCGCTGTTTTTTATTAATTGTCATACTTCATATACTACAACTAGTTGTAGTATATGAATAGTGCCAATTTACCAACAAAAAAAATGTAAAGAATGTTATGATTTATTAGTAGCGAATAAAACTTATGGGGCCATGTTAAATTTTATTCGAACATAATGAAAATTAAGATAAATAAATATTTAATAGCTTCCTTCTTTTTTTCAATAATTATTATTTTTTCTATTATTTATACAAACGGAGGCATCTTACATCCCGAATCAGTTCTAAGAATACCGAATTTTTTAGATAACAGAAGTATTCCGGAAAAAATATTTACAAATGTATTTGTATATGACAAGGGCTTTTACCAATCAAGGGAATTAAGTTATTTTTTTGATATCTTAGATTCATATTTTATTAAATTTTCTATTCAAATAGGCATTCCCAACTTTTATTCTATTACGTATTTTATTTGTTTACTTGGAATATGCTTATCTTGTTTTTATGTATCTTTAAAATATTTTAAATCTTCGTCATTAACTGTTCCCATACTCTTGGGCATGATTTTCTTGAGTTCTCCCAACGCTTTCTTTAATGGATTTGTTTTAAGAGATGCCAAACCATTAGTCTCTTTACTTCTGGCCCTGATTATAATTTTTATATTAAAAATTATAAAAACTAAATATTTTCAAAACAAATACTTGATAATTGTCTCTATCATTACTCTTTTAATGACCCTTGCTGATAGACAAGGTTATTTTATTGCGCTTGCACTTTTGTTAACTTTTAGTGTTTTGCTAATTCTCTCAAAAAATAAGGTGTACCTAAAGTTAATTATTGCCTTTCTTGTTTCCATAATTTTGTCTAACACGTACACATATATTTTAGGTCCTAATCTTATTTACCATTTCTCGCACATCTGGCCATCTCTACAATATTTAACTTTTCCATTAGATAAATTCACATATCTATGGGAAAAATTATTATTTAAAGCTTCTGCTAATTTCTCCCTAGATGCATTTGACTTCCTTTTTGGCAATGTTAATAGACTGTTAGGTTTTATTTTTCTTGCGCTCTTTTCCTATTCAATAATTTTCTTAGGAACTATATACTCATTCAATAAAAAGTTATTATTTACGATTGTCTTGCTGTTTTTTTGTTTGGATTTAACCATGAATGCCATGCAAATTTACGAGCATTCTCTTTTATTGTGGGCAGATGTGAGAAGAGGAATTTATACCATGCCAAGCACGGTTTTAATTCTTTTAGGCCTTAATTTAGCCTTTACGAATATTCTAACTAAATGGCCTAGGTTTAAGAAAATTATCCTAATTTTTCTATTGATAATTTTATTATCAAATATTATATCTTTAAATTATCATAAAAGCGTTCTGGCAAAAGGCATTGACCTTCAAACAGCTTATCAAGAGTCTCCGCTTATTTTAAAATGTATAAGATCTGGAAACATTAATACAAGTAAATTCAAATTCAGATATAGGTGGGAGGAAAGTTTCTGTAGACAAATGCTAGAACTATCAAAACAATGAAAAAGGCAAAATGATTTTTAATTCCAGACTGGGCGAGACATCTAAAACGTCACTTGTTTTCTCCTTTTACGAGGTTAAAATAACTAATTTCTGTTTCTTAAAAATGCGGGAATGTCCCATGAATCCCCTGTTTAGCTTCTATTTCTACTAAAAACACCTAAGGAGAATATAGGCTTTTTAAGCAGAAAGGTCAAGTAATTTATTCCGAACATTTTAATTACATCTATGGGTACAAAATTATCTTTTAATTTTGACTTTTCTTCTCCTTACTAAAAACAAATAGCAAAATACCGATGCCGCAGATAAAGCTATCATAAAAATATTCAATAAGTTAAGCAATAATGGTAATGGCGGGTCTGAATTACCTAAATAAAGATTTGGGGCATAAGTAAGTAATGAGAATGACATCAGAATTATACTTGGAATGAATACATAATATTTTTGTAACGTAAATACTGCAAATGGTAAATAAAGTACCAGATACCATGGCTGGAAATTAGTTCTATAAGAAACGACTATGATTGCAATGCCCATCAATATCGAAAGTAAAGTCAACACTTTATCTGGTCTGAACGTGTATTTTTTATACTGCAAGTATCCAATCAAAAAATATCCTGGTAACGCAAAAATTGTTGCAAATTTTATTCCCACGGATAAAGCAAATAATACTATTGCTACTTTATAGTTTTTTCGCAATAAATAATAAAGACTTGCCAAAGCAAAAAACATCATTACGATATCAATATGAGGGGAAACTATGCTTTCAATAAGAAACAATGGACTTAACCCAATAAATACGACGCTTAAAGTAACTAGTTTAGGATTAATCATATTTACAATTTTTTGAACATAATAAACTGTTCCTAAAAAAGAAAATGTCATAAATAATTTAAACAAAATAAGCGTAGGAATTAAAAATCCCATTCCCAAATAAGATAACGGAATAGATAATGCTAACCATACTGGTCCGTATGGATATGTTTGCCCAGTCCAGCGCATAAAATGTACCATTGAATCATTTGGATAATTAAGCGGGCTTTGTAGATAAGGATTTTGGTGATAATAAATGATAATTTTAGGATAAAAAAGGTAGTTGAATAGATCATAAGAGAAAGCGTTGTATGAAAGCACAAAGATTGGCACGATGATAATAAGTAGTTTCCAAATATATGATACGTTTAACCTTCCTTTATACGCTTGATATAGAAAGTAAAAGAAACATAAATGTAGACCTATTAAAATTCCGATGTAAATCTCCGTTGACAGAACGCGATTGTAAAAACCTATGCTCTGAAATTCTTTAATTATCGTATGGATAAATGGGGAGCGAGAAAAAGTTAAATTCAAATCAACTTGGGTAAATGAATATAAAAAAAGCAGAAAACAATTAAAAGTAAAAAACAAAGTGACTATAATCTTCTTCACAAATCTATTCTACACGATTATTTTTTTCATTGCAGCTATGAAGCTAAAAATTTAATTCCTGTTACGTAGAAAAGCGGGCTGTAGCCGGAAGCGAAGTCCCCTTTTTGTTAATTCCTATTCCTCAAAAAGGCGGGAATGTCCCAAGTGTCGTCTTCTTCCGCTGCTGGCGCATCTGTTGGGACCGGCGGTTCCGGCTCGTTTATTTTTGGCTGACTTTGTTGGCTTTGTTCCATAACTCTGTTAATAGTTGGCGTCATAAATTCTTTCAAGGTTTGTCTGGTTGAGTCAAATCCTGTGGCAATAACTGTAATTTTCATTTGATCATGCATTGACTCATCAATTGTCGCTCCAAAAATTATATTTGCATCAGGATCAGCTTCGGATGAGATAATTTTTGCCGCTTCGTCAACTTCAGTCATGGTTAAATCAGGTCCTCCGATAATATTAAATAAAACTCCTCTTGCGCCAGTCATAGAAATTTCCAGAAGCGGAGAAGCAACTGCACCCCTGGCTGCTGTTTGCGCTCTGTTTTCTCCAACTCCCGTACCAATTCCCATTAATGCCGAACCGGCATTAGCCATGATTGTTTTTACGTCGGCAAAGTCAACGTTGATAAGTCCGGGAAGTGTAATTAAGTCGGAAATTCCCTGAACACCTTGAGTTAAAACAGAATCAGCCACTTTAAATGCTTCTAAAAGCGAAAGTTTTTTATCGACCACATCTAAAATTCTTTGATTTGGAATAACAATTAAGGTATCTACTTTATCCTTTAACTCTTCTATTCCGTCTTCTGCCACTACCATTCTCCTGGTTCCTTCAAAAGCAAACGGTTTTGTTACAACGGCTACTGTTAAAGCACCAACCTCTTTGGCAGCCCTGGCAATGACCGGAGTAGATCCAGTTCCTGTTCCGCCACCCATTCCGGCTGTTAAAAACAACATGTCTGTTCCGTCCAACATTTCTTTGATTTTTTCGTATGATTCTTCCGCTGCTTGAATTCCGACTTCAGGATTTCCACCGGATCCCAAGCCTTTAGTTAAGTCTTCTCCTATTTGCATCTTGGTTGCGGCTTGGTTTAAAAGAAGAGATTGCGCATCAGTATTGACAGCAATAAAATCAACACCTTGAATATTACTTTGGGTAATCATGGAATTAAGGGCATTTGTTCCTCCTCCACCGATTCCCATGACTCTTATTTTGGCAAAATTAGTTGTTTGCGGCTTAATTAACATAAGTATAATTTATAGGGGCATACTAGCAAATACAAAATGTTTTTGCAAGTCTATAAGTTTAAGGCAGGAATGATTTGGCAAATGAAATAAATTTCGAAAACGTTTTACCGTTGAATTTAACGTTACCAAATTTTGGAAAGGAAAAACCAAATGGAAGAGATGATTTTGTTTCAATGGTTGCGCCATATGTTAATAACCCAACTGCTGTTGAAAAGGATGGCTCCTGAATTTCATCAATAATTCCCTTTACACTTGTCGCGATTGCAACCCGAACAGGCATTGCTAACATTCTTTTCGCCGAGTCGGTAACCCCCACTGTTCTTGCTCCTCCGCCGGTAATAACTAATCCCGATGGAGTTTGTCCGGCAAAACCGCTTTTTTTGATTTCTATACCAATCATCGTGAATAATTCATTTAATCTTGGTCTAATAATTCCATCTATTAAAGTTTTTTTGGAGACCTTCGTAAGCTCTTCTGAAAGACCTAACGAGGAAAGATCAACCTCATCGGTCGATTTTTCTACCTTCTCTTCGACTTCTTCCGAAATTCTGATTGGTTTTTTGGTCGAATTCGATAAGAATAATTTTATTTTTTCGGCAGATTCTAAAGAAATTCGAAGTCCGATTGCTAAATCATTAGTAATGTGTCTTGCTCCGATTGGCAAAACAGATGAATAAGCAACCGAACCATCAACGTAAACAGAAATATCCGTAGTTCCAGCCCCTATATCCACTAAAACAACTCCCAATTCTTTTTCCGTATCCGATAAAACTGCTAAAGAACTGGCATATCCCGAAAAAACAACCGCGTCTAAATCGACTCCGACTTCAGAAAAGGCTTTTTCCATATTTCTTATTGAGGTGCTGTTTGCAGAAATAATATGCGTATCAACTTCCAGTCTTATACCGGTCATTCCTATCGGGTCTTTAATACCCTCCTGACCATCAACGATATAACTTCTAGGCAAAACGTGGATTATCTCGCGACTTGAAGGCATAGATACTGCTCTTGCAGCGTCAATTACTCTTGCCAGATCGTTTTCTGTTATCTCGCCCTCAGGATGAGCAACAGCTACAACCCCTCTTGAATTTTGTGATTCGATATGACTTCCGCCAATTGAAGCAATAATATGAGAAGCTGAGTATCCGGCCATTCTTTCCGCTGCTTCCAAAGAATTATTGATAGAAAGAACAGCTTCATCGATATCCACTATTTGACCCTTCTTAACGCCGGTTGCCAAGGCTTCTGAAACGCCCAAAACATTAATCTCTTCATCAACTTTAGCGATTAGTGTGACAATTTTTGAAGTTCCTATATCTATTCCTACAACAATTTTTCCTTCACTCATAATCTTAGAATGAAACAACAGGATTATCGAACCTGAAATCTAATTTTTTCAGCCTCTTTCCTTCTATTGTAAGCCTAGAAAGGATAAGTTGTAAAGAGGACAATTGACTGCCTAAATCTTTGTCCGAGGACAATATTACTTCTCCGCCATCTTTAAGTTCTACCGTAAATGAATTATCAGAATTGAAATTAGCGGAAAGAAAAGGAATTTTTTTATTATCAAGCGCTTTCTCTACACCAGCTACTTTTGACTGATTTACTTTTGCAATCGGACTAATAAAAGTTGTTCTACCAAAAGAAAAGTTTAAGTACAAATATTCAATTAGTAATATCGCTAAAAACAGAAAGATAAGCGATAAAAACAATATTTTAATTCTATATTTCGATTTTTCTTTTTTAAGCCTTCTTTTCTGCAACATTTTTTAGCACTCCGACAATTTTTTCTGCCGCATCTTCTATTAAAATTTTATCTTCAATCCTGTAACAGGAAAGATCATCCAACATTGAAAAAATAGTTGAAACAAATAAATCAGGCGTTAATAAATTCTGCTCTACAAATTCTCCAAGTCCCAAACTTTTAAGAAATTCAGCATTATTTAGCTGTTCGTTTTTTTGACCTGTAGAAAGAGGAATCAAAAAAGCCGGTTTTTGTAAGTAGATTAATTCCGTAACCGTATTAATTCCTGCCCTGCCAATGACCAAATCCGCTCTACTAATTGCCTCTGCAGCTTGACTGGCTGTTAGAAACTTTTTGCATTCGTATCGCTTACTTTTTAGTTTTTCCAGCCGATCAAAATCCTTATAAACTTCTGACGCTCCTGTTTGATGAATTATTGTACATTTTTCTAAAAGCTTACATAGCGTATTCTCAACCAAAAGATTTATTGCATGCGCACCGGCACTTCCACCTGTTATATAAATTAACGGAATTTTATTCTTAATAATTTTAATATTCTTAGCATCAATAATCGCTTGTCTTAATGGATTTCCGGTTAAAACAACTTTTTCTTTAGGAAAAAACTTCTTGGAAAACTCCCATGAAATACAAACTTTTTTAGCAAACATTGCAATTCTTTTATTGGTAAATCCGGCTTCTAGGGTCTGTTCATGAATTACAACCGGAATTTTTAAAAAATAGGCGCTAAGCGCTACCGGTAAGAATAAATAGCCGCCAAAACCCAACACCACGTCAGGCTTAATTTTGTTTAACAACTTGTAAGATTGTATGAAACCTGCCGGAAATTTTAAAAGAGATGGCAAGGTGTGTTTTGTAAATTTTCTTTGTAAGCGCGCTGTGTTTAAATTAAAAAACGGAATATTTAATTTTTCTATTTCCTGACTTTCCAAAGAAAGTGCTTTATCGCCTTCGAATGTGTGTTTTCGGCCAATATAAAAAATCTCTTCACCTTTAAGTTTCTCAATTACTGCCAACGCCGGTGATATGTGTCCACCCACTATTACTATTTTCATATATTCTTTCTCTGCCTTGCTATATTTATTAGTATACCAATTGCGCTAAGATTTATTATAAGCGCTGATCCACCATAGGATATAAACGGAAGAGGAATTCCAGTTAGAGGAAGCAAAGCGGTTTGAGCTGCCAAATTAATAAAAACCTGGGCCGCCAAAAAAGTGGTTATTCCACCGGCTAAGAGTTTTCCAAATGCATCTCTTGAATTAATAGCAATATAAAAACCTCTCCAAATTATTACTAAGAAAACAGCAATAATAAAACATGCTCCGATAAATCCTAATTCCTCGGCGATTATGGCAAAAATTGAGTCAGTAGCATTCTCGGGGAGATAGGCATATTTCTGCAAAGAATTTCCCAAACCTACGCCTGTTAAACCACCGGATCCTAAAGCAATTAAAATTTGTCTGACATGATAAGATGTCGAATTAATATTCTGGTTTGCATTCATAAAAGTAGTCAATCTCGCAGCTCGATACGGCTCGAGTTTGGCAAAAATAAAACCCGCAAAAGCGATTACCGGAGCTAAAATTGCAAAATAGATAAGAGTAGCTCCGGATAGAAAATATAAAACTAAACCCTCGGCCAGAATAATCGCTGCTGTGCCCATGTCGGGCTCTAACATAACTAAACCTAAGACTAGGGAGAGTAAGAGTAAAAACGCCCAGATTCTTCCTTTCTCCTTGCTGGAAAACCAAGCCGCAAGATAGATTGCCAATGCCAACTTCACAAATTCCGATGGCTGAAAAACAGTAAACCTTAAATTAATCCACCTGCTTGCTCCCAGAACTTTTACCCCGATACCCGGGACAAACACTAAACCTAAAAAACCCAAAGCGACTAAGAGTATTGGAACTGCTAAGTTATAAAACCGGTGGTAATCGAGACGTGAAAATACTAATAACGAAACTATCCCCAAAACGATCCAAAATATTTGATCTTTTACAAAATGGTATTTGTCCGCAAAATCCTTAAATGCAACAAAAGATGAAGCATCGTAAATCATAAATAATCCGAAAAATGTGAGGAATAATACGGAAATGAGCAGAAAAAAATCTATCTTTTTCATTTACTTAAATGATGCGAGGTAAAGTCCCAAAATTGCAAAAAAAGCTCCTAAAAGCCAAGCCCTCATAACAATTTTTGGTTCATCCCAACCTTTTTTCAAAAAATAAAGATGCAGCGGTGCTACCGGGAAAATTTTCCTTCCGAAGAATTTTTTACTTAATAACTGAATTAATGATGACCCTACTTCCAATATAAAAACTCCTCCGATAACAACCATTGCTGTAGTTCTTCCTGTCAAAAGACCAATTATTGCTAAGGATGCACCTAAAGACATTGACCCCACATCTCCGAGCCAAATTCTGGCTTTATAGATGTTAAAATATAGAAAAGCTGCAACGCTACCCATCAATATAGCTATAAAAACTCCCAATCCCTGATCTACATTTGAATACGAAATTGCTAAGAAAGAAACAAGAGCAATTAGTAATAATCCGGAGGCCAAACCATCTAATCCATCTGCGATATTAAAAGCATTGGCAAAAGCAACAATCACAAAAGCGGCAAAAGGAATATATAATAAACCAATATCGGTAATTCCTATCCCTTTAATAAACAAAAAACTATAACCTAACTGTGTATAGAGAATGGTGGCCGGCACAAGAGCTAAAATTAGCTGTAAAATTAATTTATATCTGAATCTTAATCCAAAAAAAGCAATTTCTTTACTTCCCTTGATTAATTTTTTACCGTCGTCATATAAGCCTAAAAGACCGAAGCTAATAAAAGTAAAAAGAATAACAAACAATTCCCAGGGATGAATGCTTACCTTAAGCATTCCAAAAGACCATAAGAAAATAATCGTTGTAACAAAAATAATTAAAAGCCCTCCGCCAAAGGGCGTGCCGACCTTCCAACTGTTGAATTTATCAAAAAGAGGAGTAGGCTTATTAAAAATATCAACAGTAGTCTGTTTTTGCCTTCGCAGTTTAATTCTGTATAAAAAATCTATAAAAGGAATTATCAATATTGCCGTAATAAACAAAGATAACAGGGTTAACCCCAAAAGCTGAGCCATAATGTATATTATAATACTCTACTATTGCTTATTCAATCAAAATGCATAAGTACTTATAAATGAATATTTTAATTTCAGTTTTGGAGAAGCAAGAGTTTACTCGTTTTTCTTAACTACAACTTCCTGGAATTTAGTGTAATATTTTGTATGGTCTTCAACGTTACCGATGATACTCGTCCCTGATCCAATGACTGCATTTTTACCAACAACTATACCCGGCATCGCGGAAGATTTAAGACCAATTCGAGTTCCGTTTCCAATCATAACTCCTAAACTTTTAAGTCCGGTGTCAATTTTCTGTCCTTGGATTGACACCTTAACTGTTTCTCTATCAAGTCTAACGTTTGCCGTATTGAATCCTGCTCCGATACGGCAATTTATTCCTATTACCGAATCTCCTATGAATCCTGAGTGAGTTTTGGAGTTTTCCATAAGAAGAACATTCTTTATTTCCATATTTGCTCCAATTACAGAGTTCTCTTCAACATCAACACCACTGCGCAAAATCACATTATTTCCGATGAAAACATTTTTACCAATATAACAGGGGCCCTTAATTACTGCATTTTCCATTATTGTCGCGTTATCATCTACATAAATTTCCCCAATAAGTTGAGCTGAGGGCGCAACATTGGAAGTTGCTGAAATATATCTTTTTAAACTGGCTAGCATATGATTTTTGAAAAGCAGAATATCCCATGGATATTTTAAAGAGATATTATCTCCAGTTGTAACTACGTATTTAACACTTTCTTTACGGGCATACTGCGAAATTGCCTTTTCCAAACTATAATGATCCTTAGGAGCCTCTCTTAAAATATCTAGAAACAGTTTATTTAAAAGATAAATTCCTACTACTGATAAATCTGAGGGCTCTTCTCCCAATAAGGGTTTTTCAACTATTTCTATTACGTTATCATCTTCTATTTTTAAAACTCCCAACTTGGCTGAATCAAATGAATTGGTTATCTTTCGAGCCAATAATACGACTTCATTCTTTTCTTTATTTTTACTTTCTAATATTTTTCTTGACTCAAAAAAATCCACTCGATTAGCATTTAAAAGAAAGAAATCATCTTTTATGTATCTTTCTGCCAAAAGCAGCGCTTCTCCTGCTCCCGAAGCTTTTTCTTGAATAACATACTGAATTCTTAAACCAAGATCTTCTATTTTTTCGACCTGTTCTCTAACAGCATTATCTTTACCAACAACAATAATTACGTCTTCTATGCCTGCTTTTTTAACTGCCGCTAATGTATGCTCAATTATTGGTTTTCCCAAAATCCTAATCAACGATTTATGAAAATCATTAAATGGATAAAATCTTGACGAGTTACCTGCTGCTAAAATTATTGCTTGCATATTATTTATTCCTAACAACTCTTTTTATTTTCGCTCCCAAATCTTTTAATCTTTTATCAAATTGCTCATAACCTCTGTCTAAATGTTCTATTCCGAATATTGTACTCTCCCCACTTGCTGCAAGAGCCGCTAAAACCAATGTTGCACCGGCTCTTAAATCGGAAACATTTAGAATTGCATTGTGCAATTCTGCCGGTCCGGTTATTTTTGCTGCATGTAAAAAACTCCCTTCGTCATCTTTAATATTAAAATTGTATGTCTCTTCCGGGTTTAAGAGCTGTGGATTATATAATACGATATCAGCGCCCATTTTTTTAAGTTCTTCTACATAGGTAAATCTATTTTCATAAACTGTTTCGTGAATTGTCGAAACGCCATTAGCTTTTGTCATTAATACAGCCCACGGACCCTGCCAATCTGTCATAAAACCAGGATAAAAAGAAGTTGCAACATTAGTGGCAGTTAATTCCCCTTTATAGAAAAATCTTATACCGTTGTCTTTTTCTTCAAATCCTCCACCGCATTTTGTTAACTCATCAAGAAATTCATTTAATCCATCTCTAATTATATCTCTGACAAAAATATCCCCTCCGGTAATAATTGCCGCAACAGCAAAAGTAACAACCTCGTTTCTATCCGGTCCAATTCTAAATTTGGTTCCTTTTAATTTTGAAACGCCATCTATTACTATTGTCCTTGAATTTTTTCTAACAATTTTGGCGCCCATTTGATTTAGGAAAGCTATTAAATCATCTACTTCTGGCTCTTCTGCTGCATTCTCAAGGATTGTTTGTCCATGAGCTAATACAGCTGCCAAAATCATAGTTTCGGTTCCCGTATGGGTGTTTTTAGCAAACACATACTGTGTTCCGTTTAATCCATTTGGAGCTATGGCATGAAAATAACCATCCTTGCTTGAATATTGAATTTCTACTCCCATTTTTTCTAAGCCGTCAACAATTCTATCAATTGGTCTTGCGCCAATTCTGCAACCACCGGGATTTGGAATAATTGCTTTACCCATTCTTGCTAAAAGCGGAGCCAAAAACATATAAGACGTTCTTATTTCAACCGCTTTTTCCAAGGATATTTTTTCACTGGAAAATTTTGGCAATCGAATTGAAACAGCATGGTCCTTAAATACTACCTTTCCACCAAGATGAACTATTATTTCTCCCATCGTAATAAAATCTGAAATCAGTGGAACATTTTCAACAATAACTTCTTCATCCGTAAGACAGGCAGCAACTAAAACTTTTAGGGCAACATTCTTTGAACCAAAAAT
>Ga0182027_10008599_pt1 | contig 14827 bp, 13 predicted proteins | sample 712E1DmetaG_FD_121300 | JGI IMG/M metagenome (GOLD analysis project Ga0182027, IMG submission 121300) | Permafrost microbial communities from Stordalen Mire, Sweden - 712E1D metaG (Illumina Assembly) | ecosystem: Environmental > Terrestrial > Soil > Wetlands > Permafrost | place: Sweden... | reverse complement strand
GCGGCACCGATTTTGCCGAACTAATGCAAAAAGAAAAAACCAAGCTATTTAAAAATTTTAAACCTTAATTTCAATTCCGGCGTTCGCCGCCGGAGGTATCATCTCTTGACTGGAAAATACTGAAACAATGATGCCCATTGCGCCGCGCAATGGGCATCATTGTAGTAAAAAAATTTTTGACATCTTAATCGCATCGGATGGTTTTTTTATCCACTTGATATCTTTATTTCTTTTCCACCACCGTCTCTGGCGTTTGGAGAATTGCTTGATGGCGGTAAAAAGTTGCCTAAACATTTCATCATAGCTAAGCTTTTTTTGTAAATATAAACTCACGAATTTGTATTCCAAACCGAAAGACTCCAGGCGCTTGTAAGATAGCCCTTGGTTATGCAATCGACGGACTTCTTTTATCATGCCTTGATCGAGCCGATATTTTAGGCGGTTTTTTATTTTGGCAAACAAGATTTTTTGCGGGGGATTGATGCCTAGCCATAACGTATCGTAAGTGGGCAGTGAGCAGTGGACAGTGGTCAGTGGGGGGACTGCTTTGCCCGTAGCGATTATTATCTCCAAGGCGCGGATGAGGTGGCGTTTGTTAAATCGGTCAATGGTTTTTGCCCGCTTTGGATCCAGCCGGCTAATTCGTGCGAATAAGCACTCGGCCGATAGCCGCTCCAATTGTTTGCGCAGTTTGGCGTTTGGCTTAACATCGGGAAGTTGTTGATTGTAAACCAGCGCGTCTATCCAGTGCGCGGTGCCGCCGCAAAGGATGGGCAGTTTGCCGCGCGCTAAGACGTCGGTAACTATTTTTTTGGCATCGCGCTGGAAAAGCGCGGCGGAGTATTGTTTTTTGGGATTTATAAAATCAATGAGATGGTGGGGAATGTTTTTATATGTGAAAAGGAGGTGTTGATTATTCGCGCAGGTGCGCGTTTTGTCAACAAGCCATTTTTCAGATCCCTCATTCAGTGCTACTGACTCGGGATGGCTGGCAAATGGCAAGCATTGCCATTTGCCAGCCACTTTGCCCGTGCCCAAATTCATACCCTTGTAAATCTGCCGGCTGTCGCAGGAAATTATTTCACCGTTGAATTTTTTGGCAAGCCTGACCGCGAGTTCGGATTTGCCGGAAGAAGTCGGGCCAATAATAACAAGAATTTTGAATTTGGAATCATGAATCATGGTTGAACAGATCCCTCAGCTACGCTTCGGGTTGGCAACAAAAAGAAATACTATCTTTTTGTTGCCAACTTCTTCCCCGCGTGGAGCATTTTTTTTAAGCTCGCGCCGTGCATTTTCATGCGCAGGCGTTTTTTTATTTCGCGTTTTTTGGCTTTTGTCGCAAATTCATCGATAATTTTTTTTCTCATAAGGTCTCTTGTAAAATAGTGGTATAATTACATTAACAGTATATCATTAACAACACGATTATGAAAAAGGCCATTATTGTAATTATTATTTTAGCGGCGGCCGCGGCGGTCTTTTATTTTTACGGTAAAAAGCAAGCAAAAGCCCCGACACTGGAAAACTACCAGCTTGCGCCTGCGCAAAACCAGGTTCCCGCGCAAACCACAACGCCGCAAACCCAAACTAATGTTAAAGGAAACCCTGGGGCGGATTACACTCCGCCCCAGGCTCCGGGCGGAGGAGAAAACATCGGCTCCAACATCCAGGTTTACGAGGTGGATTTTGACGGTACCGCTTATTCGCCAAATGTCAGCAACTTAAAAGTCGGGGACTGGATATTTTTTAAAAACAAAAGCACGGGAGATTTTTGGCCGGTGGCCGGCTCGGCTGACACCTCCGCGGCTTATCCGAATTTTAACCCAGCCCGGGCTATTGCCTCCGGCGCCGAATACAAGTTCCAGTTTATCAAGGCGGGTAACTGGAGTTTCAGCGACAATTTGCATCCCGGCATGGTTTTTAGCGTAAATGTCACCCAGTAGAAGTCAGATATTTTATCCGAACCTAAAACAATGGGCACCATTGTGCTGCACAATGGTGCCCATTGTTAGCTCGCGCCGGGAGTTCCGGATGGGATTTTGCTAATTGGGTTTCTAAATGGTATAATTTAGCTTATGGAATGGCAGACTTTCGGGCACGAGGCCGTAAAAACTATTTTAAATAAGCAAATTGGGGCGCAAAGGTTTCCCCACGCTTATTTATTTGCCGGCCAAAGCGGCGTAGGCAAAAAAACTTTGGCTTTGGAGTTTGCGCGAAAAGTTTTGGGGACGGAAAAATTAAATACCCATCCCGACTTTTTTATGTTAGACCAAGGCGGCGAAATTACCGTGGAGCCGATTTTAGATTTCATTTCCCGGCTTTCGTTTAAGCCTTTTTTGGCCCGAAAGAAAATCGCGATTATCAACAACGCCCAAAACCTCAATTTACAGGCTGCCAACGCGTTGCTGAAAACTTTGGAAGAAGCCACACCTTCCAGCATTATTATTTTACTTGCCGACTCCGCGAGGCTTTTGCCCACGATTGTTTCCCGCTGCCAGGTATTGAACTTTAGCCCGTTTAGCAAAAACCAGCTTAAAGAGTTCGCCAAACTTGAAAAATTAAAGCCAAGCAAGTCCGTGCAGGATTTAAGCTTTGGCAGTCCTGCGCGCTTAAAAAAATTATCCTTGGACAGTGAATTTTTAAGCAACGAGGAAAAAACGGTTGAGCAGTATAAAAATTTTCAAAAAATGCGCCTTGGGGAAAAGTTGGTGTCCATAAGCGGTTTGGCGGAGTTGGAAGCCGAAGATTTGGAAAAAAATTTACGGACTTGGCTGATGTGGCAGAGCGGCCGGCTGGGCGAAAACCCTGGAGATTACACAAAGGTTCGGGCGCTGGGCGATTGTTTGCAAGGCTTAAAGCGGAATAAAAATAAAAAATTAATTTTGCAGGGGCTGTTAATGCGAATTTAATGGCAATTGCGAAAACGCAGAATTTATTTTATGGCAAGAAAAAAATTAATTTTCGTCATCGGTCTGATACTAATATCCGCCGCTTGCAATCCTTTTGCGGCGGTCCCGAAGGCCGGGGTATTTAAAACGGTAAACGGGGGCGCGGACTGGAGGCCGGCCAATACCTTAAAAACAGGAAGCGGCAGTTTGTCATCAACTTACATTTCCAAGCTGGCGTTTGACCCGGCCAATAGCCAGACGGTTTTTGCGGCGAGTTTCAGCAGCGGATTATTTAAGTCGGATGATGCCGCCGCTACCTGGTCCAGTATTTTGTCCAACATCCAGGTTTATGACTTTGCCGTAAACCCGCAAAATTCCAAAATAATTTACGCCGCCGGGCTGTGCGTGGACCACGGCTGCCTGCTAAAAACCGCGGACGGCGGGACCAGCTGGAATGAAGTTTATCACGAAGGCACGGCCTCCGACCCGGTGCGCTCCGTAGCCGTTAATCCGGCCAACCCCAACCAAATGGCAATTGGCACAACTTTGGGCAGCGTGGTTAAAAGTTCCGACAGCAGCATATCCTGGCAGTTGGCCAATAACTTTAACGACCAGGTTAACGAAGTTTTGTGGCAGGATAATATTTATGTTTTGTTAAAAAATAAAGGTTTGTTTAAATCCACGGACTTAGGGGCCACGTTTGCCGAACTGACCGGGGGCTTTAAAAATACCAGTAATTCAATCGGCATTGATAATCTTACCGGAAATTCAACAGTCGGAACTTACCACCAGGTTTACGTTGACCCGGAATCTTTCAGCCTCATTTATTTGACTGCCGACAAAGGTCTGTATAAAAGCCTGGACGGCGGGCAAACCTGGGCGGCGCAAAGTTTGCCGGTTCAGCCCGGGCAGAATCCGGCCCGGGCAATTGCCGTTTCCAAAACCAACAGCGGGATAGTTTATACTAGTGTGGGCGGCACGGTTTACAAATCTTTGGACGGGGGCGCCAGCTGGCAAACGCAGGGCGTAGTGACTACGGGATTTGTAAATTTTATTTTAATAGATCCATCGCTCCCGCAAATAGCTTATTGCGGAATATATATTAATCCAAGTAATTAATTAAAGACCGCTGAATGGACGCTGATAGGTACGCTGATACTTACGCCGAACGGCGTTTCAGCGACAAATCAGCGTAGCAATCAGCGACAAATCAGCGTTTTATATGATTGATCAAATATTAAACGATAACAAAGAACATTTTGAAAAGGCAATGGAGCATTTTTTGCACGAGCTTTCCGGCGTGCGTACCGGCCGGGCCAACCCGGCATTGCTTAACAGCGTCGTGGTGGAAAGCTACGGCAGTAAAATGCCGCTGGAACATGTAGCTTCGGTTTCGGTTAGCGATGCCAGGACTTTAGTCATTAGCCCCTGGGACAAAGGGCAGATTCAGGCTATAGAAAAAGGGATTCAGCTGGCCAATTTGGGTTTTAACCCTTCCAGCGACGGCGTGGTAATCCGCATAAATTTGCCGGCTTTAAACGAAGAAAGAAGAAAAGAAATGGTTAAGCTGGTCGGGCAGCTTGCGGAAAAAGGGAAAATCGGCATCCGCAATGCGCGCGAAACTACCCACAAAGAAATGAAGAAAGCCGAAGCCGATAAAAAAATCAGCAAAGACCAACTGGAAATGGGCCAGAAAAAGCTACAGGAAGTGGTGGACAAGTATAACGAGGAAATCAAGAAGCACGCGGAGGCGAAAGAGAAGGAAGTCATGACGGTTTAATTGACCTAATTATTCTAATTTCTAATTGACCTAAATAAATCCTAATGCCGGAATCCCCAAGTAAAGGTAAATATGATTTGGAAGAACGTACTGCTAAATTTGGGGAAGATATAATAAAGTTTTGTCGTGACATGCCAAAAATGAAATCACCAGGCCTATCATCGGCCAGCTGGTGGATTGTGGTACAAGCGTTGGCGCTAACTATTGCGAAGCTGATGATGCCGAAAGTGCCAAGGATTTTAGACACAAGATAGGTATTTGTAAAAAGGAATCCAGAGAGTCCAAGCATTTTTTGAGAATGGCTGCGATAGCCGTTTCTGACATGGCGGACAGAGTCAGAAAATTGTGGGTTGAGGCCAAAGAGTTGAACTTAATTTTTAACGCCATTTTTAGAAAGACAAAAACAGATTAGGAATTTGAAATTGGGATTTATTTAGAATAATTAGGATAATTAGGTTAATTAGAAATTTGCAATTTTTGAAGAGCTGACAATTTATGATATTAACAATATTGATTTTTATAGTAATACTTGGAATTTTAGTCTTCGTCCACGAGTTCGGGCATTTTGTCGTCGCCAAAAAATCCGGCATGGTGGTGGAGGAGTTCGGGTTCGGGTTCCCGCCGAGGATTGCCGGGGTACAGAAAGTGGACGGGAAGTGGAGGTGGGTGTGGTTCCATCGCAAAATATCGCAAGCCGAAAATATCACCCCCCAACCCCCTCTTAATTTAAGAGGGGGAGAGGGCAGCACAATTTATTCCATCAATGCAATTCCCTTAGGCGGGTTTGTAAAAATTTTAGGCGAAAATAACGACAACGAAGACCATCCGGGAAGTTTTATCAACAAAGGTTTTTGGCCGCGGTTTTTTACTTTAATTGCCGGAGTGATTATGAACGTTGTTTTGGCCTGGGTAATACTTTCGGCCGGATATATGATTGGCCTTCCTGTGGCAATAGACAGCCTTGCCGATGTCCCTGCTCACGCCACCTTAACAAGGCCGGAAACCGCGGTTTTGGATGTCCAAAAAAATCTGCCGGCGGACAAGGCCGGCGTAAAACCAAACGACGTAATTTTATCCTTAGACGGCAAGGCGTTTAATTCTGTCAATGAATTTCAGCAGTATATTAATTCCCATCAGGGACAGGCAATAAATTTTCAGGTGCAAAGAGGACGGCAACATCTGGATATTTTAATTACTCCCGACATTAACCCGCCGCAGGGGCAGGGCGCCACGGGCATTGAGGTTTCATTGCTCGGCCGCCTTAAATACCCCTGGTATCTGGCAATTTGGCAGGGCGGTTTAGCCACAGTTAGTGGCATTGCCGGAATTGTTTACGGACTGTATAGTTTATTTGTCCAGCACATTGGATTTTCTTCTTTGGGCGGACCGGTGCAAATTGCCAAACTAACAGGGCAAGTTACCGGATTGGGGTTTGTGTTTTTGATGCAGTTTACGGCGTTTTTATCACTAAATTTAGCTGTACTAAACATCCTTCCGTTTCCGGCACTTGACGGCGGCCGCGTACTGTTTTTAATAATTGAGAAAGTCCGCCGCAAGCGCAACAACCAAAAAGTTGAACAACTGGTAAACACAGCCGGATTTATATTTTTAATTTTATTAATGGTAGCGGTGACGGTTCACGATATAATAAGGAAATAATCTTATGCGCCAATCAAAATACTTTCTTAAAACATCAAAAACCACTCCCGCCGACGATCTGTCGGTTAACGCCAAACTCTTAGAACAGGGCGGATTTGTGCAAAAGGTGCTGGCCGGGGTTTATGATTTTTTGCCTTTGGGGTTAAGGGTTCTGCAAAAAATTGAAAACATCGTGCGCCTTGAGATGGACAAAATCGGCGATGAAATGTTTATGCCGGTTTTGCATCCCAAAGAAAATTGGGAAAAGACCGGCCGTTGGGCTGCTTTGGATGTGCTGTTTAAGATTAAATCCCAGCACGGAAACGAATATGCTTTGGGCCCTACTCATGAAGAAATTGTCACGCCTGCGGCGCAATCCATTATATCAAGTTACAAAGATTTACCGCTGGCAGTGTATCAAATCCAAACTAAATTCCGCGACGAGCCGCGGGCGAAATCAGGATTACTTCGCGGCCGCGAATTTAGGATGAAAGATCTTTACAGCTTCCACGCAACAGCCAAAGACATGGAAGATTACTATAATAATAAGGCAATGCCGGCTTATGAAGCGGTTTACAAAGCCTTGGGTCTTGATGCAATTTTAACCGAGGCAAGCGGCGGGACTTTTTCCAAATACTCGCACGAATACCAGGTGGAAACGGAGAATGGTGAAGACACAATTTATGTTTGCGGGAAATGCGGGTTGGCCAAGAACAAGGAGATATTTGAAGAGGGAGCCGAGTGTACCAATTGCGGCAAAACCACCTGGCGCGAAACTAAAGGTGCGGAAGTCGGCAATATTTTTAAGCTGCAGGACAAATACTCCAAAGCGTTTAATTTACAGTATACGGCGCAGGACGGGAGCAAAAAAATCGTGCTGATGGGATGTTACGGTCTTGGCACTACCCGCGCAATGGGCGTAATTGTAGAAAAATTCCACGACGACAAAGGCATAATTTGGCCGGAGAGCGTGGCACCGTTTAAAGTCCATCTTTTGGCGCTTAAAGGCGCGGAAAAAAAGGCCGATGAAATCTATCAAACCCTCCTTGATACAGGCGTAGAGGTACTGTATGATGACAGGGATGTTAGTCCGGGCGTAAAATTCGCGGACAGCGATTTAATCGGAATTCCTTATCGCATAATCGTCTCGGAAAAGACGTTAGCGCAGGAATCGGTGGAAGTAAAAAAGCGCTCAGAAAAAGAAGCGAAGTCGGTGAAGATTTCTGAAATTGTTTCGGCTCTAAAATAAAAATACTAAAACACAAGGCGTCATTCCGAGCGAGTGCATCCGAGCGAGGAATCTCATCAAGAGATCCTTCATCCCTCGGCAGCACTCGGGATTCAGGATGACGCCGCTATAATATAAATTTTGAAAATTTACATAATGTTTGAAAATTTTTACAAAAAATTCAGCAAAGACATTGGTATAGATTTAGGCACCGCCAATACTCTTGTCTATGTTAAAGGCAAGGGGATTGTTATTAATGAGCCTTCGGTAGTGGCGGTGAACCAGCGCACCAAACAAATCCTTGCTATTGGTAACGAAGCCAGATTGATGGTCGGCCGCACGCCGCCGCACATTGTCGCAACCAGGCCACTGGTTGACGGCGTGATTTCCGATTTTGAAGTTACCGAGCAGATGCTGCGTTATTTTATAGACAAGGTCCACGCGCAAACGTATACTTTTTTGCGCCGCCCGCGCGTGGTCATTGGCATTCCTTCCGGCGTAACCGAAGTGGAAAGAAGGGCCGTGCAGGACGCGGCCATTAACGCCGGCGCCGCCCGCGCTTATTTAATAGAAGAGCCTATGGCCGCGGCCATTGGGGCCAGGCTTAACGTCCAGGACGCTTCCGGAAGCATGATAGTGGACATTGGCGGCGGCACCACGGAAATCGCCGTCATTTCTTTGGGCGGCATAGTGCTTTCCAAAAGCATCCGCATAGCCGGAGACGAAATGGACGAAAATATTATCCAGTACGCCCGCGACAATTTTAATTTGCTATTGGGCGAGCGCAGCGCCGAGGACGTAAAAATAAAAATCGGCAGCGCTTATCCGCTCGGCCAGCCGCTTTACGCGCAAATGCGCGGGCGGGATTTGGTCTCCGGCCTGCCCAAAGAAGTTACCATTTCCGACACGCAAGTGCGGGAAGCCTTAATGCACAGCTTAAGAAGCATCGTCAACAGCATTAAGGCGGTTATAGAGGAAATTCCGCCGGAACTTATTTCCGACATTTTGGACAAAGGCATTGTTATGGCCGGCGGCGGCTCTCTGCTCCGCGGTTTGGACAAGTTAGTGCATGAAGTTACGGCCATGCCGGTGAACATTGCCGAAGACCCGTTAACCTGCGTGGTACGAGGGGCGGGCGTGGTGGTGGAAGATTTGGAAGTGTTAAAAGACGTGCTTGTGCCCACGGAGTTCGCGAATATTCCAAGGTAGTAATCGCAAATATACAAATCAACACAAATATACAAATAACCGCTATCTGTAGATTTGTATATTTGTTCAAATTTGTATATTTGCGATTACTATATGAGATTTATATACACCAAAGCTTTCGCGATTTTTGCGGCTTGTGTCTTGGGGCTCGCGTTTTTGGTATTTTTGCAGTTTAAAGGCTGGCTGGATCCGGTCAGGATAGCGTTTTTGGATGCTCCGCGGCCTGTTGTCGCATTGGTTAACGGCATAACTTCCCCTGTAAAGATTTTTTTTTCCACCATTTACCAATTGGACAAAATTAGCCAGGAGAACGGCCGGCTTAGGGCCCAGGTTTTAGAGTTAGAACAGGATTTGGTGGACAGAAACCAGCAAAGTCTGGAGAACCAGGCGCTCCGGGCGGAGCTGGGGTTTGTTAAAAATACTTCCCAGCCACTGGCGGCCTGTACGGTGCTGTCGGGAAATCCTTTCGGCCAAACTGATGCCTTGATTTTGAATTGCGGAAGCAAAGACGGCGTAAACGAGGGCCAGGCGGTTATTTCTCAGGGCTATTTGGTCGGAAAAATTAATTGGGTCGGGCCGGATTCCAGCACTGCGCTACTGGTTACCGACTCCAATTTTTCCACCGATGCCCGCGTCAGCCAAACCAACGCCACGGCCTTAGTTAAGGGCTCTTTTGGCAGCGGGCTGATTTTGGACCAGGTCCAGCAGACCTCGGATTTGCAAAAAGGCTGGCTGGTGGTTACCGCGGGCATAAACGCAAAAATTCCCAAAAATATTTTAATCGGCCAGGTCAGCGATATTTTGTCGTCGGACAACGACTTGTTCAAAACCGCCGCCCTGCTTAGCCCCATAGATTTTGATAACCTACAGTTTGTGTTCGTGGTCAAACAGTAGAAGCGAAAACAAACGCGAATGCGGCAGCGCGAAAAAGTCGCGAATTCGCGTCTAAGTTCGCTTGCTGGTTTCGCGTCTGCATTCGCTTCTATAATATGAAGTACCCCATCTATCTCATCGCCATTATTATCCTGCTGGGAGTAAATTTGGGTTTGTTTAACAGCCTGCAAATCCAAAGCCAGATTCCCAATTTGCTGTTTTTATTAACGCTGTTTTTCGCTTTGGAAAAAAAAGATTACGACTTTTTTTTCATCGCCTTAATTTCCGGCCTGTTTTTGGATTTTTATTCCGGAAGTTTTTTCGGCGGTTTTACTTTGGCTTTGTTGGCCGTGTCGCTGTGCGCCTATTTGTTCGCAACCAACGTATTGGTGGTGGAAATCAACTGGAAAACCTTAAGCCTGGCTTTGCTTGCCGCTCTGGTTTTTTTAAATTTAATAATCTGGGCCTACCAGCTGGCGGCTTTTAAGTTAGGTCTTAGCTTCCAATACACCGGAATCAAAATTTTTGTTTCGAAGTTTTTGGTTGGTTTTTTATACAACTGGCTGTTGCTTTATCCGGTTTATATGATTTTTACTTTTTTACACAAATTCGTGGACAATCTAAGTATCCGCCGCAGGGGAGTCATAAGATAACCGGAAGTTTATGAAGAATCCTTTTGAAATTTATACCGGCTTAAATGCCGGCAACAACAAAAAACCCCTAGATTGGGAGGAATCGGCCGTGGACGCGCAGAGCCCTGTAGAGGATATCCATGATACAGAGCGTAATGCCGTAAATCCGCGGCTTTTGTGGCTGTTTTTATTTGCAGCGTTTTTGTTGCTTGGGGGCAGGATATTTTATTTGCAGATTATCCGCGGAGCGAGCTTTCGCTCGTTGGCCAATAATAACCAAATAAGAAGCCGGGTGCTTTTGGCGCCCCGTGGCTTAATTACCGACAGCTCCGGCCAGGTTTTGGCGCAAAATGCCGCAAGTTTCAACCTGGTCGCTATACCGTTTGATCTGCCGAAAAACCAGGCCGATCTGCAAAAAGAAATAGCGGATCTGGCGCAAACATTTTCTTTGGATCCGCAGGATGTCGTAAAAAAACTTCAGGCTGTAGACGCAAATTCTCTTGACCCCGTTGAAATCAAACAAGGGCTGGCAAACGACCAAAGCATTTTGTTCCAAACCCAGGCCAACCAGTTTCCGGGTTTTGAGGCCCAGCAGATCCCTATCCGGCAATATCTGGATGCGGATGCTTTTGCCGGCGTATTGGGCTATACCGGGCTGGTGTCGCCGGGGGATTTAGACCGGCAGAATAAGGACCTATACGCCGCAGTAGATTTTATCGGTAAAATCGGGATAGAAGCGTCTTACGAGAAATATTTACACGGCACCAACGGCGCCAACATTATAGAAGTTGACGCTACCGGAAAATTTTTAAATGATCTTGGGGAAAGCAATCCTGCTTCAGGCGACAAACTGGTTTTAAATCTGGACAAGGGGTTGCAGGACCGTTTGTACCAGGATTTGTCCACGGTTAAATCGCCCAAGGCGGCGGCCGTAGCTTTGGATCCGCGCACCGGCGCGGTTTTGGCTTTGGTCAGCCTGCCGGGTTTTGACAATAATCTTTTTGCCGCCGGCTTAAGCCAGCAGGACTACCAAAAGCTTACCGAAGACCCAAACCTGCCTATGTTCAATCGGGCTATCTCCGGCCAGTATCCGCCGGGCTCAACCTCCAAACCCATGACAGCCACAGCGGGCTTACAGGAGGGCGTAATTAATCAAAATACAGTCATAGTTGATAACGGCGATTTAGTCGTACCCAACCAGTTTGACTCTTCCCAAAAATATGACTTCCTCGGTTGGAAACCCGGAGGTTTGGGATCTATGACTGTGAGAAGTGCCATCGCGCTAAGCTCCGACATATTTTTTTACGAAGTCGCCGGCGGTGCGCCCAACGGGTCTTTGATCGGGCTTGGCGCCAACAAGCTGGCGGACTATTTTAGAAAATTCGGTTTGGGCAAACCTTTGGGCATAGATATTCCCGGGGAACAGCCGGGATTGGTGCCGGACCCGGTTTGGAAAATGAATTATTACAACAACGATCCGCTTTTGGGAAAATGGTATTTGGGCGATACATACCATATGGGCATAGGCCAGGGCTTTGTTTTGGTAACGCCGCTTCAAGTTGCCGAATGGACGGCCATAGTCGCCAACGGCGGCCGGGGTTTTGTTCCGGAAGTTGCCCAAAAGGCAGTTGACCAAAGCGGCCAGGTAGTTTGGCAAAACCAGCCCAAGCTGTTGGTTTCCAATATTGCTTCGCCGGACGTTTTTAAAATCGTCCAGGAAGGTATGAGGCAGACTGTTACGGCCGGTACCGCCAAGCCATTAAACAGTCTGCCGATTACCTCGGCCGGCAAAACCGGCACTTCGCAGTTTGACGGCTCAAACCCAAACCGCACTCACGCCTGGTTTACCGCTTACGCGCCGTACGAGGATCCGCAAATTGTTATTACCGTTTTGGTGGAGGCCGGCGGCGAGGGCAATGCCGTGGCCGAACCGGTAGTCAAGGACGCCCTCCAGTGGTGGGCAACCAACAGGTATAAAAAATAAGGAGCGAACCAACTCAATTTAAAAAAGACCTGCGAAATTTTGCAGGTCTTTTTTATTATGGTCTGTCGTTAATAATAAAAAGTATTAATTTGATTAAAACACTAGTGGTTTGCGTATCCTAGGGAGTTTTACTAAGACACTCCAATTTTTGGTTTTTCATCAAAATTTGTATCAAATTTTATCACAAAAACAGCTTGAAAGAAGCTTGTAAAAATGCAATAATATCTATGGTAGAAAATTAAAAAGAAACAAAAGCGTTGCTTGACATCCAAACCAAGGTTTAGACAAAAAAATATAAGGCCAATCCGGAAAAGTACGGCCTTAAAAAATGCAAAAAGCTTTAAGAAGTTTTTTGCAGTTTTTGCGATGATGAATCTTTTAACTTCATTAATTTATATTCCCGCCGCTGTACCGGCCAAGGCTGAAGAACTGACTTACAACAAATATTTTCCCAATGCCGCAATTGTTGTCTCCGATGCAAACGCCGCAGTAAACTTAAACTGGAACAACCCACTAAAGGCCTTAACTTCCGAACTCAGCGATTCGGCCCGGCTGAGTGATTTTACGGAAAGTAATTCCGCCTATTTGTCCTTTGGCCAAAACAATTTAAATTCAGGCAGTACTACTCCTGTTGATTCCAGTCTAGCCACCACGCAGGCAACCACGACAGAGCCGGCGGCCTCTTCGGAAAATGCCAGCTTGCCCGGTGATAATGTCGGCCAATCAACATCAACGGATAGCATTGCTACCGGCACCCCGCAAACTGTTATTGCTCAAGATTCGGATATTGAGATGGCAAGTACCACCCAGGATCAAAATTTAGACGGCAGCGCAACTTCTTCAGATGACAGCCAAGATCAAAATATTGGGCCAGACCAATCAGCCAGTTCAACAACCGGCACTTCATCGCCCGACTCGAACATTGATAACACGGATTCCAGCACAGCATCGGACAACTCTTTCTCCGCACCTACTACCCCTCCTTTGGAAAACTTTGTCTCTTCCCCTCATCTGGAATACTCGGGTTTTACTTTAGGAAGCAGTGACCCGGACATTGCATCTTCTACCGTGCCCCAAATTTTAAATTTAAGACTGTCTTTGGCTGGAATCTCTAACCCCGGCTCCAGTTTGGTTTTGGAATTTGCAACGGCAAGCAGTTCCTGGCAGAGTTTGGGGTCTATTACTTTTGATTCCGAACAGTCCAATTCCACAAACGGAGGATATTATTCTTTTCAGCTCCCCGTCGGTTTATTCCAGAGCGTCAGCGATTTAAAAATCCGACTGTCTTATAAAACGCAAAGCGGCGTTATGCCAGCTTCTTCCGATTTTTTGTATCTCGATGGCATCTGGCTGGAGGCCGGTTACCCAAAAACCCAAATAGAAGACGACGACTACTGGGCAAATTTCACGCTGGCTTCTTCCACACCCGAAAGTTTTATCCATTTGGATTTTATCAACAACCTTTTGCAGACCAATTTGCCCGGCGATTTGTCCAGCCCTATTACCGTTGGCAGCAAACAGAGTTTTGCGGGCCAGCCTTTTGAAATGCTGCTGGTCGGCGTCAATGCCAGTTCTACCGGCCAAAGGGTTGATGGCAAAGTGATTTACCAGAATGCTTTTTCTTCCACTGATTTGGAATATCACTTAAATGGCAAAGGCTTAAAAGAAAACATAATTTTAAAAAATAAAAACCATCCTGCCAAATTCCGCTATGTGCTGAATTTGGACAATTACGATTACGTGCAGAATTCTCCCAGCCTCATTACCTTGTACAAAAAAGGCAAGCAAGGCAATCCGCTGTATAAATTGTATTCCATTTCCGCGCCGGTGATGACCGACAGCAGCGGCAACACCAGCAACAAGCTGGTATTCAAGCTCAAAAAAAATCTTTTGACTTTAATTCCCGACGCGACGTGGCTTAACACGGCCTCGTATCCGGTAACCATTGACCCGACCGTGGAAATAAATATTCTAAACGTGGTTTCCTACCCGGTTGCCGGCGACTACTGGACCATAGATTTTGTTACGGTGGGCCAGGAAGACTTATCTGTTACTCCGGCTGATCAGGCAAGTATAAACGATATGCAATTCACCTCGCTGACCTGCGACGGCAACGCCATGCCGGCCACAGTCGGCGACCGGAATGTTGTATCGTCGGCAGGTTGGACTTGCGGCGGCATTGGCGAAGTAAAATTTTTGGATTTAAAAACCGGCCATCACCAGATGATTTTTAATTTCGGTGGCGTGGTTCAAGACGCTTACAACGGCGCCAATGTCTGGACTGGCGGGGTGGACAACAACTGGGAAACCAACGGTAACTGGAGCATGGGACTGGCTCCGGTTGCGGGCAATGACGTGGTCATCAACTCTGCCGTTACCGTTAATATTAATGGCCCGACTGCCATAAACTCCCTGACCTTGGGCGACAGCGGCGGGGGAGTCGCATCAATCTTAAATTTTAATTACGATGCCATAACTGTAAATCCTCTAACAATATCAGGCGATTTGAATGTTTACTCCGGCGCTACTATTACCCACACAACAGGAACTTCTTCTGTAGTCGGAAAAATCAATATGTCTGTCGGTGGAGAT
>Ga0182027_10008598_pt1 | contig 14828 bp, 16 predicted proteins | sample 712E1DmetaG_FD_121300 | JGI IMG/M metagenome (GOLD analysis project Ga0182027, IMG submission 121300) | Permafrost microbial communities from Stordalen Mire, Sweden - 712E1D metaG (Illumina Assembly) | ecosystem: Environmental > Terrestrial > Soil > Wetlands > Permafrost | place: Sweden... | reverse complement strand
TTGGGTTTCTGTTTGATGTTCACTCGGCGGCGGTTGCAACGCAGACTGACCGATGGATGGCATGACTTTTTGCCGTTCAACCTTGCCGGGCGTTCAAATCCCGATAGCATGACCGCGAACAACAAATGTTATCGTTGGTTTCCAGAGCATTTCAGACAATTGTCCCGTTAAGACTTTTAAGGAGCAAGCTGCTCCAGCAGTCCGGCTTTTATCTGGTCGGCCAGGTGCTTCAGAAGGCCGTTTCGTTTCTGTTGCTCCCGATCTGGACCATTTATCTGACGCCATCGGATTATGGCATCATGGGAACGCTCAATGCTTATGGCGGAATTCTTCACATTCTCCTCATGTTTGGAATTTATGCCGCAGTCATGCGCCATTATTTCGATTTCAAACAGGATCCCGAAGCTCTGCGCCACTATGTCAGCGCCAATTTTGGGTTTATGGTGGTGGTGCCTGGCGTCATTCTCACATCCCTCATCCTGTTTGGCCGTCCGCTCTGGGAGCACGTCACCTCCGAAAAAATTCCTTTTCGGCCGCTCGTGGTGCTGATGCTCATCACCGTTTACGGCGGGTTGCTCTACCGCCTGCCGTACACCCTTTTTCAGGCGCAACAAAAGGTAAAAAAGTGTGTCACCCTCGACCTGGTGGGATTCATCATTTCCATCGGGATCAGTCTGTTGCTTGTGGTTGGCTTGAGAAAAGGGGTTTACGGCATGATGCTGGGAGGCTGCATCGCGCAAGTTTTGACGGCCCTCCTTGTCAGCGGTTTGCTGATTCGGGAATGGTTTGTGCCCAGGGTGCAATGGAGTCATATTTCGAGCAGCCTGAGTTACGGGCTGCCGTTTATTCCCCATCTGCTGGCCGGGTGGGTGCTGACTTTCGTGGACCGGGTGATGCTCGCAAAAATGGTTCCGCTGGATGAAGTGGGGCGTTACACCCTGGCCATCACCCTGGGCATGGTAATGCTGCTGATTGTCACCAGCATCAAGGATGCCTACGAACCCTACTATTACAACCTTCTGTCCACCGATGCCCATCCCGACGGAAAGATCATCCGCATTTTTTCCATGTATGTGACGGGCATTGGCGTGCTGGCACTGTTTGGATCGCTTTTTGCCGAGGATTTGATCATGCTTTTGACGCCGGCCCGTTATCATGGGTCGGCAAAGTATGTGGCGCCGGTCATTTTGGGTTACCTCTTTCTGGGCTACAATTACAACGTGGGCATGGCGGTCTTTTACTACAAAAAGACCAAATTATTGCCCCTGCTTACAGGCATCGCCGCTATCTGCAACATCACGCTTAATTACCTTTTGATTCCCAGATTTGGCGCCATTGCGGCCGCTTGGAACACCTACGCGTGTTTTGCCATCATGGTCACCGTGTATTATATCATGGCGCAACGCATCCGCCGGTTTGCATATCCCATCGTGAAAATCATATTGTTGAGCGGCTTGGCCCTTTTCGCCGTGCTTGTCGCGCGGCATATTCCCGCCCTTACGTTGCTCGGAACCCTTCAGAAATTGGGATTGTGCGCGGCGTATCTGGGCGCAGCCTATGTGCTGCTATTCCGATGCCTTTCCGGGAACGACGCGAGCAACGGGATCAATTCCACACCGTCATAAACAAAACGACCATCCATTGTTCCAATCATTAACCAAGCCATGAAACCCAAACGGATTATTCCCAAACTGATCGTCTTCGACTTTGACGGTGTGCTGACCGACAACCGGGTCTTGATCTTCGCTGATGGCAGCGAGGCCGTCCTCTGCAACCGGGCGGACGGACTGGCGTTCGACCTCTTTCGCAAAGAGGGAATTCCCGCGCTGATCCTTTCCACGGAGAAACATCCGGTCGTCGCCGCGCGCGCCAGAAAATTGAAGACCCCCTGCATCCACGGCGTGGCCGACAAAAAATCGGCCCTCGAAAAATACTGCGCCAGAGCGGATATCAAGCTGGATGCGGTGATGTACGTCGGGAACGACCTGAATGACCTTGCCGTTATGCGAATTGTTGGGCATCGGGTTTGTCCGGCGGATGCCCACCTCCGGGTGCGGGCCATTTGCCAGACGGTTTTGTGCCGCCGGGGCGGTGACGGAGTGGCCCGGGAAGTGGCCGAAAAAGTGCTGGGATTGCGATATATCTGAAAGAACCAAAATCTTTCGCGCGTTCGCTTTAATAAATTATTGGGGCCAGCGGGGCAATTCTGACGGCAGAGGTTGTGAACATTCCTCCTCCGGAAGGCAATCCTTGAGTTAAGACAGGTGCGCACCCACGAAACAGATCACACCCCTCTCAGTTTTTTCCGAATAGGCATCTCGCTTTCCGTCACCTTTTTCTCACTCGAGCCAAGCATATCCTCAATGTTTGCCACACGGCGTCTCAATAAACTCATGGCATGGACTTCCAGGCTCGACGCTTGATCCGTCCCCCACATGGAGTGGTCAAGGGTAATATGCCGCTCAATGATCTTTGCTCCGAGCGCAACCGCGATCACCGTCGGCTCCAGGTCGTGTTCATGCCCGCTGTAACCGATGGTACAGCCATATCGTTGCCTGAGTGCCGGGATGACCCGCAGGTTTAGTTCCTTGGGCGGAGCCGGGTAAGTCGAAGTGCAATGGAGCAGCGCATACGATTTGGCTTTGGCAGAGACGATGGCCACGGCCGCGTCAATTTCCTCCAACGTGCTCATCCCTGATGATAACAGTATGGGAACACCGGAAGCCGCCGCTTCTTTCAACAGTTCCTTGTGGGTCAGCATCGCGGACGGGATTTTGAGAAATTTGAGATCATATTGCAGGGCGAACTTAAGGCTGTCCAAATCCCAAACCGATACCGTCCAGTCAATCGGTTTTTCCGCGCAATACCGGTTGATATAGTCATATTCCTTTTTCCCAAATTCAATTCGGTGCTTGTATTCGAGATAAGTCATGGTTCCCCACGGGGTCTCGCGCGGCTTGTTTTTTTCGTGTTCCGGGACGGCCACATCCGGGTTTCGCTTTTGAAATTTCACGCATCCCCATTCACAACCGAAAGAAGCGTCAATGAGGCGCTTGGCGATTTGAAGATCGCCATTATGGTTTATCCCGATTTCGGCGATGAAATACGGTTTTTCCAAAGAGTTGAAGTCGAACATAGTTGGAGGGGGCTAACTGAGCCTGGTGAATGCCGCAAGTTTGACGGGGCCTTTGAGTTTTTGCCGCACCCCACCTGACTTCATGGCGTTTGTGATCAAGGCGAAAACCTCGGTTACCGCATTAAGGTAGAGTCTGGTTTCCGCATCGCCGTGAGCGCAGGACGCATAAAAGCGATCGCTGGCAAGGAAGCCTCGCGAAAGCATTTCCTGGATGAAGTAGGTCTGCAAAGCCAGTGGGTCATCGTGCAAGAAGGAAAAGGACGTGAGGGGTGGAATGCCTGAAACCTTGATGTTCAAACCTGCGCTTTCCGCCGCCTGCCGCCAACCTTTCTGCACGGTTTCGCCCCGGGTGGTGAGGAATTTCCCGGCATTGATGCGGCGATGCTTTTTCAACGTGGCCAGTGCCGCAGCGGGCCCCGATTTTTCAGTCCAGTATGAGCTGCTGATGAAAGTTCGCTGTGCGTAATCCATGATTTCACCACGACCAATGACTGCCGACATGGGAAAGCCGTTCGACATGGCTTTGGCAAAGGTTGCCATGTCGGGGTCAACCCCATAAATCCGATGCATTCCGCAAGTGCCCATTCGCCAGCCCGAGGTGATTTCGTCAAATATCAGCACTGCACCAGCCTTTTTCGCCAACGTCCGCACTCCTTCAAGAAAACCCGGCGCAGGCCCATCGTTGCGCATGGGTTCCATCACAATTGCGGCCAGTTCGCTGCCGCGCTCCTGCACGATTTTTTCAAGTTCTTCAAGTTTGTTGTAGCCAAAAGCAAGCACAGTTCCGCGCAGGCAGCCGGGAACGCCCCGCGGTTCAAGTCCCGGCAACAAATGTCCGCTCAAGACATCCGCAGAACCAAGATTGACGGCCAAATACCAATCGTGCCAGCCGTGATACCCGCAGAGCGCGATTTTGTCGCGCCCGGTCGCCGCACGGGCGATGCGCACCGCCACGGCCATGATCTCGCCGCCAGTGCGGGCGTAGCGCACCTTTTCGGCCCACGGGTGAAGTTCGCAGAGCAATTCAGCGAGTTCAATTTCTTCGGGGCAGTTGAGGGTGGTCATGTTGCAGCTCTGGATGGCAGCAATGACGGCTTGCTCGACATCCGGGTCGGCGTAGCCCAGCACGCTGGTGCCGATGCCGCACATGGTGAAGTCAAGGTATTCATTGTTGTCGATGTCCCAGATACGACAGCCTTTGGCCTTTGAATAATAGGCGGGCCAGTGTTCGGGCAGATACAGCTCGGCGCGCTTGCCAAAAAGCTGGGTGGCGCCGGGAACCAGCCGGCGGGCCTTGCGATAAAGCGCCTGCCCCTTGGAAACGTCCGGTAGTTTTGGAGCGGGTGTTATAGCCATAAGGACATATCTATGAATTTCTTTTCCACCAGAAAACGGGCCCATTCAAGATTCAATTCCGAATCGATCTCCACATTGCACCGGGGGTCCGTTTCAAAGCCGTAGCTGTTTTCCGGGTCCGAGTAAAACGTCTCCCGGTTGCGGAACTTGTCCCAACGGAATAAATAGACAACTCCATTCAGCGTGTAGGCGTGAGGCAAAACCTGCCGGTTCACGTTTTTCAAGTCTTTGAGGTTGTCAACGATCTTGCTGATGCGGCCATCGGATTCCATCGGGCCAACAAAGGGTGCAGGATTATCCACATCCCTCATGCTAACCACCAGGCTGGCATTTTTCTCGATCATGATTGCCACCGCGCGATCGATGTCTTCCGGTTTTGTGAACGGCGAGGAGGGTTCGAGCATCATGAGGGCATCAAATTTCTCGCCCCTGGCCTCGAAATGATCCATCGCATGATGAAGCACGGCGAAATTGGTGGCTGTATCCGAGGCCAGTTCGGCCGGACGCGTGAAGGGAACCTCCACGTTGTAGCGGCGCGCCACGTCCTGAATTTGCAGGCTGTCGGTTGAAACGATGATTCTCGATGGATTCTTTGAGCGTTGCGCCGCCCGTGCTTTGAATGCGAGCAGCGGCAGGCCGCCAATTTCGCGAATATTTTTGCCGGGCACGCCTTTCGAGCCTCCCCGAGCCATGATGATGGACAGGATTTTCACAGGTTTGAACTTTTGGGGTTGTCGCCATTGTGCCACGCACGCGGCACATCCAACCTAAACACTCGTTCAATGAATTTGTGAACCATACCTTGGTTGCCAGTTTTTTCAAGCGCAAAGTCGGAACCCCAATCCTTGCCGGACTGTTTGGAACGGTTTGCCCAATGGATGGCAGTGGGCACGGTCGCCGGAACGCTGGCTTTAGCCGGCAGATGCTGCCGAATGAATTCGGCGCTCCAAGGTTGGCAGGGATTGCGTTGCTGCAGCCTTATTTCTTTGACATCGCCTTGAGAAGACATGATATTAATGTTTAACATTTGTAAATCTGGAGTCTTAATATGTTTGACATCAATTTTTTCATGAAATCTTTCAAATTCATGAGAGATGCCGAGGAGGGAAAAATCACGGATCGCAAGCTCGCGTTTGACACCCTTGAATCGCTCCGCAGCCGGGATCCCATCGTCTATAACATCGAAACGACCAACGCGTGCAACATGCGCTGCCAGATGTGCCCGCGCACCACCTTGATGACCCGGCTCGATGAAACCATGCCGCTGGACCTGTTTCGCCGGGTCATTGATCAACTCAAGCCCCATTCGCCGGCCGATTGGAGCGCCTGGGAACAATTTGTTTTGGAGAACTACGGCATTGGCAAGGACAGCATGAGCGAAAACCATTTCTTCCTGCTGATCATTCCGAAGGTGATCCAACTCCACGGCTATGGCGACCCATTGCTTGACAAAAACCTGGGAGAAAACGTGAAACTTCTCACGGAAAGAAACTTCCACTCCTATTTCAGTTGCAACCCGTCAAATATCAACCTGGAAAAGATGACCGAAATGTTCGATCACGGGCTCAGCTACATCAAGTACTCGATGGAGACGGTGGATGACGTCGCTCACAAGGCGATCCGGGGGAAAGCCTCTGATTTTACCAGGAGTTATCAGAAGATTCTCAAGCTGCTCGAAATCAAGCGAAAGAACAATTATCGGACCGTCGTGGTGATTACGATGTTGGACCTCAATCGGGAAAACCAGGCCGAGGATTATGCCAGGCTTAAAGCCGCCTTCGAAGGGAAGGATGTGTATATTTATTTGAAAAGCGAAGATCAGCAATGGTACCGGAAGAATTATCATGGAACGAAATCCGTTCACTGGAGCGAATTCTGCAAGCATCCCTGGATGTCGATGACCATCAAGTCCAACGGCGAAGCAACCATGTGCATGGAGGATTTTGACAACGAGATCGTGCTCGGAGACGTCCAAAAGGAAAGCTTGCGTGACATTTGGAACGGGGCGAAATACGACAAGTTCAGGCACGATCACTTTGATTTAACCCCATGTTTGAAATGCACCGAACGGTGCGATATGACCATGATCGGCGAGTTGGTAGGCCGCAAGCTGGCCCCCCTTGCCACCCAAGCCGCTTGACGCATCTCAGGCGGGAACCGGCCGGTCAGAGGCTGCGTTATTGAATTCCCGGGCAGCGGACACAACTGCCCTAAAAAATTAGTCAACCTTGTCAGGAAGCCATGCAAACGACGAAAACAGTCAATCAGGTATTCACGGCAAACAAAGCCCTAAAGGGCCAATTAACGGTGACCAGTGGAGGTTCACAGGTCTGCATTCAAGGCACAGCCGCCAGCTTTCGCATGCTTGCCGAGATCCTGATGGCCACTGTGGGCGGCGGGGGCAACACCTTTGCGCAAGGCTATAAAGCGCAACTGGTGCAGGGAGAAACCTCAGGATTCATACTTTCATCTGACTCAGTTGAACGGGTCATTTTACAGTGTGGCGGCAATCCCCCGGTTAATCGTTCGGAAGGAGCGGCGCAATGACTTCGTGTCGGCGCTTCCTTGGCTGAGGGAAGCGGCATTCAGAATGAGCCGATCGTTTGAATGCATTGCGCTGAACATCTCCAGCGGCTAGCATAAACCATCGTGCAGCAAACAAACCTTTTTGATCTGACCGGACGGGTCGCCATTGTCACCGGCGGCGCGGGACTTCTCGGCGTTCAGCACGCCAAGGCGGTTCATTTAGGCGGAGGGATTTACGTTCGCAGGAAATTGCGCGGTTGCTGATACAAGCCATTTATATATGACTACTCCTCACAATCCAGAATTGCCCCGACAGAGAGTCGAAGAATGGCTGGAAGGATGCGACTGGGATTATCATGAGAAACAATTCAAAACACCGTATCGGCTGACAGTTCACTTTTTCAATTGGCTGCGAGGACTGGGGTGCCTTAAATCCAAGCAGCCACTTCGGATTGGGGATATCGGCGCGGGAATGGGGGCAGTCATCTACTATTTTGGCAAACACTGCCAGGATGCCGAGTTTGTCGGGTTGGAAATCAACCCGGAATGCGTTCGTCGAGGAAACGAGCGTCTTGCCGCTTTGGGAGCCAAAAATTGCCGGTTGGAAGTTTTCAATTTATATGATTCTTACCCAAGGCAGAAACCACACTTCGAGGGTTTGATAAGTTGTGCGCTTCTCTCGTGGCTTCCGGATTTGAAAGAGGCGCTTCAGAAAATTACCGCGCTCAATCCAAGGTGGATTGCCGCCTCCTCGTTATTCTACGACGGCCCAGTTGATTGCATTATTGAAACGCGCGATAGCAGCCGCCCCTTCGCGTCCGCCGCATACACAAAAAAATTCTACAATATCTATTCTCTCGAAACCACGCGGGAAATTCTGACAGAACTTGGTTATGTTGAATTCCAATCGACACCATTTCAAATTGATGTCGATCTCGCGCAGCCGGCCGCCAAGGGCATGGGCACTTATACGGAAAAAACGAGCGACGGACGGCGCCTCCAAATATCGGGACCATTGCTAATGCCCTGGCATTTTATTTACGCGCGCAAAAAATAAGACACGATGCAATCGCAAAACCTTTTTGATCTGACCGGACGTGTCGCCATAGTCACCGGCGGGGCGGGACTTCTCGGCGTTCAGCACGCCAAGGCGGTTCATTTAGGCGGGGGGATTCCGGTGTTGGCCGATTTGAACCTTCAACGCGCGCAAGCTGCAGCCTCGCAGGTGGGGGAGCGGGCGATTGGCATGTATTTGGATGTGACGAGCGAGGAGACCATCTCAGCCTGTTTGACTGAAATTCTGAGCCGGTTCGGACAAATTAACATTCTTATCAATAACGCCGCGCGAAATCCCATGGTCGAGGGAACAAGCACCAGCACTTCATTTTCCAGATTCGAGGAGCAGGATGTGGACACCTGGGCGCTGGATATGGCCGTCGGTCTTACCGGCCCCATGCTTTGCAGCAAAATCATCGGCACACACATGGCAGCATCTGGCGGCGGTGTCATCCTGAACATCGGCTCGGAGTACGCGCTGGTCGCACCGGACCAGCGGGTCTATGAACAGCCCGGACTTCCCCCTGACCGCCAGCCCAAGAAACCGGCGAGTTATTCCGTGGTCAAGCACGGCATTATCGGGCTGACGAAATACCTGGCCACCTACTGGGCTGATAAAGGGGTTCGTGTGAACTGCCTCTGTCCGGGTGCCATTTCAAACGACCAGCCTGGGGAATTCGTGCGGCGGTTCAGCAACCTGATCCCCATGGGGCGAATGGCCCGACCAGACGAGATGCAAGGCGCTGTCATATTCTTATGCTCCGATGCCTCTCGTTTTATGACCGGTGCGGTCGTGACGGTGGATGGTGGAAGGACGGTTTGGTAGCCGCATCATTCCTCGCATGGAATACTCAGACAAAGGTTTTGAAGAGTTCCAGGATTTGTTGCGCCCTTTCCGGGAAAGTCATCCTTTGCTCTGGCGCATACGGGACAGTCTCTACTCGGCGTTGTATTATCGTGTGCCAGGCGGCGGCGGTGAAAGAAGGCATCGTGCCGGGCTTTGGTCCTGGGGCTTGTGGGCCGTTGGCAAGGCCCTGCTGGCCGCGAAAAAATCCGTTCCTGCTGTTGAATCCAATTCACGATTTCATTTTTTGTTCTGCGGCACACACAGCGCGCACTTCGACACCCTGGTTCCGGTGGTCAGAGAGGCCGCCGCACTTTCCAGGGAAATGCCGGTGTGCGTCTGGAGCGTGGAACTCAAACCGGAACAGGTGTCTTTCCTTGAAGGCATTAGCAATGTGAGGGTCATCCGCCTGCCGAAACTATATTCGTGTGTCGCGGTTTCAAACAAATTTCGCGCGGCGAGGCGCGCGTTGCGCGAGGTGTTTGTGCTGGAACGATTGCTGAAAGGCACGGGGCACAAGGAAGAACTCCGGCACCGGCGCTCACACGTTGCGGAAGCCATTTTCCATTATTTGCTCAGTGGCGATTTTTGGGAGACGACGTTGTCACCTGCTCAATCAGGAGCCGTCTTCACGACCACTGAGGCGCCTTATTTATGCAAAGGTTTGTTTGACGCGGCCCGGAACCGGCGGATGCACACGGTTCATTTCTGCCACGGGTTCCGTCATGCCACGCACCAGGTGACCCGGGCAACCGACCTGTGCGTTTACAGCGAACTGGATCGCAAATGGTTCCAGTCAAGGGTCGAAAAAGGTTGCACGGTGCGCGCCATCGGCAACCCGCGCATGGAAGCAATCCGCAACGTGGTTGGTCCGCCCCGCGACCGGAAACCGGGCGAACCATTCCGGTTGCTGTTGTTCAGTGCGGGAGAGGAATCGCCCTATACTGCCGGAATGGTGAAGGCGGACATGGCCATCCTGGCTGCGGCACCGGAAGTGCGATCCAAATATATCCTGCGAATTCGCCCGCATCCCCGTGAACCTTTTGATGTTCTGCTTAAAGTCGTCAAGGAAATCGGATTGGTGGCGGACGAGTTCAGTCAGGGAGCCTTGGCCGGGGATATTTCATGGTGCGATGCCGCCGCCACATCGTGGTCCACCGCAATGCTCGAAGCCGCGGTGGCGGGCCGGCCTTGTTACTGGCTGGATGTGGGGGGATACGGGTTTGGCGGGACCGGCGAACTCCAGAGAGCCGGGCTTGGATTGCTGGTTCGGAACAGCGAACAGTGGAAGCTGGCCGTCCAAGAAATGTTTCTTGGCCGTGTTCAGCCTCCTGCGGCAGTTTCGGAAAGGAAATTACAGGAGTTGGGAATTTGTCTTCCTGAAACCATTTCCTGGCTGCAACGGCTTGAAATCAGGGAGGGTTAGTTGTCAAATTCATTCATGTCAAACCAACCCATCCTTCAAGGTCTGGAAAATGAAAAATATTCTTATTGGATCTAAATCGCCATGGCGACCGTTCCTGCGGCTGGTGCAGAAGTCCCGGCGCGCCGCCTGGAAGTATTATGACCGGACGGGATGCCGGCTGGTGATCAACGGCGGGAAAATTCAGTTTCTCGACGCCAGCCTGTCTTTTCCGGAAAATGTCGGCGTGACCTACGCCACCCCGCTTTTCTGGAACGGTCCTGACGCCTATGAAGCCGATACCAGCCGGCTCATCGCTTTATTGCTGGGCCGGGCGGCGTCGTTTATTGATGTGGGATCCAACATTGGCATCTACGCTGTTTATGCCGGAGTCCGGCACCCGCAGCTTCCGGTGTATGCCTTCGAACCCATTCCCGAAATCTGGCGGAAGAATCAGGCGTTTCACCACGCAAACCATCTGCCAGTGGATCGTGTGTTCAACCTGGCGTGCGGCGACAGCGACCGGATGCAAAGCATTTTCTTCCCGCAGGCTCAGGGGTTGGAAGAAGAGCAGACGGCCACGCTGCGGGCCGATTCCTGGCAGGCCGCCTCCCCCGCCGTCCGCTCCGTTGATGTGAAATGCACAACCTTGGATTCCTTCTTCACCGCGTGCGGCTGGCCTGCCGCTCCGTGCCTGCTGAAGATTGACGTCGAGGATTTCGAGGCCGGGGTGCTGCGGGGCGCGCGATCTCTTATCTCGCGCTGTCGTCCCTGGATGGTATGCGAGATTTTGCCTCGTGAGCACCATAATCGAGAAACCTTGGCGCTTATCACTGAACTGAAATACGTTCCCTTTGCCGTCACCGCGAATGGACTGTTCCGGATGGCGGCATCGGATTTCTCGCGGCCGCGCGAACTCAAGGATTTCCTCCTGCTTCCGGCAGAAAAAATTCCGCCGGACGCTTTTTATCTTCCGGTTGAATCACTAAAGGATATCCCAATCCATTAAATGGAATGCGGCCTGCATCATCACACGACTTGCCTCGATGGTATTGAACCGCGCCATTTAGCCGGCATCTTCCTTGAAACCCAAACCGGATGAAACTACGTTGCCAGCCATGAAACGAGCGCTGATCGCGACGTTGTATAACGAAGCGGACAACCTCACCGAATGGTGGGACTGTCTCAAGCGCCAGTCCGTCAGCCCTGATGAAATTGCCATCGTGGATGGCGGATCAACCGACGGCACCTGGGAAACCTTGTTGAAACTGCGAGACGCGGCAGCGCAACGCATTCCGGTTCGTCTCGAACGCAGGAAATGCAATATTGCCGAGGGCCGGAATCTGGCCATCGGGCTGACCCAGGCCGGAATCATTGCCGCGAATGACGCCGGCAACCTACCGGAGCCAAAATGGTTCGAGGAAATCACGCGTCCGTTGCTCGCGGATGAAACCCTGGATGTCGTGGGCGGACGTTCCGTGCCCCTCATCAAGAATGCCTTCCAGGAATTTCTCCGGCAATTCGACCCCGAGCCGCCCGAACCCGCCACGTCCGGCGAGATTTATCCGTCGTCACGCAACATCGCCTTCCGTCGCCAGGCATGGGCGGACGTGGGGGGCTACCCCGAATGGCTGACGCTCACGGCCGAGGATGCCCTGTTCAATTTTGAACTTCACAAAATCGGAAAAAAATTCGCCTACAATCCCGCAGCGCTGGTCCGCTGGCCGGTTCGCGAAAGCGCGGAGGCGTATTACAAAATGCTTTACGGCTACGGTTATGGCGCCGCCGAGGCGCGGCTTTATGCGCCATATTTTCTGCGGCGCGCGGCGATTGCCGTTTTTCCGCCCCTGCTGTTGTTGTCCGGGCGCCGTTTTAAACAACTAAAATTCAGATATCGGAAAAATCTGGCGAGCGCAAACGGCTGGCTGGCCGGCTGGCTCAAGGGACATCGGCCGCCGCCAGACTGGAAGCGTGTGGATGGCGTTCTGTTAAGCGCGGAGGCCCAGAAGCACCTCAACCAGGCTGGTTAGCCGCATCGGTTCCACCGTCATGTCGGCTGTCTCGGTTCGGGGGTTCAAGGCGCGAATTCGTTCGGGGAAATCTCTCCCCGCCCAAGCGGGCATTTTCGAACACCCTGACGCCAAGATTTAACTTTTGCAATTTGCAAACCAAAGGTAGATTGCTCCTCGATTTGAATCAGCCGTTTCCTAAAATGCCTCTTTCCGTTGCCATTCTCACCGCCGACAGCCGGGAACACAAAAAAGATTATGAAAATCCCGCGCCTTATTTTGGCGCGGCGCCGGAAGCGTTGTTGCAGGGCTTCGCCATGCTCCCGGAGGTCGAAGTCCACGTGGTTTCCTGTGTGCAACAACCGGTGAATTCACCGGAGAAAATTGCCGGCAACATCCGGTTTCACAGCCTGCATGTCCCGAAAATCGGCTGGCTGCGCACGCTATATCAAGGCTGCGTCCGCGCCACGCGGAAAAAGCTGCGCGAAATCCGGCCGGACATTGTTCATGGCCAGGGAACGGAGCGGGATCACGCCCCCGCCGCGATTTTTTCGGGTTTTCCCAATGTGCTGACGATTCACGGCAACATGCGGGCCGTGGCGGAATTTTACCGTTCGCCCATCGGCAGTTATTTCTGGCTGGCGTCCCGGCTGGAGACGTTCGCATTGCGGAGAACCGATGGGGTCTTGTGCAACTCGGCCTATACCGAACGCCTCGTCGCCCCGCAGGCCAAACGAATCTGGCGGGTGCCGAATGCGCTGCGCGCGCCGTTCCTTGACCAGCCGGCGACCGCTTCACGCCCCGCGCTTCCGGTTTTGCTGAACGTCGGCTCGCTGGTGGCGTATAAACGGCAGGCGGAAATTCTGGCGGTCGCCCGCAAACTCTGGCAGCGCGGCTTCCGGTTCGAGTTGCAATTTGCCGGCGAGACCAATACCCAAAACGATTACACGGCCAATTTCCTGCGCCAGCTCCGCGAGGCGGAATCGGCGGGCTACGCCCGGCATCTTGGGGTGTTGGCCAGGGATGATTTGATCCGCGCCATGGATGCGGCTTCGGCGCTGGTGCATTTTCCCCAGGAAGAGGCTTTTGGATTGGTGGTGGCGGAGGCCCTGGCCAGAAATCTGAAACTGTTCGCCAGTTCGGCCGGCGGCGTGCCGGACATCGCCTCGGGTGTTGAGGGCGCGGAGCTTTTCCCCGCGGGGGACTGGACGGTGGTGGAAAATGCGATTGCCAGATGGATGGAGACGGGTTGTCCGCGTCCGGTCGGAGCCGCCGCCGTCATGCGCCAGCGCTATGCCCCCGAAGTCATCGCGCGCCGGCACCTGGAAATTTATCGCGAAGTGCTCAACACCTGCTCATAGAGCGTTTTGAGCTGGTGAGCGACGGCCGTCCAGGTGAGCGGTTTTGGCGGCGGTTTCAGCGAGGGTGCCTGGTCGTGGAATTGGCGCAGGAATTGGGCGGTGTTTCCCACCGAAGTCATGGGGCAATAAACTGCATTTTGGCCAAAAACACTTCGCGCCCAGGGCAGGTCGCTCAACAGCAACGGACATTCGCACGCGGCGGCCTCCAGCGCGGACAGGCTCAAGCTCTCCATGCTGCTCAACAGGACAAATCCGCGCGCCGCGCGATAGACGCCGGCCAGGCGCGCGCGATCCTGGATCGGCCCTTCGTACCGGATCGTGTCTGGATGCCGTTCAGCCAGGGCAAAGAACCGGCGCGCGTAGGGATCGGCTTCGGCGTAGGCTTTGCCGACGACCCAGACTGGAATTTGCGCATGGACCGCGGCTTCGGCCAGTTCCAGCACGCGTTTGCGTTCTGTGACGGTCGCGGTGCATACCAGCCATTTTCCGCGCTCGGACGGAAGCGAGTTAAGGAAAACCTCCTCGACACCGTTGGCGACCACATGCACCCGCTCTTTGGGAGCGCCGAAGAGATAGATCATCAAGTGCGCTTCCCACGGGGTCAGGGCGATGTTGGCATCGGCCAGGCGGCACGACTCCCAGTTGAAGGCGGCCACAAAACTGCGTGGAGCGATGCGTTCGACCGTGCGGCTGATGATTTTTTGGCATCGCAATTGAAACCGGGAGCGCGAACCCTGGGCGGTGAGCAATTCGGCCATGACGACTTTGATGCCCTTTTGATGGGCCAGCTTGATGTGTTCAGCGGGCATCCGGCCAAAATAGTGGATCAGGTCGGCGGTCTGGGTTTCGTCCCACCAGCGGACAAATTCGACTTGCAGGCCGAGCGATTGCAAGGCGGCCGTGGTTTGTTGGATTTGAATGTGCCAGCCCCCGTGCGCCAGGGCAACGGGCAGCGGGCAGTTGATGAGAATTTTCATTCGCTGAAAGCGATTAGCCGCAAAAAGCGGGGCGCTTCATCATTGATGATAATTTCAATTGCCGACGACCCAAAGATTGAAATATAGTGAGCATCATCAATGCACTTGAGAGTGCATCCTGTGACATTGATTGGAATTTGTCAATAAATGACCAACGCTCC
>Ga0182027_10008594_pt1 | contig 14830 bp, 11 predicted proteins | sample 712E1DmetaG_FD_121300 | JGI IMG/M metagenome (GOLD analysis project Ga0182027, IMG submission 121300) | Permafrost microbial communities from Stordalen Mire, Sweden - 712E1D metaG (Illumina Assembly) | ecosystem: Environmental > Terrestrial > Soil > Wetlands > Permafrost | place: Sweden... | reverse complement strand
GGACCCCTTGATGATCGATGTCCTTCATCTGGAGCGTGGGCGGAAGATCGTGGCCTTCAATGGCTTTCCCCGCGGCAACGATTACCGCCCGCTCCATGACGTTTTCGAGTTCGCGGACATTGCCCGGCCAATGATATGCCGACAGCATGTCGATGGCCGGCGTGGAAATGCGGTTAATGTTTTTTTTATGGTTGCGTGCGTATTTTTTCACGAAATAATCCGCCAAAAGTAAAACATCGGCCCCCCGCTCCCGAAGCGGCGGCAAGGCTATATTGAAAACGTTGATGCGATAATAAAGGTCTTCCCGAAACCGACCTTCACGAACGTCGCTTTCAAGATTTCTGTTCGTGGCGCAAATCAGGCGAACATTGACGTGGATCGATTCGACCCCGCCCACGCGCTGGATTTCCTTGGCCTGAATGGCCCGCAAGAGCCTTCCTTGGGCCGAAAGGGTCATTTCGCCGATTTCGTCGAGAAAAAGCGTGCCCTCGGCCGACGCCTCGAACCTGCCGATGTGTTTGGCCATTGCGCCCGTAAAGGAGCCTTTTTCATGGCCGAAAAGCTCGCTTTCAAGCAGCGATTCGGGAAGCGCGGCGCAGTTGACGGGCACAAAGGGCCCGGCCGAAAACGTACTTTTCTGGTGTATGGCCCTGGCCACAAGCTCCTTGCCCGTGCCGGTCTCTCCCCGCAAAAGAACGGTCGTGGGCGACGGGGCCACCTGGGCGATTTGTCGATAGACTTCGCGCATGGAACCGCTGTTGCCGATCATTTCGTCGGGCTTGCCTTTTTCCTCGAGGGTCTTGCGCAGTTCGAGGTTTTCCCGCTGGAGCGCCGCGATGTGCTCCTGTTCGCGTCTTCGGGCCAACACCACCTGCGCGATGAGGTCGGCCACCGCCTCCAAAAACCTGAGCTCCCCTTCCAGCGTCACCGCGTCTTCAACGGAGACTTTGTCGACCGAAAGCGCGCCCACGACCTCGTTTCCGGCCTTGACGGGTACGCAGAGAAAGGCGAGGTCGGCGTCGTGGAGGTTTTTACGGGCGCCCGTTTTGTCGAGAAAAGTCGGCTCGTTTTGCAGCCGCGGTATGGCGATGGGCCTTCCGGAGGCGACCACCTTGCCCGTAATGCCCTCGCCCATGCGATATTTTCCCCGCTGCTTGCCGCTTTCGGAAATGCCCTTGGCGACGTCGACCGCCAATTCCGAATTGTCCTTGTTGACGATGGAGATCATCCCGCGCTTCATGCCCGCGTAAGTCTCCAAGCTCTCGAGCACATTGACCATGATCGCTTCGATGTCGCCCCCCGCGCCGAGGACCTTGGCTATGCGGTACAGGGCCGAAAGACCGTTGAAACTGAGTTTTGAAGCGATTTCCGATGGGGCCATGGCAGGTTTATACCTTTTTTAAGGACACTATAAATTATGTTGTGGCACAAAAATGTATCAATACAATTTTGTGTATTTCTGCTTTTTCATCTGCAAAAAAATCTTATAAAGGTCCGTTTGTTGATGTATTTTAGATGCACTTTATGGTACAATAAGATAAACCTTATTGATTAAGATTATACATAATGTACTATGACTAAAACACAAAAACTGCTGCTATTTATTAAACGAGCAAAAATCTTCCGTTCTCGTGACGCCGTAAAAAACGGATTTACAAGAAGTGAAATTGTCGCGCTCCTTGCCGCTGGAAAAATCGAACGCCTTTCCAGAGGGCTGTACCGTGTTTCAGGTGCTCCGGTTCTTGCAAACCAAAGCTATGCCGAATTTGCAGCCCAATGTCCCAATGCTGTAGTATGCCTGCTATCCGCACTGCAATTTCATAATATTACGACACAGTTTCCCAATGAAATCTGGTGCGCTATTAAAGGCGCCTCCCGCGCGCCAAAAATTACTTACCCCAAACTCAGGATAATCAGGTTTGTAGGTAAAGCATTTTCAGAAGGCATAGAGGTTCATAAGATTAATGGGATTCCGATAAAGGTTTACAGCATAGCAAAAACCGTAGCGGACCTGTTCCGGTATAGGAACAAAACAGGACTGGACATAGCCATGGAGACTCTTCGTGAAGCGATCCGGACAAAGAAAGCGACACGTAATGAAATATGGAAAATGGCCCAACTGCGTGGTGTTTCAAAGGTTATGCGACCGTATATGGAAATGGAGGCCGTCTCGCTCCGATTTTTCCTCGATGGCGTATAATTTAGTATGCTTTTTAAAATTTGGCTCGCATAATCGTTTCCTTTATAATTTCGGAAACCGTTGGGTGCGGAAAAACGATTTTGCTTATGTCCTCGACGGTTTGCTTGTTTTCGATCATTGCCGCCGCGCCATAAATCATTTCCGAACAATTCCCCCCGACCATATGCAGCCCGATGAGCCGGCTTGATTGTTTGTCAAGCACCGCGATGCACATGCCGCGTTCGGCGTCGGTTTCGGCAATAAAGCGCCCGTTAAAGGACAGTGGAAGCCTTGAAACGGCGACCGAAAGTCCGCGTCTCACGGCCTCCTTTTCAGTTAGTCCGACGCTTGCCGCCTCGGGGTGGGTATACACCACGGCGGGGACGGCGTCGTAATCGACGGAATCGGCCGCGCCGACCATGTCGGCCACGCACACTTCAGCTTCGCGGTAAGCGGTGTGGGCAAGCATGGATTTGCCGTTGACGTCGCCGGCCGCCCAAACTCCCGCCGCGCTCGTTTTGCCGTGTTCGTCGGTGACGATGGCGTCGTGTTCGACCATAACGCCGATGTTTTCAAGGCCCAGTCCCTGCGAAAGCGGCCTGCGGCCCACGCTTAAAAGCGTAAGGTCGGCCTCGATGGCTCTTGCCGTCCCGTTCGATTCTACCAAAACCGCATTTTCCTTGATTTCGTTCACGCGCGTTTCGAGGAGAAACCGGACGCCGTTTTTTTCGAGCTCTTTTTTAAGGTGCTGACGGATTTCCGCGTCCAAGTTCGCCGCAATGGTCGGAAGCATTTCCACGACGGTCACCATACTGCCGATCTCCGAAAAAAAACAAGCCATTTCCAATCCGATGACCCCTCCGCCCACGACAACCAGATTTTTTGGAATGGCGCGAACGTCGAGGATTTCCTTGTTTGTCATAACGTTCGGAAGATCGGCGCCTGCGACCGGCGGCCGGACAGGTTCGGAACCCGTGCAAATCATAAGGCGCGGAGCTTCGATGATTTTGTCGTTGATACGGACTTTGAACAGGTCTCGGTCTTTCGGAAGGACGTAGGCGACGCCCGTTTCAATGGTTACGCGGCTTTTTTTGAGGGTGAAGGCAATGGCGCTTCGAAGCCCAATAACGATTTTTTGTTTGCGCGCGATTACCGTCGGCAAATCGAACGCCACGCTTTCGGCCAAGACGCCGAAGGGCCCGGAATTTTTAGCTTGTTTAAAAAGTTTTGAGGAGTGCAAAAGCGTTTTGGAAGGAATGCATCCTTCATTAAGGCAAACTCCCCCTAAATTTGTTTTTTCGATAATGGCTACGTTTAAACCCGCAAGCGAAGCTTTTTCAGCTCCATGATATCCTGCCGGACCGCCCCCGATAATAATCAAATCGTACATGACGCTTTTCTCCCAAAACAGAATTTACTTGTTTATTCGACCATGGTTACCTATAATTTGATTTATGAGGCCCGAATAAGAAAAGCTAAATATGCATAAATCGCGAAAAAAGTATGGAAGGACCATAAAGCATTGAAAAGCTATCGTTTAATTTCAAAGGGTTTGATTCCCCAAGGTTTGCTTCGGCGTATTGTATTAATTTCGCCGGTGCTGCTCTATTTTTGCGCATCCTGCATTTTTGACGCGCAAAAAAATGGCGGGGCGCTGACCATGACTTGTATAAGCGGCCGAATGGATACGCTATCGGTTTTTCCCCAACTACAATTCGTTTTTTCGGGGCCGCTTATCGATTCGTCGGTATCATTGAATTTTTCTCCGCCGATTGGGCGGTATGCGGTGGTTTTAAACGCCACGCACGATACATTGACCCTTAATGTCATGGACATGTTGGCGGGAAACACGCGATACGTTCTAAGGCTTGGAAACCAAATAACGTCAAAGGACGGGGCAATCCTTTTGCCTTCACAGGATTCACTTTCATTTATTACCTATCCACGGGAACAAGAGCCGAACGATACAAAGGACCTTGCCGATGATCTTGCATCAAAAATATTCGGGACCATCTCGGACCAATCTGACATCGACGTGTTTCTGTGCACGAGCAAGGTCGCCCGCGGCGTTTTTTTACAATCAATTAATTCCCAGGATTCGTTGTATGTCGTCGACAGCCTCTCGCATTCTTTCGTTCTCGACCATCCGATCAATCCGACGGACACCATCGTATTTCCCGACAGTTTGGCCGAACCCTTTTATGTATTCGTCGTTTCCCGCATCAGGGGTTCGGAGGGCGATTATGAACTTGGGATTGTTGGCAAATAGCATTCATGCTATACTTATGAAACATCATGAAATATAACGAACACGCAATCGGAATTTTAACGAAATTAAAGGAAAATCCTTCGGACCCCGGATATGCGCGGGACGCGGGCGCTCTCTATTGGGACCTTCTTGAAGAGGGAATTGCCGAGTGCGTGCGCCGGAAAACCGATTTAAAATCCTTCTTTGCGGAAGATTATGACTTTGTCAATTTTGGAATGACGTCCCACGTTCTTGGAAAACCCGCGGCCACGGCCCCGGTGAAAGCCCCGGAGCAAACCCCGATTCCGCAAGTCAGGATTTTTACGATGGCCGAGTGGTTGTCGGACGCATATACCAAGATCATGGCGGGAGACAAAAAAGAAAAGCTGGAAAAGGAAATCAACCAAACGGGGCTCCATATCAAGAGGATCGAGCACGACATAGACGCATTGCTTCGGCAGCGCAAAGACGACATTGTCGCGGCGCTTTTAAAAACCGGCGCTCCGGCGGACCTTTCGCCGCAGATCCAAGCGAATTTAGACGCCATGGAAAAGACCGACAAGCTGTTCAGAAACAATTCCAAAATAAAAAAAACGATTTCAAAAGGCGCTTTTCTTTCGGTCAAGGACCGGCGGAGCTATTGCGACCAGGAAAAAGAGTACGGCGCGCTGCTGGAACATATCGAGAAATTTTTGTCCACGCTGGAAACGCGTGAAACGATCGCGACGATCAAACATTACACCGTCCAAATCAACGAATGCTGCGGGAAGATCATCGATTGCGAAGACGTGATCGATAAAAAACGCCGCGACATTTCGGACCTCGCGAAAAAACAGATGGACATTTCGCCTCTGGAAGTGGAAGCGGAGCTTCGCAAGGAGCTCGAATACGTCCGCGATCTGGTAAAGCTGTCGGCCAACCGGCTCCGCTGCGAAAGCTGCCCGGTCCTTCGGCCCGACGACAAATATTTTTCAATGGCCGAATTATGCTCGTGCCTCGACCGGGTAATTGAATTCGATCCGGCCATTTTCAATAATTCCAGGGTCGCCATTTTCGGCATTCCTTCGGTGCTTCTCACCCCAGGAAACGGCAACGCGGTCTACGACTGGAAAAATAATCTGATCATCGTGCCGATGGTCCCTCCGGCGGGCGGTTTCATGGCGTCCATAGCTTTCGGCATGATCGAGTATAGGCTTGACGTCGACGAAGACAAGCAATTGCTCGTTTCGTATAATAAACTTCCGCAGCATAAGGACGTTAAATCATTTTTCAGCCTCAAGAATGAATTGACAAAGGATTATATAACCTGGATGACGTCGGAATACAAAGGCTATAAGGTCCTTCCTAAGGAAATACGCAAATGGTTCGAGCACGAAATCGCCCCGGACAAAAACGAAATCTCCATACCCCTTGAATTGCGTCCTTTTTTGCTGGCGGGTGAGGCTTTTTCGGCGGCGTGCAAAAACGTCGAGGCGAGCATTGCGGCCGGTCTCGCGTCGGGTCCCGAAAAAGCTCTGTGGCAGGGAGGTATTCTTAATTATCAACAAGGAAAATTCGACAAGTCGCTGGAGTTTTTCAAGGCCGCCCTGGCAAAAAACCCCGGACATATCGGCGCGCTTTTCAACGCCGCGCAAACGTGCATGAAGCTCATGCGCAAGCAGGAAGCCGTCGACTTTTTCAATGAGTACTACAAACGAAATCCCCAAAGCTGGTGGGCGAGCGTGGCCATGGAGCAGATCAGACGGCTCCAGACGGGCCATGCCACGTAGGGCTTAAACCCCCTTATGTTTCGGGCCAAATAAGACCGCTGTTTCCCTACAGAAAGCGGTATTTTTCAACCCCCATTGTTTTTATTGCTCTTTTGCCGTATATTAATTATTGTTCGATTAAAGCACCTTTAGATAATAAAATCATTCACAAATAAAAAGGAGTAACTCTATGTCGTTAAGCAAATTACAAAGCAACAAGAGGAAAATGGCAAAATTGGCGTCAATAGCAATCATATTTTTCGCTTTATCTGCTGATGGCGGCCAATATGGACTAAACGGCACTATCACATCATTTTACTTTAATGCTCCCGTTGAGTCATGCTTTGTTAAGCTCCAACCGGAATCTCCAACCGCACTAGGGGATTCTATGTATACCGACCGCTTAGGTCATTATTCTTTCCCCAATATTTGGCCGGGGGTTTATACGGTATGTGTTACGCAGCGTAATTACCTGAATGATTCATTATATACGGTCGTTGATTCGATGACGACTGAGAATTTTGAGCTTATGAAAAAAACAAACGTATATTATTCGGATTTGCCTGATACACTTAAAAAAGCCAGTTCACCCTACATCATCGGCGACTCAATGGACATCGAGCATTCCCTTTTTATTGAGCCTGGCACGGAAATCGCAATTTTGCAATATTTAAATATCCACGGACCGCAGCTTATTGCACTTGGAACAAAGAGCGATTCAATTGTTTTCACTTCAAACTCGGGGGACATTGACCTGAATTTAAACTCAAATGTGCAGCATTACAGACATTGCACTTTTTTTAACATAAATAATTTGAGCCTCACTCAACAAGATTCGATAAAACCCCAAGTATCCTTTGATACATGCCATTTTTCGGATCTTCCATCTTTAAACATCGATGTAGGTTTAGTAGAAATGTGTTGTAGTATTATATTAGGATCTTCTTTAAGTGCAAACGCCGATAAAATAGAATTGCTCCAGAATAATTGGACGGATGCTGAAAATTACTCAAATATTAATCTTGAATATTCTCATGCGGTTATAAAGAATAATAATTTTCTAAAAGATTTTCAAATTGAGTCCAACGGTATCCATGATACAATTATAAATAACATTTTTAGCCAGGGAGTCTGGTTGTCGGGAACGAGTCTTTTTTTCGCTTATAACGATGTCATAAATTTACAGGAAACTGTTGTGGGAATTGGAAATCCGGTTATTCACAATGATAACGGTTACCCTTGTGATTTATTTTTCAACATCTATACCGATCCTTTAATTTCTGACACTTTGACCGGGGCGTTACAAAGCGGTTCACCTTGTATTCGCGCTGGACTAAACGGCAACATCGGGTTTTGGCAAGGGCAAGGAGGTATTTATACCGGCGTCATAAAACGATCCACTTTGACCGGCAGGCAATTAACTTCGAAACCTGAGACTATGTCGATTTTACAATCCGAAAGAGCTTTTGGAGGGGAGTCGCGTTTGTTTGACGGAAAACAGGGCCCAGTAAGCCTTTATTCCCTTAATGGCCGTCGCTTAACAGTCATTAATAATAATGTGCAATTCAACAGTACGGTAAAAAGATTGTCTCCCGGAATATTTGTAATTAAATAAGCGGTAAGGAACAGACGGTTTATTGCTAAAGATAAAATAGTTAAAGTCGTTTTGATTGACGCAATAATGAAAGCGGCGGTTGGCAACTACCTAGTCGTGCACGCTGAGCTGCAACGACCCGCGCGCGAAAACCGTGGCCTGAATGGCCTTGTCGGTAAGCCGCACGCCGCCCACGGTAAGCGAATCGATGGCGCCGTTTAAAAATATATTTTTCGACAACTCGGAATTGCCGAGCATTTTCAGGGCCATGAGTTTCGATTCCTGCAATTTGTCCTTGAGCGGAAACTTAAGGTAGGGCTTGACGCTTTTAATGATGACGCCGTGGAGCATCCAGTTCGCCGCTTTGTGCATGATGTTTTGCGTGGAGATGTCGAAATCCAAATCTTCGATGGAAACCGTGGCAGTCGACATATCGTACTGCGGCCTGCCGTAGACGAAAACGCGGCCTTCATACGATCCGATGAAATCCATGGCGATCAGCGCATAGCCTTTGACGCCGGCCATGGTAACGTCCTTGACGATGACGTCCTTGTCCTTGCTTTTAAATTCCCTGCCGAGTAAAACCCTTCGCAGTAGTTGTGTCGCCGCCTCGTAGCTCATTTCGCTATAAAGATTCAAAACAAACGAGGAATCGACATTCGTGGGGATTTTAATGGTCGGCAACGAATCACACTTTTGGCACGACGGGCGGTCGGCGAAAAAGGTTTCCACCACCGATTTGACGCCCACCGAACCGATGATGGCGCCGTTAACTCCCTTAAGCGGCGTCATATAGACTTCGCGGGGCGAAAGCCTAAGCCAGACCTGCGGATCTTGCGAAATAAGGACCGGGTCCTGGATTTTTGACCAGAGGGGCATAAGCAGGGACTTAACGTCACAGGCCGCTCCGACCTGTTTGTCGATGATTGACGAAATAACATCCTGTTTGCCCGATAGCACAAGGTCGGCCACGGGCCTGATGGGGATGGTAAGAAAACGTACCTTGACCACGGGGTCGGAAAGCCATGTGTAGCCGTCCGACTGCGTAACGGTGGTCACCTTCCACGTACTGTCGACGAAAATCTTGGAATGAAACTCCAAGGAGAGGGCCGCCTCGACGTCCTGGACCTCGGTATGGGACAATCCCAGTGCCGCAAGCGTCAAGGAAAATTGGAGCCACAGACGAAGCGGCACTTTATAGTGCAGCTCGTTGCCCTCCAGGCTGATTCGTATCGAATCGCCTTTCCACACCTTGATCTTGACGGGCTTCACGGACCCCAGCGACAGCGTATCGCTGCTGAAAAGCAGGCCGTTTAGTTGCGCGTTAAGCATCCGTTCGATCACGCAGGTCTTCATTTTTATGGGGATGTTGACCATTGACGGAAGCGGCAAAAGCGAGTCGGCGGCGAGCCGCCGGTCGGGAAGCGCGGGTGTTTTATTGTCGGGCGGCGTGTGCGGAGGAGCGCAGGACAGGAGCATGATGGCGATTGAAAAAAACAAAATAAAAAGGGCGGCATTTCTACACATGTAAATAAATTAACCCCTTGAGACCGATAGTGCAACAAAAATAGACCCCAAGGATCTTTTTTACAAGGCCCGTTCAATCGCCTCGGTCACGGTTTTAAGCACCTTGATACGGGCATATAATTTCGAGGTCGCCTCAACGACCGTCCACGGGGCGCTCTCAGGGCCGGTTTTTACAAGCATGTCGTCGACCGCCGCTTTGTAAAGGCCCCATTTTTCGCGGTTTCGCCAGTCTTCGTCGGTAATTTTCCATTGTTTGTCGGGGATTTTCTCTCGGGCCTTAAACCGCTTGAGCTGCTCGGCGGGCGAAATGTGCAACCAGAACTTGACCAGCACCATGCCGAAATTCGTCCATTGCGCCTCGGTTTCGTTTATTTCCCGATAGGCCCGCTTCCAATCGTCGGTTGAGCAGAAGCCCTCCACGCGCTCGACCAAGACCCTTCCGTACCAGGAACGGTCGAAAATCGTGATGTGGCCGCCCTTGGGGAGGTTGATCCAGAACCGCCAGAGATAATGGTGGCGTTTTTCAACGTCGTTGGGCGCGGCGAAGGGGACCACGACGTAGCCGCGCGGATCGAGGCCCTGGGCGAGCCGTTTAATGGCCCCGCCCTTGCCCGCCGCGTCCCATCCCTCGAACACCACGCCCACAGGCAGGCGTTTACGGTAGATTTCGTGTTCGAGGTCCCACATTCTCTTTTGATAGGTTTTAAGCCTGTCTTCATATTCGCTTTGGTCAAGCATCAGCGACAAATCGGAGCCGTCGAGGACGCTCTGGGCTTTTGTGACGGACGGTACGCGCGGCGCGGCCTTTTTCGGCGGGGCTTTCGCGGCAAGCTTGGCGGACACGGCGCGGCCGAGCGCCGCGACGATGGCCCTGAAGACCTTGACAGAAGCAAAGCGGTGGTCATGCGCCTCCACGATGGTCCAGGGCGCGTCGGTTATGGAGGTTTTCACCATCATTTCGTTGACCGCGCATGAAAAATCGTCGTATCGTTTATGCTGTTTCCAATCTTCCTTGGTGACCCGCCATGCGGTGGCCGGATTTTTTTCCAGTTTTTCAAACCGTTTTTTTTGCTCTTTTTTACTGATATGCAGAAAAAACTTTGCGATCACCGCGCCGCCGTCGATCAGTTGGCGCTCGAAAGCGGTTATTTCATTGTACGCTGCGGCCGCGTCCTTGGTTTTAATGATTTTATCAAGCTGATCGCCGAGCAGCCTTCCGTACCAGCTGCGGTCGAACAGCGCGATGCGCCCGTTTTCGGGAAGTCTCATCCAGAACTGCCATAAAAACGGCCGCAAACGCTCTTCCTCGGTGGGCGGTTTGATGGAATGGACCACGATGCCGCGCGGATCCATGGAAAGGATCAGTTCATTGATGATCGTTCCCTTGCCGGCCGCCGACCATCCTTCAAAAACGATGATGAATGGGATTTGAAGTTCGCGCGCCTGGCGTTGCAACCGGCCCATTTCGGCCGTCAGCTCGGCCATTTGCGATTGGTATTCGGTTTTTTCGACGCGCTTTGAAAGGTCTATTTTGTCAAGCATTGAAACGTCCTTTAAAGGAGGAGGAAATCCTAAGTGCTGCCTTTCCTTTAAGTATACGTTTTTTGTTTGCCCCGTGACAGCAAAAAAAACGCCAAAAACTGATTCGGCGGGTCTTAATAAAATAAACCTGCCGCAAAGCCCCTGTCGTCTCATATATTTATAAGTTTCGACGGGAAGAAAATAGCCAATGCTCATCGTTTCCATTATCGGCAGGCCTAATGTGGGCAAGTCCAGTTTGTTCAACCGCATCATCGGTAAGCGGGTCGCGGTGGTCGACGACATGCCGGGTGTGACGCGTGACCGGCATTACCATGACGCCGCGTGGAACGGTTGCAGCTTCATGCTGGTGGACACGGGCGGGCTTGAACACGCCGCGCACGAGGGCATGGCGCGGGAAATCGACAAGCAGGTTCTCATTGCCTGCGAAGAGTCCGACGTCATCCTTTTTTTGGTGGAGGCTATAGTCGGGCCCACGGACCTCGACGTCCTCATCGCGAAACGCCTGCGTAAACAGGACAAGAGCAAGGTGGTCCTGGTCGTCAATAAAGCCGAATCGAAACAGGCAACCTTTGAAATGGCGGCGTTTTTCAAGCTCGGGTTCCCCGAAGTCTTTCCCGTTTCCTCCATTCACGGCAAGGGCGTGGGCGATTTGCTCGACCGCGTGGCCGAGCTTTTACGGCAAGTCAAGAAACCCGTCGCCATAACCATCGACAAGGACGATTGCCCGCGGATAGCCATCGTGGGCAGGCCCAACGCCGGCAAATCCTCGCTCCTCAACAGGCTTGTCAAACAAGAACGAATGATCGTGTCCGCGGCCCCGGGCACCACGCGCGACTCCATCGACACCGAAATCGAATACAAGGGCTCGCCCATCGTGCTCATCGACACCGCGGGGCTCAGGAAAAAATCGCACGTGGACGACGACGTCGAATACTACTGCAATATCCGGGCGCTGGAAAGCGTCAAGCGAAGCGATTTATGCCTGCTTATGGTCGACGCCGAGGGCGGCATCCAGGAGCAGGACCTTCGGATCGTCAAGCACATCCAGGCCAACCGCAAGGGCTTTGTGCTGTGCTGGAACAAGTGGGACCTTGTTGAAAAGGACCATACGACCTTCGACCATATCGTGGCCCAATCGCGAAAGACGTATCGGGAGCTCAAGCACGTTCCCATGGTGTCGATTTCTGCGCTTACCGGGCAGCGGGCTTCCCTGGTTCTTGACCGTGCGCTGGAGGTCTATGCGCGCATGACCGCCACCGTCCCCCTGGAAGATTTACGCGAAAAGGTAAAAGAGTGGGTCAAGGTGCATCCGCACCCGGTCACCGCCAACGAGGCCGTGCAGATTACGGGATGCGACCAGTTTCTCGCCCGGTATCCGGTGTTTCGCTTTTTCGCCAAAAACGCCCGTAACGCCCGCGAGTCCTACAAGCGCTACTTGGCGAATAAAATTTATGAAACGTATGATTTCGACGGATGTCCGATCTCGATAGAATTCCACGACAAAAGGAGTAATTGAGCCGTGAACATTGGCATTCTGGGCGCCGGAAGCTGGGCGATCGCCCTGTCGGTCCTGCTTAAAAACCGGGGCCATGCGGTAAGCATGTGGGAATTTGACAAGGCCGACGCGCAAACCCTCGCCGTAAAAAGGGAACATCCCCTGAAGCTGCCGGGGATCATCATACCCGACGACGTGGTGATTACGAACGACATTTCGAAGGCGGTGGTCGGCTGCGATTACGTGGTATGCGTCGTGCCGTCGCAGACCATGCGCGCCACGCTTCGGCTCATGGCAACGACTGTCGACCGCGCAGCAATCTCGTCGGTAAGGGGATGGATCATCGCTTCGAAGGGGATCGAATGCGAGAGCCTCAAGCTCATGTCGGAAGTGCTCATGGAGGAAATTCCGGGGTTGACCGAAGATAAAGTCGTGGTGCTGTCGGGCCCCTCGCACGCCGAGGAGGTTTCGCGCAATATTCCTACCACGGTCGTGGCCGCTTGCAAAAGCATGGAACTTGCCCAGGACATCCAAAACGCGTTTTCCACCGAAACGTTTCGCATCTATACCAATAACGACGTGGCGGGCGTGGAGCTTGCCGCGAGTGTTAAAAACGTCATTGCCCTGGCCGCGGGGATTTCCGATGGTTTGGGTTTTGGCGACAATACAAAGGGGGCGCTTCTGACCCGCGGCATGGTCGAAATGGTAAGGCTTGGAAGGAAAATGGGCGCCCAGGAGCAAACGTTTTTCGGGCTTCCGGGAATAGGCGACCTGATCACCACGTGCACGAGCCGTCACAGCCGCAACCGCAAAATGGGGGAGCTTATCGCCTCAGGCATCGGCCTAAAAGCCGCTTTGGGAAAAATGGTGATGGTTGCGGAGGGCGTTGAAACGACGAAATCCGTGTATCTTCTCGCTAAAAAACACGATATTGAAATGCCCATAACCGTCGAGGTCTATAAAGCGCTTTTCGAGGACAAATCACCCCGGGAAGCGGTCAAGGATCTTATGCTCAGGCAACTAAAATCCGAGCGGTGATAAGCGGCGGTTTTTTTGGCAGGTGGCCCGGAAAATAAATTCTTGCGCGCCCAATGGTTTACATAGTATACTTTATCGTATGCTTGAGAACAAAAAAACCTATTATTCCATTAGTGAAGTCTGCGCTAAAACGGGACTCGAACCGCATGTGCTGCGCTATTGGGAAACCGAATTCGCGCAGCTTCGGCCCAAAAAGAACCGCGCGGGCAATCGGGCGTATCGCGACAAGGACATCGACATCGTCCGGTACATTAAATTCCTCCTCTACGAAGAACAATACACCATCCCCGGCGCCAAGAAAAAACTTGTTGAATCCAGGGACGACCTCCAGCAAATGCAACTTGCCTTGGCCCTGCCTCCGCAAAAAACCGACACCGCGGACGTTGCGCGGGAACTGCGGGAGATTTTGCAGGTTTTAAAGGCTTGATGAAGACCGGAATAAAATTTCGAGCGTGATCAACCCTATGAAAAAAGCGACACTGTTATTGCTAATTCTTTGCAAAATGTGCTTCCCGCTTTTTGATACTACGGTTTGTATTCCAGGCATTTTAATTAATGATAGCGAGTCAGTGCATTTATGTTTAAGGATTACCGGAAAAGATAAAGCAGATAGCATTCATTTTTGCTATTTCATTAAAGAGATTGGAGAAAATAAACCTGTTTTATGTCATGATTATCCCTCAATAAAAAATAATTCGATTTGGAAAGAAGAAAATAATGTCAAGGACTGCAATGCCGAAGTGGATTGTAGGTTAAAGTATTTAATTCAAGATGGATTTATTAACCTCAATTTAAAAACTCCTATTGATTTCGATGATCTTACAGATTCTTCTTTTATAAATTCGCTGAAAGAGCAATTAGTTAAATTCCTAATTAGAGTAGCAAAAATAAACTCCTCTAGTGCCAATAAAAAATCAGATAAAATTTTTAAGGATATAAAATCAAACAAGAAAAATCAAATAATTATAAGTTGGAATCCACTTTTTATTAGTGGTCCTTTTATTTGGGTCAAGGAAGCAGACTCTTTTTTTGAATTTGACCAAAGATATTGAATTTAGTTTACTATTCCAATCATAGATTAACAATAAAATAGGTTAGTTGGCATATATCCCCGACCCCATGAAACCCACTTACCTGGAGGAATTCGGGAAAATCGGGGCCAACGGAATACCATAATGTCGTCAGGTATTTTCAACCAATTTACCGGATACCACAATCGCCGGTCAGTGCGATTGAAGAAATACGATTATTCCACGCCTGGGTATTATTTCGTTACCATTTGCATCAACGACCGCAGACAAAATTTGTTCGGCGATATCATGGACGGGAAATTGACCGGCAATGATTATGCGAAAATCGTTGCCGATTGTTGGTATGATTTGGCCGTGTATTATCCCCATATCCGGCTGGACGAATTCGTCATTATGCCCAACCACGTTCATGGCATCATTAACATCCG
>Ga0182027_10008593_pt1 | contig 14832 bp, 11 predicted proteins | sample 712E1DmetaG_FD_121300 | JGI IMG/M metagenome (GOLD analysis project Ga0182027, IMG submission 121300) | Permafrost microbial communities from Stordalen Mire, Sweden - 712E1D metaG (Illumina Assembly) | ecosystem: Environmental > Terrestrial > Soil > Wetlands > Permafrost | place: Sweden... | reverse complement strand
CTTAAAGCGAAGCTTTGTCCTGAACCCAAGGAGGCCGGAACGTCAGACGCAGCGCTGCCGCCCGGCTAAAAAATCGGGTGCCTGCTCAAACCACAAATCCAAACCACCTTGCGAAATCGCTGGGGACGACGTCGGGGACTTGACAGCTCGCGGGGCGCCCGTTAATCTCCTACAGCGTTGTGAAAGCGATGGCTCAGTATCCGTTATCAGCAATGAAAATGCTCCTTTCAACGATCAGGTTCCAACTATGACAACGTCATTTGTCCGCAAGACGCTCGGCGTCGAAGCGCCGGAGCCGCCCGCGCCCCACCCCGCGGGCGAGAAGCCCGCGACCTTCGCCAAGAAGCCGAAGCTGGCCGGCGCGAAGTCGGGCAAGCGGGACATTCCGGAAGGCATTTGGCGGAAATGCAAAAAGTGCTCCAACATGATTTACGACAAGGAGTTGGACGCGAACCTGAAGGTGTGCCCGAAATGCCAGTTCCATTTCCCCATAAGCGCGCGGGAACGCATTCACACGCTGGTGGAGACGTGCTCGTTTGAAGAGAACGACGCTTCGATGGAAAGTGTGGACGTGCTGAATTTTACGGGACCCGCCTCCTACACCGCCAAGCTGGACCAATACAAGAAATCCACCGGCCTCAAGGATGCGGTCTGCACGGGCATTGGGCGGATCGGGCGGCACCGGGTGGCGCTGGGCGTGATGGATTTTGCCTTCCTGGGCGGCTCGATGGGGTCGGTGGTCGGCGAGAGGCTGACCCGCCTGATTGAATCCGCGACAGCGCGCAGCCTGCCGGTGATCATCGTTTCCACCAGCGGCGGCGCGCGGATGTATGAGGGGATGTTCAGCCTCATGCAAATGGCCAAGACCTGCGGGGCGCTCGGCTACCACGCCAAATGCAAGCTGCCCTACATTAGTGTGCTGACCGACCCGACGATGGCCGGCGTGATGGCCAGCTTTGCGACCGTCGGCGATTTGATCCTGGCAGAGCCTGGGGCGATGATCGGATTCGCGGGGCCGCGCGTGATCAAGGATACGACGCAGGCGGAGTTGCCGCCCGGTTTTCAGACCGCCGAATTTTTGCTGGAGCACGGTTTGATTGACGCCATTGTTCCGCGGTCCGAATTGAAGCCGCGGCTTTGTTACTATCTGGATTACCTCATGGAATCCCGCGAGCCGCGCGCGGCCAACGGCAAGGGAGCGGAACTCAAACGCAATGGCGAAAATCCGTGACCATTCAGGTAGGGACGCCTCGCCGAGGCGTCCGGGAGCGTTCCGTTGCGCCGCTGGATTGCGGCGCGGACAGCGCGGTCCGGATTCGGAATCGGGATCCCTACCTGAACAGTTACCAAAATCCAAATGAGAAGGAAGCGAGTTTGGATTGGAGTGTTGACAGTCGTGGCGCTTGCGGCGCTGGCATTGCTGCTCCTGCCCGCGTCGAGGAGCAGAGCGAAGGACCCCGCTTTTGTGGCCGGCACGCCATCTCCAATCCCGCCCTTCGCGCGGGACGATTATGACTGGCTGGCATCCGATCCGTTCGCGGGCGGCAAGATGTGGATGTGGACCTTCGCGACCGGCAGCATACACGATTACCTTTATGATCTGGAGCACCGGGTCATCCTGGGCGAATTGTTGCATGGCAGTTTGCCGGAGATGTTTTTCCGCGACGGCTCGCGAGTGCTGTGCGAAGGCCGTGGTTCGTCCATGACATATTTCGAAGAGGAGGCGCGCAACTTCGTCAACACGAAGTTATTTCGCGGAAAGCTCGGCGCGCCCAATCGAACCGAGTCCTTCTGGTTTCTTGATCTCCGCGACAATTCGGCCAGGATGGCCGGCGCCATTTCGCAGGCCGCCGGCACCGGGAGCAGGTGGCACACCTCCCCGAATGGCCGTTACGGCTATACGGCGCCTTTCGCAGTGTACGGCAAGTGCTTCTTTCTTTGCGATCTGGAAGCGCGGACGTTCAAGAAGATTCCCATTCCCGGAGAGGGCGTCAATGGCTGGTGGGATGACCGCCACATTCTGCTCGAAGCCGGCGCCAACGCATTCCGTCTTCTTGACATCGCCACGCAAACCAGCACCCCGTTTTTCAGCGCCGCGGGCATCCAGGCTTTTCTGACGCAAGCGGGCCTGACGAACGATGCAACCGGCCTGGGCGCGTTCGCCAACTGGAACGGACACGATTACGATTTCTACTTCGGCCCGGCGGAGAGCCTGCAAGGGCTGAAGAATCCGGATGCCTGGCTGCTGAAGGCGGACAAGGCCGGGCCGTCGCTCAAGCTGCTTTATCGCAATTTCCATTTCCGCTGGAGCGCCCACTTGGACAGCACGGGCACGCATTATCTATACGACGGCGAAAACGGAGCGCCGGGCAGCGGGGGCGACGGCGCGGTCTATTTGGAGGACTTGACCAACGGCACGACCTTCACCGTGGTGCCGCCGGACTACAAGGGTCAATACGCCATCGCTAGATTCTACGGGAACGAGGTCATTTATTTTCAGAACCGGCTGCTCCGGCGAATCCGGCTCGATGGCAGCAACGATGCGCCCTTGCTTACAGCAGGGAAGCAATAAGTCGTTCGGATTAAGATTAGATATGGCGGACAAGGAGTCTCGCCCTCCCTTTGCCAACCGTCGCCGGCGCAAGAACCATTGAGGCGGCAAAAAAGCTGGTCAATCCCAAACGGGCAACCGTACATTTGCCGGCTTGTTGGAGATTCTCAATTTGCAGATTGATTTCGCGTCCGGCGGGCGGCGGTTGCGCGCGGTGGACGGGGTTTCCTTTTCCATCGCGGCGGGGGAGACATTTTGTCTGGTTGGCGAAAGCGGCTGCGGCAAGAGCGCCACGGCGCTGGCCATCGCGCGGCTGCTGCCGGAGCCGCCCGCCTATTATGCCGGCGGCAAAATCCTGCTGGATGGAGTGGATGTTTTGCAGGCGCCGGAACGCCGGTTGCGCGCCCTCCGCGGCGGGGTGGTCGCGTACGTTTTCCAGGAGCCGGGCGCGGCGCTCAACCCGGTCTTTCGCGTCGGCGGCCAAATCAAGGAGATGCTCCGATTGCACCGGCCCGGCGCGGCCACGGATGCCGAGGCGGCGCGCCTCCTCAAATCGGTCGGCATCCCCGCGCCCGAATCGCGGTTGAAGAGTTTTCCCCATGAACTGTCCGGCGGCATGCAGCAGCGCGTTCTCATCGCGATGGCCCTGGCGGCGCAGCCGAAACTGCTTGTGGCCGACGAGCCGACCACGGCGCTGGATGTCACCATTCAGGCGCAAATCCTCGACTTGCTCAAACACTTGCGGCAGCGCCTCGGCATGAGCCTCCTGCTCATCACGCACAATCTGGGGATCGTCGGTGACATTGCCGACCGTGTTGCGGTCATGTATGCGGGGCAAATTGTCGAAATGGCGCCCGCGCGCGCCTTATTGCGGCGGCCATTGCATCCCTACACGCGGGCCTTGATCGCCTCCGTGCCCGTGCTCGGGGCGGGGGAGGCGCGCTTGCGGTCCATTCCGGGAAATGTGCCCGCGCTCGATGCGATGCCCGGCGGTTGCCGTTTTCATCCCCGCTGTCCCGTCGCGCAGCCTGATTGCCGCGCGAACAAACCCGAACTCATCGAAGTCGAACCCGGCCGCTGGGTGCGCTGTCCGTACTGGTCCACGCCACCTCCACCACTTTCCTCTTAATCTTAATCCTAATCTTAATCTTAATCTTAATCTTAATCTTAATCCTAATCTTAATCTTAATCTCTGAGTGAAGAAGAGATTAAGATTATGATTAAGATTAGGAGAAGACACCAAGAAGTGAAGTGCGGCGGGCGCGCTTTACTTGGGGTTGTGTTGTCTGAGCGAATATGTCAAATTACAGGATGACTGAAATCACATTCCAGGTGGAGCCTTGCCGCGAAACCGGAGGCTTCGTGGCGCGGTGGGATGCGCCCGGTGGGGGAGGCATCACCACGCAGGGAGATTCCTTGACAGAACTCCATGCCATGATTTCCGATGCTGTCGGCGGCTATTTCGGCGCCAATGACCGCCCTCATTTCATCCGTCTTCATTTTGCAGAAGACCCGGTATTCGCTTGCTCGTGAAGGTTCCTGGCGTCCCCCAACCCCTTCTCGAAGCGCGAAACCTCTCGGTCCGCTTCCCGGCGCGGCAAGCCATTTTCAGCCGCGCGCGGGCCTTCGTCAAAGCGGTGGACGACGTCAGCTTCACTATCGAGCCGGGCGAAACCCTGGGGCTGGTCGGGGAAAGCGGCTGCGGCAAAACCACTCTGGGCCGGGCCATCGTCCGGTTAATCAAGCCTTCCGCCGGGAGCCTTTGGCTGGCGGGCGAAGACATCGCGCGACTGAGCGCCGCGCAAATGCGCGCGCGGCGGCGGATTTGCCAGATGATATTCCAGGACCCGTTCAGCTCGCTGGACCCGCGCCTGACCATTGGCCAGATCATCGGCGAGGCCCTCGAAATTCATCGTCTGGGCGCAACGCCCGCTGACCGCGCCCGGAGAATCGCCGAACTGCTGGCTGTGGTCGGCCTGGACGCCGAACAAGCGCAACGGTACCCGCACGAATTCAGCGGCGGCCAGCGCCAGCGCATCGGCATCGCCCGCGCCCTGGCTGTGGAACCCAAGCTAGTCGTCTGCGACGAACCGGTCAGCGCGCTGGATGTTTCCGTGCAGGCGCAAATCATCAACTTGCTGCAAGACCTTCAGCGCGAGCGCGGTGTGGCGTACCTGTTCGTGGCCCATGACCTGGCTGTCATTGAGCACATCAGCCGCCGCGTGATGGTGATGTATTTGGGCAAAATCGTGGAATCCGGTCCGGCCAAGTCCGTCGTCCAAACCCCCGCGCATCCCTACACAAAGGCCCTCATCTCCGCCGTCCCGCAAATAGATCCGGAAACCCGCCGTCCGCGCCTCGTTCTCCCCGGCGAAATTCCATCCCCGATGGCTCCTCCGCCGGGCTGTCCCTTCCATCCCCGTTGTCCGGTTGCCGAACCCCGTTGCCGGAGCGAGCCGCCGACGCTGCGCGAAATCGCTCCCGCCCATTTCGCCTCCTGCCATTTGGCAAAGTAGCGCGGCGCATGCGATCCGGTGTAACTATTCAGGTAGGGGCGCCTCGCCGAGGCGTCCGGGGAGTGATCCGTTGCGCCGCTCGACGCGGCGCGGACAGCGCGGCGCGCTGTCCCTGCCTGAATAGTTACCAATCTCTTTGGGATTGTACGGATGTCAATTAGATGGCGCCTGGGCTTGGACGGTCACCGTGGCCGCCTGCAATCCCGGCGAACTGGCCTGGAGCACAATCGGGCCGGCGGCTTTGGTGGAACGGATGATGACCAGGCACATCCCGTTGAAGGCGTTCATCTCCTTGGACTGGAAGGAGACCAGGCTGGTGGCATCGCCGTTATCCACGGCCGCAATTTCGCCGGGACCGGTGATGGAGAACACCAGGTGGTTCTTGGCAACCGGCGCCATCAGGCCGTCCTTGTCCGCGACGCGCACGGTGACGTAGGAAAGATCCGCGCCGTCGGCATGGATGGTGGAACGGTCCGGCTCCAATTTCAGCCCGGCGGCGGCGCCGGCGGTCTTGACAATATCCTGCGCCCATTCCTTGCCGTTTTTATAGGCGACAACCTTCAATTCGCCCGGCTCGTATTTCACTTCGTCCCAGCGGATGCGGTATTGATATTGCTCCTTCTTCTTGCGGCCCTGCGACTGGCCGTTGAGGAACAGTTCGGCCTCGTCGCCGGAGGTATAGACATGGACGGGCGTGACCTGGCCAACGCGGTCGGGCCAGTTCCAATGCGGCTCAATGTGGGCCATGGGAAAGTCCGGCCGCCAGTGGGCCTGGTAAATATAGAACCGGTCCTTCTTGAATCCGCACAAGTCCAGGATGCCGAAATAGGAACTGCGCGAAGGGTCATTGCCGCCGCCCCACGGGGTCGGCTCGCCAAGATAATCAAAGCCGGTCCAGACAAACTCACCGGCCACGAACGGGTTGCGCTCCTGCGCGGCGAACTCCCTGTCCGGCGAGGTGGCCCAGCCGGGATAATAGAGGTCGTAGGAACTGACCTGGTGGTTGGCCGCATCTTCACCGGTCGGTCCGCCCGCTCCGCCGCCGCCCCGGCGTCCGCCGCCGCCGCCGGCGACCGCGCCGGGTGTGGCGGCGACCGGGAAGGTGTACACGCTGCGGGAACTGATGCACGAGGCGGTTTCGCTGCCGAAGATCGGGAGGTCAGGATTGCTGGTGTGGGCACGGGCGTAGCCGTCGGGCTTGTAGTTGTAGCCAAAGACATCCATGAACTTCTGGTAGCCGTTAAAGGCGGCATTCGCATCGCTGGCGGCGGAGGTCACGGGCCGGGTCAGGTCTTCCTCGTGGACGATCTTCTGGAGGTCCGCGGCAATCAGTTGGCCGGCGGGTGAGCCTTGTTCGCTGACTTCATTGCCGACGCTGTAGAGGATGACGGAAGGATGGTTGCGGTCGCGGCGGACTTCGGCGCGGAGGTCTTTCTCGTGCCAGTCGGCGAAAAGGAGGCCGTAGTCGCCCGTCCCCTTGCCGCGCATCCAGCAATCGAAGGTCTCATCCATCTCCAGCATGCCCATGCGGTCGCAGAGATCGAGCAACTCGGGCGCGGGCATGTTGTGGCTGGTGCGAATGGCGTTGCAGCCCATCTCCTTCAACAGCTCGATCTGGCGCTCCAATCCGCGCATGTTGACAACCGAACCCAGCGCGCCGAGGTCGGCGTGGTTGCAGACGCCGTTGAGCGGGACCCGTTCGCCATTCAACAGGAAACCGTTGGTCGTGGTGAACTTGATGGTGCGGATACCGAACGGGGTTTCATATTCGTCCACCACCACGGAAGCGCTTGTGCGCATCTGCTCGACCGTCGTCATGGCAACATAGCGCGCGGGGTCTTTCAAGCTCCACAGTTTGGGATTGCTGATTTGCAAATCGAGCGCGGTGGTTATATTCGTGGCCGCCGGCACGGTTATTGGGTCCGACCACTCCGCGGCGACGGAGGGACCGGTCATCTTGCCCGCCGCATCGAGCGCGAAGATCTGCGTCCCGACTGTGACCATGGTTTCCGTCTTGGAATTGTTGTCCACGGTCACCTTGATATTCACTTTGGCGGAATTGGAGGAGACTACGGTTGTGGTGACAAAAGTGCCCCATTGGCCGACGTGGATCGGGGCGGTTTTCACCAGCCAGACGTTGCGGTAAATGCCGCCGCCCGGATACCAGCGCGACGAGTTGCGCGGGTTGTCCAAACGAATGGCGAGAACGTTCTCAGCGCCGGGCTTGAGGAACGGAGTCAGGTCTATATAGAACGAAGAATAACCGTAAGGCCAGCCGCCGGCGAAATGGCCGTTGCACCAAACTGTGGCATAAGCCATCGCGCCGTCCACCTCCAGCGCCACCTGCCGGCCCGCGTCGGAGGCGGGCACGGTGAAATGTTTCCGATACCAGGCGACGCCCCACCACGGAAGCCGGCCCGTGTTGCCGGGGTTTTGCGCCGCGAAAGGCCCTTCGATCCCCCAGTCGTGCGGCAAATCCAAGCGACGCCAACTGTTGTCATCAAAGCCGGGCTGGGCGTAGGCGGCGTCGCCGCCCGGTTCGGGTCCCTGCGGCTTGGCGGACAGCGCGGCGTTTGTGGTAAAGGCGGCGCCGGTGCTGTTGACCCACGGCTTGATGGCGCTGTAGCTGAGTTTCGCTTCCGCGCCGGCGGGGTCGCCCTTGGTGAACCGCCAGTCGGCATCCAGCGAGAGGCGTTCGCGCGTGACGGCCGGGGCCTGAGCGGCGGCGCGATTGCAGGGGAGGGTTAGAAACGCTCCAAGAACCGCTCCCGGCAAAAGGAGGGCGAGCTTGTTGCGGCCAATCAATTGAAAGTGGGTATTCGATAACATGGCGGCATTATACAAACCGTTTTTCTTCGCGCCAGTACTTTCAAGAGAATTTTTTTGGGAAAGGAGTGATGGAGTGATGGAGTGGTGGAGTGGTGGAGTGATGCAAAAAACCAATACTCCAACACTCCAACACTCCGCTGGGTTCTTCGAGGGAATGATGGAGTGATGGAGTGGATCGCCAACCGGCAAACGCCGGCGGATTTCTGCTTGTTTTCCTGACCCGGCGGCGGCATGAATCTGCCATGCACTTATTATCCGACCATCGAATTGTGACGCCGGCCCGAACCAATGCGATTTGCGCCCGCGCCTGCTGGTTGCTCGCCCTTAGTCTCGCCCTGTCTGCTTTCGCCCAGGCCCAGACCGCACCCACAAACCAGGGAAACTTCGACCCGGTCCAGGGTCAGCCCGCGCCCGCCCGGGGCGCGCGCGGCGCCCGCCCCGGCGGCGCGGCTGCCGGCCCCGCGACCCAGGCCCGTTCGCCCAGAGACGATCAGGGCGGGTGGACTTCGGAAGATTTTGCGAAGGCCAATCCCAAACTGCCGTCGCTCATCGTCGCCGGCGATTCCACCGCGTCCACCGGCGACCCCGCCCATCGGGGCTGGGCCGCGCTGCTGGTGGATTACTTTGACACCAACAAGGTCAACCTCATCAACCGCGCCCGCGGCGGGCGCTCCTTCCGCACCTTTGTGTATGAGGGCCTGTGGCCGCAGATTGTGAACGCGCTCAAGCCGGGGGACTTCGTCGTCATCGAATTCGGCCACAACGACATGGGAAGCATCACCGATCCGAAAGGGCGCGCCGACTTGCCGGGAGTGGGCGACGAAACCCAGTCCGTGCCCCGGAACGGCGCCAATGAAATCGTCCACACGCTCGGCTGGTATCTCCGGACTTTTGTGCGCGACGCAAAGGCAAAGGGCGCGACGCCGATAGTCTCTTCGAGCACCATTCGCAACATTTGGACCAACGGCAAAGTCGAGCGCGGCCTGGGCCGTCCGCCGATGTGGGAAAAACAGATTGCCGACGAGGAGAAGGTCCCGTTCCTGGACCATAGCAGCATCATTGCCGATCTTTATCAGCAGATGGGCCAGGACAAGGTGGCCGCCTTCTTCCCTGGCGACCACACCCACACCAGCACCGCGGGCGCGAGCAAGAATGCCGAACTGTTCATTGCCGGTTTGAAATCCCTGCCGGGCCAGCCGCTGGCCGGCTTCCTGAACGCCCGCGGCCAGACGATCGCGCCCTACAAGCCCGCCGCGGCTCCCACCGAAAATCCTTTATGAAGCCGGCTAATTTGTCCACGACCAAACTCGCCATTGCGGCCGCCTTGGCCTCTGGTCATATCATAGAGCAACAGATCGTAATGGGCGCCTGTCAAGTCTTCGGATCTTGCTCCCCAGCCGGCGGTGGCTGCCGCCAGGCTTCAGGCACAAAGGTCATGCCGGATTTTTGAGGCGGCGTTTTTTCCGCAACCGGTTTCTCCCAACTACTGGGCACGAAAGTCATGCCGGATTTTTGCGGGGATGGCGCCGCGTTGCCTGGCATCTCCGGAACGAGAGTGAGGGTATGGCAGGAGGGACAGGGGATTTGGCGTCCGGAGTGCTGTTCGTCACATTCGAGACGCTGTCCGCAATTTGAACAGTTAAATTTCATGTTGCTCATAAGACTCTCATCGCTGGCGGGACGCATCCTCCACGGAAGCGGCAAAATCGTCCAGCTTCTTTTTCCATGGCACGGCCTCGTCGGGACGTCCGGCGTTTTGGTAAAAGTCTATCAGGCGTTGAATGGAATCTGAAACAAAGTGGCGGCTGCCGGCCGGAATGGCCTGGATTCTGAGTTGCATTCCCTCGCAGCCGGAGAGCAAAAGGAGTTCGGCCTGGTCGTATTTTTGTTGACGCATGAGGCTTCCTCCCAGCGCGCTACGGGAATGAAAGGTCAGCCAACTGTCCGGGGCGGTCTTTTCCCGGATGTTGAGACAGCGGCGGAGCAAGTCGGTTGCCTCGTCAAGTTTGCCCTCCTTTTCCAGCAGCAATCCCAAGCGGCTCAGAGCGGCGGCGACAGCGGGATGTTCTTCCCCCAATAATTTTTGGCGGAGGGCCAGTGATTCCCGGTAGAGCGATTCCGCTTCGGCGGATTTGCTCTCATCGCTCTTGATGGCCGCCAGAGTGTCGAGCGAGTCGGCGATATTCTCCGGGAGCATGGCCTTTTGGCGAATATCCAGGGCTTGGCGTGCCAGGGTTTCGGCCTGTTCCAGCTTGTGCTGATCCCAGAGAACATTGGCGAGATTATTCAGGGCGGTGGCGATGTTGGGATGATCGGGGGGAAGAACCTTCCGGGAAAGCGCCAAGGCTTGCTCGTAAAGCGACTGAGCTTCCTGGAGTTTGCCTTCCTGGCGCAGAACGGTGGCGAGGTTGCTCAAGCAGATGGCCACGGCGGGGTCATTTTCGCCGAGGAGATTCTTGCGGGTCTGAAGCGCCTGGCGTTCGAGCGATTCGGCCTCGGTGAACTTGCCCTGCTCCTCCAATACGGTGGCCAGAGTGTTGAGCGAAATGGCGACGGAGGGGTCGTTGTCTCCCAGCAACTTCCGTCGCGTGTCCAGGGACTTCCGGCATAAATCTTCCGCCTCCGGCAATTTTCCCTCCGCATAGAGGACACGGCCAAGGTTGCTTTGGCAAGTGGCGGTGTTTGGATCTTCTGCGCCAAAGATTTTTTCTTCAATGGCCAAAGCCTGCCGAAAGCAGGACTCGGCTTCCGTCAATTTGCCCTCCTGAAGGAGATCGTCGCCCAGATTGGCGAGCGATCCGGCAACGTCCAAGCTCTGATTGCCGAAGAGCTTTTGGCGATCCGCCAGCGCCCGCCGGTGCATCAGTTCAGCAGGCTGGTATTGGCCCAGGGCGGTGTAAACGACGCCGATGGTGTTGCGCAATTCCGCTTCGACGGCGGGCTGGTCCTGGAGGGAAGAGAGGCGCTCGGCGGTTTGGTCCAGGATCTGACGGAGGATGGTGGTGTCGTGCTCTTTGGCCACTGATGGACTTACCGCTTGCAGCATGCTCTCGAGGAATTGTGCGATCTCCCGGCTTTGGTTGGCGGCGGTTTCGGCCCGGACCTGGGCTTCCTGCGCGGACAGTCGCAGACGTTGTTCTACGGCGGCATCCCATGCGCTAATGATGGCGCCGGCGACCAGCAGCATGAGGATGATGCCAGCCGCGCTGAGGGCCAGCTTGTTGCGGCGTACCAACCGGCGGAAGTAATAGAAGTTACTCGGGGGCCGTGCTTCGACGGGTTTGTCATCAAGATGCCGCTGCACATCCAGGGCCAAATCGTTGGCGGTTTCGTAACGGCGGGTGCGGTCTTTTTCCAGGCACTTCATCACCACCCAATCGAGATCGCCCTGCAAGGTTTGAAGGAGTTCGGACGCTCCAGTGTGGTGGGAGTGCGCGACCCGGGTGCGGTTGGCCTTGGTCATGCCGCTCAGTTGTGCCATTAGGGAAAAAGCCATCTCGTGGTTATCATAATCACTGACGGTGTTCCCCTGTTAGTCAATACCAGCGGCAGCGTCGTGAAGGTCGGGTAGTACAACGGATTGGAACCGTCCAGCGTGTATTCAAACGAGCCGCCGGCAAATCCACTGCTGAACGTAATGACCGCCGGACTGCTGGCCGGCAGCGCAAAGGTCCCGGACGGCGCCGCCGCCTGGCCGTTGACGAAAATCACCGGTACAGTTCCTAACGCCGACGGCCAGAAAGCCGCTCCCGGCCCGCCATAAGCGCCCAGATCGTTCGCATCCTCCCCCTGCGACGGCGGGAAGGCGGCGTCATTGAACTGCGGCGACGGGTCGCCCGCGTCAGTCAGTGGCGAGGTTTCCGACAACTCAAAATTGCCGGCCCCGGCAAAGTCCGGCGCGAGGTCCAAGTTGTTTGTCCCCGCATAACCGCCTTGCACATCGCAATAATTGACAACAGGGTTTGCAATCACTCCCGCCACAATTTCATTGCCGTTGAAGAACAGGATCGAATCATGAATCAAGCCCGTGAAACTGTTGAAGGCGTCCGGCGAGTTCCGGACCACCGTGCAATTCTCAAAATCCCCCGCCGCGCCCGCCGCCGTCGAATAAACCGCGCCGCCCTGCGCCGCCGCGTTGCCGGAGAAAATGCAGTTCGTCGCCATTGTCTGCCCGCTGCCGCCCGTCCACAACGCCCCGCCAAACGTCGCCTGGTTGCCCGAAAACACGCACACCAGCAGCGCCGCGTTCCCCGCCGCCGCCGCGCCGCCAAAGCCGCCCATGGCGCTGTTTCCCTGGAACGCGCTGCCCGCCGCCGCCAGCGACGCGGCAACATTGTTGACATAGACGCCGCCGAGCTCCGTCGCCGACACGCCCGCCGCCGACGCCGTGTTGCTGACGACCGTGCATTCGTCCAGCGTGAGCGTTCCAGATTCGCAATCCACGCCGCCGCCCGTGCTCGTTTCCGTGGCGCCGGCGATGTTGGGGATGACCGCCGTGTTGTTGGAAATCAGGCAGGATTGAAGGGTCGTGTTGCCCCCGGCCACATAGAGTCCGCCGCCCTGGGCAAAATAGGGACTGGCTTGCTGTCCGGCAACCGCAGCATTGTTGACAATGCTGCAATTTTGCAGAAGGAGATTGGAATCCGTGTAAATCCCGCCGCCGCTGACGCCGGTGTTGGAAATGATCAGGCAGGAACTCAGGGTCAGCGGCGTGTTGGTCAGGCGCAGCCCGCACGCGACCGCTCCCTGCACGACGCAGTTCGACAGGATGCTGTTGGTATTCGCCGAGACGAAGCGCAATCCCTGCCACGCAATCCCCGGCAGCGCGCCGGCAAAGATGACGGGGTTGTTGGAAGTTCCCGCGGCCTGAAGCAGGCCGGTGACGGTCAGACTGTAAGGGCCGCTGAAAAGCACGCTGACACCGGGCTGGATGACCAGGTTTGTAGCGATGGAATTCGCCACGATGCGATACGGCGAGTTGGCCGCCGTCCAGACACCGTTGATGTTACCCGATGTCACCACCGTGCCGCCCACGGCAAGGATCGCCGAATCGCTGGTGACGCTGCCGACCAGGTTGGTGATGACGACGTCGTAATTCCCGATTTCGGAAACCGTGGCGTCGGTGATGGAGAGCGACGGGTTGGTTGCGCCGGGCAGGTTCGCGCCGTTGAACTGCCATTAATAACTCATCGGCCCATTGCCGATAATGTTGGCCGTCATGGTGACATTGCTCCCCGCGTATGTCGCCGCGCTCTGCGGCGGCTCCACAACAATCGGCTGCCCGTAATTGGGAATCCCTTTGCGGATGGTGCAGTTGCCCCAATCCGCTATATAGAGGTTCCCGGCGCTGTCCACCGCCACGCCGCAAGGACTATAAAACCGTGCGGCGCTCCCGGTCCCGTCGTTGCTGCCAGCAACCTTAGCCAAGCCACCCGGCGTCGTCACTACTCCCGCCGGGGTCACTTGGCGGATGACCCAGGAGGCGTTCGCCGCCAAGTGCCAGTTGCACGGCATGGACATCAGCCGGGGCACCGTCTCGCAAATCGAAGCCCAAGCCCGGTGTGTGTCCGACGAGGAATTATTCCTTTTGGCGAGGACTTTGGGTGTTTCCACGGAGAGCCTGTACCCGCCAGGGTTCAAAAAGACCAAGGGAAGGCGGGAATAAAAAAAGGCGGCTGCTATCGCAGCCGCACAGATATGGGTTATCGCAAAATCACCAGCGTTGCAACTCGTAAGCTTACCTGCGATTTAACGGCAGTGGCGCCAAGTGGCCCGAAATAGGAACCACTCCAGCCGCCGTGACCCGGAAACTCGTTCGCCGCCCTCTTGCCATTTTCCTGATCGGGTCAAGAGAGGAATTTTGACCTCGAACGGTGCGCCCAGAGTGCGAAGTGGCGCACGATTTAATCGCATTTTCTTTTCACCTCCAAAATACCGGTTTGAAATCGCAGTAGAGCTTGGACGGCGGAATTTCCATGTCCCCGCCTTTCCACCAGTCCCGGTTTCTGGCGTTGAAATCAGTGAGCAGATTGAGCACCTGTCCCCGCACCGACCGTATCCAGCGCAGTGAACGCCGGCTGTATCCTCTGGAGGATTTCTTATTGCCGCGCGGATCAAACCATGTCCGCGCCGGCGCATGGACATGGCCGGGGTCGAAGTGATACGGCACGACCGTTGTCTGGCCGCGCCAGTAATACCCACGGCCAAAATATGCCGCGTGAAGCCACCGTTCCCACGGCTTTGGGCTGTATCGCCCGGAATCCAGCGCTGGCCTCCACCGCGCCAGCCACAGAACATATATGCCCCGGCGCGTGTATTCCTTTGTGCGCCGGATGATGTCGGCCAGGGAGAGGTTGCTTATCTGGACTTCAATGGCGACCGGAACGCCATTGATGTTCGCGCTCACATTCGCGCGGACTTCCCCCAGGGGACGTTCAAGTTGCAAATCCGCAACATGAGGGGCGTCATTCAAACACACCCAAATCTCCGCCTTGCAGCGGCGGTGATTCTCGCTTTCGCCGAGGTCATGCGAGCATTTTCTTTCCACCACATGGGCGAAATGGTCAATGCGGCGTCTCCCGCCGCGCAATACAACCTCGCCCCGGCATGACGGGCATGCAAAAGGCCCCAACGATTCTCTTTGGCTCCATGCCTCCACCATCGCCCCATCATTTTTACGAATTGCCCGCAGCACGTTCCGACAAGTATATTATTTCCAGCGCAAAATTCCAAAGGGGGTGGTGATCGTAAAACAGATTCATCCGCCGCACGGCGGCTGTATAGGAAAAGCATTGTTGACACAAAATTCTTAAGAGTTCCGTCGGTGAACCCGTGTTTCGCGTGAGCGATGAGGGAGGTTTTCGGCGAGCACGGCCTCCGAGGCCGCGCGCAGCCGAAGCCCGCGTGAGCGGGCGTAAACCGACCGAAGTCGGGAGG
>Ga0182027_10008591_pt1 | contig 14838 bp, 15 predicted proteins | sample 712E1DmetaG_FD_121300 | JGI IMG/M metagenome (GOLD analysis project Ga0182027, IMG submission 121300) | Permafrost microbial communities from Stordalen Mire, Sweden - 712E1D metaG (Illumina Assembly) | ecosystem: Environmental > Terrestrial > Soil > Wetlands > Permafrost | place: Sweden... | reverse complement strand
GCCTTGGCTTTCTCGATCCCCGCGCGGGCCGCCCACCGCGCCGCGCCGCGCCCCCGCGCGAAGCGCTCGACCTGGAGCTGCGTTCGCACCGAGGAGGCATAGGCCAGTCCGATCAGCCCCACGATGATCACCATCCAGAGCACCAGTAGCAGCACGACGCCGCGCCGCCGGGCGTTATTTCCGCTCTTGCGCATCCGGCTTCCCATTCATTGACGTTCCCAAGGTTCCCGACGTTTCAGAATTCGCGGTGGAACTCCCCGCACTCTCGTCCTGAGTCGGCTCCACCGGCAGAGTCACCATTCGGCTGACCTTATAACTCAGCGGCTCGCCCGCGCCGCTCTCGTCCACCAGGGTCAGGTGAAATTCCACGGCCTTGGGCAGCCGGCTCTTCGACCACTCGCTGACCCACTCCCCGCCGTCGCAGTAGAGCACCTCGAAAGATTTGATGAGCGGGCTGAGCGTCACGCGCGGGCCGTGCTCTTCGTCCTGATCGGCAAGCGTGTAGCCGATTCCCGGCGAGCTGTCCATGCGCAGCGTCAGCGCGCGGTCCTTGGCCGGGTCCAGGCGCAGCTCGATCAGGCTCACGTCGGTGCGGACCCGGCCCTGGCGCAGGCCTCCCCCGGCGGTCGAAAAAAAAGTCAGCCGGTGGCCGGAGGTTTCGTCCGTCGAGAGGTCCTCGCCTTCAAACGAGGTCGCCTCACCCGCCGGCGGCGTCACCGAGCGCAGGTGGCGCTCGATCAGTTCGCTGGTGGTGCGCGCCGCCTGGCGCAGCCGGTAGTTGCGGTTGCCGGCTTCCCACGACCGCTGCGCCGTGACGAAGATCGCCGCCGCGCCGGCCACGATCAGCGTCCCGATCGAAAGGCCGAGCAGGAGCTCGATCAGCGTGAAGCCCGCGCGCGCGCGTCGCGAGGCAGGCCGCTCCCGCCGGGAGCGACATGGCGAGTTGACGTTTGCGGAGCCCCTCATGGCGATGTCCCCTGGCTGAGCAGCAGCGTGGTCAGGGCGGTGTCCTTCTCGCCGCGCCCGGTGTTCCATGAAACCCTCACGCTGACTTCCATCAGGTCCGTCGTCGAGGTCTTGGCAATGGTGGTCTTCCAACCATAGGCGCTGTCTTCGCCGTCAAACCGGCCGCTGGTTTCCCCGGCCTCCAGCGATCCCTCCAGCCGCACCTCTTCGAGCACGTTTTCGGCGAGCATCGCCGCGCGCTGCATGGCGGCCAGGTCGCCCTGGATCGAGGTCGTGCCCGCCAGCCCCTCGAGCAGGGCCACGACCACCAGGCCGAAGATCAGCAGCGCCGCCAGGATTTCCACCAGCGTGAACCCCCGGCCTTCTGGCCTGTTAGGGATGGTCTGGCCCATGCAACGCCTCATCCGTCCCAATTTCCACCGTGCCACTCAGCCCGTTAAGCCGGATCGACCGACCCTCGCCCCGCGCCGTCTCCAAGCCAAGGGTGACGAAGTCCGACGCGCCGTCGGGAAAGAAGAGAATCCGGGTCCCCTTCGTTCCAGGCGTGTTGCCCATCGCGCCGCCGGCTCCCCCATCCGCCTCCAGCGAGGCCAGCCGAATCCCTTGCGGCAGCGTGTTTTCCAGCGGCCCCGGCAAGCGGACCGGCGCCAGGCGCGCACTCGTTCCATCCTCATCGGCCACCTCCGCATCGGTACCTGCGCCGCCGTGCGCCGTCTCTTTCGGATCGGCCTCGGCGACGACCTGGTAATGCACGCCGTCCTGGGCGAAAACCAGCCCGTGGACCCGCCCGCTGGCCACCGCCGCGTGATGGCAATAGTCCATCACCTCGGCGATGCGCCGCGCGGCGGCATTAAGGCGCAGGCCCTGCAGCGTCCCGCCGAGATTGGGCGCGAGCGCTCCGGCGACGATCGCCATCACGATCACCACGACCATGATTTCGATCAGGGTGAAACCCATCGGCGCGCCCCTCGTCCGGCGCCCAAGCCACCCTGATCTGTCAGCCATTCCGCGCATACCGGCCACGCTATTTTATCGAAGGCTTGCTCAAAGTCGGTCTCAGCGAATCGTTGCTGAGGAACACCTTGACCTGCGGGTCGGAGCCATCGGGCTTAAATTTGACTTCCGCAGAATAGCCACCGATCCCCTTGGGGTCCATCTCACCCCAGTGCCACTCCTCATTCACCAGCCGGGCCTTCCAGTTCGCGGCCGAAAAAGGCCGCTTGCCGAATTGTTTCAGGCAGGCATCGTTCGCCAGTTGCGCGGCCCGCGCGGCGGCGGCTTGGACCGTCAGCGGCGCTCCGGCGCGGGCCTGCCGGTGATAGGTCGTCGCTCCCAGGAAAACATCTTTCATGTGTTCGATTACAAAGGCCTGCATTTGTTCCGTCGGGGCCGTCAGCACGGGGATATCCTGCTGCGGGCCGGCCATGGCGAGCGCGAGCAACTGGGGCTTGGCTTTCAGCAGGGCCATGATCTTATCGATATCCAGGAATTCCGCGCGCAGAGTATCGCCCTGGAGCGCGATCCGCGCGATTGTGTGCGTGGGCACCAGGTAGAGGGCATAACCATCATCGACCGGCAGATTGTCTTTCACGGGTAATAGATCGATAAAGAGTTGTCCCTTAAGCTGAAACAGGTGGGCGGTGAAGGTCCCTTGTTTGTCATCCCGCATGACGATCGTATAACTTTTCTCCTGGCCGTTCCTTGTGATCACCACCGCCAGTCTTGGATTCGTGGCTTCGCACCACGATCCGACCAAGGCGTCATCGGCGATCACGTCTTTGGGAGTATAAAAGGGATTCAGGGACGGAATGCAGGCCTCAAGAAGCAGCCCCAAACAGCCCAAGATCCCGATTAACCATAAGGTCTTATTTCCGATCGACATGGCGTGCCTCCTTTACTTTTTTACTTCCTCATTATTGGTCCAACTGTTCAGGTCCGCGTCGAAGCCTTCGCCGCCCGGCTGGCCGTCGCGCCCCAGGCACTCGATTCCGTATCCGTCCACCCCGTTAGGGCACGGCGCGTAATATTTATAAGGGTTTCCCCAGGGGTCTTTGGGCAGGTCCTTGGTCGCGTAAGGGCCTTTCCAGCGCTGGGCGTCATTGCCGGTGGGCGCCACCCGCAGCACTTCCAGTCCCTCTTCTTCGCTCGGATAACGACCCATGTCGAGCCGATAATGTTCCAGCAGCGTGCTGAGCGTGCTGATGTCGGCTTTGGCCTTGCTGACGCGCGCTTCCTCGGGCTTGCCGGCGAAATTGGGGATGATGACGGCCGCCAGGATGCTCAGCACGATCACCACCACCATGATCTCGATCAGGGTGAAGGCGCGCCGATTGTGGATTGCGTTTTTTTGCGGAAAACTCATGACGGGTTACCTCACCATACTGTTCAGCCGGAAAATCGGCAGCAAAATTGCAATCGCGATCACCGCCACCACCACCGCCAGGGCGATGATCAGGAGCGGCGAGAGGAGATTGAGCATGACCTTGATCTGGTTGCGCGTCTGGCGCTCGAAGGTCTGCGCGACGCGCTCGAACATCTCGGCCAGCCGCCCCGTGCGCTCGCCCACGCCGAGCAGGTGGACCACCGAGGGGGGAAGCCAGGCGCTTTCCTCCAGCGCGCGGGCCAGCGAAATCCCGCGCGTGACCTTGCCGATCGCTTCATCAATGGCCGCCGCCAGCACCGCGTTACCGAGCAGGCCGCGCACGACGCGCAGCGTCTCGAGCAGCGGCACCCCCGAGGCCAGCAGCGCGGCGCCGGCCCGGGCCAGCCGGGCGACGGCCGCCTTGCGGGTCAGCGCGCCGAAGACCGGCACGCGCAGCGAAGCGCGGTCGTAAAAGGAGCGACCACGCGCCGTCCGGATCCCCTGGCGCAGCCCCACGGCGGCCCCCGCCGCCAGCAGCGCCACGAGCCACCACCAGCGCCCCATGAACGCGGCCAGGCCCATCAGCGCCCGCGTCAGCAGCGGCAGGTTGACTTCGCCCGCGAAGACCGAAGTGATGCGCGGCAGGACGAAACTGAACAGCACCGCGACGGTCACCGCGCCCAGCGTGACGATCATCAGCGGGTAGGCCAGCGCGCCCTGGATCTCCCCGCGCACTTCCTCCTCGTGTTCCATCCAGACCGCCATCTGGTCGAGCACCGGCCCGAGCAGGCCGCCCGTCTCGCCGACGCGCACCATGTTGATCAGCAGCGGCGAAAAGACGCGCGGGTGCACGGTCAGCGCGCGCGAAAACGATTCGCCTCCCTGCACCCGGTCGTGCAGATCGTTCAAAACGGCCTGGAGCGCCGGGTTGGCCTCCTGGCGGCGCAGCACGCCCAACGCCTCGAGCAGCGGGATGTCGGCGTGAATGAAGGTCGCGAGCTCGCGCACGAACATCGTCCGCGTGGCCATCGGGATGCGCCGACGCAGCAGTCCGCGCGCGGCCGACGCTCGCTCTTCTGGGTGCGCTTCGGCCAGCGCCACCGGTGTAATGCCGTCCGCGCCCAGGCGCTCCAGCGCGCCATTTTCGTTCGCGGCCTCGATCGTCCCGCTGACCCCGCGCCCGCCGCCGTCAAAGCCTTTGTATTCAAAATTCGTCATTCGACGCCCAGCATGTTATCTAAATCTTAATCTTAAATCTTGATCTTAATCTTAATCTCAATTTTCAATCTCAAACGCTACTTTAATCTCCGATCACATTTCGATGACGATGACGAGCATGAGCACGAAAAATTCCGCAATCCGCAATCCGCAATCTCCTAGGCTCCCTCCGCACCGCTCATCTGCGTCGCCTGCAACACTTCGGAGACGGTCGTCACGCCCGCGCAAACCTTTTCCCAGCCGTCCTGGCCCATGGTTTGCATCTGGCGTTTGGCCGCGACCTTGATCTCGCTCGAGCTCGCCGAGTGGAGCACCAGGTTGTGCAGTTCCTCACTGATGGTCAGGAGTTCAAAGACGCCGATGCGGCCGTGATAGCCCCGCCCGTGGCATTTTTCGCAGCCCTTGGCCTTGGCCTCAAAGACTTTCTCGGGCAGCGTCTCGACGCCGAATTGCTCTTTGAGGATGGGGTCGGGGGCCACCGCCTGGCGGCAGGCCGGACAAAGCCGGCGCACCAGGCGCTGGCCGAGCACGGCCTGCACCGACGAGGCGATCAGGAACGGTTCGACGCCCATGTCGAGCAGGCGGGTCACCGCTCCCGGCGCGTCGTTGGTGTGCAGGGTCGAGAAAACCAGGTGTCCGGTCAGCGCCGCGCGAATGGCGATGTCGGCCGTTTCGCGGTCGCGGATCTCGCCGACCATGATGATGTCGGGGTCCTGGCGCAGGATCGAACGCAGCCCGCTGGCGAAGGTCAGCCCGCGCTTGGGCCGCACCGGAATTTGGTTGATCCCCTGGATCTGGTACTCGACCGGGTCTTCGATCGTGATGATTTTTTTGGCCGGCGTGTAAATTTCGAGCATCGCGCTGTAGAGCGTCGTCGTCTTGCCGCTTCCCGTCGGCCCGCAGACCAGGATGATGCCGTACGGCCGCCCGAGCAGTTTGCCCAGGCGCGCGTGGGTCGCCGCCGGCAGGCCGAGGCGCTCCAGCTTGAGCAGCGAGCGGTCCTTGTTCAGCAGGCGCAGCACGACGCTCTCGCCGTAGACCGTCGGCACCGTCGAGACGCGGATATCGACCCGCGTGCTGTTGACGTTGACCCGGATTTGTCCGTCCTGCGGCAGGTATCGTTCGGCGATGTCCATTCCGGCCATGATCTTGATCCGCGAGACCACCGCCGACTGAAACTGCTTGGGCGGGGGCGGCATCTCCTGCAATTGACCGTCGATGCGGTATTTCAGGCGCAGCTCGGATTCGAACGGCTCGACGTGAATGTCGCTGGCCCGCTCGGCGATGGCGTTGGCGATGATCACGTTGACCAGGTTGACCAGCGTCGGCTCCTGCGCCATTTCGTGCAGATCGTGGATGGTGACTTCGGCGTCTCCCCCGTCCTCGCCTTCGTCCTGGGCCAGCCCGGCGATCATGCTCTCCACGCTGAGGCCGTAAAGTTCTTGAAGCTGAGCGTTCACCGCGCTTTCCGGTGCGATCGCCAGGCGGATGGGCCGGTTGACCAGGAACTCGATCTTGCGCCGCGCCGCCGCGTCGAGCGGTCCCGCCGTCACGCAGCGCAGCCAGCCGTTGACGCTGGCCTGGGGCACGATCATGCAGGCCTGGGCCACGCCGGCCGGGATCAGGTCGCGCAGGGCCGGGTCGGGCGGCTCGGCCTCCAGGTCCAGATACTCCACGCCCACCTGGGCGGCCAGGGCGCGGGCGAGCTGCTCCTCATTGATCTGCTTTTGAGCCACCAGCACCGCCCCCAACCGCGGGCGCGGATGGGCGCCCGCCTGCACCTCCAGCGCCGGCACGAGCGCCGCCGGCTCCAGATACCCCAGGTCATGCAGCCATTGCCCCAATAACTTTGTCATCGTCAGGTCCCATGCTCCTGATGGCGGGCGCGTCCGGCCCGGGCCGATCCCACGATTCCGGCGAAAAAATAGGTGGTTCCCCTGGGGAATCTCGATCCAGCTCCGATCAGAACAAAAAGCTCTGATACAAGCACGAAAAAGATTCCCCACCACTATATAGACGCAGAACCCGCGATTTGGTTGCGAAAATATTTCTTCTGAAAAAACAAGGCGACATTCACCAGCCCGATCAGCACGGGCACTTCGACCAGCGGCCCGATCACGGCGGCGAACGCCGCGCCGGAATTGATGCCGAAGACCGCCACGGCCACGGCGATCGCCAATTCAAAATTGTTGCTGGCGGCCGTGAACGAAAGCGTGGCGCTCTTGGAATAGTCCGCGCCAACCTTTCTTCCCATATAAAAACTGACGAGGAACATCACCACGAAATAGATGAGCAGCGGGATGGCGATGCGCACCACGTCCAGCGGGATCTGCACGATCAGCTTGCCCTTGAGACTGAACATCACGACGATCGTGGACAGCAGGGCGAGGAGCGTCAGAGGGCCGATCTTGGGGATGAAGACGCGGTGATACCAATCCTTGCCCTTGGCCTTGACCAGCACCAGGCGCGTCAGCAGGCCCGCCAGGAAGGGAATCCCCAGGTAGATGAACACGCTCTTGGCGATCTGGCCGATGGTCACGCTGACGAGGCTGCCCTTGAGCCCGAACCACGGCGGCAGGACCGTGATGAAAAACCAGGCGTAAACGCTGTAGAAAAGAACCTGGAAGACGCTATTGAAGGCCACGAGGCCGGCGCAGTATTCGGTATCGCCGTGGGCCAGTTCGTTCCAGACGATCACCATGGCGATGCAGCGGGCCAAGCCGATCATGATCAAGCCCACCATATATTCGGGGCGGTCGTGCAGAAAGGCGATGGCCAGAAAGAACATCAGGACCGGGCCGATGACCCAATTCTGCACGAGCGACAGGCCGAGCACCTTCCAGTTGCGAAACACGTCGCCCAGTTCTTCGTAGCGCACCTTGGCCAGCGGCGGGTACATCATCAGGATCAGGCCGATGGCGATGGGAATATTGGTCGTGCCCGCCTGGAAGCGGTTGATGAAGCCTTCGGCGCCGGGGATAAAGAAGCCCAAGCCAACGCCCAGCGCCATCGCCAGGAAGATCCAGAGCGTCAGGAAGCGATCCAAAAATGAGAGTCTTTTGGTGATACTTGCATTCATGATGTCAGTCTCCTGGAATTTGCTATTGGGCCTGCTCGATTGAATTCTCGCGGTGCCTCGTCGGCTATTTTACGGGTTCCCGGCAAGGACGGGCGTTGGCTGGTCGGAATGGATCTTGCCGCCGACAAGCCGAAGGGTTCTTTTTGCTCTTTGAGCGCCGCGCATGTCATGAGTCACCATGATGACGGTTCGTCCCTCACGGTTGGTTTCCTCAAGGAAATCCAAAATAGACTGTCCGGTCTCCGGATCGAGGTTTCCGGTCGGCTCATCGGCAAGAATGATGGAAGGATTGTTGGCCAGCATGCGGGCGAGCGCGACGCGTTGCTGCTGGCCGACGCTCAGCTCCGATGGCTTATGATCCATCCGGTCCGCCAGCCCCATCCGGTCCAGCAGCAGGGAGGCCCGTTTACTTTGTTCACGCCCATCGCATCCGGCAAGGAAGAGGGGAACTTGCACGTTTTCCAGCGCCGTCAGATACGGAACGAGGTTGAAGGTCTGAAAAACAAACCCGATTTTGGTTCTTCTCAGGATCGACCGCTTTTCCGGCGTCAAGCCATACACCGATTCTCCGTCAATCAATACTTGGCCCGAAGAGGGCGTGAGCATCCCGCCCAAAATCAGCAGCATGGTGCTCTTGCCGCTGCCGCTTGGACCGACGATGGAAACGAAATCGCCCGGCTGAATCTCCAGCGTCACGTTATCCATGGCCGCCACGCTGGCGCCGCGGTGGCGATACTGTTTACTGACCGAATGAAGCTTCAGCATCACTATACCTCCTGCAACGCCGTGCTGGGATCGAGGCGCGCTGCTCGGCGAGCGGGGAAGTAACTGGCCAAAAGAGCAATGGCCACGGCGACGCCGATGGCCCAGGGCGCCAGAATCGGCATTGGCGGCACGGGAACACCGGCCAGCTTGGGTCCAAGTATCACGGCCAACAGCGTACCCAACACAAAGCCGGCCACGCCGCCCGCCAATCCAAGCCAAAGAGCCTTGAGCAGGAACATCTTGAGTACGACTGTTGAACCCGCTCCAAGGGCCATCAGTGTGCCGATTTCCCTTCTGCGTTCGTACACATTGGCATACATATAATTGGCGATGCTCGCCCCACCGACCAGAACGATAATCGCCAGAAAAAGGTGGGACAAGCGCGCCATCATGCGGTTGGTTCTGATCTGGGTATCGACGATTTGGGTGATGGTCACCACCTTGGCTTCGGGCAGAAGCCGGTTGATCTTCTGCACCAGACCCTTGGATATTTGCTCGCAGCAGCCAACGATCTCGATGGCGTTGAGCACGGGTCCCTTACCCGTCAATTGTTGGAGCGTATGTAAATGAATAAAGGCGCGGGAATCATCGACCGTGCCCGTCAGCGGCAGGATTGCGGTCACCGCAAACGGCTTGCCGAGAAGATCGATTTTGTCGCTTTCCTTAAGCCCCAGGGAGGCGGCCATTTCCGCTCCGACAAGCGCCTCGGAGTCGCCCAGCGTATTAATGACTCTTTTTCTGACCAAGGTTTCCTTGGCCGGAGCCACACCCATTCCCGGCAAATCCACGACTGTCCCGCAACCTTTCGGGCGCGTGAAAATCCCGGCGTCCTGCCACGCGGCTTTGGCCTGGAACTCGTTCTTGGGCAGGATTCCCGTCAGCGTGAAGGGCTTCCCTTTGAGTTCAACCGTGGTGGAAAGTTTGGGCGATAGATTATCCAGCCCTTGCAAGTCCGACGCGATCAGGCGGGTGACGTATTCTTCGGGGAAGACTTCGCCTTGCATATCCGCGCTGTAGTAGTCCTGAAGCGATGTCGATTTGGGAAGGATCAGGATGTTGGCCCCCAGCGCATCCAGTTCTTTGGCCACGGCCTTCTCCGAATAATAGGTGATGTTCTTGATGGCCACAATTACGCTGATGCCCAGGAGAATCGCGAAGAAACTCGTGGCCAATTGGTTTTTTCGCTCAAAAATCTCGCGCCAAACCAGGGTCCTCAGTTGCACCAAGTCACCTCCTCACAAACCGCGTGTTCGTTACTGTGGACCACAGCCACTGGGGCCGCAACCGCCTGGCCCACAGCTCGGCACCGTCGCGTCGGTAAGCGCTTTGACGAAGGCGTCTTTGCTCGTTGCGCCCGTATAGACGCCCAGCGCGACCCGGGGCGGAGCCAGAAAGGCCGTAACCGCCTCGGCCGCTTGGGGATCAATTTGAAGTTGAGACAAGAATTTTCCTTCCCCCCCGTCGGCCGGATCAATCTTGACGATCTCAGTGGACTGTGCATAGCGGGTATCCGCCTTGAAATCGTTAACCCCTTGCATGGCCGCATCATTCGATTTCGTCGCTTTGTTCTGGACGCAGAGCAGGACCAGCTTGCGCTCTTGCAGCGCCTTGAGGCATTTCTGCAACCCTGGGCCGGCGATGGCCTCCTGAAGCTGTTTTTCCGTCAGTCCGTCTCCGCGAAAGCCTCCCGTGATCACCCCGTTGGGCGCCAGAACAAGCACCATAGGCATGGGAGCCGTATTCAGTTGATACTTGTCGATCAGATCCTTTTCGGCGGGATCTTTTCGGTCAACGGCGACCCACTGCGCCCTGTTCGTCATCTTTGACATGGTCGACTCCAGGATTTTTTGGGCGGCGATGGTCTTTTCATCCTTGCCCTCATAAACAAAGAGGAACAAATGTTTCTTGGCCTTGGAAGCTTGAAGAAACGCGATCGATCCATGACCGGTGGTCTTGTCATCCCCCTTCTTCACAACCGGAGCTTGGCTTGACCCCGATGGCTTGGTGATTTCGCCAGCCAATACAGTGGTGGCCATGATGAACAGGGGAATCACCCAGAGCGACTCGAACAATTTTTTCATTTTCGGATCCTCCCGCAGTATTTAAGATAAGAGAATTTGTGAAACATGATACCAGGCGTGCGTTTTACCCGCGCCAGTCCTATCAACTGAACCCAGGCCTCATTGACGACAGCCACCGCTACTACTAACCTCATTCGGAGCGGCCACGCGGATGGCCGGCTGCTCACTGGCGGCGCAGCATGTGCCTTTGGGCGGTGCGCCTGCTTCCCGCGCGGTGACGTTGCACTCCAGATATTGCTCCGCCATCTTTAAGATGGCCTGTGCCGGAGCCTCCTTGACCGCTTGCGCCATGGCTACGGCGCGCGCGATATCCTCGCGGGCGATGCCACGCTTGCGCGCTTCGCCGTAGTGGTATTTGAAACAGGGCTCGCAATTGGACGCGATGGCCGCGCCGACCGCGACCAGTTCGGCCACCGCCAGGTTATAGACACTCTGCGGTTGGCCACAACAGGCCGAGGGTTGTTCGCTCTTTCGCGCCGCGATGTCAAGGCTGGTGATGGTGTCGCTGACGCTTGAACCCGGCGGCAGGTGTTCGATAATCCGCCGGTAGAGCGGGTCTTTCCAGTCGCTCATCGCCTCGATGTACTCGGGCTTGGGCGTCAGCACGATTTCGGTCAGGCCCGCGGCCTCGATCATCGCGCGCGTCTCTTCGACCGGCGCCGCGCCGGCCACGCAGCCGATCAGCGCGGCGAACATCTCACGAACGGCCTCGGGAAGGGGCCGCAGCAGCGCCAGGTCGGAGATGGCTACCCGCCCGCCGGGTTTCAGCACGCGCGCGATCTCGCGCCAGACTTGGGGCTTGTCCGGCGAGAGGTTGAGCACGCAGTTGGAGAGGACCGCGTCCACGCTGGCGTCGGCCACCGGCAGGTGCTCGATTTCGCCCAGGCGGAACTCGACGTTGTCCAGTCCCGCGCGCTCGCGGTAAGCGGCGATGTTGCGCCGGGCCTTGGCCAGCATCTCGGCGGTCATGTCCACGCCGATGACGCGGCCGGACGGGCCGACCTTCTGCCCGGCGATAAACGCGTCGAACCCGCCGCCGCTGCCCAGGTCGAGAACCACCTCGCCGGCCTCGAGCGAGGCGATGGCCGTCGGGTTGCCGCAGGAGAGGCCCATGTTGGCCCCCTCGGGCAACGCGGCCAATTCGGCCTCGCTGTAGCCGACGGCCTGGGCCACGCGGCGGGCCGATCCCGAGCCGCAGCAGGATGCCGGGCCGCAGTCGCAGGATTCTTCACTCTGCGCAATGCGGCCATAGCCCTCGCGCACGGCACTGCGGATTTGCTCCTGGGTCTCCGGTGAACGCTCGTTTTCCATTTCACGCTTCTCCTTGCTTACACTCGCGATAACATGCGGAAAGGGCTTTGGCAATATTCAGGAACCGGCGCACCGCGTTCTCCTATAATTCGCCATCTAACGAATCATAAGCCAAGGCCCCGCGGGAACGCAAGACCTAAAATCATCATTGGCCGGAGTTGACAGGCACGGGTCGAAAAGGCATGCTTGGGGTGGGGCGATCCTCTCGAGCGTACTTTTCGGGCGCGGATAGAATTCATGGAGCGCGATGGAATACGCATGAATCCAAAGATGGACAGGTCGCGGACACGCACCAGCCGGTTGGGCGAACCCCGGAACGATGATTTCGTTCCCGGGTCGATGGCCGAACGTCTTGGGCTTGTGTGGCCGCTGACGCGCGAGGCCGCCAGTTTGAGCGGGCGTTACGATGTTAAACGAAGACTACAAAGACATCTTGCAAGCCTTGGCCGACGAGAAGGTTAGGTTCATCCTTGTCGGCGCCTATGCCATGGCCGCCCACGGTTATCCCCGGGCGACCATGGATATTGACCTTTATTGTTGACTTCAAGCTCCCAACATCTTACTGTGCCAACAGGTCGGAAGCACACCGACTGGTCGGTACATATACTATCGGCTGATTAGAGAGAGGTTACGTCCACTTTGATGCGTTGAGGGTAGGGATTCGGAGACCTTCATCGCAGCGGTATCACCCCCCGGAAGGTCACTCCCATGACACGCCCCAATTCAAAAGAAGCCATTCTCGATGCCGCCGAGGCGATCGTGATTGAAGCCGGCGCTTCGCGGATGACGCTGGATGCCGTGGCTGAACGCTCGGGGATCAGCAAAGGCGGGTTGATGTATAATTTTCCCACCAAGGAGGCCCTGCTTGAGGCCATGATCGGCCGCATGGGGGAGCGTCTCGGACAACTTCGCGAGAAAGCCAGGCAAGAACTCGCTCCAGGGTCCAGCAATGAACTGCGGGTCGAGATCCGGAGCCTGCAAGGAAAATCAAATGCCGATCATCGCCTGAGCGCCGCGCTGTTGGCCGTGGCCGCGAATCAACCCGAGCTGATGCGGGCGCTGCTCGAGGACTTGCGCGATCGCTTTCTTAACAAGATCACCGCCAACGGCAACTTTACACGGTCCTCCATTTTGTACTTTGCCGCCCTGGGCTTGCATTTCCATGATCTGCTCAATCTCTCCCTGCTCGATCGCAAGCAGCAAAAGGAAATCCTTGAAGAATTGATGCGTCTTGCCGGGGGCGAGGAAGCCCTTTAATTCGAGAAAACAAAACAACCGTGTCCGAAAGATAGGGATCGGCGGTTCCAACTGAAGACTCCGCGATGTGCATGAAGAGAGGTTTCTTAACGATGCGTGGATGGACGGGGAAAAGAGCAAAGGGCCTGGCGGGGATGAAGACCCTGCTGGCCGCCGCCGGCGTGTTGGTGGCGGCGATCTTGGTTTTATACATCGCCCGGCGCGCGTTGGCGCAGAAGGACGGCGCCAAGACGGCGTCGGGCGCTCCGGCGGCGCTGCCGGCGCCCTCGGTCGAAGTCGTCCAGGTCGCCACGAAATCGCTGCCCAGGGTCTCGGAATTGGTCGGGCGGATTGAATCCTGCAATACGGTGGAGATCCGCGCGCGGGTCGAGGGTTTTTTGGAAAAGCAGCTTTTCGCCGATGGCGACATGGTGCAAAAGGATCAGCCGCTCTTCGCGATCGAATCCACGCCCTACCGCATCGCGTTGAACCAGGCCAAGGCGGAGCTGGCCAAGGCCAAGGCGACGCTGGTCAGCGCGCGCCGGGGCGTCTCGGTGCTCAAGGCCAAGGGTGAATACATGAGCGCCCAGGCCACTCGCATTCGGGCGCAGAAGGATTTGGCGCGCGTCAAGCCCCTGGCGGAAGCCAACGCCAGCACCAAACAAGAGCTCGATGCGGCGGACGCCAACGAGAAGGCCTCCACGGCCATGGCCCAAGCGCTTGAAGCGGCCTACCAGCAAGCCCAGATTAACCAGGAGACCGACATCGAGTTGGCCGAGGCGACGGTCCAGGACGCCGAGGCGGCCGTCGATGCGGCGCAGCTCAAGCTCAGTTACACCGACGTGCGCTCGCCGATCGACGGACGCATCGGCCGCGCCCAGATGCGGCCCGGCGCGCTGGTGGGCAAGGACATGGCCTCGCCGACGCTGCTGGCCACGATCTCCTCGACCGAGCCGATGTGGGCGACCTGGAGCATCAGCGAGCAGGAGTATCTGGAGCTGATGAACGGGAAGGCCACGCCCGCTCAGGATCTGAACAAGAACATCGAAAAAGTGGAACTGATCCTGGCCGACGGGCGCACGTATCCCCAGCCCGGCCGGATCAACTTCGTGGACCGGGCGATCGACGCCAAGACCGGGTCGCTGGCCATGCGGGGCGAATTCGCCAACCCCGCGGGGCTTTTGCGCGAGGGGCAGTTTTGCAAGGTGCGGCTGACCCGGGAGATGAAAAACCCAAGCCTGATGATTCCGCAGCGCGCGATCCAGGAACTCCAGGGCGAATCTTTCGTGTTTGTGGTCACGCCGGAGGCCACGGCGGTGCAGCGCAAGGTGGAGGTGGGCGAGCGCATCGGCAGCGAGCAGGTCGTGCTGACCGGGCTCAAAGTGGGCGAGCGCGTGATCACCGGCGGCGGCATCAAGGTCCAGCCGGGGATCAAGGTCAATCCCATTCCGGCGCGTGACCTCGCCGAACATCAGGGGAAGTGACCCATGTTTTCTCAATTCTTTATCCGGCGTCCCATTTTTGCCTCCGTGCTCTCGATCGTCACCGTCCTGCTGGGCGTCATCGCCATGCTCGGCCTGCCGATCATGCAGTATCCGCAAATCTCGCCGCCGATGATCGAGGTGACGGCGGTCTACCCCGGGGCCAGCGCCGATGACGTGGAGCGCACGGTCGCCACGCCCATCGAGCAGCAGGTCAACGGCGCCAAGGGCATGCTGTACATGAACTCGAAAAGCGCGTCCGACGGCGTCATGACGCTGGACGTAACTTTCGAGATCGGCACCGACGTCGACTTGGACGCCGTGGAAGTGCAGAACCGG
>Ga0182027_10008590_pt1 | contig 14839 bp, 15 predicted proteins | sample 712E1DmetaG_FD_121300 | JGI IMG/M metagenome (GOLD analysis project Ga0182027, IMG submission 121300) | Permafrost microbial communities from Stordalen Mire, Sweden - 712E1D metaG (Illumina Assembly) | ecosystem: Environmental > Terrestrial > Soil > Wetlands > Permafrost | place: Sweden... | reverse complement strand
AGTAATTAACCATCACCTAACAAAAATCCCCTGATTTTTTTTCAAGGGATTTTTTAGAGCGGGCGACGGGATTCGGACCCGCGGATATCAGCTTGGAAGGCTGATGCCTTACCACTTGGCGACCACAGCCCTTTTAAGCCAGAAAAACGCCTTAAAACGCTTCCTGTTGAATTGTTAAGCTTCACTATTTTTCGAAGCTAATGCTCTTTAATTAGAGCTAGTGACTAACAGTATACGATGAATCTCGAAAAATAAGTGTTCAATATGCATTTTCTTGAGTTAATAGAGCATGAAGACTTACAGGTTTTACAGGGTAATTTAAAAAAGTCCTGTGGAATTCGAGAAAACAAAAATGTCTGGATATTTTTTAGTTATTAATTCTACCTAAGAAAGCCAAACTACCGTGTTGCCAAAATCTACTATTGTTTTCGTTTTCAGAACTCTTTACTTACAAAGACCTGCATACCAAGAGTTTTCGCTGGCAATCGCAGAATCATAATCGGCCTGAACTTGATTAATCTCATGTGTATCTTGGTAAGCTAATAGCGCATCTCCTTCAAGTATGTCCCACTGCAGTTGGTTCTTAAGGCTATCTAATTCATTTTGATATTCCGATTCAATCATTTGTAAATTCTCATTGTGAACTTCTGATTCATAAGAACTTTGACAATCAGATTGTTGAGATTGCGATTGATTTTTTTTACCTAGCACTTTACGAATTATTACTAGCGTTGCAGTTGCCGGCATGGGTGTTTTTGTAACGAGAGGTAGTGGGGTATTCGTTGGATAATGAGTATTTATTATCGGTGTTGAAAAAAAAGCCAGAGTAACTAATGGCGTTTGAGTAAATACAAGTGTTGTATTTACAAACGCTATCGTTTCAGTCGGAATGGGTGGAGGTTGAAAAAGGTGATTCACCTTACCTATTAGGAATCCACCAACAACTATGCATAAAACGATGAGGATAACCAAAAGCGTATTTTCCAATTTTGTAGTTTTCATTTTTTATACTTAGCAACATTTCCACATCAGTCCGAGAAATACTCTTTATTTGTTCCGGCCAAAACAGCAAGGACAATATAAATAGGAATAGCAAATGCCTGCAGCCAAGCACCACTCAGTAGTTGCACAAGTCCCCAAATTCCTCCTACGACCCCTAAGAAAATAAGACTGTTTACCACCCTGTGTGAACGTCTAATCACATTCCTTATTAAAGTAAGATTAATTATTGAGATGACAATGTTCCAAATGCCAACAAGAATTTGTGAATTACCGATTTGAATGAAGCCGATTGCCAACCAAAATAATCCCATGACCACCAAAAGAACAATTATCACGTTGCTTACTGGATTTGATGCTTCTAACTTAGAAACTTGATTCATTTCTGGGTTTATTGGTTGGGTATTGTTTTGGAGATTATTGAACGGTAAATTGGGTGGTTCTATTACTCCCATTTCTCTAAGTGTCGGTGGGGGTATGAATTCAGATTCAATTTGCATTTGTTCAAGTGCTTTTTTCACATGTTCATTGTTTGGGTTTATTCGTAATGCCTCTTGCAAACAATACTTCTTATCTTCTGTATTATCCGCACAAACAGATAACCAAAGCCAAGCAAGCTCATTGTTGCGATTTGTCTTGAGAATGTTTTTCAGAATCGGTACAGAATCGCTCTTATTTCCCGCCTTGATAAGTACAATTGCCTTTTTTAAATCTTCTTCTTCCACGATTTTGCTTCTATTCTACTGTAGAAAGACATCAATTTTCCAGGAAACGATTCAAACTATATTTACGTAATTGTCTAGACAATCGAACGTGGTTTCATTATAGGCCAGGAATCCATAAAGGAATCTATATTAATTCACAATTATTCCTGCATTACTTACTCTAATATATTGTTTTCTATTCTTGTTTCTCGGGTGGCCATTCCCGAGGATTTGAAGTTGTCCACCTTCCCTTCGACCAGGTTTTTATTTCTTCAATTTTCCAGCCTTCACGTAATAAGAAAGTTAACTTTACTCCCCAACTTACTAACTTCGGTCGGTAACGTCCGTCTTTTGAATCTGGAATTAACAATCGGGCTTCGTTTAATTTTGACAATTCAGCCGGCTCTAAACCGCTTTGGTTACAGAGCTCAGTTTCATCCAAGTAACCTTCATAAGGGTCATAATCTTTCCTTTCCCATAGGTACCGTTCGTATTCAAGTTCTCTTAGGTGTGGAGTTTCTTTCTCAGCATCGATTGCGCGTACATCCTTCCAATTGATACCCGGATAGTCATTTTGCATCAAATAGGCCAGGTCTCGATAAAAACTTCGACTCGAAGAACCTTCCTGCTGGCTTTCATATGTCAAGTTGTAACAATGCCGGCACCCGAAATATTTTCCGTTTGGTGGAAGGTACAAACATCCCACTCTACGCCTGCAACCTGCCAATGGGCACTCAAACCAATATCGACTGCCACCCCAAGCTAAAGATGTAGTTAATAGGTTTACTGTATAATCAAAATCTTCCGGGTGGCCTTGCTTAGCTCCAATCGTATATAGCAGTCGTAGAGAGGTCGCTTGGGTGTCCCCTAATACAAGAAAAATAATACTTCCAATTTCTTGTTCATCTCTATGCCAGACAACTGCATTAGTCATTCCGGGTAAAAGATAGGGCTTGAAAAAAAGAATCGTCAATTTAAAACATTCCTCAACCTGAGTTTTCTTCGAGTGCCAACCCCAACGCCCGCTATTATAGCCACCCATACCTAATACTCCAGTTTTTTACGAAATCAATGAAAATACTGGCCTTTTTCCAAGAGAATGCATAAAAAGTGATAATTGGTCATTCTTTTACAAGATTCCCTCTTCTGAGGTCGTTTTTATGCTGAAGTTGCTCTTTTCTATATTGGGCACGCTTTCTTTTTCCGATACCGGCCGTTCCAATTAAAAGAGCAATCAAATCCAGGTCAATACCCGTAACCAGGTTCCAAACTCCGTTTTTACTCGCCACCAACGAAACAACCTCGCCTGTACTGCCATCTATTACTCTTGCCAAACGCTGCAAACAACGGAAGATGGTCGTTCTACTCCGTCCTGTAGTCTGGATAAGCTCAGAGGCAGTCATTGGTGCCTGCGTCAACCACCAATAGACTTCGCCAGCGGATTTATTCAACCCTCCTCCATAACGAAAAGCATCGTGCCGAATTATCTCCAAATAATCGTCCATCTTGAATCTTCATTCCAGTCCCAAACTCTGACACTTCCTCACAGGGTATATTGGGGGAGTGTCATACTTTGGGACTTTAGCCGGTAAATATTGGCACAGTCAGCCACCCATACCCTGACCAATACCAGAAGGCCGGAACAGCATAAACGACGTGTGGCATTGATAGCAGCCTCAGGGGAAATACCAGCCAGGTCAGCTAATTGACGCGCTGAAGCGTTATAGTCGAACCGTCCGGCATTGTAAGCAATGGTTGCGTGAGCGATAAATACTGCCTTGTCGTTACTCCCCGTTTTTCCCGGCCAGGGTTTGGATTTTGCCCATTCGAGCGCAGTTAGAGCCTTTTTCCGTGCTGGACTTTCGTTTGTCTTTGCCCATTTTTGAGCTTTCCTGAAAGAGCCTGATAACCATCGAATACCTGCTTTTTGCTCATGAGTGTATAGTTCCTGAAATTTTCCTGCCGCTGGGTATTGAATGAATAGTTGTAATACTTCACCAAATCCAAAATCTGAATTCGCCAGACAGGTTAATATTGCCTGTTCCGCTTCACTCCTGGATAAATAATCGTCAATTCCTCTGCCTTGTAATAGTGCAAGCGCCCGCCTCGAAGGTTTGTGATAATCTATTTTCTGAGAAACGGAAAGGTCGCTGTTTTCTAAGATAGCAATAATGTCTTTCGCTTCAACCTTCGGCAGCTCTCGCAGGTCGCCTTCGACCCGGGTATAGCAACCATTTATGATTTCAGAAGGGGGAGAAACCACATACGCGCCTGGGCCGTATCTTAATTCGCCTGCGCCAAATTCTTTCTTGAAGAGGCGGATATTTCCTGACAAACTACCAACCAGCTCAAGGTAAGCATGCCGCCCATTGTTTGGTGTGGCAATGACCGGATAACTCCCGGGTTCTATCCCCAACCCACACAAATATCTGTATACATTTGGCCAGGTAGGACTTTTTTTATCATCCGAGTCAAACACACCTAGCCGCCTTGTACCTCCACACCGCAACCCAATATTGCTATTCTCCAATGCTTTTTCCCATTGGGTAGACGGGTCAGCATTTTGCCAGCCGGCAAGTAGCGGTTCTTTTGAATTGGGTTTGAGGGGTATCGCCTCAAAATCCAGGTCGAGATATTCTTTCGCAGCTTGCCGGCTGGATGTTTTCATTTGACCCTTTAGAACAACATCGGCTGAGAAAAAGGGAGCTGGCCAGGTTGTGTCTTCGTCCATTCACTCAAGACAAGGGCGATTTGACGGCCAAAACCGCGGTCAAATTCAAAACCCCTCTCCTGAACGTGCTGCATGGTTGTCGAATAGACAAAGCCCGTTTCGTTGTCGGCGACTTGGACTTGGATAGCCCCATTTGCAGCCGCCTGATTGAGACTGTCAACATCGAAAGCGATGGCTGGGGGTCTTCTCAAAAAGTGACGTGAAGCCGAAACCTTTTTGATAAAAACACCATCCTTAACTTGACCGACTACTTTTATTCCAGAATATATTGGGGTAGAATTAATTCTAGAATCTGCGCTATCCTGCGCCAAGTTCTGACCCCGTCCTGACCGACGGGGATTTTTATTCTGATTCATATGTTTCCTCTCTTTCTCGTTGAGAAATATATTTTTTGCTAGATTTCAGTTCAATAAAGCCTCTCCTTATTAACTCTTGTCGCACAATATGCGCAGCTTGGGCAGGAATATCGCGGGACTCCTGCTCTGCAAGCATAGCCAGAGCTTTAGTTGTGTCACTGTCCAACCGAATGGGTATCTTATTCACAGCACCTCACAACAAAATAATCAGGATGTATTTTCCTTCTTACATCCTGATTATCTATTTCTGAAGTGCAGATTAGGTTTTATTAGGAACAGTTTGAGAACAAACTAAGCTCAAGTTTTTGGCCTAAACCGGTTTTTCTCTTTTATAATAAGTCCCCTTTTACAAGCATCATTCAATACACGTTTAAATTCGGATTTTGTAACATACTCCCCACTATCGCTTTCATTTTCTCTAAGAAATTCATCCATATTATTACCCGGTAAATAACCTCGGCTTACCCATCTGATGCAGAGACTATCCAAATATTCCCCCCTTCCCGTTCTGGTGGTTTCATTTGTTCGAGGTTGCAGAATTTCTTCTGGTGTTTTTTCCTTGTCCTTTGGGTTAACGCTCCAATTCTGATGGTCATATGCCCATTTGCATACTTGGGTAATAAAATTTAAAATTTTGGTTTTAAGTGGGAATTCCTCCATACCAAGTGTCAAATATATACCAGGATATTTCTCTGCTACGGTTGGGTCTATTTGTTCATCTGGTGTAATCGCTAGCAATGAATTTCCAGAAGGATTACGTGTCAAAGTTATATCTATTATTCTTGTGCCTCCCTCAAATAAATTAAAATAAGCGACATTTTCATTTCGGCTTATCGTCACACAACGGATGGACGAATGCAACGTTCTTTCGAATGCCATACTTAATAATTCAAAGGGAAAATCTATTACTATGCCATTACCAGTAAACAAAAACCAGGCTGTTTGGGCAAAATCATTTTGATTAAAAGTTAAAGAAGGTTGAGTTTTCTTCCCGAACATTTTATTTAAATCTTTTACAAAACCGTCAACAAAGTCTTTAAAAAGTGGCAAGAATTCAATATTGATTAATACAGTATCTAGCTGTAATTGCCATCCTGTAAATTCTATGGCAGGCAATATCCCATAAACTTGCGTATCTTTACCTTCAGGTTCTATGACATAGGTATAGTTAACCAAAAGTTGATTATTTTGTGGAGGCTGGATATTTTGCACTGTACAGCGATATGTCACGTTATAACCCGCGCCATCTTGATTTTCAAGAAATTTACTATATTCTATAACTTTATGATTCATCGATTTTACGCGGTCATAAAGATACTGCCAGACGTTAGCTAAAACTGTATTGTTTAAGGAAATTTCAACTTTTTCCATTTTCATTAATCCCATATAAAAAGTTCTCCCACGAAACGCAGGCGACCTTTTATTATGTTACAATTTCTTTATAAGCCGCTTGCATCGGCTCAGTTTATGCCCTTGATGTTTCAGCATCTTAGGGCATTTATTAAATAATAGCACCTAAACACTAAATTGATTAATTTCCTTATCCTCAGAAATACTGTTGAGTGAAAATAGTATAGAATAAGAAAGTCTCATTAATCTAAAAGAGGGATTTACTTATGACCGAACTCATTTGGGATGGAAAATATAAAGATGGCAAACGGGTAGCTCCGCTTCGGGTTGCTTTACCTTTCCAGACAGTAGAAACCGTGAACGAATCAGTTCAACAAAGGCAACGGTCTTTGGATTTATTCAGTGCCGGCCGAGACCCTGATTGGCGTAATCGCTTGATTTGGGGGGACAAGAAATATGTTTTACCTTCTCTTCTGGATGAATTTGCCGGCAAAGCAAATTTAATTTACATCGACCCACCCTTTAACGTAGGTGCGGATTTTTCTTTTACTGCATCTATCGCAGACCAGCCTGATATAAACGGTGATGAAGTAATTTCGTTTGTAAAAGAGCCAAGCATAATTGAACAAAAAGCATATCGGGATACTTGGGGTAAAGGATTAGATTCATATCTTGAATGGTTTTATGAAACAATAGTGCTTATTCGCGAATTGCTAACGGAAAATGGGAGCTTATATGTTCATCTAGATTGGCATATTGGTCATTATGCAAAAATAATCCTAGATGAAGTGTTTGGTGAAGAAAATTTTCGTAATGAAATTATTCGCGAAAAGACCAATCCAAAAAATTATACAAAAAGTAGTTATGGAAATATTCATGACGTTATTTTCTTTTACTCAAAAAGTGACTCAGTAAAATGGACTAAACCATATGCCGAAAGAGATGAAACAAAAATCATTGCCGATTTTCCTTTATTAGATGAATTTGGAAGAAGATATAAAACTGCGCCCCTACATGCATCAGGTGTACGTTATGGAGAAAGTGGAAAGTCATGGCGAAATTTAATGCCCCCACCCGGTAATCATTGGCGGTATATACAATCAACACTTAATCAACTTGACAATGAAAAACGAATCGAATGGTCCTCATCCGGAAATCCGCGAGAGAAAATTTATGCTGATGAAAGTTCGGGTCTATTCCTTCAAGATATATGGCTTGGTGTAAAGGATAAAAAAGACAATTACCCAAGTTCAAAGAACCCCGAATTACTGGATAGAATTATTCACGCATCCTCAGATGAAAATGATTTGGTGCTAGATTGTTTTTGTGGTTCAGGAACCACAGCTGCAGTTGCCGAAAAACTCAATCGGCGATGGATTGTATGTGATTTAAGCCGCTTTGCCATTCATACTACTCGCAAGCGGTTGCTTGGAATTGAAGGTGTAAAACCATTTATTGTTCAGAATCTGGGTAAGTATGAAAGACAAGCCTGGATTCAAAATGAGTTTGATGGTCAAAATGACTTACAAAAAAAGTATCGCGAATTTATTCTAGAGCTGTATCATGCCAACTTTCTGAGTCAATATTCTTGGTTGCATGGCTTTAAGAGCGGACGTATGGTTCATGTTGGTTCAGTGGACGGTCCAGTTACGGTTGGAGACCTGGCAAATATTGCTTCGGAATTTAAGAAAGCAATCGGCTCAGGTAAGGATGCTCCTCAATCCAATGGGATTGATGTTTTAGGATGGGATTTCGCATTTGAACTTAATGAAGTTGCGCGTCAACAGGCATCTCAGGCCAACCTTGATTTTCGTTTTTATCGAGTTCCCCGAGATGTGATGGATAAAAGAGCTGTTGAACAAGGGGATATCAAATTCTTCGAATTAGCTGCGTTGCAGGTGGAAGTTGAAACCACCAAACTTGTTGTGGAAATCGGAATAAAGGATTTTATCATTCCCCCGGATGATGTGCCCCAGGATGTTCAAAAGGCCATCAAACATTGGTCTCAGTGGGTGGATTATTGGGCTGTGGATTGGGATTATAAGGGTGATACTTTCCATAATCAATGGCAGACCTATCGTACTCGTAAAGAACCCACCTTGAAATTAAAGACCACCCATCAATATGAACATGGCGGTGAATACACAATTGTTATCAAGGTAATCGATATTTTAGGAAACGATACGACCAAGTCAATTAAAGTCAAAGTGGGGTAAACATGGCACGTCCTAAAAAAGGCAGTACTTCTGCCCAGCCTTCGATGATAGAACCAAATCCAAAAACGGCTCCCTGTGTTCCGCAGATTCGTAGAGCCGTCGATGAATGGCGGGGAAAGAATTATCCTGGAATTAGCGAAACCACTCGTCTGTTGATTAATTTCTGGTTCGAAACTGACCATCGCCTATCGAACGGTAGAAAATTTTCATATCATCATTCTCAAAAAGAAGCAATCGAGACTCTGGTTTATCTATATGAGGTCGCGAAAGTCCGCAGCAATAAATCCCTGGTTGAAACCTATTCCGGCCCAAAAGAAAATTTGCGGTTGCTTCAATATGATGATTTCGCTCGCTATTGTATAAAAATGGCAACTGGGAGCGGCAAAACAAAAGTAATGGCACTTGCAATTGTCTGGCAATATTTCAATGCCATAGCCGAAGCAAATAATGACTTTTCAACAACCTTCTTGCTTTTCGCTCCTAATGTCATTGTGTTTGAGCGATTAAGAATGGATTTTGCAAATGGTCGTATTTTCCATTCTGACCCGATTATTCCCGAAGAATTAAAAACCTATTGGGATTTTGATTGTTACATGCGTGGGGATGCAGAACGCGCCCATTCTCTGGGAGCCTTATATCTTACAAACATTCAACAATTCTACGAACGGCCGGATGCTGGTTTAGCAAACGAACCTGAAATCATGACAGCTGTCTTGGGGAATAAACCACCCGAGCAAAAAATTGAATTGGATGATTTTCAAAAACGAATTGCAGCACGCAGTGGCAATGTCACTGTGATAAATGATGAGGCTCACCATACACACGATGAAGACAGCGAATGGAATAATATCATTCGGCGCTTGCACGAGAGTCTCATAAACAAAAAGGAATCTCCCGGGTTTATTTCAACCCAGCTTGATTTCACTGCGACCCCCAGGTTTAGCAAAGGTTCTTTGTTTACCTGGACGGTTTATGATTATCCACTTAAACAGGCGATAGAAGATGGCATTGTAAAAAGACCAATCAAAGGGATTACACACGGGATTCATGAAGTCGCATCGGATGTAGCAAGCACCAGGTATAAAGCTTATATCACTGCCGGCATAGAACGTTGGCGAGAATATTCACAACAATTAATCCCTCTGAAGAAAAAACCAATTTTGTTTGTCATGATGAATGACACTCAGGATGCTGATGATATCGGAGATTACCTCCAAAAGAAATACCCATCTGAATTTGGCGGAGATAAATTGCTTGTCATTCATACTGACAAAAAGGGTGAGATTACTAAAAAGGATTTGGATAAAGCTCGCCAAATTGCCCGAGAGGTGGATGACCCGGAAAATCCCGTTAACGCTATTGTTAGTGTATTGATGCTACGTGAAGGTTGGGATGTTCAGAATGTCACGGTCGTTATTGGTCTAAGACCTTTTACCTCAAAGGCCAATATCCTACCTGAACAGACCATCGGTCGTGGTCTTCGTTTAATGTTCCGAGACCTGGCTAGTGATTATGTTGAACACCTGGATGTAATCGGTAACAAAACTTTTATTGATTTTGTTGAAGACCTTGAAAGAGAAGAAGAGATTGCCTTTGGTACTTTTAACATTGGGCAGGATAAACTTGTAATCAATACCATCATGCCTGACCCTGAAAAAATGGATAAAGATATTGCTGTTCCCGTGCTGAGTCCGGTTCTAGCACGCAAAAAGACATTGTCAGAAGAAATTGCATCCCTTGATGTAATGACATTCCAATGTCCCATATTACCGAAGAAATCAGGGGATAAGGCAGAACAGACCTTCAAATATGAGGGGTATGACCTTCTTTCCTTACAGAAATTAATTGAAAGGACATACGTTTTACCGGAAATTCAAACCTCCCAGGAGGCAATTTCATATTATGCCAAGCGTATTGCTCAAGAAGTTAAACTCCCATCTCAATTTGCAGCCCTTGTCCCAAAAGTTCAAGAGTTTCTTTCAAAACGGGCATTCGGTGAAAAGGTTGTTTTAGACGAACCGGGTATTATTAAGGCAATAACCTCAAACGTTGCTCAATATGTTACCGTCCAGACCTTCGTCAAGGCATTGCGCCCCTTAGTTGTCGAAGAGCTGGAAGCAAGCGTCGTGCATGAAGCACGCAAATTATCCATAACCCCCCCATTTCCTTTCTCAAGGTTAACCTTGCCGGCATCAAAAACAATTTTTAATCTGGTAGCAACAGGCAATGAATTTGAATTGAATTTTGCCAAATTCCTTGAAAAAGCTCCTGATGTTATTCGCTTTGCGAAATTGCCTGAACAATTTGGTTTCGCAATCGAATATACCGATTCTAAAAATAATCTACGCTATTATGAACCCGATTTTGTTGTAGTCATTTCTGACGGTACTCATTATCTGATTGAGACTAAAGGTCGGGAAGATGTCGATGTTGCCAATAAAGACCGGGCAGCAATCTTGTGGTGTGAAAATGCGACTAGGTTAACGGATACAAATTGGTCATATATTAAGGTGCCTCAGGCTGAGTTTGAAAAGCTTCAGGCTGATGAGTTCGAAGATATTAAAATATTTGTTGGGGATTTACTATTATTCGCGGAAATGGGGAAAGAGGATTTGGAGTAATCATTATGTCGACTTTTTTGACAGATTTCATGGCTAATGGTTTGGCTACTTTTTTCGGAGTAATTCTAGGTATTCCGACTGCTCTCCTTGTTGAGCGATGGATGGAACAAAGAAGGAATAACAAGTACAAAGTTCTAAACAAAATTAGAATTGAGGATTTGCTGTACAGGACAATGATTCAAGTTGCAAATATTGAATCATCGATAAAAACAGCTCAAACATCTGTTGACAATAATTTCCTAATATTTGTATCATTTCCTCAAGTTGAAGTTATTGAAACGCTACATAAATTACTCACTGAATTAGAAACGGATTGGGAAGTATTACTCTCTCTAGATTTCATTATTAGCGACACGAAATCATTAGTTTCCTTATTAGAAATGTTTAGAGAAATGTTTTCCCTGCTAATGTTAGGTAAAATTTCTCCACTCGGTAGATATTCGGTTGAGTTTAAAAAGGAAATTGAATTTCGTGAATTATTATCGCTCGAAGCAATAAGCGATTTTCGCGAAAAGGTAATGGAAAGATACCCTGAATACATTAAGCACATCGATTCATAAAACTAATGGGGTATGTGCGAAATAATTTAAATTGAGAATTGTATTAATTTAATACAACAGTTTTTTCTGTTAAGTTTCTTAAAAGGAGAATCGACAATGAGCGCAAATGAGACTATTATTTGGGGTATTCATGCTGGTAAAACTGGAGATGCTCAGAATTTATTCTTGAAAAAGGAACTTATAGGTTTAGGTTGGCCAGAAATGGGTGACCTAACTCAATTAAAACCGGACCGTGAATCTTTCAAAGCAAAGATGATTCTTGCATATCCTAACTCAAAACCAGGAGCAGTGCCTGTAAATGCTGGACAACTTTTCCGGTTTGTCTATGAACTAAAGGTAGGTGATATCGTTATATACCCATCGAAAATTGATAGTCTAGTCCACATAGGTAAAGTAGAAGGAACTTACAAATTTGAACCAAGTGTTGACATAAATTATCCAAATCTACGGGTGATTAAATGGATAAAGGCTATTCCTCGAATTGGTTTTACACAAGGTGCTTTGAATGAAATTGGCTCTGAAATGAGTTTTTTTCAAGTAAAGAATTATGCTGACGAATTTGTCAGCGCGTTGGAAAGCAATAAAGTTCCGATTCCACCAAAAGTAGATGAGACAATAGCAGTCATTGCAGATGATATTGTACAGACAACTCGCGATTATATTTTGAAACAATTATCTCGGGAAATGAAAGGTCATCCGTTAGAACATTTTGTTGGTCATTTATTAGAGACTATGGGTTACCGGACTCGCATTACTCCTGTAGGAACTGATAGTGGGGTTGATATTATTGCACACAAAGATGAATTAGGATTCGAACCCCCAATTATCAAGGTCCAGGTAAAAAGTGGTGATGGAACAGTTGGTGACCCCGTCGTATCAGCTTTATATGGAAAAGTCGGTACTGGTGAATTTGGATTAATAATTACTTTATCAACATTTACGAATCAGGCAAAGACGTTTGCCCGCAATAAAACAAATCTTCGTTTGATTGATGGTGAAGAGCTTGTTAACTTAATCCTTGAGCATTACGAGCAATTTGATTCTCGTTATAAGGGACTTATGCCTATGAAAAGAGTTTATATTCCTGAAGCGCTTAAAGATTCAGAAGGCTAGTATAAATCTGCTTTTATTCCTACCAGTCCTTACGAAGGGTTCTAAGTTTTTCCAAAACTACTACTAGTTGGGGAATGGTTTGATTAATTTTCTGGACTTAATAAATATATGAGGATAAATGAATATTTCCCGAGAAAATAATTCTTTTCAAGAAATAAATTCATAGATTTGCGAATAAAAGGAGGAATATTATAAAGGCGGTATTGCTTGGTCTTCAAAATCTAAAAATAAGTATAAAAGTTACTGAGACTACTGTTGAATGTCCTGCAAAGGGATGTACTCAAATTGTTGAAAGACAACGAGAGTCATTCCGAAGAGAAGAAAAATTTAAATGTCCTGTTCACCTAATCTACATCTCACCTTCTACTTTTGAATATAATAGAGAGACTGACAACCTACTTTGGAAATCTAAAGTGGATATTGCATTGTTAGAAGAAATCGAGGAGGTAAAACGTGAACATCGCTTTGGTAGAGATAATAGTGAAGATGCTTTGACTTGGAATGTTTTCCGCTATTTAGAGAAAAGCGGCCTACTTTCCAAAATGTTGTCTGATTTTACACAAGAAAATCAACAAAATTCAGATTTGATTTATTGGTCTTATTCACAAAAAGAAAATCAATCATGGTCGCTGCTAAACAATGCAAGAAAAGAATTCGGTGAAAGCATTGAGCGTAGTTCTGAACCTGATTTAATTGCCATAACTGACAAAGCATTATTCTTCATAGAGGCAAAATTTACTGCTTCTAACAATACAACGCCAAGCAATCCAAAAGTTTACAAGAATTATCTTAATGGTGGTGACAATTTATTTACGCAAATATTCAAATCGAATTTTGAAACAATAGCGATAAAAGAGAAGAAATATGAGCTTTTACGGTTTTGGTTGCTCGGTTCCTGGATTGCTAAAAATTTAGGGTTGGATTTTTACCTAATCAACATAGTTCTAAGCGAACAGGAAAAGGATATTGAAGAAAGATTTATTTCACTAATCAACATTGACAACCATAGACAGTTCAAGCGTTTGAGTTGGGAATATATATACAAATACATTTCCGAAAATGTCCCAAATAACCAAGAAAAGAAATCGTTAATGACATATTTTCAAGGAAAAACTATCGGTTATGACCGTTTTGGAAAATTAAAGAAGGCTTTTTATATTTGATAATTTAATCTAGAATAAAGGTGGAATTTCAGGTCGTTGGTAAGATAGCCCAATGGTGAAGTAGCAGTTTGACATAACAACTGTGTAACTGACTAGGTTTTTAATCCGCAGCCTCTTTATTTATCTATAAACCCATATTTGCAGCGAACCTATTTAAAAATGCTATCTACAGGCCCGTGCTCTTTATGGGCCTTTACCAAATCCTCATCCAACATTTCGACATAATGCCTGGTCATCTCAAGGCTTGAATGCCCTAACAGACCTTGAAGTTGGAAAACATTCATACCGGCCCTGAGTGACAAGGTGGCAAATGTCCTCCTGAGAGAATGTGCAGAAATGTGGATATTTGCCCGTTCGCTGATTCTCATCAACCATGAGCGCAATCCGGATGTGGTAAACCTTTCCCCAGTTCTAGTTTGAAACAGAGGGTTGTTTTCACTGAAATCTACTTCGCTCTTGTATCTCATTAGGGCTCTTCGGGTGTGAGCACCGATTACAACGCTCCTTGCCTTCCTTCCTTTCCCTTTTTCGATGCGGACAATCCCACTGGATATATCCACATCTCCCCAATTAAGTTCAAGGACCTCTGCTTGTCGAAGACCGCTATCAACCATAAATAGCAAGAAGGCCTTGTCCCTTTTATTAGTGCATTTATTTAAAATCAGTTGTACTTGTTCTTTATTAAAGACAAGCAACCTCTTCTTTCCGATTTTAGGCATATCAAATTCAACTGCCTCATAAATATATTTTTCTTTGAGAAGGAACCGTACAAAAGTCCGCATTACTCTTGCATGAATGTTGATATATGAATCACTATAACCTTTGTCCACCAACTCACCCAATAATGCTCTCACATGTCGGCTGGTGATTTGGTTTGGTTCGTGCACATCGTTCCTTTCTAGCTGCGCATTCCGATGAAATCGGCCACCGATTCCGATTGATGTCGGCCGGGTAGTGGCGAAGCAGAACTGGTATGGTGATTATAAATCAGGTGGCCGACATGGGTATAGCAGATCGCAAGCGTCT
>Ga0182027_10008589_pt1 | contig 14839 bp, 13 predicted proteins | sample 712E1DmetaG_FD_121300 | JGI IMG/M metagenome (GOLD analysis project Ga0182027, IMG submission 121300) | Permafrost microbial communities from Stordalen Mire, Sweden - 712E1D metaG (Illumina Assembly) | ecosystem: Environmental > Terrestrial > Soil > Wetlands > Permafrost | place: Sweden... | reverse complement strand
TTCCCCGCCGCATTTCGGTTTCAAACAAGGCCCGCAGGACACCTGGAACTTCAATCAGGAAACGTTTTGCGTCGCCGCGGCCGGACGCTACCACGATTATTGGATCAACCGCATTTCCAACCCCGACCCGGCCCATGCCCGGTGGTCCGGCTACGCTTCCATTTACTGGTCGGACGAGAATGCCGACGGACGCCAGGACAGCAGCGAAGTCTGCCGCGTCAGCGGCAAAGTGGACGCCGTGCGCCTTCCCAAGGAGGCCTACTACCTCCATCGCGTCATGCAAAGCGCCGCGCCGGACCTTCACATCATCGGCCACTGGACCTATCCGTCCAACACTGTCAAAACTATTTACGTGGCAGCCAATCATTGCCAGTCGGTCGAGTTGTTCGTGAACGGAAAATCGCGGGGCGCCGTCTCCGCGCCGGCCAACGGCTACATTTTTGCCTTCCCGGAAATCGCCTTTGAACCGGGCGTCATCAAAGCCGTCGCCATGGCCGACGGGAAAACCGCCGTCCAGGATGAAATCCAGACCGCGGGCGAGGCCGCGGCGCTCAAGCTGACCGTCCACACCGGGCCGGGTGGTTTGCAGGCCGACGGTTCCGACGTGGCGTTTTTCGATGTGGAGGTCGTGGACGCGCAGGGCCGCCGCTGTCCGACCGACGAAGCCCGCGTGGATTTCAAAGTGGACGGCCCTGCGGTCTGGCGCGGCGGCTACAACAGCGGCAAGACAAACACTGTCAACAAGCTGTACCTCGACACCGAGTGCGGCATCGCCCGGGTTTCCCTCCGTTCGACCCTGGCACCGGGCGCCATCACCCTTGTCGCCACCCGTCCCGGCCTCCAATCCGCCGTGGCGCGCCTGGACGCCAAGCCGGTCAAAATCGAAAACGGCCTCCTCCCCGAAGCCCCATAGACAACCGGAATGCACAGGGCGGGGGTGCCCTCAGAAATAGCCTCACAGATTTCCGCCCCGCCCGCCGATCTGCGGCAAGTCATTGCCGCCTGGCCGGCATTAAGTGCCTCCTTGCGGAGCGCAAACCTCGCCATCGCCAGTACAGTTACGAATCAGGAGGGCCAGTGTATTCAGGGCCACGCAACATTTCCCGCCAAACCTTGGAAATGGCGCGTGTTGCGCGTGATCAGTTCGTTGGACTTCGCCTTGTTGGATAACAGAACGAGCCAGCAATAGGCCCTCATGAACGGCTTTCCTGCTCCTCGGCCACGGCCTTGCCGATGGCTTCCGGGTCAAGCTTGTACCCGGTGGGAACCTGGAAAAACAGCCCGCCTCCACGTTTGACCAGTTTGGCAACAACCCGCCTCGGTCCGGGCTTTGGGATCACCGGAACGAGTCTTATGGTTCCGTCCAAGTTCGGTTCGTATGCGAAAACCTGACCCGCGTTCGCTTTCGGGAGCCGAACCCGCTGCCGGTCATCCACAGTTAATGTTTTCATGTTATGGGGAAATTCCCACACGACATGGCCCGATTCAAGTTTTTTGTTCACGAACAAGGAGAGCCAGTGAAACCAGAGCGGCAGGGTAGGGCCGTGCTGCGTCGCGGCCCCATCTTCGGGACAAGGGGATTCTCCCTGACGCCCAAAAGCGGAAATTCCTGCGCAAGAGCCAACTGTGGCCGGAAGATTTCCCGGCCAAGCTGTTTTGCCACGTCGAGTTCTGGCCTGAGCGTCTGCCGAAATTGATCTGCCCTTGTGAGATTATCGCAATTTCGCAATTGTGATTCCGAATTCCGGGCTTGACCCTTTCACATGGCAGCGCATAAAGGAGTAATGACCTTTGATTCCTACATGAAAAGAACATGGATTGTCCTGTTGGGTTTGCTGCTGTTGGCGGCGCCGGCAGCCGTGCAAGCCCAATATAGCTACGTCATAAATGCCGACAATACTATCACCATTACCGGTTACTTCGGAGCTGGCGGTGCTGTGGTCATTCCAACCAACATCAACGGCCAAGTGGTCACGAGCATTGGGGATCTGGCGTTTTATCTGCGCGTCAGCCTGACCGACGTCACGATTCCCGAGGGCGTCACCAGTATCAGGGATTTCGCTTTCAGCGGGTGCTCCAATCTGACCAGCATCACGATTCCCGGCAGCGTCACCAGCATCGGGGACGATGTATTTTCTGGCTGCACCAGCCTGGCAAACGCCGCCATCTCCAACGGCGTCACCAGCATTGGAGATTATGACTTTGATGAGTGCTCTAGTCTGACCAGCGTCACCGTTCCGGGCAGCGTCCGCAGCATTGGAACGTGTGCGTTCTATGACTGCGAAAGCATGACCAACCTCACCATGGAAAACGGCGTCACCAACATCGCAGCGTCTGCGTTTTTCAACTGCACCGGCCTGACCAGCGTCACCATTCCCGGCAGCGTCATCAGCATTGGCGCCTCTGCGTTCTATAACTGCGAAAACATGACCAACGTCACCATGGAAAACGGCGTCGCCAACATCGCAGCGTCTGCATTTTTCAACTGCACCGGCCTGACCAGCGTCATGATTCCTGGCAGCGTCACCAGCATCGGAGACGTTGCGTTTAATGCCTGCTCTAGCCTGACCAGCGTCACGATTCCCGGCAGCGTCACCAGCATCGGAACGTCGGTGTTCTCCAGTTGCGAAGGCCTGACAAACGTCACCATGAACAACGGGGTCACCAGCGTTGGAGGGTTTGAGTTTTGTAGCTGCGTAAGCCTGACGAGCGTCATCATTCCCGGCAGCGTCACCAGTATCGGGGATAATGCGTTTCTGGATTGCACCAGTCTGACCAGCGTCACCATGAACAACGGCGTCACCAACATTGCAGACTATGCGTTTTTTGGCTGTAACAGCCTGACCAGCATCACCATTCCCGACAGCGTCACCGGCATCGGAGTGTGGGTGTTCGGTGAATGCGATAGCATGACCAACGCCGCCATCGGCAACGGCGTCACCGATATCGGGTACGCAGAGTTCGCTATTTGCCCGAGCCTGACCGCAGTGACAGTAGGTAGCAGCGTTACGAACATCTCGCCGCAGGCGTTCGATGACTGCCCTGGCGGGACGGAACTTTACTTCAAGGGTAACGCCCCGACCGTTGATTCGTCTTCATTCTACGGCGACAACGGGCTCGTTTATTATTTGCCCTGGACTACTGGCTGGGGGACGAGTTTCGGCAACGGTCAGGCGTTTGCTTATCCGACGGTACTTTGGAATCCACAGATGCAAATCGGCGGTGAAGGCCTCGGTGTGCAAAACAACCTATTTGTGTTCAACATCACGAACACGGTCAACATCCCCGTAGTGGTGGAAGTCTGCACGAATCTGGCGAAGCCCGTTTGGACACCGCTAAAGACGGTCACACTCACCAACGGTTCCTTTCTTTTCAGCGAACCTCTCCAAGCGAACACATCGAGCCGCTTCTACGGACTCGGCTTTCCATGAGGCATGAGCAAGCCGGATGATCCGCCGCCGCGCTCCGCACTATGGCGAGACAAGTCCGCCTTCGCCAAGCCTTGCGCCGTCGCGCAAGGCGCTATGGCGGGTCGAGACGGCGGACAGACGACACGGGAACGAACTGCGGGGAATCCCCAAAGGGTGCAGGACAAAAAAGTTGGAGCGCCGGCTTGCAGCCGGCTTTCAGCGGGATTCTTGGGGAAAAGCCGAGTGCAACTCGGCGCTCCGATTCCCCCGCGCTCCTCTCCAACTTTTTTGTCCCGCACCCATCCCCAAAATACGTGAAAAAAGGCCATTGACTTATTCCCAATCCCAAACAATGCAATTGAGTTGGCACAATGGGGCTGATTATGAAATTGTTATTTTATGGCACATTCTACCATCACAGACAAATTCCAGACGACGATCCCATTGGAGGTGCGTCTGGCCTTGCATTTGAAACCCCGCCAACGGGTTTCCTACGAGGTCCGGGGCGATGGCTCCGCCGTCATGCGGCCGGCCCCAGGACTGGACGATTTATTCGGCAGTCTGAAGCTCAAGCGAGCCGCGGCCTCCGCCCGCGAGGAAAAACAAGCCGCGCGCGAAGACATGGCGCGCGAGGCGGCCAGGAAGGGGCTGCCGTGAGCACGCGATACCTGGTGGATTCAAATATTTCATGCTCCGCACGAAATGCCAACAGTCCGGAGCGCCGACTTGCAGTCGGCTTTAGGGTCGCGAACACGTTGAAAGCCGATTGAAAATCGGCGCTCCGAACCAGTCAGTATCAAATGTCCGGGTTAGATCCGCGATGGAGGGAAATGGCGGGAGTGGCGAAGTTGGAATCCGCGGCGGGGAACGGCTGCGTTCCAGAGCCGGCCACGGCGTACCGGCAATGTTCTCTGCCGGGCCGGATGTGTTCCGGTTCCCGGCCGGCGCGGGGTTGCGCCGCAACGGGCGGCATGTCAAGCGAAAATTCCGCCGCCGCCGGGGGTTTTCCCGGCTGGTTGCGCGGCGGAGGGGCGCGGACTAGAATTCCAACTCGGTGCTCCAGTCGTTGAGCCGGATGATTTCCTTTACTTTGCGGCGTTCGTACCGGTGTTTTTGGGCCTTGGCCGATCGTTGCTGGCTTTGGCGGAAGGCGTGTTTGGTGTTGCGAATGGCTTCGTGAATCAAGTTCAGCGTTTTAGTCATACAGCGTTTTTTTTTTGACCGCATCGCTGTTGACGCCAACAGGCGATGCACTTCTCAATCGGCCAAAACAAAACGGCGCTTAACCCTTTCCCCCCGCACCGCTTCACTGCGTATCTATTCCAAACAGACAGGACATTCAAATCGTCCTGAATGCCATTCTTCTTCTACACCATTTCCAGCCAATGTCAACCCGGAAGTTTCAAATTTATCACGAATTTGACAAAATTCGGCTCGCAGGATGCCCGCCACGATGAGTTGCCCGCCCGGTTTGAGACGGGCGCGAATCTTTTCCGCCTGGCCGGCGAGCAAATCGGCGATGAGATTGGCGCAAATCACGTCGTATCGCCTGCGGCTGCGCACGGGCAGGCGGGTCAGGTCCAGGCGGCGGGGCCGCACGCGGTCCGCCACGCGGTTTCTGCGGGCATTGGCGCGGCTGGCCCGGATGGATTCGGGATCGAAATCAAAGGCCCGGACGGGCGAGTAGCCGAGTTTGGCGGCGGCGATGGCGAGGATGCCGGACCCGGTGCCGATGTCCAAAAAGGATTGGCGGGCGCCAGGGCGGCGACAGGCGGCCAGTTGTTCGAGGCAAAAGGAGGTAGTGGCATGATGGCCGGTGCCGAAACTCAGCCCGGGGTCCAGCCGCACCACCCGCTGGCCGGGACGCGCGCGCCGGCGGCTCCAACCCGGCTTGATGAGCAGCGCGCCCCCGATTTCCACCGGCTTGAAATGGCGCTTCCACGATTCCGCCCAATTTTCGCGCGGCAATTTCTGGATGAGGATGCCGGACCGGCCCGGAAACAACCGGCGCAACGCGCGACCCAGTCCAGCCCGCGCTTGATCAGGGGTCGCGCGCAGGGCGGACGGATAGGCGGTGACGGTCACTTTTCCGGTGCGGGCATCGTGATAAGCCGCGGGGGAGACTTGAAAGGTCTTCTCCAACAAGCCGGCGGCCATTTCCTCCCGCGCGACGGAGGTGGTGATGGAGACCTGCCACATCAAACATCCGCGCTAACCGAGCTTGGTCAGCGTTTGCTTGACGGCGTCGAAATTCGGCAACTCCTTGGGCGAGGCCGTTTGCTCGGCGTATTGCACGACGCCATTCTTGTCAATTACAAAAGCGGCGCGGGCGGCGGTGTCGCCGATGCCGGCCAGGTTGGGAAAAACCACGCCGTAGTCGTGGATCACTTTCTTGTTCAAATCGCTGGCCAGCGGGATGGCGATCTTTTCCTGTTTGGCCCAGGCCTCCTGGGCGAACGGGGTGTCAATGCTGATGCCGATGACGGCGGCATTGAGGCGGGCATACTGGCCCAAACCGGCGCTGATCTCGCACATTTCCTGGGTGCAGACCCCGGTGAAGGCGGCGGGGAAAAAAAGCAGAACGGTGTTCTTCTTGCCGAAATTGTCGCTCAGTTTGATATCCACCAGTCCGGTGGCGGCTTTGGATTTCAGCGTGAAGTCGGGGGCTTTGGAACCAATTTTGATAGGCATAGAATTATTGTTTTAGTTTACCGATTACCCATGGAAGGTTATATACGATGCGCAGGGGGGCGTGTCAAATGGGATTTTCCGCCGATTTTTTTCTTGATTCCCCGGCGCCGCAGCCTAGTGTGGAAGGGAAGTTTTGCGGAAAATGTTTTTTTACAGCAGCCCAGTTGCAAAAACTCTATGGATCTGAAACTGCCTCCGCTCGGGGAAGGCGCTGACTCCGGCAATGTCGTCAGCCTCCTGGTCAAAGAGGGGGATGTCATCGCCAAAGGCCAGGGCATCATCGAATTGGAAACCGGCAAAGCCGTGGCCCCGGTGCCCGCCTCCGCCGCCGGAAAGGTGACAAAAATGATCGTCGCGGTGGGCGACAAAATCTCGGTCGGCCAGCCGATTCTTTCCCTCGAAACCCCGGAAACAGCCCCCCCCGCCAAACCGGCTCCGTCCAAACCGGCTCCCGCCGAGCGCCGCCGCGCCGCCGCCGCGCCGCCGCCGCCCGCCGGGCCGGGTCAGGAACCGCCGCCTGTGGAAGAGGAATCCCCCGGCGGCGCGGAACCGGCCGCCTCGCCTTCGATCCGCCGCATGGCGCGCGAGTTGGGCATTGATCTGCGGAAAATCCACGGCAGCGAACAGGGCGGCCGGGTCGTCCTGGCCGATATGCGCGCTTACATCGAGCGGCTGCAACAGTTGGCCGAACCGCCCCGCGCCGCCGCCGCCGGGGCGCCCGACCGACCGCCGCCCGAGCGTATTGATTTTTTCAAATGGGGACCCATTGCGCGGCGTCCGCTCACGCCATTGCGCAAGGTTATTGCGGCGCGGATGGCGCAAATCTGGAACGCCGTTCCGCGCGTCACCCAGTTTGACGAAGCGGACATCACCGCGCTGGAGGAGTTGCGGAAAAGTCGCGCCCCGGCTTTCGAGAAAATGGGCGCGCGCCTGACGCTGACCGCCTTCGCCCTGAAAATTGCAGCCGGGGCGCTCCAGAAACATCCCATTTTCAACAGCAGTTTGGACGAAGTCGCCGGGGAGCTGGTTTGGAAGGAGTACTTTCACATCGGCCTGGCGGTGGACACCGAGCAGGGCTTGATCGTCCCGGTATTGCGCGACGTGGACAAGAAGGACATCCTGGCGCTCTCGAAGGAATTGAGCAGCCTGGCGGCCAGAACGCGCGACCGCAAGATTGCGTTGGAGGAACTGCAAGGCGGTTCCTTCACCATTTCCAACCAGGGCGGCATTGGCGGCGGACATTTCACCCCCATGGTCAACCGTCCCGAAGTGGCCATTCTGGGCATGGGCCGCGGCGCGCTCAAGCCGGTGGTGCGCGAAGGAAAGATCGAGCCGCGCCTCATGCTGCCGTTGGCGCTGGCCTACGATCACCGCGTCATTGACGGCGGCGCGGCCGTCCGGTTCATGCTCGAACTGGTGAAGGGTTTTGAAAACTCTGATGGAGTGATGGAGTGATGGAGTGCTGGGAAAGAAAACGCCGCGCTGCGTGGCAGCCACAACGTGACAGCGACGCCACATCTTGCAACAGACATGACGACGACAAGCTTCAGAAACAAGAACCGGGGCTACCAGCAATTGCGGGTTTGGGAAGACGCGATGGATTTTTTTGTAATGACCTACAAGGTCTTCCGAAATATGCCGTTTGAACTCAAACGGACGGCATCGCAAGCCATCTCCTCCGCCGATTCGGTCCATCGCAATATCGCGGAAGGGTATTGCCGGCGCTCCATTAAGGAGTATCTTAACTTCCTGAACATCGCGCTCGGTTCATTGGGGGAATCGGTTTCAGGGTTACAGGTGTACAAGAAGGCGCAGATTTTGCCGGAGCCGGATTTTGTTGAACTGGATGCGCTGTCGTTCAAACTTGAGAACGGCCTGTTGAAACTCGTGGAAAGCTTGGAAAGAAAACAAATGACAGGCGATTGGATTGACCATCTCGTGATCCAGGAGACCAACGCCGCCTACAACTGCGAGCCTCGCACCCCATAATCCCATCACTCCACCACTCCACCACTCCATCACTCCATCACTCCATCACTCCATCACTCCATCACTCCACCACTCCATCACTCCACCACTCCATCACTCCATCACTCCACCACTCCCATGGATTCAATCAACACTGAAATTGTGATTCTGGGCGCCGGCCCGGGCGGTTACGCGGCCGCGTTTTATGCCGCGGATCTGGGCAAGAAAGTGCTCCTCGTCGAGCAGGACAAAAACCTCGGCGGCGTGTGCCTGAATCGCGGCTGCATTCCCTCCAAAGCCCTGCTTCACGCCGCGCACATGATTGTCGAGGCCCGCGAATCGGCCCATCGCGGCATCACCTTCGGCCCCCCGCAAATGGAACTGGACAAACTGCGCGCGTGGAAGAATTCCATCGTCGAAAAACTGGCCGGCGGCGTCTTGTTCCTGGCCAAGAAGCGCGGCGTCCAAGTCGTGACCGGGCGCGGCTATTTTGAAAATTCGCAAACCCTGCGCATCGAAACCCCCGAAGGACAGCAATTCGTCCACTTTGAAAAAGCCATCGTCGCGACCGGCTCCAACCCGGCCCTGCCCCGCGTGTTTGACCTCGGCAATCCGCGCGTCATGACTTCCACCGAGGCGCTGGAAGTCCCGGAAGTGCCGGAAGATTTGCTGGTGGTCGGCGGCGGCTACATCGGCATGGAATTGGGCGGCGTCTATGCCAGCCTCGGCAGCAAAGTGGTGGTCGTCGAGGCGCTCGACACCATTCTCAGCGGCGCGGACCCCGACCTGGTGCGGCCCGTTTTGAAGCGCGCCCAGGCATCCTTCCGCGAACTGCGCTTCAAAACCAAGGTCACCAACATGGCCACCAAAGGCAAAAAAATCCTCGCCGTCACCGAAGGCCCGGACAAAACGCCCCGCGAGGAACTTTACGACCGCGTCCTCGTATCCGTCGGGCGCGTCCCGCGTTGCAAGGACATCGGATTGGAAAACACCAAGGTGGAGCAGGACGAGCGCGGCTTCATCAAAGTCAACGACAAGCAGGAGACCGCCGACCCCGCCATCCTGGCCATCGGCGACATTGCGGGCGGCGTTCTGCTGGCGCACAAGGCAACCAAGGAAGGGCGCATCGCCGTGGAAACCATCCTGGGCGAAGCCAGCACGTCCGCGGGCGTCGTTATCCCCGCCGTGGTGTTCACCGATCCCGAAGTGGCCTGGTGCGGCCTGACCGAGGCCGAAGCCAAAGCCAAGGGAATCGCGATTGAAGTCGCCAAATTCCCCTGGGCCGCCTCTGGTCGCGCGCTGACTTTTGACCACGCCGAGGGCCTGACCAAGTTGCTAATTGAGACGGAGACCGAGCGCGTTCTAGGAGTCGGCATCGTGGGCCACGGCGCGGCGGAACTGATCGCCGAAGGCGTCGTGATCGTGGAAATGCGCGGCAACGTGCGCGACCTGGCCGAATGCGTCCATCCCCATCCGACCTTGTCCGAAACGATCATGGAAGCCGCCGAAGCGTTCTACGGCCACTCCACCCACACCTTTTCCCCAAAGAAGCGGGAAGAGTAGGTCCCATTTACTTCACACCAATCCCTTCCATTCCGACGCTGGCACCGGCTGCGGCGATACCGGCTCCTTCGCGCCCAAGTTCCGGCCCGCGCCTACAAACGAACGGGGTTGGGTGGCCGAAATGATGTGGACATAGGGTCGTCCAAATCGCGTCACCATGATCTCCTCTCCGCCCGCGGCGGAATCCAGCAAGTTCGCCTCCCGGCGCAATCGTCGCAATGTCACCGTTTTCATGTCTGACATTATGTCATACAATGCCCATTTTGCAAGCATTTTTCCCTTTTGCATTTTCCCATTGGTGTGAGGCAAAAACTTTCGAGCCGTTTGCCTCTGCTCGCAAGAGGGTGAGGATAGTTCATTGGTTCCTGGATAGAACGGCGGAGGCCAGCGGGAAAGCGGTGCTGGCGCGCGCGCACTCCAAAACCTGTCGGCGCCCCGGTCGCGCCCGGTGAACGCGAAGCGTCATGGAGTGCGGAACGCAGTTCCGCTTTCGCCGTGAAACACGCGCCTTCGCCCAATTTGAAGGTTCTTTTCTCACACCCCCATGTGAATACGGCATCGCACAAAATCGCAAAATCGCAAAAAGACTGGCGCAAAAGCCAAAATCCTGCTATCATTCCCATAATCAATTCGTCCAGGAACTGGCGAAGCCGATCTGTTTATGCCAAAGGTCAAAGAACTTTATGTCAACGGCAAGACCGTCCCGGTGGATGTGGACGGCGAACGCAGCCTGTTGAGCGTGTTGCGCGATGATCTCGATCTGACCGGAACCAAATACGGCTGCGGCGAAGGCCAGTGCGGCGCCTGCACCGTCCTGCTCGACGGCAACCCCATCCGCTCCTGCCGCACCACCGCCGGCGAGGTTGGCAAACACAAGATCACCACCATCGAAAGCCTGGAAAAGGACGGCCAACTGCATCCCTTGCAGGAGGCCTTTCTCAAAATGGACGCCATGCAATGCGGCTATTGCACCTCGGGCATGATCATGTCCGGCTTCGCCCTGCTGCAAAAAAGCCGCGATCCCTCCGAAGCGGAGATCATCCGATCCATGAGCGGCAACATCTGCCGTTGCGGCGTCTATCAACGCATCATGGCGGCCATCAAGGACGGCGCCAAAGCGCTGCAAACCAAATGAATTCCAACGACACGCAAGTTTTGGATCCCGAACTTTGCGGGATGGATCCGCTCGCCCCGGCGCCTTTGGAGGTCACCCGCCGCGATTTTTTCAAAACCCTCGGCTGCGGCGTGATGGTGCTCTTTGTCGTCCCGGCGGCCATCGCCCAGGAAGGCGGCGGACGCGGGCGCGGCGGACGCGGCGGCGGAGCGGCAGCCCCCGCCGAAATCAGCGCCTGGATCCATATCGGCGAGGACGGCACGGTGACGGTCTTCACGGGAAAAGCGGAAGTTGGGCAAAACATCCGCACTTCCTTGTCTCAGGCGGTGGCCGAGGAATTGCGCGCGCCCATCTCCGCCATCAAAATGGTGATGGCCGACACCGACCTGGTTCCTTATGACATGGGCACTTTCGGCAGCATGACCACCCCGCAAATGGCCTCCCAATTGCATCGCGTGGCCGCGGCGGCGCGGGGCGTGTTGCTCGATATGGCGGCGGAATACTTCAAGGTGGACAAATCCGCACTCACGGTCGCGGACGGCAAGATTTTCCAGACCAACGCAAATCGCAACCAGGCGGTTTCCTTCGGCCAGCTCACCAAAGGCCAGAAGTTCACCAAGACAGTGGACAATTCCGCCCGCGTCACCCCCGCCAGCGAATGGAAAATCGCCGGCACCTCCGTCCCCAAGGTAGATGGACGCGATTTTGTCACTGGCAAACACAAGTATTCCTCCGACATGAAATTGCCCGGCATGGTGTTCGGCAAGGTCCTGCGCGGCACCTCGTGGGGGGCCAAGATGATTTCCGCGGACACCAAGATGGCGGAAGCGATGGAGGGAGTAAAGGTGGTGCGCGATGGTTCTTTTGTCGGGGCGGTGGCGTCGGATTCGTTGCAGGCCGAGTACGCGGTCAACGCCATCAACGCCAAATGGTCCGACCCCGTGGAGGGGCCTACTGACAAGACTATTTTTGAGTACCTCAAAAACAACGTCACCGGCGGCGGCGGTGGAGGAGGCGGCAGACGGGGCGGCGGGGGCGCGCCGGTCGCCGGGGCCGCGGCCGCGCAGAATGCCGCTCCCGCGGCGGCAGCCGGGGCCGATCAGACGCTCAAACAAACTTACACGGTCGCCTACATCGCCCACACCCCGCTGGAGCCGCGCGCCGCCCTGGCGGATTGGAAGGAAGACAAGCTGACGGTGTGGACGGGAACGCAGCGCCCCTTCGGCGTGCGCGGGGAACTCGCCCAGGCCCTCGGCATCCCGGAAGAGCGCGTCCGCGTCATCGTGCCCGACACCGGCTCCGGCTACGGCGGCAAGCACACCGGCGAAGCGGCCGTAGAAGCCGCGCGTTTATCCAGGGCCGTTGGCAAACCGGTCAAACTGGTCTGGACGCGCGAGGAGGAGTTCACATGGGCTTTCTTCCGTCCCGCGGCGGTCATTGACATCAGCAGCGGCGTGCGCAACGACGGCACCATCACATCGTGGGAGTTCACCAATTACAATTCAGGCTCGCCGGGCATCAACAGCCCTTACCGCGTTCCCAATCAAGTCGCCGTTTCCCGCTCCACCCGCACCCCGCTGGCGCAGACCTCTTACCGCTGTTTGGCGGCCACCGGCAACAATTTCGCCCGCGAAGTCCACATGGACGAACTGGCGCGGCTGGTGAAGATGGACCCGCTGGAATTTCGCCTCAAGAACCTGGCCGACGTCCGCCTCCGCGCCGTTTTTGAAGCCGCCGCCAAGGCCTTTGGCTGGGGCGCGGTCAAGCCGTCGGGCGGACGCGGATTCGGCATTGCGGGCGGCACCGAAAAGAACGGCTACGTGGCCACTTGCGCCGAGGTGCTGGCGGACACGGTCACGGGAACGGTCAAAGTGGTGCGGGCTGTTACCGCGTTTGATTGCGGGGCGGTTGTCAACCCCAATCATCTCAAGAACCAGATTGAAGGGGCGATGGTGATGGGCCTGGGGGGCGCGCTTTTTGAGGAAATCCAGTTTGAGAAGGCGATGATCACCAATCCGCATCTGGCCGATTACCGCGTGCCCCATTTCGCCGACATCCCCAAGATTGAAATCGTTCTCCTTGACAACAAGGACATCCCCTCCGCCGGCGCGGGAGAGTCGCCCATTATTGCGATAGCCCCCGCCGTGGGCAATGCCATCTTCGACGCCACCAACATCCGTCTCCGCTCCATGCCCATGATTCCCGACGGCCTAAAGGCGTGAGTGAAAGTGGCTGCGGCGTCCCGCCGCAGTCCCGTGTGCTTGATTCCGGACGGGTTGAAGGCATGGGCTTTCCGTGCGCGGAACATTCCGGGGAGCACATGCGCCCCCGCATGTCTCAGTCGGCGCCCTCGCCGACTGTTTCCCCCCCCCGTTGCGCCCTCCCCTCCCGAGATTGGCGCATTAGGCAAAAGCATTGAAATCCAGCCCGGAACAACGTAGTTTATATCATGCCCTCGTCACTCATGCAAATAGACATCCCAGCCGAGGTACTTGCCCAGGGCCTCCCGGATTCCCGCGGATAGGCGGGCCGGATTGACCGCCACATGGTGCTCGAAACCGTGATTGCATATATAAGCGAGCAAATTCTGGAATCTCGGGATCCGCACCACGCCGTAGCCGCCGAAAGTCTTGAGCGGGTCGTCCGTCAGTTCGCCTTCGCCCACATAAGCCCGGATTTTGCCCGCCATGTCGTCGGTGCTGACGCGCAGGTAAGTCAAAGGCCCGGCCGCCAGGCGGCCCACCACCGTGCCGTAGGTGTTTTCCTTGCCAACGGTTCCCGCGATGATCTCCTGGTAATCCATAACCGGCGCATCTTCGCCTTTGGTCACGAAGAGGTCCTTGGGCAAATTGGAGCAGTGGAAAATGACGGCTTTGTCCGGATCTTCGCCGTAGTTATTGTTCCAATCCACCAAGGCGCTCGGCCTGCCGCTGGCCTGGGCCATGGCATACATGGCGACCGTGCCCATGATGTCCACCTCGCACGCGCTGCTGCGGAGCAAGTTGCTCATCATGCTCATCAGGGTGCAGGGCACGACGCCGAAGAACTCCTCCATCGCCGTCCAGCATTGGATGGCGGTGGCCTGGAGCGCGTTGTCCTTCATCCAGCGATCCACCGCCGCGCCGAATTTGGCCATCTTGAGCAACGCGCTGGGCGGGATGTTCCTGGCGGAAACATACGCCTGGATTTCCGCCAGCTTGGCTTCCACCGCCTTGTCGGAATCCTTCATCTTGTTGACCCAGCCGAACAACTCAAAAAGGTCCAGCGTCTCGACAGTAATGCCGGAATGTTCCAGCAATTTTTCGCTGTATCGGACGGTGTTGAACGCGACCGGCCTGGCGCCGAGCGCCCCGATCCGCAGGTTTTTCAGGGCCTTCAACACGCGGCAGGTGACGGCAAAATCCGCCAGGTCGGCGCGGAAACTTTTGTGGTCCGGGTTGACGGTGTGCAGGCGGGTGAGGGTGAAGGGGATGTTGTATTGGCCCAGATTGTTGCAGACCGAGAACTTGCCGCAAAAGCTGTCGCGGCGGTCTTTGATGGTCATGGTCTTCGGGTCGTCGTTGAACGCATGAACCAGGACGGGGACCTTCAGCCCCGCCCAGCGGAGGGTGTTGGCCACGCCGCGCTCGTCGCCAAAATTGGGCAGCGTGACCAGCAGCCCGTCAATCTTGTCCGCGTTTTTCCGGAACAACGCGGCGCATTTGCGGGCATCCTGCGAGGACTCCACCGCGCCGAATTTTGTTGCCGTGGCCGGCAGAATGACGACGCCGAAGCCGAGTTTTTCGAGAGTGGCGAGAATTTCCTTGCGGCCCGTGTCGCAAAGATGAGCCGGAAAAAAGCCGCGATTGCCGACGACAACGCCGAGAGTGATCATAGGAAGTTCCTTTGGTTAAATTGTTTGGAGGTGAAACTATGGAAAGCCGGTTTCCAGGTAAAGAAAAATCGGGCGCGGGTTGGCTGCCGGGACGCATCTTTATCGAGCCTTGCTTCTGGCACGACGGGCTTCTTGGACCCATCATCAAAACACGGAATTACCAATGACAGATCTTCAATGGCAAATTCTCAATTCCGGGCGCGCGTCACGCCTCAGGGG
>Ga0182027_10008587_pt1 | contig 14841 bp, 12 predicted proteins | sample 712E1DmetaG_FD_121300 | JGI IMG/M metagenome (GOLD analysis project Ga0182027, IMG submission 121300) | Permafrost microbial communities from Stordalen Mire, Sweden - 712E1D metaG (Illumina Assembly) | ecosystem: Environmental > Terrestrial > Soil > Wetlands > Permafrost | place: Sweden... | reverse complement strand
GCCAGTTTTCGCGTAGTCGACACCGGCGGGCTCGACCCCAGCGCGGTCGGGATCCTGGCGGCGATGCGGTCGCAAACCCTGCGCGCGGTGGACGAAGCGGCGGCGATCGTGCTGGTCCTCGACGCCGAGGAAGGGTTGACCGCGGTCGACGAGGATGTGGCCGAGCTGTTGCGGAGGACCGGCAAGCCGATCCTGGTCGCCGTCAACAAGGTCGACTCCTCGCTGCGCGATTCTGCCCTGGGCGAGGTCTACGCTCTCGGCTTTGACAAGGTGTTTGGCGTGTCGGCCAGCCATGGGCGCGGCGTGCGCGAGCTGCTCGACGCCGCGGTGGATGCGCTGGGCGACCACGTGTTTGCGCACGAATCGGCCCGCGACGACGGCGGTCAGGATTCCGGGCAGGACAAGACCCTTGACGGCGGTTCGGCTGTGGACGAAGCGGCGCCCATCCGGCTCGCCTTCGTCGGCAAGCCCAACGCGGGCAAGTCGTCGCTGGTGAACCGTCTGCTCGGCGAGGATCGCGTTCTCGTGCACGACCAGCCCGGCACCACGCGCGACCCCATCGACACCCCCTTCCGAGCCGGCGATCGTGAGTTCGTTTTGGTCGACACGGCCGGCCTGCGCCGTCGCCGCGCCATCGACACCCAGACCGAAGCCGTCGCAGCCAAGATGGCGCGCGATCAGCTGGCGCGTGCGGACGTGGTGGCCCTGGTCATCGACGCCAGCTTGGGCGCCACCGCCGAGGACGCGAAGTTGGCCAGCTTCATCGAGGAATCGGGACGCGCGGCCATCGTCGTTTTCAACAAGATGGACCTGGTCCGGCGCGCCGACGGCGACGCCAGCATCAAGGCCGCCAAAGAGGTCCTGTCCTTCGTGAGCTACGCGCCTTTCCTGGTGATGTCCGCGGTCACGGGCCGAGGTGTCGCTACAATTCCGGATGTTGCTGCACGAGTATTTGACCAATGGTCACGGCGAGTTCCAACGTCAGAGCTCAATAGAAACTTTGAAGAGATGGTGGCCCGCCGACTGCCGCCGTCCGGCCCTGCAGGCAAGCACGTCAAGCTTTACTACATCACGCAGGCCAACATCCGGCCGCCCACGTTTTTCGTCAGCACCAATGCTCCTAAGGCGGTTGGCTTTCCCTACCAGCGCTACTTGGTGAACCAGCTACGTCAGGTGTATGGGTTCGAAGGCGCGCCGCTGCGCCTGGCTCTGCGGGCACATCGCAGCAAGCGCAAGGCACAGCCCAAGCCGAAAGAGTAGACCACTGGCAAGACAAACAGTCGGCTGGATTTTTCGCCGACATTGAGGCGATTATAGTCGCTCTAGCAAACGTCAGCACCGAGGAGGAGACAGACATGCGCAAGTTTCTAGTGGCAACCGCTCTTACCACCATGATTTTGGTTCCCGCCGTGGCACGCGCGGGTCTGCTCGTGGAAGCCTCGCTCGGCAAGGGCTACCAGGCAGCACCGACCCCGCGCGGATGGGAACAGCTCAACCTCGAGGTTGCGCCCGGGTATGCGCCCTCGCTGCCGGTGCTCTCCATGTTCCGCCTGCAGCTTGGCATCGTGACCGATTTCGCCGACAAGGCCGGCTCCAAAACGAACCTGGAGCTGCGACCCATGCTCTCCATCGTCCCGCCTATTCTGCCGCTCTATGGTCGGGTTATTTTCGTGGTGAACGACCTTCTCAAAGGCAAGACCGAGATCGCCTACGGCGCCGCCGCCGGCCTGCGCATCGGCACGCCGTCGATTGGCTTCGTGCCGGCCATGGGCGTTTTCGCCGAAGTTGGGGCGCTGCCACGCAACCGTGACTTTCCTAACGGCTCAACTACCGATTCAAAACTGGCGTGGATCGTCGAAGGCCGCGTTGGCGCCTATCTCGATTTCTAACGCGCAAACGATTCGATAGCAAAACGGCGATGGAATCTCTCCCATCGCCGTTTTCGTGCCGCCGACCTTGTCTTAGAAAGTGAACAGGTCGGGCCGGGCGGCTGCCTTATCGATGGCGTCTCCCAGCTCTTTCCGCGTCGAGCCCAAGCGAGCGAGAATCTGGCGAATGTTGTTGTAGCGCTGCTTGTACTGCTCCATGCGAACCTGGTCGGGCGAACCGTTCATCACCGCATCGAACAGTGGCGTCTTCTCGATGGGAACCACCTTGTCACCTTCCGGCTTGGTTCCGATCTTGCGCGGCGACCAGGGTGCGCCGGTGTTCGAGCGGATCTGGAAACCCTCGAGCGGATCCTTGTCCGTGCAGTTTTCGCCGCCGCTCTTGCAGACCTGCTTGCCGATTTCCACCAGATTGCCGATGGCGAGCTTGCCGCTGGACGAGAACACGACGCCGTAGTTGACCGCAGGCTTCGACGGATCCGTGCCGCCCTTCTCCGCCATCTTGGCCGCGAACGCTTCCAGCGTGGCCTTGTCGGCCTTGGTCCGCTTGATGTGCCGCTCGACCTCGCCGTAGAGGTTGATCGCGTCGTAGTAGTAGTTCATCAAGCGGTCGATGGCGAGGTCTTCGAGGAGGTAGTAGTTCACCTTGAAAATGCGCGAGGTATCCGGCCGGGGATCGAGCTTCACCATCTCGAGATCGGAAATCAGCTTGGGATCGTAGGCCAGGGGATCCTGCTTCGCGGCCGCGAGGTGCTGCTGGCTCATCGCCACCGCGCTGCCGATCTGACCGATCGTCTTCTGCATCTCGTCCAGCTCGGCCTTCACGCGCTTGGCGCCGAAGTTCGCCTGATTGAACATGCGTCGGCCCACGGCGGATGCGCCGAATCCGAAGCCAACCGCACCGGCAACAACGGCCGCGATCACCAGGATGATCCGGCTGGCCAGACCGCCGCCGCGCTGCACGCTTACCGACGGACGGCCGTCGTCGACGGAGTGCAAGTCGAAGTGCTTGCCCTCGGGCGGACGCATGGATGCGAAGGGATCGTCGAATGCCGGTTGCGCAACCGGCATGGGTGCGGGCGCTGCCATCGGTGCCGCGAGTGGATTGGGGAACGGTGCATTTGGGTTGGGTACCGCGCTCGGCGGTGGCACCGAGGGAATGGCCGGTACGGCGACAGGCCCGGGCGCGCCTCGGGCCAAGCCGAGTCGGGCTTTCAGGTCAGCGATATCTCTTCCAGGACCAGGCTTTTTCGGTTGCTCCAAGACGGTATCTCCATGCGTGAGGGGTCGACTTCCTCCCGGGTGCTCACCGCGGGGATGGATGAAGATATGAGCGAGGACGGGGCGTAGCTGTCAAGGGCCGAAGTCAACTAACGTGCGATAGCGTGAAAATGCTCGGCCGCCCAGGCGGACTGAACAAAAACGATTTCTAGCATGACTCATGATGAGTCATCGGGGATTTCGCATAGCGGGGCGCGCGGGTCGCGCCTGGAAAGCGAAAACCGCTGCAACGCCGGAGGCGCGGCTAGGCCGGGCGAGACGCGGCCAGGAACCGACCGATGCGGTCCGCGGAAGCCGGCGGCAGGCGGGTGAATCGCACTCCGACAGCACTTTCCCGGTGGTCTTCCGTTACCACTTCTCCCGACGCCGTGATGACGTCCGAACAACCCGGGAGCTGGAACTGCAACCCAACAAAGCGGGTCGAGGCACTCGATCCGCTGATGGGATGGATCCGCATTCCAGTTCGGCTGATGTCGGAGGCCCGGCAAAGGAACGGGTGGCCGTTCAAGAATCGGTTCATGAGCACATCGATCTCGCGCCGGCGATCAGCGCGGCGATCGGGCGTGCTGGGCTTGAGGCTTGGGGAATGCGATGGTGTATGCATAATCCTACATGTAGGTCTTTCACGTGGCACTGTCAAATTTATGTAGCTCCGCACGAACCAACAACCCGCGCGACCTCCACGCTGCTTGACGTGCCGCCGGCCTGATGCTGATAATCGCCGCGGCGTTTGCGAGCCCGTCGCGGTTTCATTTTTGGGGAAGCCTTCGCCTGCCCATTCACTCCGAAAAGTGCGAGGAAACAAATGCACCGTATGAAGATCGGACTCATCGCCGCTGTCGTTCTGGCGGGTTTGACGGCCATGTTTCACGTCGCGCTCACGACGTCGCTGAGGGATTCCGAGAAACAGAACGTTGAATCTCGCGTCGCGCGCGCCCAGCGGGTCTATCGAGACATCAGTCAACTCAACGGTCTCAAGCTTGCGAACCTGGCGTCCGCTCGTGCCCATTCCCCGGCAGTGATCGCCATCTTCGACAAGGCGGATGCGGCGGCCCGGCAGTCGGCTACCTATGAGGTCTGCGAGGGAATCAAGCAGCAGCTCGGGCAAGAGGGGCGCAAGCCAGATATCGTGGCGATTCTCGATGCCACGGGAAAAATCATCGCGCGCGATTTGAATCCAAATGCGGACGTCGGTCTCGACCTCAGGGCCAAATACCCGGCTGTGGGCCGGGCGCTCCAGGGCGCGGCGGTAAAGGATGTTTGGACGTGGCAAGACCGCGTGCATGAGGTTGCAGTCGCGCCCGTTCTCAGGGCGGACAATGGCGTCAGCGGAGCCGTGTTGCTCGCGTGGGTGGTCAGCGCGACGACGGCGCAGACCAATCGAGACTTGCTCGACACCGACATTGGCTTCTTTCACGCCGGCAAGGTCTACGCCTCCAGCTTTGTTTCCGGCGAGGACAAGTCCAAGGAAGATGTCGCGAAATCGCAGGCGCTCAGCAATTTGCTTTTCTCCGGCGAAAAACTAGCCGAGAGCGCCCTACAAAAAGGCACGCCGAGCGAGGTCAAGACCTGGGAAATCGAAGGTCGGGAATTCTCCGCCGTGGTTGCGCCCATGCCGGGCAACTTTGCCGACAAGACCAGCGGCTTCGTCGTCCTCGCCTCGCTCTCCGAGGGCATGGCCAATGTTCATGCGGCGGGCATGAAAATAGTTTGGCTCGGGCTCTTGGCGATCATCGTGGCCATCGGCGCCTCCGCGCTCACCGCGCGCCGATTCGTCGCGCCTCTCGACGAGATCGAGCTGGGCGTGGCGGAGGTCATCAACGGCAACATCGACTACACCTTCAAGCCCGTGGGCCAAGATTTCGAAGGACTGTCCAACAGCCTGAACGTCATGTTGGCGCGCCTGCTCGGCCGCGAGGAACCGAGTGAAGAGGCGGTTGAGGAAGAGGAAGAAGGCGGCAAGCAGGCGTGGAAGGCCGAGGCGATGGTCATCGAAGCAACCGACGGCGAGGCGCCGGCCGCCATCGCGACCGCACTGGCCGCCGAAAACGAGGCCGCCTACTACCCGCGTCTCTTCAACGAGTATGTCTCGGCCTTGCACAAGCTCGGGCAGCCGAGCGAAGGCATGAGCGTGCTCGCCTTCATGGCCAAGCTGAGCCTCACCGAGGCCGGCCTGCGCGAGAAGTGGGAATGCAAAGTCGTTCGTTTCTTGCTCGCGGTGCAAGGCGACCAGATTTCGTTCCGTCCGGTGAAAATCGCCTAGAGCTCGCCCGCCGAGACGGTTCGGCTAGGCTTTGCCATGGTGCAAACTGGTCTCGACGTAATCCTTGGCGAACGCTCCAGCCTTCTGCGCGGGCGCCGCGTGGGATTGCTCTGTCATCCCGCCAGCGTCGATTCCCGGCTCGTCCACGCCGTGGACGCGCTGGCGGCGGCATCGGTCAACCTGGCTCGGCTGTTTGGCCCGGAACACGGCGTGCGCGGAGAATCCCAAGACATGGTTGGCGTGGGCAGCGAACACGACGCTCGAACCGGTATTCCGGTGACGAGCCTCTATGGCGACCGTGTCGAGTCGCTGGCCCCGACGCCCGACACCCTGTCCGACATCGACGTGCTCGTCGTGGATCTGCAGGACATCGGTAGCCGCTATTACACGTTCGTGTGGACCATGGCGTTGTGCATGCAGAGCGCGGCGCGCGCTGGCGTTCCCGTCGTGGTGCTAGATCGCCCCAATCCCATCGGCGGCGTGGCCATCGAAGGCGGCGATGTCGAGCCTGGTGCGGAATCATTCGTGGGTCTCGGCTCGATTCCGGTTCGCCATGGTTTGACCATCGGCGAAATCGCGAACCTCGTGCGCGGCGGAATTCCTTGGGGCGGCCCGCGTTTCGCCAAGCCGCTCGATTGCGACCTGAACGTCGTCGCCATGCGCGGATGGAAGCGCGACGACTACTTCGACGCAACCGGGCTGCCGTGGGTTTTGCCGTCGCCCAACATGCCGACGCTCGATACCGCGCTTGTCTATCCTGGGATGTGCCTCCTCGAAGGAACCAATGTCTCCGAGGGCAGGGGAACGACTCGGCCGTTCGAAATCATCGGTGCTTCCTTCGTCGACGGCCCGCGCCTGGCCGACCACCTTGCGGCTTACCGGCTACCGGGGGTGCGTTTCCGTCCGCTGGCGTTCCGGCCGACGTTCCACAAATTCGCCGGCCAGCTCTGCGGCGGGATCCAGATCCACGTGGCCGACCGAGTTGCCTTTCGCCCGCTCTTGACGGGAATCGCCGTGGTGCGCGCGCTTTACGCCCTGGCGGGCGATGCGTTTCGCTGGCGCACGGAGAAGTACGAGTTCGTCTCCGATCGCCTGGCCATCGATCTTCTCGCCGGCGGAGACGCGCTTCGCAAGGGCATCGAATCGGGCGCCAGCCTCGACGACCTTCGCACGACTTGGCAGGCCGCCGAGGCTGCCTTTGCGGAGCGTCGTCGTCCCTATCTTCTTTATTGAAGAACAAGCGATACCGACGGGCTCCCGGTGGGCCTGTCCCTGTTGTATCGTTGGGCTCATGCGGGTGGCATTTTTCGGCGGCAGCTTCAACCCTCCGCACGTAGCGCACCAACTGGTGTCGCTGTACGTGCTGGAGACGGCTGCGGTGGATGAGCTGTGGCTGGTGCCGTGCTGCGAGCATCCCTTTGGCAAGCCCTTGGCGCCCTACCAGCATCGCCTGCGCATGTGTGAGCTGGCGGCGGCCGCGCTCGGATCTCGCGTGCGCGTCAGCGACATCGAGGGCCGTCTCGGCGGTGCAAGCCGGACCCTGATGACCCTCAAGGCGCTGCGGGCCGAGCATCCCGCGAACGAGTTTCTTCTGGTCGTGGGCGCCGATATCGAGTCCGAGCTTCCCACTTGGTACGGCGCCAGCGAGTTGCTACGCACGGTGCAGCGAATCGTGGTTGGGCGCGGCGGCTATTCGGGCGGCCCCGCCATCGCCATGCCGGGCCTGAGCTCCACCGAAATTCGGGCGCGGCTGGCGACCGGCCAATCGGTGGCCGGCCTGCTTCCGCGCGCGGTGCAAGACTACGTTCGCGAACACTCGCTCTACAGCGAGTGAAGACCTGGTCTTCGGAAGCCGAGCCAAAGGCTCGGCCGCAGGAGGGGTGAAGTCTGCGAATTTACTTCGCGGACGAGGGGAGCGCCGCGGCCCTCCCTTTGACAGACGGCCAGCAACGAATTGTTGACCGCGCCGTCAACCTGATAGGCTGCAACGGTCTTGGAATCACAGGCTCACTTTCCCCGGCTAGCGCTGCTGGGCGTTGGCTACATCGGCGGCTCGGCCGTTCTCGCCGCGCGCCGCGCGGGCGTGATCGGCCAGGTGGTCGGCTACGACATCGATCCTCGAGCCACGATGGCCGCCCAGCGCGCGGGGATCGTGGACACCATCGCCGCCAGCCCCGAGGCCGCCGTGCGCTCGGCATCCCTGGTACTCTTGGCCGCGCCCGTGCAGAGCCTGGCGGCGCTGGTGCAAAGCCTGGCACCGAGCCTTGCGAGCGATGCCACGGTGATCGATGTCGGCAGCGTGAAGTCAGCGGTGATGCTGGCCGCCGAGGCCGCGCTGCCTGGTGGGCAGTTCGTGGGGTGTCATCCCATGGCCGGGGCGGAGTTTTCCGGCGTCGAGGCCGCCGACGCCGATATTTACCCCGGCCGGGTCTGCTTCGTGTGCCCGGCTCGCAACGCGACCGCCGACGCTGTCTCCGCGGCCCACGGTTTTTGGCGTGGCATCGGCTGTCAGACGTTGGCCATCGATCCGGAAATTCACGATCGCTTGATGGCGGCGCAAAGTCATCTTCCGCACGTGGCGGCGTTCGCCCTTGCCGCCGCGCTGGCGCCGGATCTGTCCTTTCTCGAATCGTTCGTCACCCCCGCCAATTCCGCCACCAGCTTGCGCGACACCACCCGCATCGCGTCCTCGGGGCCCAAGGTTTGGCGCGACATCTTGCTCGCCAACGCTCACCACGTCTTGCCCCGCATCGAGCAGCTGGAAAAATGCGTGGGCGACATCAGGGCCGCGGTAGCCGCGGGCGATGGCGCAGCCTTGGAGCGTCTGCTGACCGCTGGCCAGGCTTGCCGCCAGCGACTTGTTAAGGAGTGAACGGATTGCGCGTCGTTAGGGCGTTGCCGCTTTTGTGTTTGGCCGCAGCTTGCGCGGAGTCCTCTTCCCTGGCACCCGGCGCGGCATCAAGCGCGCGTCCGACTCTCGACGACGACGACCTGTGGACCATGGTTCCCGCCGAGGCCGATGTGGTGGTCTGGGCGGACATGGCCAAGCTGCGCGACTCGCCGTGGACCCGTGACAGTTTCGCCAGCGTCGCCAGCTCAAGTGGCGGCGTGACCGATCCTGGCTTCGACAGAATTCGCGACGTGGATCGTCTGATTTTCGCCAAGATTCCCGCCCTGCAGGATGGGGCGGGAGTTCTCATCGCCCAGGGCAGATTCGTGCGCGAACGGATGAGCAAGGCATTCGCACAGTCCGGCACGGCGGTGGAAAGCAGCGTCTATCGCGGCGCGGATCTGCTGGTTCGCGGCCAAGAGTCGCTGGCCTTCGTCGGCCAACGTATCGTGCTTTCGGGAATGACCGTCGCGGTTAGGGCCGCGCTCGACTGCAATCTCGGCGTGGCTCGCGCCATCGATTCCGAATCCTGGCTCCTGCGCCTGCGCGCGGCGCTCGCCCGCGGCAAGGGCTCGGCCATGCCCGTCGCCTCGCTCTTCGTGCGGCTGCAGCCGGCAACCCGGGAAGAGCTGATGCGCGAGACGGGCGAGGGCGGGACCCTGGAAGAATTCGCAGGGCGTCTCGATCTGGACGGCGACCTCGACGTGACCGCGGTGGGCGTCCTGCGCACGGAGCTCCAGGCCCGCGATTTGGCGGCCAAGCTCGCAGAGCGCCTGGGCGAAGCGCGCGTCCGTCCCATCGTGGCCGCCTTCGGCTTTTCCCGCGTGATCGATTCGGTTCGCTTCTCGGCCAAGGAAACCTCCGTCGAGGGCACGCTCCACGTATCCCATCAAGATCGGGACGAGATTTCCCACCGCATGTCCGTCGTCGCTGAAACCATCGCCAAGCTGCGCGCCGACAAGGCCAGCGCCCAGGAGAAGAAAAGCCCATGACTTCCACGTTCCAAGAAATCCTTCGCATCGGACGAAGCCCGGCCTTGCGCGGGGTGTGCAGCGTACCCGGCGACAAGTCCATCTCGCATCGCGCGCTGCTATTCGGAGCCCTTTGCGACGGCACGGTCGAAATCAAGGGCTTGGGACTGGGCGGCGACAATGCCTCGACCGCCGGTGCTCTGCGCGCGCTAGGCGTTGCCGTGCAAGTGGCGGGTTCGGAGGCGCGCGTGGTGGGTGTGGGCTTCGCGGGCTTGCGCCAGGCCGCCGCGGCCCTCGACTGTGGCAATTCAGGCACCACCATGCGCTTGTTTTGCGGCCTTCTGGCGGGCTGTCCGTTTGAAAGCACGCTCACCGGCGATCCTTCGCTGTCCCGGCGGCCCATGGGCCGCGTGGCCAAGCCTCTGCGCATGATGGGCGCGCACATCGACGGCCGCAGCGACCCCAACCGGCCCGACAGCCTTCTCCCGCCGCTCGTCATCGCCGGCGGCAACCTGCATGGAATCGACTACCAACTGCCGGTGGCCAGCGCGCAGATCAAAAGCGCCCTCGTGCTCGCGGGTTTGCGCGCCGGCAGCAGGACGACCATCCAAGAACCTGGCCTTTCGCGCGACCACACCGAGCGTATGTTGCGCTTTCTCGGAGCACCCATCACCGTCGATCCCCAGCAGCGACGAATCGAGGTCGATCCGGTGGGATGGAACGGCCGCTTGACAGCGGCCCCGGTCGAGGTGCCCGGCGATCTGTCGTCCGCGGCGTTCCTGCTGGTCGCCGCCGCGGTGGTGCCCGGCAGCGATGTCACCGTCGAGCAAGTAGGGCTCAATCTCACGCGAACCGGCGTGCTCGACGTCTTGCGGGCCATGGCAGCCAATATCGAAGTCGTGCAGACCGCGGAAGTCATGGGCGAGCCCGTGGGACGCGTGCGGGTGCGCTGGGCGGGGCCGCTGCAAGCCACGCGCATCGCCGGCGAGCTCGCCCTGCGTTCCATCGACGAGATCCCGGCCTTGGCCATAGCCTGCGCGCTCGCCAGCGGCCGTTCCGAATTCTCCGATCTGGGAGAGCTGCGCGTAAAAGAGTCGGATCGCATCGCCGCCATCGCGCGCGAGCTGCGGCGCGCCGGGGTCGACGTCGAACAAACCAGCGAAGGTTTCGCCGTCGTGGGCAGCGGTGGCCGGCCTCCGAAAGGTGGCCGCGTTGTGCCCGATCGCGATCACCGCATCGCCATGGCCGGCGCGGTGCTGGGGCTGCTGTCCGACGAAGAAACCGTCGTGCCCGCCGATGACATCGCCACATCCTTCCCCACCTTCAGCGAAATCTTGCAGGCCCTCGGGGGAAACGTTCGGCGCGACATCGAGCCCGCTGGATAGGCCGAGCTGGTTAGAGCTGGTCCCGAACCGCACGGACGGCCTGCGGGGCTGCACGCGCGGTCTGCATTCGTGAACGGATCCCATGCCGGCGCGTGCGGAGGACCTGAAGGTGTTCACGGCTTGCAACGGGGGCATCTGCGTGAAGCGACCCGGTCTTGGCGAGAGCTGCCGAGCGCCAGGGGGAGGCTTCTTCACATGTCTTGTCGGCGGCTGCGACCAAAACAATGTGTGCGCGATGACCAACGTCGTCGTCCAGTGCTTTTGATGGCTTGACGCTCGAAGCTCAACGTTCTTGCTATCGAATACTTGCTTGGCGATCATGCGCGGACTTTGTGTTCGAGGATTCAAGAGGCTCGGGGCTCGAACAGCGCCGGTATGCGCGCCATATCGCTTGCATTCGTGCTGCTGCTCCTACACGCCTGCGCCGGCCCCACGAACGAGACGAAACCGGCGGCGGTCAGACTGGTCACGCTGGCGCCAGAGCTTGCCGGAATGACGATCAGGATCCACCCTGAGGGGTCGGAGATCGGCCACGAAGTTGCACTCGCGCTTGGCACCGAGCTGGCACGCGCCGGCCTGGTTGTCGTCTTGGACGATCACCGGCCGAGCACGGCAGATCTGCGCCTGTTCCTGGACTTGCGCACCCTTGGCGTGGCGGTCGAGGGCGTCACTTCGCTCTTGGTGGAAAGCAACGGTGTTCTCGTGGACCGGTTTACGACCTCGCTCGATCTTTTCCGTCGCGACACCTTCGCCGCCGCCGTGGCCCGCGAGCTGTTCAATGCCTTCGCGGCATCACCCCGAATGCGAGCCCTGGCGGCAGCTCGACACGGCGGTCAGTCCCCGGGGGTGTCCCCGGTGAGCGCCGATCCCTCACCCGCGGTTGTGGCCACACAACCAACCGATGCCGCGGTGGATGCCACGGCGACCGCGAGCCCTGCCGGGGTGGCGTCGCCCGCTGCCCCTCTGCCAACCGCGGCGCCACCAACTTCCCCGCCGAGGCCGGCAGCAGTGGCCGCGCCACCCCCTCCGTCGACTCCTTCGACATCACTGCCTTCATCTCAGACGGCGGACGCCCTTGGCAAGTCCGGCCGCTTTGGACTCGGCCTTAGCCTCGAGGCTGAGCTCGGATGGGCGCAGGTGTTTGCCACCAGCTCATCCTTGGCTGGGGCGACGGCGGCGTTGGCATTGCAATTCGACCTGGGACCGCGCGCTGCCTTTCGTTTGCCACTGTCCTTTGTCTTCGCGGGCAGCGGCGACGACGAATTCGGACAGCTCGCGTTTGCCCCGACTTTCATCTATCGCTTCCGATCGCAGCGGGAGCAAGAGCTGATTCCCTACTTCGGCGTCGGTTTGCGCGTGGGTTCGATGCTGGCGGGACGACGTTTACTTGGACGGCCGGTGACCGCCGCTGCTGGTCCAGATTCTTGTCCAGACAGCAACGAACACCCGCGCGGCGCCGGCGCGCCCATCCCCGATTGCTCCTTCTTCGTGTCGCCCGAGCCCGTCGTGGGTCTGGAATGGCACACCAGCCGGAGCTTCTCTCTCGACATCGCCGCTTCCTATTCGTTCGCGCACTTCTCGTCGAGCGAAAGCCTGGCGCGCTGGGTTTCCTTGTTGCAGGTCTACCTCGGTCCGCGCGTTTCGTTCTAGCACAGTAGAAGCGTCAGTCGCGACGTCGAGGCCAGGCGAATTGCCGGCTTAGAACTTGCCGCCGATGGAAAGGCTCGCCGCGGGTTTGTTTGGTTCGGAGGGTAGGGCGACGAGCACGTAACAGCCGACAATGGTTGCGCCGGTTCCCAATCCTACCATCAAGCCGGCCACGCCCGCCTTCCACTTGCTGCCGGTCGAGCCAGTGTTGGCGAACAGCGCGCCTCCGGCAGCGGCGGTGGCGAAGCCTGCGGCAATGCCAACCGCGGCCAGCGGGCGGCGCCAGGATTTCGGTGGCGGCGGCGGTGGCGGCGGTGGGCGCCACGTGTCCAGCCAGGACTCGACCGGCCGCTTCACTTCGTCGCCAAGCTGGACCATCTTTTGTCTGGCTTCGTCCACGGTGCAGACGTTGCAAAAGCGGGTTTCGGTGTCCACCGGAACCATGGCCGGGGTGGGCTCTTCGGTGCTGAGCAAGCGCGCGGTCATGGTGTAACTGTTGCCGCTCACCTTGACGCTGACCCGAATCAGGTGACTGACGTCGAGGAGCTGTCCGAATCGCTTCACGCAGATCGATCCGTCGCACTTCTGCAGCTCGGGGAAGGTGTCCATGTAGCGTGCGACGTCGACCGAATCGAGCACGTAGATGGGCGCCTTGCGGGTCACGCCCACCACAAAGCCGTCCTGAAGTTGCATGGACAGGGCTGGCGACGCGCCTTCGCCCTCGACCTTGAACTCGGTGACGGCCACGCGGGCGGACACCACCCCGCCGTGAGCGGAGGGCGGGGCCAGCGGCGACGGCGCGTGTTGCAACGTGGGAGCCGGCATCGCTACCGGCACAGCGGTGGGGGCCGGAGCAGCGGCGCCAGTCGCGGGGACGAGCGGTGGCGGCGGAGTCTTTGCCGCTGCCGCCTCCGGGGGCGTCTTGGGCTGCGCCATCGCCGCGTGGCTGGACGCGACGACCAGAACAACCGGTAGGTAACTTTTGAAGCGCACGATGAACGACAATCTTCTCACGCGTCCGAGCGATCTACTCGGTATTCTCCAAACGTTTTTTCATGCGCTTGAGGAGGGCGTCGAAGGATTCCTTGTTGATGATCTTGTTGAACTCCGCGCGGTAGTTTTCCAGCATGCTTTGCTCGTCGGTGACGACATCGTACACCCACCAGTGGCTGCCTTTGTAGAGCAGCTTGTACTCCATGCTGACCGCGACCTTCTTGCCGTTGCTTTCGCTGTCCAAGGTCGCTTGCACCGTCGCTTCGCTGCCGTTGATGGTTTCCTTCTCGAAGCGCAGGTTGTAGTTGGGCTGACCATGGACCTGTTTGATGTAGTTGCGTTCGATGAGGTCGCGCAGAACGCCGACGAATTCAGTCCGTTGCTTGGGGGCGATTCCGTCCCAGTGGCGCGCCAGGGATCGTCGGGCGAGCTCTTCGAAGTCCAGAAAACTCGAGACGATCTTGCGCATGTCGCTGCGCTTGGCATCGGTCTCGGGCGACCACGACGGTGGCTGCTTTTGAAAGAGCTTCTTGAGCGCCGCGTTCGACTTTTTCAGCTCCGCCAGCGGGCTCGTGCCCGGCGGGGGCAGCGACGGCGCGGCGGTCGGCGGCGATTCTCCGCCTTCGCTGGCGTCGTCGTGCGAGGCAGCGCCTTTTCCGCCTTTCTTCGTGGGCGCGGCGTGCGCGGTGATGGGTAGAAACGCGAGTGCGACGAACCCGACAAGAAGGGCGGCAAGCAGGCTACGACGGCGAGGGGAGGGGCACGAAGCGAGCTTCAGAACGATCATGGTTCCGACTCTATACCGTGCCTCGCCGCAAGAGGGAATACGCTCGGCGACCAGCCTTTGAGGTCGTGCTACCCTCAACGAGGTTTCATGACGGCACAATTCGACCCCAAAGCTTGGCTTGCCCGGTTGTCCGCCGAGACGCGCGATGGCTTCGCGCGCACCAGGCGCGTTATGTCCTTTGGCGAGTACATCGCCCTGCTCGACAAGGATATGGCCGGACAAGTCCGTTCCTCGGCCCAGTACGTGCGCGACGTGTTCGACCACTTCGGCACGACCAAGATCCGCGGACCGCGCGGCGAAGCCACGCGCTTCAACCTCTTCGACTGCGCCTGGGATAGCGGCAAGGACTGCCTGCGCGGACAGGAAGAGGTTCAGGCCGCCATCTACCGCCTGATCTCCAACTTCGCGCGCGAAGGCCGCACCAATCGTCTTGTCCTGCTCCACGGCCCCAACGGCAGCGCCAAGTCGACTGTGGTCGCCTGTATCGAACGCGCCATGGAGCACTACTCGCATCTGGAAGAAGGCGCGCTTTACCGCTTCAACTGGATCTTTCCGGTTCAGCACGTCAGCAAGGGTGGTATTGGTTTCGGCGGTGCCCACGACGGCATCGGCGACGCCGACTCGTACGCCTACCTTGAAGACGAGCACATCGACTCCAAGATCGGCGACGAGCTACGCGACCACCCGCTGTTGCTCCTGGCGCGCGACAAGCGCCGCGAGCTCATGGCCACCCACCTG
>Ga0182027_10008586_pt1 | contig 14841 bp, 7 predicted proteins | sample 712E1DmetaG_FD_121300 | JGI IMG/M metagenome (GOLD analysis project Ga0182027, IMG submission 121300) | Permafrost microbial communities from Stordalen Mire, Sweden - 712E1D metaG (Illumina Assembly) | ecosystem: Environmental > Terrestrial > Soil > Wetlands > Permafrost | place: Sweden... | reverse complement strand
CCGCTGTTCAATGACACGATGCCCGCGCCGCTGCCGCCGACCACGCCGGCCCAGGTCGGGTTTTGCCCGCCCGTCAGGTCCAGCACCGCGCCGGAGGCGACGTTGAACGTGCCGTTGGAACTGATGCCGCTGCCGGCCAGGCTCAACGTGCCGCTGTCCACCTCGATAGAGCCGTTCAGGTTGTTAAAGTCAACATGACTGTCAAAGCTCGATATTCCATTGCCTGCACCCTTGCGCAACAGGCCGGAGTTGTTGAAGTAAGAATAACCTCCGCCGGAGACGCCGCCGTCCCCTTGCAGATCGTAGGTGCCGTCGGCCTGATTCTCGAAGGTCGTGACAGGACCGACACCGAGATACAGCGTTGCGGTATTGGTGTGATGCAACAGACCGTGGTTGTAAAACGCGCCGCCCACATAAACGGATCCATAGCCAGCGACGGTGACCACGCCGGAATTGGTTGTCGTGCCGGAAAACCAGCCGCCCGTCCACTGGAACAATCCGTCCGGCAGATTCAGCGTCAAACCGGAATCGGTGTGGACCGTGCCAGTGCTCAACGACACGGCGCCCGCGCCGCTGCCGCTGACAAGCCCGGACCATTGCGGATCATTCCCGCCCGTCAGGTCCAGCACCGCGCCGGAGGCGACGTTGAAAGTGCCGTTGGAACTGATGCCGCTGCCGGCCAGACGCAACGTGCCGCTGTCCACTTCGACGGTGCCGTCCAAGTTGTCAAAGCCAACACCCCCGTTGAAGATCGAGGTTCCATTGCCCTCGCTCTTGCGCACCAGGCCGGAGTTGTCGAAGTAAGAGTAACCATCGCCGATGACGCCGCCGTCCCCTTCCAATTGATAACTGCCTCCCGCTTGATTCACGAAGGTCGAGTTACCCCCGATTTCCAGCGTCGCCGTATTGGTGTGATGGACGAGGCCGTAGTTGTAAAACCCGCTGTTCATGTGGACGGAGCCTAAGCCGGCGACCGTGACCACATTGGAGTTGATCGTGGTGCCCCAAAACGTGCCGCCCGTCCACTGGAACAATCCGTCCGGCAGATTCAGCGTCAGGCTGGGACTGGTGGTGATTTGGCCGCTGCTCAATGAGACGGTGCCCGCGCCGCTGCCGCTGACCCGTCCAGACCAGGTCGAACCGTTCCCGCCCGTCAAATCCAGCACCGCGCCGGACGCCACGATGAAGGTGCCGCTGGAGCTTGTGCCACCGCTGGCCACACTCAACGTGCCGCTGTCCACCTGGATGACGCCATTCAGGTTGTTAAAGTCAACATGACTGTCGAAGCTCGAAATCCCATTGCCCCCGCTCTTGCGCAACCGTCCATAGTTGTTGAAGTAAGAGTAACCCGCACCGCCAACGCCGCTGTCCCCTTCCAAATCGTAGGTGCCGGCTATCTCATTTTCAAAGGTCGTTTGATTTCCTATGTTCAGCGGCCCGCCACTGCTTTGGAAAACCGTCCCCTGATTGTGCAGGACGCCACCGACGCCATTGAGGTAGCTGGTTCCCATGAACAGGCTGTTCGTTCCCGCCATCGTCAGGGTCGAGGGACTATTGTCCACCCACAGTGTGCCATTATACAAATACAAGTTCGAGATCGTCACCGACAGCCCGCTGGCGGGAGGGTCAAAAGCCACATAATCCACGGAGGCGGTGATCTCGACATTGTCGCCGTTGCCCGGATTGGAGGATTGCCCCCAGGTGTCGGGCGCATCGAACCAGGAGCCGCCGCGCAAGCTGATAAAGTCCGTCGCGCCGGCGTAGCCGGGCCAGACCAGGCCGAGCAGCAGCGCGGACAGCGCGACGGACCGCGGGGCAGCTTGGTGGCGCGCCAAAAATCCCAGCCATTGAATGATGCGATGGTTTGTTTTCATAATCCAAGCTTGTCTTTTGCCGAGGCTATAGAAGGGGCGGTTTGGCGTCAAACTCAAACTGCGATTCGGCTTGCCTTTGGAGTGTTTTGTGCGACATTCACCCGCCAACGCCGAAATGGAAGACTCCGTTGTAACCCAGGCGGCGTTGTCAACGTCTCAAGACCAGACATCGGAATCGTAATGCGACAAATTATCATGACTAATAAGAACTTGACCGCCGCTGCGCGCCTCGCCGTGATCGCGGGTTTGGGAGTTGCGACCACCGTCCTCGCGATTGACTTGACCAAACTGCCTCCCCCCTCCGAGCAAAAAGGCGTGACCTACGCCAAGGACATTCAACCCATCTTCAAGGCCAATTGCTTCGATTGCCACGGATCGGCGCCCCGCCCCAAGCACGGCCTGCGCCTGGACAGCATGGCCGGCGCTCTGAAGGGAAGCCAGGACGGCGCGGTCATCGTTCCCGGCAAGAGCGACAAGAGCGATCTGGTCATCAACATCTGTTGGGAGGCCGGCCCGGAGCACCCGATGCCGCCCAAGCCGGAAGCCCGCCCCGGCGCTCCCGGCGCCGGCAACCAACCGCCAGGCCCCCCGCACAAGGAACTGACCCCCGAACAAATCGGCCTGGTTCGCGCCTGGATTGATCAAGGTGCGAAGTAGTCTATTAAAACCATTGATCTTGCTGCTGTTTTTGGGGAGCGGTTGCGCGGCCTTGATTTACGGGATCCTCTGGCTGCAAATGCTCCAACTGGTCATCGGCTCGTCCGCCGTATCGCAGGGATTGTTGCTCGGCATTTTTATGGGCGGGATGTGCGCGGGGAGCCTGGCTCTGGCGCGGCTGGTTCCGCAACGGTGCCATCCCTTGCGCGTGTATGCGTGGCTGGAGTGCGGGCTGGCGGTCCTGGGTCTGGCGGTGGTGTTCGCCGTGCCCGCCGTGGGCCGGATTTACGCGCCGCATGCCGGCCACGGTTTGACGGGCATCCTCTTGCGCGGTGTCGTGGCCTCGGTTTGCTTGGCGCCGCCCGCTTTTTTGATGGGGGCCGCGCTGCCCGCCATTTCCCGATGGGTGGAATCCACCCCTCAAGGCGTGTCCTGGCTCGGCCTTTTCTACGGTGGAAATGCCGCCGGAGCGATGCTCGGATGCCTGCTGGCCGGATTTTATCTGCTGCGCGTGTACGATATGGCGACCGCCGCCGTCGTGGCCGCCGGCATCAACACCACGGTGGCTTTGGCCGCCTTCGGCCTGGCCGCGCGCGCGCCACATCGCCCCCCGTCCGAGGAGCAAAAAGGCGGCCCGCCGGCGGCCGCCGGTTCCAGATGGATTTGCACCGCCATCGCATGTTCCGGATTGTGCGCGCTGGGAGCGGAAGTGATCTGGATACGGTTGCTCTCGTTGATGCTTGGGGCGACGGTCTATGCGTTTTCCATCATACTGGCGGTGTTTCTGGGCGGGCTGGGACTGGGCAGCCTGGGCGGGTCTTTATTGGTCCGCAGCCGTTTGCGCCCGGAAATCGCGCTGGGCTGGTGCCAGGTGACGCTGGCGGGGGCCATGGCGTGGGCGGCCTGGATGCTGGCCCGTTGCCTGCCTTATTGGCCGGTCAATCCGGGCCTTGCCGCCAGTCCTTGGTACACCTTCCAACTAGATATGGTCCGGTGTCTGTGGGTATTGCTGCCCGCGACCGTCCTGTGGGGCGCCAGTTTCCCGCTGGCGCTGGCGGCGGTGGCGGCCCGGGGAGTTGATCCTGGACGATTGGTGGGAAAAGTGTATGCGGCCGGCACCGCCGGCGCGCTCCTGGGCGCGCTTGCCACGAGCCTTCTGTTGATTGCCTGGCAGGGCACGCAGAACACCCAGCGCCTGCTCATTGGCATCTCCGCGGTCTCCGGCTTTGTTCTCCTGTTTTCCTCCTTTTGGCGGCAGCCCGACGGCCCGGCTCCCGGCCAGTCCGGCAACTCCGGCGGCGCGCTGGCCGTCATCTCAATGGTGGTGGCGTCCGGGCTGGCCGGTTTTTTCGTCGCGTCGGTGACGGCCGTTCCGTGGCAACTCATCGCATACGGGCGCAATGTCGCCACCTGCACCGGCGACCGCAGTCTGGTTTATATGGGCGAGGGCAGGAACGCCTCGGTCGCGGTCACCAAAATGAACGACAGCGGCGTGCTGAACTTCCACATCAGCGGCAGGATACAAGCGACCACCGATCCGCAGGACATGCGCCTGCAACGTCTGCTGGGCCATTTGCCCGCGTTGTTGATGGCCCGCCCGCGCTCCATTCTGGTGGTGGGATGCGGCGCCGGTGTGACGGCCGGCTCGTTCCTGCTGTATCCCGAGGTGACCAACGTCACCATCTGCGAAATCGAACCCTTGATTGTCGAAAAGATCGCCCCTTGCTTCAAAAAGGAGAATTATGATGTCGTCCACGACCCCTGCGTGAAAATTGTTATTGACGACGCCCGGCATTTTGTGCTGACCAGCCATGAGAAATTCGACATCATCACCTCCGAGCCGATGCATCCGTGGGTCAAAGGCGCGGCCGCGCTCTACACGCGCGATTATTTCCAGTTGTGCAAAGAGCATCTGAACGCCGGCGGGATGGTCAGTCAATGGGCGCCCCTCTATGAAAGCGACATCGCCGCGGTGAAAAGCGAAATGGCCGCCTTTTTCGACGTGTTTCCCAACGGCACGATTTGGAACAACCAGGGAAGCGGGGCGGGTTGCGACGCGATACTTTTGGGCACGGTGGAACCGCTGAAGATAGACCTGGACCGGCTTGAGGCGCGATTGCAGCGGGAGAACTTCGCGGCGCTATCACTCAAGGAGGCGCGGATTGGAAGCCTGTTCAGTTTGCTCGCCACGTATGGCGGGCAGGCCGCCGAGCTGCGGCCCTGGCTGGCCGGCACCCAGATCAACAGCGACCGCAACCTGCGTTTGCAGTATCTGGCCGGTTTGGCGGCGGACTACACCCAAGCCAGCCTCATTTCCGACAGCATCCTGGCCTACCGCAAATTTCCCGAAAACATGTTCACCGGTTCGGAGGCCCGCAAAGAAATCCTGCGCCCGCTCCTGCAGCCAAAATGACAATAGGATTGACAGTCACGCATCACTCTTTTTTCCGAAACCCAGGCGGGAGAGTGGACTTGAGCGGCGGCGGCGGAGGCGGCGCTTCCGGCGCCGCCGGCGGCTGCGAAGCCATTTCCTTATCGGCGGCGGCGATCATCTCATCCAGATCGAATACCTGTCCCGCGCCTGGCTCCTGTTCCTGGACCGGTTCGGGCGGCGGGGCGGCGGGAGCGGCCTCCTCCTCCTCCTCCTCCGGCTCGGGCAGGCCGAGATTCTGGCGCGCTTTTTTGGCCGCGGCCGTTTTTGGGTAGTCCCTGGCAATGCGCTCCAACAGCGCCCTCATTTTGTCCTGCTGGCCCATGCGGGAGTAAATGTTGCACAGGTGGATGGCGGCCCGGCCCCAGCGTTCGGCGGGGAGCCTTTTCCTGAGGATTTCCTCGTATTCCAGCGAGGCGGCCACATAATTGTTCAAGTCCTTCTCGTAAATCTCCGCGATGCGCAGGGCCACGTACTGCTCACGCGGGTTTTTCGACAGATACTCGCGCATCATCTCAATCGCCTCCAAAGGCTTTCCGTTGACCCACAATTGTTCGGCGCGCTCGTACTCGGGATCCCTCGATCCTTCGCCCAGATTGTCGAACAAATAGTCAATCGCCTGCGCCCCCATGAGATGCGTGATGTCATACGTGGCCATCAATCCCAAACCGATCAACGCCCCCACCAACACGGCCAAATAACCGACCGCGCTGCCTTGCGGGGAGTTGGTGGCGGGCGCCGCCTGGGCGGCGGGAACCGCCGCCGCCGCCGCAGAATTGCCGCCGGCCAGGTTGGTCGGCGGCGCGTCCGGCGCGACCGGTTGCCGGAGCATGTTGGAGCCGGCGGCGGGGTTGGTCCCGGCCAGGCTATTGGTGGATTGATTGGTGGCAACCGCCGGCGCGGGGGAGGGGACAGTCTGGTTGGTTGGGCCGGGCTGGGGACTGGCGGCCGTGCTGGCTGCGGTGTTGGTGGCGGGGTTGGCAGCCGGACTGGCCGTGGTGTTGGTGGCGGGGACGGCGGCCGAACCTTCGGCGGCATTGGTGGCGGGGCCGCCAGCCGGCCGGCCAATTTTCGAGTAATTGGAATGAAATTTCAACCCGGACCAAACGGCCAGGGCGACCAGCAACACGTAGGCGGCTAATTTCAGTTTCACAGTGATTCAGCAAACGGACTAATCCATCAAACAACTCCCGCCAAGAAAGGATCTTCTTGCAAAGGCCTTTCCTTTCGCTCAACCGTTTTTTGCGAGATGGCTTCCATGTGTTGGGCAAATCATACATCAGGTCGCAGAGGGATGCGAGCAGATGTTTTGCCCCGGGCGCATTTCACCTTTGTCGAGCCTTTCTTCTGGCGCAACGGTGTCTTGGACCAATCATCAGAACAGTGAATTACCAATGACAAATTCTCAATGGCAAATTCTCGATTTCCGGCTGGGAGGAACACCCCATGTGTTCTCAGGATTGAAAATTGGCAATTGAAAATTGGTCATTGGTTATCAAGACTCCCTCTCGACAAAGCTGAGAAGCGCCCGGCGCGCCTCGGGGCCTCTGAATTTTTGTTTTTCACCGGGAAAGGGTTGGGGTAATGTTTGCCGGTGATTGACTCTGATGGTTCTTTGGCGGGTTTTCTGCCCCGATTGCAGGCGGCGGAGGCCGTCGCGCTCGACACGGAGGCGGACAGTCTCCATGCCTATCCGGAAAAGCTGTGCCTGATTCAAATCAGCATTGGGGAGGAGGACTGTTTGATTGACCCGCTGGCGCCCCTGGATTTGGCGCCCCTGTGGACAGCCCTGAAACGGCATCCCCTGATTTTGCACGGCGCGGATTATGATCTGCGCCTTTTCCGCAAGAATCACCGCTTCGTCCCGGAACGGATTTTTGACACCATGCTGGCCAGCCGGTTGCTCGGGGACCGCGAGTTCGGGCTGGCGAATTTGCTCCAGAAGTATCTGGGGGTCTCTTTGGAAAAGGGGTCGCAAAAGGCCGATTGGGCCAGACGGCCCCTGACGGCGCGGATGGAGGCTTATGCGCGCAATGACACGCATTATCTGGCCCGGCTGGCCGCCATATTGCGGGAGCAATTGCGCGAAAAAGGGCGCCTGGGCTGGGCGGAGGAGTCTTGCGCCCGGCTCATCGCCGAATGCGCGATTCCCCCGGAGCCGCACCCGGACCTGGTCTGGCGGGTGAAAGGAAGCCACAAATTATCGCGGGCCGCGCTGGCGGTGCTGCGGGAATTGTGGCAATGGCGCGAAGCGGAGGCCGTTGGGGCGAACAAGCCGCCGTTTTTTGTGCTTGGTCACGAGCCGCTGGTCGAAATCGCGGCGGCGGCGGTCGAGCAGCGGCCTTTTGCGCAGTTGCTGCCCCGCTATTTCTCGGAGCGCCGCCGGGAGGGGTTGGGCCGGGCCATTGATGCGGGACTGGCCCGTCCTGAGCAGGAGCATCCGGATTACTTGCATAACAAATCCCACCGCCAGACCGAGGCGGAACGGCGCCGGTTTGCCGAATTGGAGAAGCGCCGGAATGACCGCGCGGCGGAGTTGGGAATTGACCCGACGCTGATCGCCAGCCGGGCCACGTTGCTTGCCCTGGCCAGCCGTTGGGAACAGGCCGCCGCCGAGTTGATGTCCTGGCAAAAAGAGCTTCTCGGCGCTTCGCCCTTGTAAGAGGCCAGGCCCTCGGCACCCGCTCCGTCGAACGGGTCGCGGCCCAGTTCGGCCTGCAAAAAGAAGCTCCACCTCTTCCGCCCCGTCCCGTTTCCCACAGAAATCCAAACCCAGTGCAGCAAGCTAAAGCTCCAGACCGGCGATCCCGAAAGCCTCCAACGCGGCGCGCGCCAAATGACGGCCGATAAAGTCAACGGCACATCGGCCGGCCTGTGGCTCTACCAGATGTGACCATCGCTCCTGTTTAGGGCGCGCCGCCGATGACGAGGAAACGGGTTTCGTAGGCCGCCAGCGTCAAGGGCACGGTTGCGCGGCCCGATGCTTTGGGCGCGCCCTCGAGGGGCTGAATCTTCCCGGTGTTCGCATCCCAGACTTGCACTTGACCAGTGCCGGCGAGCGTCGCGGTGCGAGTCTGGGGATCCTTGGATTCATTGAAGAAGAAATAGACTTCGCCGTCCTTGAGGCTGCGATGGATGTACTTTATGGAAGGGCAGGGGGTGTCCAGTTTCACGTCCGGCGGGGGCAGGGCGGCGATGACGCGGGGGGTGATCCCCACGGACGGCTCGAGTGTGGCGAAGCTCAGGTCCGGCGGGCCTTCGGCATGGAGGAAGGTCCGGTCCACCACCATCGTGGGCGTGCGGCCCACGAAGACGACCTTGCCGCCGGCGGCGGCGAAGGCGCGCAGGCGCTCCAGCACGGCCTTGGTGATGACGGTGGCGGTCGGGTAGATGACGCCCTTGTAGGTTTGCCCGCTCAGGTTTTGCAATTCGCCTCCCTTGAGGGTGAGGACGGAAGCGAGTTCATCCGAATCAATGTGATCGAAATCAATTTGATGCTCCAGCAACTGTGTCACCAGCTTGACCGTGTCGTCGTCGGATTCCTTGTCGTTCATCCACATGCTGTCGGTCGGGTGCAGATAGAGGATTTGCGCCGCCGGGCGTCCGATGGCCAGCAGGTGTTGGGCGCGGCTGACGTAATTGCCGATGGCCGCCCCGCCGTTGGCGTTGAGGCCGCGGATATTCATGAAGTTGACGCCGCGCACCATGTTGTAGTCGGCCACGAACTTCCCGTCCGCGCCCGTCCCGCCGCCTGCCTCCTCCCAAACTTGGGGACGGCCATTGACATGGGCCGCCGAGGCCGCGATTTTGGGGAAATCGGCGACGATGCCCGGCCGGATTTGGCTCAGATTATCAATGCCGGGGACGCCGACATAGCGCATGTCGCGCCAGAAGGAGCCTTCGTTTTTGATCATGTCTCCGCTGCCCCCCATCATCGTCTCTTCATGATTGAGATGGACGCAAAATTCCATGTTGCGGGCGTTGCACCAGTCTTCCATGTGCTTGTAGAAATTGTCGCGGAACATGGCGCTCCAGACATCCCAGTAGTCGGCCTTGGCGCGTTGCGCCTCGGTCGTGAGCCTGCCGCCGCCGAAGATCAGCGGGATGAACGGTTTGAAGTCGTAGCCCTTCACCGCTTGAAAGGTCTCGAGCAGCTTGGGCGTCCAGGGGCTGACGCCCGTGTAGTCGGTCTCGTCGGCGCGGAAGCCGAGGACGGTTTTGCCGAACTCGTCGCCGACCGCCTTTTCGTAAGCGTCGTAGATGAGTTTCAGATAGGTCTCCGTTGCCACGGGGTCCAGATAGTCAATCAGCGAATAGTAGCTGTCCTTGGTCGCGCCGCCGTCGTCCCCATTGTCGTTGCGTGTAGGCGAACTGCGGTAAGCGTGCCGGATAAAGGAAAGCTCCCACGCGCCCGTGCCGGCGGGCGCCGTCCATTGGAGATGTCCGTCCGCGGGCAGCGGGATTATGGTGCTCCCCGACGCGCCCCCGCCGCCGCCGCCGCCGCGTCCGCCGCGCGCGCGTCCGCCGGCGCCGGCGCCGCCCGCGCCGCCGCCCAGGAAGATGGCCTTCGTGCCGGGCTGCACCTTAAAAACGACCGGCGCGCCGGGAGAAATGTTGTAGCGCACTTCGGCGTTGGCAAACTGAACAACCAACTCCCCGCCACCCCGCCTCGGCGCAGTATATTTGAAGTTGCCGTCCGCGGGCAGCGGCAACTGCCTGTCTGCCGGAACGGGCGCTTCGGCCTCCGGCGCAGCGCCGGGGCGCGGATTGGCCAGGATGCCCAGCGTGTCCGGGGGCAGGGGGATATCGAGCGTCTGGCCGGCGGCGACGGTGCAATGCGCGTCGGTGAGGATGCCCTGCATGCCCAGCAGCGGATAGTCCCTGCTGATGAGGCCGCCGGCGAAACCGTCGGGATAACCGCAGTCGCCTTCAATCCAGACTTTCATGCCATTTTTCTTGCACTCCTGGACGACGGTTTTGACCAAATCCATGTACTCGGGCGAGAGATAGGCGGGCTTGACGCCGCGCGAGTTGTTGATCATATAGACGCCCCCGCCATTGGCGGTGATCTTGTCAATGTCCGCGATGATGTTCTGCTTGCTCTGCGGGCCTCCCCAGATGGCCCAGTGGATGGCGCCGTATTCCTTGGGCGGTTGGGCGAACGAGGCGGCTGCCTCGGCGACTGTCGGCACGATGATCTCCCGATAAGGCTGGGCGGCGTGGAGCGGGAGGGACAAACAACTCAGCAGGGCAAATTGCGACAGAATTTTCAGTGGTTGGCGCAGGGGCACGGCGGGTGTGTTCTTTGGCGTATTCATGCGGGGATTTTGCTTCCGGCCATCCCCCATGTCAACTTCAACCCGCCCATGAGCGATAACTTGCCCCCGATGGTGGGTGCGGGTGGATAATCGGCGGAAAATGGTTTAGACTCGCCTGGTGATATGGAAGTAATGACCGCCCAACCCGTCTCCGCCGGCCAAGAGCCGCAAGGCCTCCCGGCGGTCCCGCGCGGCCCGGTGGTGATAAGAAGGAAGCCATTTCTGAAGCTGGCCGGGGAAATCCTGGACCACGGCGGACCGGGCTACCTGCAGTTCGCCATCACCAATGTCTGCAACGCCCGATGCGATTTTTGCGGGTTTGCGCGGAACCGATTCGATGCCTGCCAGCGCCGGAGCGTTTCCTTGGAGGAGGCCCGGCGTGTCATCGCCATCTGTGGCCGGAACCACATCGGCTACCTGTTGTTCGTGGGCGGGGAACCGCTGCTGCACAAGGATCTGGGGGAGATGATCCGTTGCGCCGCCGGGCAGGGCATCCGGCCGATGGTTTGCACCAATGGCTCGCTTTGGACCGAAACCAATATGCGCGAGCTGGCGGACTCGGGATTGAGCAGCGTGATCATGTCCGTGGACGCGCACGACGCGCGGCGGCACGAGGAGCACCGCGGGCTGCCGGAGGTCTGCGGGAAAATCCGGCGCGCCAACCAGGTGTTCGCCGCCCTGGGAGTGCCAACGACCGCCAGTGTGACGGCCAGCCGGCTGATTGAGGATTACGAGGCGCTGCCCGGCTTTTTGCGGGGGCTGGGTTTTGCCCGTTGCTCGTTCAGCTACCCGCTGACGGGGCTGGCGTCCAGCTATCTGGGCTTCCGGGATTGCGCGCTGGTGAGCTACCAGACGGAGGAGTTGATCGAAGTGTTTGAAAAGATCAGGGCCTTGAGGCGCGGCGGCGGCATCGGCGTGCTCAATCCGGCGGAATCGCTGGCGGAGATGCAGCGGCATTTGCGGCGGGAGCCGGAAAGATTCGGATGCCTGGGCGGGCACAAGTATTTTTACGCGGATTGGAACCTGCGGCTCTACCGCTGCCACGCGTGGGAGGAACCGATGTGCCCGATTGAGCAATGGGGCCCGGGGAAACTGATCCGGGACGGCTGCACGCGCTGTATGATTGACTGTTATCGGGACGCGAGCGTGCTGCAATTCGCGGCCATCAGCGCGATGGACGCGTGGCGCGATCTCAAGGCGGGCCGGCCGGCGGCGGCGGCCCGGCATATACTGGATACGCGCAATCTGGCCTCGCTGCGGGCGGTGTGGGAAGGCCGGCAGTGGGTGCGGGAGGCGCGGTGAAACCCGGAAAACGCCCCGGCGGTGTAAGGCACATGTGTCAGGCGTAGAGCAGCACCCCATGCAATAGCAAATGACAAATTCTCAATTGCCAATTCTCAATCAAGGCGTACTGCCCCCAAGCGGCGGCAGCGACGTCTGCATTGTTCATTGGTCATTGAAAATTTGTCATTTGTTATTAGGGGCAAGCCACATTGAACATTTGAGCGCGTCAGTCCGCAGGAGACGCCAGCCTTTCACCCCTGCGTCACTGACGCAGTACCCGGCGGCCGGCGGCGCTCAATTGTGCGGCGCGGCGGGAGCCGGGTCCAGGGGCAGGGAGATGCGCACCAGACCGGGCTGCCCGCTGCGGGGCGGGGGGATTTCCATCTTGCCGCTGTGGGTCTGGATAATTTTATTGGTGACAGTCAGCCCCAGGCCCAGCCCGACGTTGCGCGTGGTGAAAAACGGCCTGGAGGCCTTGTCGGCCGCCTCGGCGCTGAATCCGGCCCCGCTGTCCTGCACCTCGATGCGCGCCCAGCGCGCGCCGGCGGCATCGGTTTCAGAGCGGGACCGCACGCAGACCTGGCAGGATTGGGTGTTGGCCTGGAGCGCGTTCAAAATGATTTCGGCAAAGGCGTGCCGCAGGCCCGATCGGTCGCAGGCCACGGTGAGCGATTCGTTGGATTCGAAATGCAACAGGACGGTGTTGGCCGGATGATAGGAACGGGCTTCGCGGAAGGCTTCTTCAATCAATTGTTTGACAGGCACCGGCTCGACCAAATCCATGCGGTCGCGGGCCAGGTAGCGCATCTGGCTGACCAGGCGGGAGACCCGCTTGACGCCCTCCTCCAAGGCGGCGGCCAGCGACTGCTGGAAGTCGGGATCGTCCTTGCGATCCTTGAGCAACTGCTGGTGGGTGGAAATGGGCAGCACGGCGTTGCCAATTTCGTGGGCCAGGCGCTCGGCCATTTGCTGCACCAGCCGCAAATTGGCCGTCTCCACTTCCAATTGGCGCAGGCGGTCGGACTGGCTGCAATCTTCGATGGTGAGCAGGACGGCGTTGGGCGCGGCGGAATGGCGCTTCTTGAAAGGGGTGGCGGTGATGAGGAAGCTCTTCTCCGGCAGGCCCGGCGGCTGGTAGCGATAGGGGGGCAGGGTGGCCCCGGTCTTGAGGACCTCAAAAACGCGGCTGCCGATTTCCTGCGGGAGATCGCTGAATTCCAAGGGGCCTGGCGCGCGTCCGGCTTTGGGGAAGCAGTTGCGCGCCATCTGGTTGGCGTGCAGCACGGTCAAGTCCCGGCCCACCACCACGCAGCCGCTGCTGAATTGGTGGAGGATGTCCGACATCATGTCGTGGTCCGAGGCGATCAGGTCGTGCAACCAGATGTTCTTGATGGATTGGCCAAGTTGTTCCAGGAGATGGAAGAGCAGTTGCAATTCCTCCTGGGTCAGGCTCTCGCCGGTGACGCGGCCGTCAAAAACCGCCAGGCCCACCAGGGCGTTGCGATCCAGGACCGGAATGGCGGCCTGCGCGCTCAACAAATCGAATTCCTTGCGCATCTGCGGGTCGCGCTCGGTTTCCGGGCCGTCCCGGCGCAGTATCCGTCCGTGGCGGAACAGGTGTCCGCCAATGCCCGATTCGAGCGAGAGCTCGAAATGTTCCAGCAGTCCCGGCGCCAGCCCAATGGCGCACGCCGAGTGCAATCGCGGGGCGCCGGCCGGTTCCGGCGCGTCCGCCAGCGACCCCGCCGGCTGGCGGAGGAAGATCGCGGCCCGGTTGACGCCCATGATTTTGCGCAGCGAGAGGAGGAACTCCTTGAGCAGGGAATCGGCGTTGAAATCGTGCAGCAGGATCGAGGAGTAATTGCGCAACAATTCCAGCGTGGCGGCCGGGATTTGGCTCGCCTCGGCCGCGGGCCTGGTCCCGCCGCGAGGGGGCGCGGTTGCCGCGGGAAGTTCCTGCGCCGCCTTGCCGGCCAGCAGGCGCTCCAGCACGGCATTGAGCAAACGCGCCCGCACCGGCTTGACCAGGACTTGGCTTGCCCCCAAAATGTAAGCCTCCTCTTCCCATTCCAGGCCCGGGGCCGCCGCGTAAAGAATCAAGGGACACTGGGGCAGGATGCGGCGCAGGCGTTTCAGGGAGCGGATGGGCTGGACCGCTGTCAAGTCAACCTCGCAAACGCAGGCGTCCAGCGAGGTGGCGGAGAGCCGCATCTCATCCTCGCTCAAATCGGTCTGCTCGATCACGCGATAGAGGGAGGGATCCAAGGCTGCGCGCACGGCGGCGGGCAGTTCGGACTGGGGCGCGATGACCAGGACGGTGTTCATGCCGGGACGGCCTCCGCGCCTGCCTCCACCGCCTCGCGGAGGCTGTTTCGAGCCGGAAGCAGTTTGCTGGGCAAATCCACCTGTACGGTGGCGCCTTGTTTGACCTGGCTGGCGATGTTGAGCGTGCCGCCATGCAAATGGACGATTTTTCGGGCAATGGCCAGGCCCAGCCCAAAGCCGCGCTTGCCGTCCCCGGTGTTCTTGGTGGTGAAGTAGGGGGTGAAAACACGTTTGAGGTTTTCGGCGCTGATGCCTTCGCCGTGGTCAATGATCTTGAGCCGATGCCAGTCGCGGCTCAACTCGGTCTTGGGCAGCGGGGCCAGTTGAATTTCAATGCGGCCTCCGGGAGGCGAGGCATCCACCGCGTTGGACAGGAGGTTGCAGATCAATCGCTTGATCAGGATGGCATCCATTTCCATCACCACGTCCGTGCCATTGTCGAATTGGATTTCAATCCCCTTGGCTTGGGCGGCGGGTTCGACCAGGGCGACCGCGTCGCGCACGGTGGCATTGAGCAAGCCGGGCGTCCCCTGCAATTGCGAGGCGCGGGAAAAGAAGAGCGCTTCGTTGACATAAGTGCGGACGGTTTCCAGGTTGCGCAGGCCGACGGGCAGCAACTCGTCAATGGTCGCCTGGTTGAGGCCCGATTCGCGCATGAGTTGGAGAAGGGTCTGCACCGGGGTCAACAGGTTATTCAGGTCGTGCGCCAGCCCGCGGGACATCCGGCCCATCAAATCCTGCTCATAGACCACCTGCAATTGGTGGCGGAGCCGGACTTGATTGAGCAAAAGCCCCAGGCTGGAAAACAGGTCGGTCAGCAGGCGCAGGTCGTGCGGCGTGAAAGGGTCGCCGCTGCTTTTAGGCCCCAGCAACATGAAACCCACCAGATCGTCCGCTGAAAAGAACGGAAAACAAAACTCCGGCTCGAACGCGTCCAACTGCTGCCGCGCGT
>Ga0182027_10008584_pt1 | contig 14842 bp, 12 predicted proteins | sample 712E1DmetaG_FD_121300 | JGI IMG/M metagenome (GOLD analysis project Ga0182027, IMG submission 121300) | Permafrost microbial communities from Stordalen Mire, Sweden - 712E1D metaG (Illumina Assembly) | ecosystem: Environmental > Terrestrial > Soil > Wetlands > Permafrost | place: Sweden... | reverse complement strand
GTGCCACAATTGTCTGCCGCCACCATTACTGCCATTCCCGTTGCTCGCGCCAAAAACGCTCGACACGACTATGAAGAACATCCAGAGATGGATGACGGTGATCCATCCTTCCATGCGCTCGAAGTTTGACCATAGGCTGCGAAGAGGATTGACGCCGACGAGGTCTGCGACCAACGTGACCAGAGCGAAAATAGTTACGCCGATGGTAAGAGCGTTGAGCTTGGGACGATATTTCGCGTCAAGGAAAGCTAGAATGACCCAACTCAAGAAAGCGACTTCAATGAGGATACGGAAATAGAAAGCCTTGCCTGTTATGAATGGAAAAAAGAACGAGTTAGCGACGATAAGTGAAAAGACTGGGACGAGGAATAATGAAGCGAGAGCGAAGAAACGAGTGATGGATTTTATGGGCATAATGCAGGATATCATACAGGATTGTCCAGAAATACTCAACAAAATCAGGGCTTCGTGCTAATATGGCTCCATGTCAGATTCTTCATCCGGTGCCGTCACGATCATAAGACCCAAAAAACTCTTCCACTTGAGAGACCTGAAAGAGATATGGATGTATAAGGAACTTCTGTATTTCTTCAGTTGGAGAGACCTCAAGATACGCTACAAACAGACCATGATAGGCGTACTATGGGCAGTCATCCAGCCCTTCGTCGGCATGGTCGTCTTTTCCGTCTTCTTCGGCAGTCTAGCCAAGATGCCTTCGGACAACGTACCATACCCGATATTCGTATATACCGGCCTCCTGTTCTGGCAGCTGTTCTCCGACTCGCTCGGCGACATAAGCAACTGTCTCATAGGAAACCAAGCTATCATAACCAAGGTCTATTTTCCTCGTTTGATCATTCCCCTAGCCTCGGTCGTCACCAAATTCGTGGACTTCGCGATCTCCGCCGTCATCCTGGCCGGCTTGATGGTCTATTATCATATGGCTCCGAGCTGGGAAAGCATCATCGTCGTGCCGATATTGCTCGTCATCACGGCCATGTGCGCCGAGGGCTTGGGATTATTCCTGGCGGCCATCAACGTGAAATATCGCGACGTGCGCTATGTGCTGCCATATTTCATGCAGATGCTCATATTCCTCACTCCGGTCATATATCCGTCTTCCATCGCCGGCAAATATTCCAAGCTCCTTGCCTTGAACCCGATGACTGGAGTAGTCAATAACGCCAGAGCGGTCCTCCTCGGAACGGCACAAGTCAATTGGCTCCTCATAGGCATATCGTTCATCGGTTGCGCGGTATTGCTCTTCGTCGGCACATACGCCTTCAAGAAAGTCGAACGCTATTTCGCCGACGTCGTATAGTGTAATCCGAATCTACGAATGTATACGAATACTACAAATACCAAATGAAACCAATCATAGAAGTCAAAAATATCAGCAAGAGATACCTCATCAATCATGAGCGCGGCCGTTACGTGACTCTGCGCGACGTCTTGACCAACATCATCAAGAAGCCTTTCTCTTTCGTCAAGACAAAAGCCAAGCGGGCCGTCGGACTGGAGAAAAGAGAGGAATTCTGGGCGCTTCGCGGCGTCGATTTCAACGTGAACAAAGGCGAGGTCATCGGCATCATAGGAAGGAACGGTGCCGGTAAATCCACCCTTCTCAAGATATTATCGCAAATCACCCCCCCGACGGAAGGCGAGATCATATTGCGCGGCAGAGTCGGATCGCTCCTCGAAGTCGGCACGGGCTTCCATCCGGAACTGACCGGACGCGAGAACATCTTCCTGAACGGAGCCATTCTGGGCATGAAGCGCGTCGAGATCGCCGAGAAGTTCGACGCTATCGTCGAGTTCTCCGGCATCGGCAAGTTCCTAGATACTCCGGTCAAGCGTTATTCGAGCGGCATGTACGTGCGTCTGGCCTTCTCGGTGGCGGCCCACATGGAGCCTGACATACTCATCGTGGACGAGGTCCTAGCCGTGGGCGACGCGGAATTCCAGAAGAAATGCCTGGGCAAGATGCAGGAAGTGACAAAGAAGGACGGCCGGACGATCCTCTTCGTCAGCCATAACATGGCGGCGGTCGAGACTTTGTGCAAAAAGACGATTTGGCTCGAGGGAGGACGGATACGGGATGTAGGCGAGACAAAAAACATCATAGAAAAATATCTCAATGACCATCCGAGCATGGTCGGCACGGGCCATCATTCGCCTTTTACCGATCGAAAGGACAAGAAGGGTTTACGCTTCACGGGCATAGGAGTCGCCGTCATGGGCGGCGGAGTGATATCGAGCGACAGTAGGCTCGCTATCAAGCTCGACTACGCGAGTGACTCGGCCAAGACGATAGTCAATCCCCGGATAGTCGTCTCCATCGTCGACGAGCGCTATCAGATCGCGGCCCTGCGGCTAGACAGTGCAATTTCCAAAGAATCGATCGGGGAAGACATCCCTGGGGCAGGCTCGATTCTCTGCGAAACCGGGCCAATCAATCTCAAGGCGGGAAGATATACGGTCATGCTCAAATTCGACTCGGACGGCACCAACCAGGACCTCATGTACACGGCTGCTCAATTTGACGTGGTCATGGAAGTCGGGCAGTTCGGCTATCGCGCCATGCCTGATAAGGACTTCTCCAGCCATCTTGTCCCGTTCAGCTTCAAGAGCGAATAAAACCGACATCGTCTCATGACCAAGGAACATTCAACCGTATCGGTCATATTGCCCGTATACAATGGAGAAAAATTTTTGAATGAAGCCATACTAAGCATACTTGGCCAGACTTTTTCGGATTATGAATTGATCATCATTAATGACGGATCAATCGATGGCAGCGAGAAAATAATATATTCATTCAATGACCCTAGAATCGTCTATGTGAAAAACGAAAAAAATATCGGGATTGTAAAGACCTTGAATAAGGGCTTTAGCATGGCCCAGGGAGAATATATCGTACGCATGGATGCCGATGACATGAGCCGGCCGGATAGGATCGAAAGATTAGTCAGCTTCATGAACGACAACAGAAAGATGTCTATTTCCGGGAGTTGGATGGGCAACTTCGGCCCTGACGGCACGAAAGATATTGTAACTGAATTCCCAGTTCCCACAGCCTACGTGCGCGGCGAGATGCTCTTGAATAATGCAATCGCGCCATGCACGATGATAATCCGTAAAGAAGATATCTTGACTAAAAACCTCGCCTTTCTTGAGAAATATCGATATGAGAATGAATACGACTTTTACGTACGTGCCATCATGGCCGACTTGAAGCTCGCAAATATCCCAGAATACCTGCTGAAAAAGAGGATCCATCCGGACCAAATGAGTAATTTCTTTGAAAGCAGGGTGAGAAATGTCGAAGTGATGGAAATCCAAAAGGAATACTTCTTATTTTTAGTGAAAAGGCTTAAATTCATCGACCCTAGATATCTTCTTTTTATGATTAGGCATGCATGGAACAGATTTTCAAAAAAGGCCTCCTTCGCACTAAGAAGGCTATATCTAAAAAAGAAAGAGTTAGATTTCTATGCCATACCATTCGATAAGTGCCTCCATGACAATTGTGATATACGAGAATTGAACGATAAAAACATATTGGATATCGCCACGGTGGCCTTCAACAATCCAGAGGTCATAGGATGGCAGATAAGATTGGTGAGGAAGAATCTAGCAGATAAAAAACTATACACAGTGTTCGATAATTCAAGTGACCGCCGGGCATCGGAAAGGATTCGCGACCTGTGCGCGGATGAACGCGTCGCATATGTTAGGCTGCCGGTGAATCATCTGACCAGATCCTCATCCCACGGCTCATCCTTTAACTGGATATACAGTAATTATTTCAAAAAGAGAATGGCGGATTATTTCGGATTTTTGGACCATGACATCTTTCCAGTCAAAGATACCCATCTCGCGCCGCTTTTGAACAGACAACCTATATACGGACACTTACAGGAAAGAAGGGGCTTGTGGTATCTGTGGGCCGGATTCTGTTTTTTCAGATCTGACCATATAAAGAGGAAGCTGAACTTTTTGGATGGCCAGATACAGGGGATCGGCGTAGACACAGGTGGAATGAATTGGAGGCCCATCTATTCGAAGCTGAACAAGGGCGATCTCCTATTTCCGAAGTCCAGACATGAAAAGATAAGAGAATCTGGTAACCCTTCCACGAAGTTATATGACACTTCACTAGACATGATAGAATATGTTGGAGATTGGATACATCTTTGGGGCTCATCCGGTTATAAGACAATAAGAAAAAAAGATGAAAGGGATGAAAAGATAAGGTCCATTATCAACAAGCTTTTATAAGTGCAGAAATAAATGACAGCATAATCTGCCGACATGAAACATATCAGTATCTGCATATCGACATACGAGATGGGCGGCAAGGCAGCCGGGTTCCTCGCGTACAACTTCGAATCCCTGATGCGCCAGACGTTCAAAGACTTCGATGTCGTCGTATCTGATCAGTCGAAAGACGATGTCGTCAAGAAAATATGCGAAAAATACGGCAACCGGCTCGATATCCGTTATTTCCGGAATAAAGATTACGGCAATCAAGATGCGAATATCAATAACGCCATTAGGAATGCCACCGGGAGGCTGATAAAGATACTCTTCCTAGACGATTATCTCTATGGCGACGAGGCGCTGGAGAAGATCGCGAAAGCATTCGACCTTGAAAGAGATCGCTGGCTGATCACGGGTTGCGCCTGCACGCGAGATGACGCTACGTTCGAAAGAAAGATAGTGCCCCGATACGACGACGCCACGATACTCTTCAAGAATAGGATCGGCGCCCCGTCCGTTGTGACGGTCAGGAACGACGACCCTGTCCTTTTCGACGAAGCATTGAGCGCCTGCGGAGACGTAGACTACTATAAGAGGTCCTTTGATCGGTTCGGCCAGCCCAAAGTCATGCCCGAGATCAATGTCATCATCAGGCTACATCCCCTCCAGGTAACAAATACGACGGCGACTGAAAGCGCCAGGGAACGCGAATTCCGGATCATACTGAAGAAATACTCCATACCGAACGCGGGCAGACGCCTTCTCGCCTACCGTCTCCGCAGATATGAGAGGCAATTCAAATCACTGGTCAAGATGGCGCTAGGGATGAAGACGCTTGCATAAATCCATGATAACCACGGAGCTACAAAAAGGCCAGGGATTAGGCAACCAGCTCTGGTGCTACGCGACAACGCGCGTCATAGCCGCAGACAAAGGCCGCGATTTCGGCATCATGTCGCCGGAAAGATTCAAGGGTGCCGATTTTCTCGATCTGGATTTCGGCAGACCGGTTGGAGGCATAAGACATCATTACGCGGAACATGCTATCTTCCATCCGTTGAACGGCGCCGATATACGCATCCACGACGACAAACTGGTGGATGTGGCGGACGATACGGAGATAGAGGGTTATATGCAGGACGAACAATATATAGCTCATAGAAAGGATGAGATCGGAGGATGGCTAAAAATAAAGAAGGAATATGATTGCATGGACTATGCGAGCGATGATATCTGCGTCATAAATTTCAGAGGGGGGGGATACGTGTTCGACGTGGATTTCTTTCTGCCCCGTCGCTACTGGAAACAGGCCGTAGAGCATATGCGTCGCATAAATCCAGCATTCAAGTTCGTCGTCGTCACTGACGATGTGAGAACGGCCAAAAGATTCTTCCCTGACTTTGATGTATTTCACTGGAATATCGGCAAGGATTACGCCGTGATAAAGAACGCCCATTATCTGATCCTCTCGAACTCGAGCTTCGCCTGGTTCCCCGCTTGGACTAGCGTCAATCTAAAATATTGCATAGCTCCAAAATACTGGGGACGGCACAACATCTCCGACGGCTATTGGAGCATGGGTTACAACATAACCACAGGCTGGATGTATCAAGACAGGAAAGGAAATCTTCATGATTACGACACTTGCCTCAAAGAACTCGACAAGTATATGGAGCGACACGAGGATATGTATCTCCATCGAGACGGCGTGATATCCGGATATTTACAATCAAAGCGCTCATTGGCCGTACGAATAAAGAATAACTGGCAGATATTCAATACCCTGCGCAATGATATATCGACCGTATACGCGCTCGGCTGGATAGTCCGCGCTCGCGGTTTGCGCGGCGCTATCTGGATGAAGGACAAGATGGATAAATTCCTCGTCTATCCCGTAAAGAGATACTCAATCCGCATGATCAAGAATATAAAAAGGATCGTCAAAAAAATCTTACGCTTGAGGACGACTATTCCGGAACTGATCGGCGAATGCAAAGCAAAGCGATCATGGCTGTCGGCAACGGAGATACGGGAGTACCGGAAGAAGATAAAGATATACGACGCATTCATCTTCTTTAACGAGCTCGACCTGCTGGAGATCAGATTGAACATATTGGATCCGTATGTTGATCATTTCGTGCTCCTGGAAGCAACGGAGACGTTCTCCGGATATAAAAAGCCGCTATATTACCAAGAAAATAAAGAGCGTTTCGAGAGATGGCAACATAAGATAGTACACTATGTGGTAGACGATACGCCTAGAGACGAGGATGAATTACGAGAGAGGTTGGCAAAGAATACGGGCTTGGATGATCTTGGCCGAGAGATAATCAATAATGCCCTGACGAGCAGGACTGTCGGTAAAGATACGTCCGATAAACGTATTCCGGCGTGGCTCAGGGAGTTTTACCAGAAAGAATCTCTGAGGAAGGCTCTCGTCGGGCTCGACGATGAGGATATATGCTACGTCTCGGACCTCGATGAGATATGGAATCCGGAGATTCTCATCGATTATTCGAAAGATGACGTCTTCAAGCTTAAGCAGCTTCCTTACATGTACTACCTGAATAACCGTTCCGACGAAGATTGGTTCGGCTGGGCCGGTACCATCGCTACGAAATACAAGAATATCAGGAATGGCTGTATAAATCATCTGCGAACCGACGGTATGACCAGACACGTAGTGCTCCGGAATGGTGGATGGCATTGGGGCATGCAGGGCGGACACGAAGGAGCAAAACGGAAGATCGTCGAGGGAAATCATCCTGCTTGGAACAGACCCGACAAAACGCTCCCGACTCTTGAAGAGAGCATACGGAATAACGTCGACTTCAAGGGCAGGAACTTAAAGCTGTGGGTCGACGAATCGGATCTGCCGAAATACCTCTTAGAGAATAAGGCTAAATATGCTAGATTATTCAGATGAATAAGCTGCTGGCATTCAAATACCTCTTCGGTCCTAAATATAAAAAGTCATATTCGCAGGCCGGTGAAGACTTGATCATCGGGCGGCTCTTGAAGACTATAGACATCAGCAAAGCATTCTACGTTGACATCGGCGCGTACGATCCGATAAGGATGAGTAATACTTATTCGTTCTACCTTAATGGCGGACACGGCATACTAGTTGAACCGGACCATGCCCTGTGCGCCAAATCGCGCCGCAAGAGGCCGCGCGACACCGTGATAGAAGCCGGCATCGGCCTCGAGCGAGGCACGCGGACTTTCTATGAATTCAAAGAGAAGACCTTGAGCACTTTCTCCGAAGAAGACGCCGAGGTGGCGAAGAAGAGAGGTTGTCCGATGATAGGCACGCGTGAAGTCAAAGTCATGACTTTTGCCGATGTCATCGCCGAAAACAAAGTGACGAATATAGATGTCCTATCGATAGACGTAGAGGGACTTGATCTGGAAATATTGAAAAGCATAGATTACGAAAAGATCCACCCGAAAATTATTTGCACCGAGACCAAGAGATACGATCAAGATATACCCGGAGACAAGACCGAGGCCGCGTCGTTTCTCAAAGGAAAAGGATATATGCTCATCTATTCGCTGGTTAACAGCATATTCGTCGATCCGAGAACCTGGAAAAAATGATCCGGCGTTTTTCAAAGATGATCATCATCCGCATATCAGGAGGCATAGGCAATCAACTGTTCCAATACGCAATGGGACGGGCTTTGTCGCTCCAGAACGACGGCTTCGATAACGCCGGCGGCAAAATGCCGACAAGTTCCCTCAAGCTCGATATCCATTTTTATGGTCTCGGCATCGAGCCTGACAGGTCGTTTAAATTGACGCATTTCAATATCCCCGGCATTTCGGACATAATAGCCACGCCGACGGATTTCAAGAAGGCCGGCATACCGGATCCTTCGCGACAAGACATCTGCTCTAAAATGCGACGAGCTTTGCTCCGGCAATCGGAATCCCGAAAGCCTTTGGCCGAAAGAAAAATAATCCTCGAACCAAAGTTCGGCTTTTGTCCGGAAATAACAGGGGTCAAGGGTGATCATTATTTGAGCGGCGTTTGGCAGAGCGAAAAATATTTCGCCGGATACGCCGAGCAAATCAGAAAAGATCTTGAATTATCGGCTCCCCTCTCAAAGGCGGCGGGCGAGATGGCCGAAAAGATAGACTCGGCCGGAGCCGGTTCTATTTCCATGCATATCCGCCGAGGAGATCAAGTGAAAGATCCGAAGCTCCTCAAGAAGCACGGCGACTTGGACATCGATTATTATGGTCGCGCGGTCGGATATATATCCGGAAAAATCGCCATGAAAGCCTCTCCTCACCTATTTATATTCTCCGACGACATCGAATGGTGCAAGCAAAATGTCATGCTGAATGATTCCGCGGGCTCACCATTAACGACGACATACGTAAGTGCCGCTAATATCCCCGATTATGAAGAACTGGTCCTCATGAGCATATGCAAAAACAATATCATCGCCAAAAGCTCGTTCTCTTGGTGGGGTGCCTGGCTTAACCGGAATCCGGACAAGATAGTCGTCGTGCCGAAACAACGCTTTGGATCAGAGACCGGCGAGCCGGACGATCTCATTCCGACATCGTGGATAAAGCTGTAAAGCGGACTAAAGCTTTTTAAGAAGATACACTTTCTCGTGGAACAAACCGGGAGCGATATGTAGAAACGTGTTTTCCAATATCGGCTGGACGAAACGCGCCAAGGCCGGCGTCCGCCAAATAAGAGGTACGCGCAAACCGACGGGGAGGCTCATTTCCAATGAAAAGAGCCCCCGTATCTTGTCTTCATATTCGCCGTAGGACAGGAAATTGGCGTAGCCGACTCCTCCGCCTAGACGAGCGTTCAAAGAGCCGTTGCCCGCGATAGACAATATGTATTTACCGCCGGATTTAAGGTGATCGGCTGCATATCGCAACTCGGCATCAAAATCGGTGTAATTGGCCACGCCTATCTCGATGATAGCGTCGAATCGCGCGCCGGCCGGTTCTTGACCGCGGACGAAGTAGCGCGTCTTCAAAAACTGGCTATCCATAGCCTTAGCCTTCTTGATCATCTCTTCCGCCGTGTCTATGCCCGTCATCTCGGAAAAAACTCTTGGCACCTTCTTCGAGATCTCACGCATCACAACGCCGTCGGCGCAACCGATCTCAAGCAAGCTCAAACTGGTCTTGTCATTGAACGCGCGCGAAAGGACCTTTAACGTGAGGCTAAGCCTCTTCTTGAAAAAGAACTGGATGTAATCAGAAGCTCGTTCGGGATATCTCTTGGAGGAATAGCCCGCGCTTTCCTTGTTATAGAAATCGCGGTCTTTAGTCGCGTCCTTGGCCACGAGGATGGGACGGATGAAATCAACTATAGCCGCGGCTCTTTTATCCCAAGTATGCTCTTTAACGTCTGACAGGGCTTGAACGGATATCTTCGCCGATAATCCTCCATCATTCAAAATCTTCGAAATGGTCGCGGCCAGAACAACCGGATTATCCGGAGCGCACAGGACGGAATTATTCTCATTGAGGATCTCCCGGATGCTCGGCAGATCCGAAGCGACGATGGGAGTGCCACTGGCCATGTATTCGAAGAGCTTCAGAGGCGACGTGTACAGACGAGAAATATCTCTCCGCGCGCTGTTGGGAAGGACAAGGACATCGGCCGCTTTGAGATAATATGGTATGAGCTCATGAGGACGACGACCGGCGACGACTATCTTGGCGGCGATCTCATTCTCGCCATTAGCAAAGCGCTCTCTGAATGCTCTAATATCATGATCAATGCCTCCAACAAAGATGACTCGCGCATTATCCGGCAATAATGCCGCCGCTTTCGCCAGAACATCGACGCCTTTCCAGACATACAGATGGCCGGCGTACAGCACGATCTTTCCGTCTAACGGCAAATCTAGCTTTTCGCGACAAGCCTTCTTGCTTTCGGCTACGGAAAACTCGTTCAGATCGACTGCGTCAGGAGCGACTAGGATCTTGTCGGCTTTAAGGCCCGCTTTCTCGCAATATTCCGCCAATCCTTCCGTGATACATATTACTCCGGCCGCTCTCTTCAAAGCGCACTTTTGGATAGACCCCTTGCGCGCGTCATGCATCTCATAGAAAAAGCCGGGTCGCGTCAAGAAGGCGTCTCTGGTGAACACGACATCGTAACTTCCCAATCCAAGCTTACACCTCACGCTCAAGGCGAATATCGATGAACCTATCAAGAATCCCAGCATTCCCCATGACGGTAGAGCTATGCCGGGAATTCTCACTATGGAGAATCTCTTGGGCAAGCCGTAATATGCAAATATGTCGTCTCCGCCGGAAGACTGCCACGAAGATATGGCCAGAGTCACTTCATGACCGGCCGACGCCAAAGCGGCACAGGTCTCCATGATTTGAATGCCGTGGGCTTTCTCCGTGGGCATGCGTATATTTTGCAGATACAGGATCTTCATTGGCGTGTGATACCCAAAATGCTTTGGTAATGGGGATCATTCTTCCATTCCTTCAGCTTCTTCGGGTCATACTTGAAATCGGTGCGATTGCGCGCCACGACATACAGATGCGGGGCGAAGAAACTTGCGAGGTAATCTAGCGCTTTGTTCGAAAAAATAAAAGGCCTGATTTCACTTACATGCCAGCCGGCGCGTAGGACAGTCAGTTTCAAACTGGCTTTGGTGAAAAAATTTACATGCGCAACGGCTAGGGCGCCTCGGAACGCTTTCAGCTTCATCATAGCCCGGAGCGCCGGAATGACAGGTACGCCCAGAACAAGCAGGCCATCGGACACGGCCACCTTCTTCAATCTGACGAGAAAAGCATGCGGCGAGAGCAGATGTTCAAACAGATTATTCGCCCATACAGCTTCAAATGAGTCGCCTGATTTGAGGCCGCCAAGCGGAAACTCGTCTATGCGCTCGGCGTTGCCTTTGATTATGTCGATACCATTGGACTTGCCGTACTCTACTTCGGCATCAGTGGTGGTGATGCCGATGCTACCCGGACCGAATTTGACCAGATATTCGCCATAGCCGCAACCTATATCCAGAGTCTTTTTCGTCCTCAAATCAAGGGTGTCCAATATGCGGTTGAAGGTGCGCGAAGAAGCCACGGGCGCGAATCGCTGGTCTACGGCGGTCATGAGAGCGGGGGTGCTCATGGCGGATATAGTATCACGATTTAACCGCGGTCATAGTAATGTCAAAGCGTTTCACCGGTAGACATTCCCAAATCCTATTGACTGCAAAGACAAGCGAATACAGGCCGAATGAGAAAGCCATGAACAGAAAATCGCTGGCAGCGCGTCGCTTTTTCCATCTCTTCAGAAGATGGAGTGATCCGATCTCGTATTTCAAAGATGGCGTCCGGTTGTACCAAGCACCAGTGACGATAAAGCCGTTCTCTTCCAAGAAGAGTTTCAAATTATCCGCGGAGAATTGCCAAAGATGATGCGGCGGCGTCGATGAAGACCATGGTATGCGAAACAGCCTCCAAAGCGAGAGCGTGATCTTGGCCCAAAAACAGTTCATATTGGGCGTAGCGATTATAAGCTCTCCGCCCGGCGTCTCTCCCGACGCCGTTTTGAGGACGCGGCGCGCTTCGACGATCAGCGCTCTGGGGTCAGGCACATGCTCTATGACATCGCCGATATGGACTACATCGAATATTCCATCGGGATATCCGGCGAGTTCCAAAGTGCCCACGAATACATCCAAACCGTTGGCTCGTGCCGCGTTCGCGGTGCGAGGATTGAGCTCCGCGCCACGCGCCTGAAATCCGAGCTTTTGAGCAAGATACATGATCTCACCGTTAGAACAGCCGACATCGAGAAACAACGGAGTCGCAAGACTCTCACCCTTGATCTTCTTTCCGAGATACGAGAGCAATGCTTTCTGCCTCTTCGTCGGCGCATAGCCGTTCAGATCGTCCGTCTTATTCGACTGATATCCTGATTTCTCCGAATATATCTCATCCGTCAGAAATGCGCTCGTCGGTTGTGGAAAGACGAACACTAGCCCGCATGCGGGACATAAGAAATGACTATAGCCGTCTTTTTCAAGGAGAAAGTCCGCTTGTGAGGCGCATATGACGCATGTCGGTCTATTGTCAACCATATTACATAATCAGTTACCTAAAGGGTTTCTTGTAATAGCTTTTTTAGCCGTTTCCAATATCATCATGACCCTGGCCTTGCTGGAATGCATGACCATGATCTTTCCGTATTCTTCGGCCATGTCATTACGCGTGTCGACGCTATCATATCCGTCTTTCAAGAACGCCGCGACCTTTTCCAATTTTTCCCCAAAATCATTAAAGTCATTGAATTGGGTGATGCACTTATAGTCCAGAGCTTTGCTCCCTTCCTCGTATATGTCTATCTTCTCCGTGAGCACAAGGCAACCGTTGGCTAAGATCTCCCAGAACCTGACCGTATCGAATCCTCCGCCGGAAACGGATATGCCGACCTTGGCCCTGGCCAAAGTCTTGTAAAATCTCCGCCGAGCCGGCTCGCTGTATATATCAGAAAATAAGCCTCGCGTCTGTCCGGTCCGGCAGGAAAAGCTGTTCTTCTTACAGAATTCCTCCAGAGCCAGCCTGACCTGCTTGCGCAATGGCGGATAATCTTCCTGGCCGAATACGCATACGAAATCTATGTCTTTCTTCATGCCGGGAAGATACGCGACATATTTGCTCTCTATGCCAAAAGGCAACGGGATCGTCTCTTTACCGATGCCGGGAATGCGATACGGCCTTTCCCTGCGGAAATACAAGACGCACTTCTCCAGCATGCGTAAATCTACGCGCCCTTCGCCTTCATAAGTACCATCAGCGATCTTCTTCATGATATCCGGATCTAGACGGTTGTTCTTGCCGGGCTCTGAACCGTCAATGAAGACGGTCTTGTCCCATCGGCCTATCTCTTCAGCCATATCATAGTCGGTGGTATTCCCTTTCCCCGAAAAGAGCATGATCAGGTCGGCGGCTCGCGCGAACTCGATGAATCGGTCATGCGGCATCTTCCAATCCGAGACCGGCAGACGCGAATTGCAGTAAGGCGAAACCTTGCATACGATGGACCCGCCATTATTTGGATTGGCTTCGCGCAATTGCATTAAGCCATCCAACACGGTATCGGCCATGTAGTCCTGTTTATTCTTCGGCGTGATGAGGGCGATGTTCATATTAGAGTTATGGTATCAAAGAGCGACGATGATCCGTGACATCCGATCGATGAGCGCGGAGACATCGGCTTTTTCTTTGGCGGTCTGTCGCAACGCCTTTCCTAGGGCCGGAACATCGACCGAGATGCCATCCTTATCGCGGCCAAATAGTGCCATTACCTTCCCCGCCAGATCCTCGGCATCGCCTTCTCTGAAGATGAGCCTGGCCGCCAGACCTTTCTCTGCCGCTTCGAAATACTCTTTAAAGGCGGCATTTGAAGTGAGAACCGGCATGCCGGAAGCCATAGATTCAAGCACGACCTTATCCAAGCCACCGGTTGGCGTCAAATTGACGGAAATATCCGACGCAGCGTATTTAGCCGGCATATCCGCTGGTTTGACATCTCCGGCGAATGATACGATGCTGCCAAGGCCGTATTTATCGACTAAGGCCTTGATCTCAAGGAAATACTCTTTGTCGACAGCCGTCACCGGCGAGCCGATGAAGGTTACGATAAATTTCTGGCTTAAACTTTCTTTTTTGCCATCTTCCTTTAAATTCCATCTCTCTTTCAATATCCGCGCGGCCTCTACGAGCGTCATCGGATCTTTAATGGGAGTGATTCGGCCTACGCTAATTATTGAAATAGGCTCAACGCCGATCACCTGTGTCCGTGGCTGATTCGCGTATTTATCGACATCTATGCCGTGTCCCACTACCAGCCTCTTCGCCGTTTTCAAAGTGAAACTCTCTTCCGCCGCCGTGAAAATGACGTCAACGAATCTCTCGGCAACGCGCAGCTTCAGATCGACTGCTTTGTGCGTATACCAGAGCGCAACTTTCTTGCCGGACAATTTCCAGAACCAACCGCCGAGGACGACATAGATCGGATTCATGTGCACGAAGACCGCGTCGTAATTCTTCCGCTCACGCCAAATATATCCGTAGAATCGGCATATGAATGCGACCTTATTTTTGCTTAATGCCGTTTTTCCTAATGACAAGACTCTGACGTTAGACGGCAATTCGTGCCGGCCTTCTTCCAGACATATGACCGTGACCAATTCGAAATGCCTGGCGAATTCCTCTATCCAACGGCAGAAAAATCCAAGGATTGGATCGTCTTCATTTACCTTTTGGGTGATTATGAGGAGCTTCATGGATTTAAAGCTTTGATGATTCCGCCTGCCACGCTTTGCTTATTCCAATCGACTACAGAGGTACTGTTATGGCCGTCTTTTAGAGTGTCGCCTACAATGCCGACGTCAGTCGAGACTATCTTGCACTTCGCCGCATTCGCCTCAATAAGAGCCATGCCATAGCCTTCAAATAAGGAAGTGTTCAAGAATAAGTCGGCGGTCTTGTAGTAGGAGATAAGTGTCGGCTTGTCAACCCATGATTCGAAGATGATGGCCTCGCCCGCCGAAGCCTTAAGTCC
>Ga0182027_10008583_pt1 | contig 14846 bp, 12 predicted proteins | sample 712E1DmetaG_FD_121300 | JGI IMG/M metagenome (GOLD analysis project Ga0182027, IMG submission 121300) | Permafrost microbial communities from Stordalen Mire, Sweden - 712E1D metaG (Illumina Assembly) | ecosystem: Environmental > Terrestrial > Soil > Wetlands > Permafrost | place: Sweden... | reverse complement strand
CGGCACAGGTTTTGATTTGGGGCCTGGTCATTTACACCCTCCCCATTTTTGGGATTAGAACCATTTGTCTTGCGATCGCCGTCATCCTGCTTCCGGTCTCTTTTCTTTCGGCCCGGCGGCTCGTGATCTCCAGCAATCGTTACCTCATTGCCGCGTTGGTGTCCTGCCTGATGCTGATGGCGGGGTTGGCGGCGATTGGGCTGGGTTTGCTGCCCACAGCGGCGTTCAGCGTCTGCATGATGTGCTATATCCTGCCGGTGATCGCCGGATACGGCTCGCGTCCATTGCGGATGGATTACAACCTATTTCTTCGCGCGGCGCAACAACTGCTGGAGGCCGCTCCGGTGGAATCCGGCCCGGCGGAGTCCCCGCGCCGTTTGAGCAAATCGCAATTGCGGGCCTTCGCCCGTTTTCTTGGCAATCGCTGGCTGGTCGTCGGCCATCGCTGGGAACGGCATGGGCTAAACCTTCGATTGCCTCCATTCAAGGCCAGTTTTTTAAACGGTGTCCAGGCCGCTTTCTGGAAGCGGGCTTCGAGTTTGAGGCTTGATGAAAACGGATCGGTTACCGCGCGCTTGGGCGCGAACGACGAAAGGGCCTTGCTCGCCTTGCACGGGTGCGCCTTGCCCGGGGCACCGGATTTGCGAAACCAAGTGGCGGCTGCCGTCCAATCAGCCTGGCGGCATTTTCGCCAGGGCGACTGCGCATTGGCCGAGCGCGCGGTTGGGCAGGTGCCGGACGCCGAGGTGTTCAACGTCCCCACGGCGCGGTCCAAGTCCACCCGCTGGCTGTGCATCGTTCTTGGCGGCTGGATGGCGGTATGCTCGATTCTGTTCGGAATGATCTGGCTGTTTCCAGAAAGAATTTCCGGCCAGAAACCCGTCTCCGTGACGGAAGATCAGGTGCGCGCCTTTTTGAATGACACCACGCCGAACCCGGTTCCGAACAAGCATAAATTCAACGATCCGGTGTTGGCGCTGTGGAACTGTCTGGTTCTCCCGCCGACCAATTTGTTCTCGCCGGCGGGATTGCAGGCCATGCGCGCGAAGGTTCTTCCCGGGTCCGGTTTGAGAGTGCAGTTCGAGCAGGAAAGATGCTTGTGCGATTCCCCCATGGGCAGGCTGGCAATCGGCGGTGGGTGGGTTGGATGGGATGATGTCAATATGAAGCCGCAGGATGTTGGCGACTTCATTCATCGAGATCAAAGAGCCAATGAATTGCAGTTCAAGTTGCAGTTCTTGCTCACCCCCAGAAAAGCTTGGTCTTGCGTGGACAGCAAAGGATGGGATGTCGAACGGTTCAGCAGTGTCACCCTGTTCCAACTCCGCTGGCTTCGCCAGATAAAATGTCTGGACCTCCTTGACCGCGCGAAACTCGTCCAGCAAATCGCCTCGGTGCAGGTTCTCTCCGGCACGCCCCCGGGCCAGCCGCCGATCCACGACTGGCGCGACGTGCGCGGTTTGTTTTTCACGCCGTGCTGGCCGGCTTTGGAGGACACTTATCATTCGGTTGCCGCGTTGGAAATCCTGGGAGCGTTGGACAAAATGGACCGGGAAGAGTGCGTTCGCGGCATTCTCCGCCGGCATCATGGCAAGGGGTTTTTTGATTCGCCCAGTTCCGGCAGCTACAACGAATACAAAATTGACGGCAGCGCGCGGGACACCATTGCCGCCTTTGAAACCCTGCGCATTCTCGGCGCGCTGGATCGCGTGAAGAACCTGGACCAATGGCGGTTCCGGCTGCCTTCGTATCGTTCCTCGAAACCGGACGCGAACGGCGCGCGCACCCTCACTTGGGATGAGGTCGAGGCGTGGGTTTGCCAGCAGCGCCTGGCGCGCGATCTGGCCGAACACAAGCAAAACCCCGCCGCGCCCTGGCGGTCGCTGCTCGATCCCTAAAGTTTAATCTTATTGACTACTTGGGCCACGTCCTTGTCGCCGCGGCCGGAGAGGTTGATGATAATCAACTGCTCCTTCGGCATTTGCGGGGCGCGCTCGATGACGGCGGCGACGGCGTGGGCGGATTCCAGGGCGGGAATGATCCCCTCCAGGCGGGCCAGGCGGAGGAAGGCGTCCAGCGCCTGCGCATCGGTGGCGAAGCCGTATTCGACCCGTTTTTGGTCGCGCAGCCAGGCGTGCTCCGGCCCGACGGCGGCATAGTCCAGCCCGGCGGAAACGCTGCTGGTTAATTGTACTTGACCATCCGCGTCCTGCAAAATGTAGGAGCGAGTCCCCTGCAAAACACCCGGCGAGCCGCCTTGAAACCGGGCCGCGTGTTTCTCGGGGATGATCCCTTCCCCGCCCGCCTCGATGCCGAGCATTTTCACCGGGGCGTCCTCCAGGAACGGATAAAAAAGGCCGATGGCATTGGAGCCGCCGCCCACGCACGCGACCAGCAAATCCGGCAGGCGCTCCTCCTGTTCGAGGATTTGGCGGCGCGCCTCGTCGCCGATGACGCGCTGGAAATTGCGCACCATCAGCGGATAGGGATGCGCGCCATAAACGGTGCCCAGAATGTAATGGGTGTCGCGCACGTTGGTCACCCAGTCGCGCATCGCCTCGTTGACGGCCTCCTTCAAAGTCTTTTGGCCGGCGGAAACCGGCGCGACTTGCGCGCCCAGCATTTTCATGCGAAACACATTGAGCGCCTGCCGTTCGCAATCCACTTCCCCCATATAGACGACGCATTTAAGGCCGAACATGGCCGCCACCGTGGCGGTGGCGACGCCGTGCTGGCCCGCGCCCGTTTCGGCGATGACGCGCGTCTTGCCCATGCGGCGGGCGAGGAGGATCTGGCCGAGGGCGTTGTTGATTTTGTGCGCGCCGGTGTGGAGCAAATCCTCGCGCTTAAGATAAATTTTCGCCCCGCCCAAATGGCGGGTGAGCCGTTCGGCGAAATAAAGCGGCGTGGGCCGTCCGCAGAACTGGCGCAAATAATAGTTGAGTTCGGTTTGAAATGCCGGGTCCTGCTGGGCGCGATGGTATTCCTCCTCCAATTGTTGGAGCGGATACATCAAAGTCTCCGGCACATAACGCCCGCCGTACCGGCCAAAATAGCCGCGGGCGTCGGGCAGGCTCATTGGCGCGGCAACACTCATGGTCCTACTTTCGCGCAAGGCGGTTGCTTCCGCAATTTCATATTATCGCTCAGAACATTCATTTGCGTGGCGGGCAAAGGTGTTTGCGTTTCGGGATGGCCAGACCTTTGAGTCGCACGACATGGTCAACCAAATCCATTTTCGGCGCGGGCAAGGCCAATTCTTTATTGCGGAAGCAGCCGGTCGGATGGTCGTTCACCATCCCGGCGCCCTGCTTGTGGGCGTTCTTGGTTTTGTCTGGATTATTTTTCATAAGCCGTCCCTCAAGCCGCGCGCGCCGCCGCCACAAAGTCCCGCATTTTTTGGCGGTCTTTCTTTCCGGGCGTGGACTCCACGCCGCTGGAGACATCCACCCCGAAGGGCTGCGCGGCGCGGATGGCGGCGGCGACGTTTTGCGGCGTCAAGCCGCCGGCCAGGAAGACGGGCTTGTCAAACATTTTCGCCCTGGCGGCCAGGGACCAGTCGAAGGTCTCGCCGGTGCCGCCCGGCTGCCCCTCCACCAGGCTGTCGAGCAGGAAGGCGTCGGTGTCGTAGCCGGACATGGCCTGCAACGAGGCGGTGTCGCGGACGCGGAAGGCCTTGATCTTCATGACGCTGAATTGCCGGCAAAAGGAGGGCGATTCCTGGCCGTGGAATTGCAGCGCGCCGAAATCGCAGATGCGCAGGGCGAACATGACCTGCTCGACCGTGGCGTTGACGAACACGCCGACGCGCCGGGTGGCTGGAGGCAGCCGCCGCGCGATTTCCCGCGCCGTTTCAATCGTCACATGGCGCGGGCTTTTTTCCCAGAGGACGAAACCCAGCAGGTCCGCGCCGGCCTCGACGGCGGCGAGGGCGTCTTCGACATTGGTGATGCCGCAGATTTTAACGGTCACGTCCATGCAGGGGATTAAAGCACATCCGGCTGCGGGGCCGCAAGGGGCAAGCGGGGAGAGTGTCGAGTCATGGGCGCGTGGCAACGAGGCGCACCTCGCGCGCCGGTTTGAGCGTGAGGAGGAGACGGCGCAGGGCGCGAAAGCCCGGCTCGCCCAGGCGCAATTTGACGGCCCACACCGCCGCAAAACGGTCGTAGCCGAATCGGCCCGTCGCGGCTTGGGCGACGCGAAAGCCGCATTCCTGGACCAAATTGCCCAGCGTCTGCACATTCCAGGAATAGAGATGGTGATGCGGCTCTGCCGGGTCAAACCGCCGGTATTTCCTCTCCCGCTCAAACGGCACGAAGAGAAGCAGTTTGCCGTCCGGCCGCAACAGCCGCCTCATTTCCTCCAGCGCCGCCGCCGGCTGCATGATATGTTCCAAAGCGTGATGGCAAACGGCCGCGTCCACCGTGGCGGCGGCAATCGCCGTGGCGTCGGGGACGAACTGGACGCCGGCGGCGCGGATGGAGGGGGGGAGAAAATCCTCCAGATCAAAGGCGAGTTTGCGCCGGCAATCCAGGCGGGCCAGATTCCAGCCGAGGCCGGCGCCGTATTCCAAAATGGTGTCGGACGGGCGCAGATGAGGGGCGAGTTTTTCCGCGCGCAACCGGGCGACCCAGGGGATCGCCGCATCCGGGACGGCGCGTTTCTCCCGGTGATAGCGTTGTCCGGCCTCGCCGCGATAATGGCGCTCTGCCTGTTCAGGGACCATGCGGGGAGTCTAATGGCTGCCGGCGGGTCTGACAATCACCACCTCCATTCACTTACGAGCCAGCGCATCCTGACGGCGTGTCCCCGCCATAGATGGCAACGCCTTCACGCTCGATTTTTTCTTTCAGCCGCTCGCTGATGGCTTGTTCGGGCCGCACCAGATCCAACTCAAGGATGATTGGCGCGCTTTCGAGGGCATCGCAGAGATCGGCCCATTGCAGGGGGGTGGCCTCCGGCGCAAAGATGGCCAGGTCAACGTCGGAAGCGCGGCGGGCATGGCCGGTGGCGCGAGAGCCAAAGACGCGCACTTCGCGCACCGCCGGGAAACGGCGAAAGGCCGCGCGCAAGGCTGCCAGGTCTTTGTCCCGGAGGGAAAGAGGCTTCATGTTCATTCACTCCCAAGACAGAGACTGAATCCTCCCGGACATTTGCCCCAAAAGCGTGGCGTAATCCTGACGCACATGGCTGTAAATGCGGGCGGCCAGCGCCTCGTCATAAGCGTGGCTTGTCAGATTTCGGTCTTCCAGCATCTGAAGCCAAACATCCGCCTCCTCGTTTGAACTAATCAGCCCTTCGGCAAACGCTTTTTTGAGGGTTGAACGCGGGCCGCCGCAGTCCAACCCCTGCCGCTCCAGATACAATTGGAGGCTTTTCCAGACCAGCTCGAAGGTGAACTCAAATCGCTGAATGACCGCATCCCGCACCAAATCGGTCTCAGGCTGCGCCACCGCCTTGCGCAAGCGGGCGGCGGCATTGGATAATTCGGCTTTCCGTTCGGCGAATCGCTCTCGGCTCATAGGCTCTTGTTTACCATTTCAAGGTGTTGTGGAAAACATTTATCTCGTGGCCGTTATCTCGCGGCGGGGCTGGTCGTAGCGGCGCAGGTATTTCACGGCGACGGCGAGGTCTTTGGGCCAGGGGGCGGTGATTTTGATCTCCGCGCCGCTGGCGGGATGGGTGAGGATGAGTTCTTCGGCGTGCAGGGCGGCTTCGGAAATCAACGGCCGCTCGGTTCGGCCGGGTTTGAGGCGGTAGCCGGGCTTGAGACTGGACAGGAGCAGGGGAGGGCCGCCATAGAGGTTGTCGCCAACGATGGGAAGACGCAGGTGCTTGAGATGGACGCGGACTTGATGGGCGCGGCCGGAGAACGGGCGGCATTCGAGCAAGAGGCAGCCGGCGGCGGCGAATCTTTCGCGCACGGTGAACTCGGTGCGCGAGGACTTGCCGTTCTTCATGTCCACGCGCATCGCTCCGGTTTGCAGCGGGTGGGGCGCGAGCGGGGCGTCGGTCGCGAAAGTGTCTTCCGTTTTGGAACCGCGCGCCAGCGCGACACAGATGGTGTGCGGTTTGGCCGCGCCGAATTGATCGGCCAGGGAAACCAGAGCGGGCCTGTTTTTTGCCAGGAGGATGACGCCGGTGGTGGCGGAATCCAGGCGGTGGGCGTTGCGCAGCCAGGCCCGGCCGCGATCCTTGGCCCACGGCGCGCCCCGCTCGATGGCGCGGTGCAGCAACGTCATCAGGTTAGGCCGGGCCGGTTCGTTACGGTCGGGGGAAACGGGCAGGCCGGCCGGTTTGTTCAACGCCAGCATCGCGTCGTCCTCCCAGAGGACGGGAATCTCCCAGAATTGCCCGGTTTCCGGCGAGGAAAGTTTGATGGACTCGCCCACGCTAACCTGCATATTTCACGGTTTCCGGTTCGGAGCGCCGATTTTCAATCGGCTTTCAGCGTCATTGTGGCCGCAAAGCCGACTGCAAGTCGGCGCTCCAGAATGTTGGTATTTCGTGCGGAGCATGAAATATCCGGGCTAACTGGAGGGTGGCGGGGCATCCCCGGCGGCGGGCTTGGCGGCAGGGCGGACGACATGCGTTTGCATCTCCCGGCCCAGCCAGATGCTGAAGGCGGCGAGCTGGCGTTGTTCCCGCTGAGAGGCCAGGAAAGCCGGCAAATCCTTCTGCACCACTGACTCGTCCACCTGGGTCCGCGCCTTGAGAAACATGAGGAAACCGCCGGCGGGGGTTTGCTCAAAAGGCCACACCTGGCCCACGGGCATTTGATAGGCGTAGCGCTTGATGAGGTAATCGAATTCACTCTGGCTCTCGGCTTCGGGAATGGACTTGGTCTCGATCGTAAATGGCGTCAGGGTCTGCGGCTTGATCTTCTGCGCCGCGCAAATCTCGTCGAACGCCATGCCTTTGGCCAGGCCGGCCTGGACGGCGGCATCGAAGTTGGTGCCGGCCTGGGTGGCCAGTTCCAGGGCTTTGCTGTTCCGGCAATCCTCGATGACCCTGGCGCGCACGGCTTCCAGCGGCTGGCTTTCCTGGGGCAAGACGCGCTCCAGGCCAAGGAGGAACAAGCCATTGGTGGCCGGCAGAAGCTTGTATTGGTCTTCTGGATCGCCGGGCTGGATCTTGGATAATTCCACCGGATAAGCATCTTCCAGCAGCATGCGGTTGAGCCAGGCCAGCGCCTGGCCTGTCGGTTCGCGCTTCATTAAATCCGCTGTTTCAGGCCGCAACACCACGTCCTTGAATCGCTCCGCTTCGTAAATGCAGGGTTCTCCAATGATCTTGTTTAGAGATTGAACGGCCGCATCTTCAACGGGACTGGAGCCGGGCGCCGGCACTTGGTTTGAGATGGACAGCGGCGGCTGATAGTTCGTCAGCGCAACCTGATCCGGGTTTGGCAGACTTTTCCACAGAAACGCGGAGACCGGATCGGACTGCCCCCTCAACCTGCTCACCAATTTGGGCAAGTCCTTGAGGTCATTGGTTGAAAACGCCGGGGAACCGCTGGCTTTCATTTGGCGGATCATGCCCAGATACGCGGAGGGGATTTGCAACTCCTGGGGGGGGTGCTCCTGGTCGAAGGGCGGGGTGGTGACGACGGCCAACTTGTTGCTGGCGGCGAATTTCTCCAGTTCAGCCTTGGTAATGAGCTGGTTGGTGATGGCTTGGCCCTTCTTGCGCTCGTCAAAGAACTGTTTGGTCAGTTGCATGGCGTTGGTTTGGGCGGCGGTGCGGGCCAGCATTTGCAGGCGGAAATCCGCCTTCATCTTGGTTTTGGCCGCCTCGGCGCTGAGCGGATTGCCGGCCTCGTCCTTGTAATAGGCCGGGTCTTTGATCAGGTTAGCCTGGTAGGTCTGGTCAATTTCCGCGTCCAGATTGGTTAGGGCCGCAAGCGCCAGGTCCGCCGCAGGCAGGTAATTGGTGAGATTGAAATAAATGTAGTTGAGCTGCTCGCGCTCGGGCAGGCCGTAATCGGCCTGCTGGTTGGTATAGAATTCCCCGATCTCCTGCGCGGTGGGCACGACCTGGGCGGTATAATTGGTCAGGGAAAAACGCGCCAGTTCGACGGACATCAGTTCATGGTCGCGCCGGAAGAAAAACTCCGCTTCCTTGGAAGTGATCAGGTCCCCGTTCATGCCGTAGAGCCGGATCAACAGCTCCGCGCCGACTTGGTCGCGCACCCAGTGATAAAAGTCATCCTCGTCCACTTTGCCCTGCTCGTTGAGCACGGTCTTCACAAAATCATCATACTTGTCCTTGGGAAGTCCCTGGCCCGCCGGGACGCCGAAGAGTTTGCGGGTGTAAAGCGCGGTGGCCTCCAGCGGCACGTCCAGGTTCAGCTCCTTGAGCTTGGCGGCAATGTAGAGTTGTTGGAAGGCGATGTTGGGCAACGCCTGCGAAACCTCCTGCGAACTGGGCCATTGTCCCTGTCTCATGCGGACGGCCACTTTGGCTTCCCGCATGGCCATCGCGAATTGGGCCTGGGTGATCGGCTCGTTATCAATGTAACCCGCGGGAACGGACCGGACGGAACCGCCGCCGCCGCCGTTCTGGTTCCTGGCGGTGGGAAACAGGTAATAGACAAAGGACAGGATGGTCCCGACGATGATGATCCACATGATCGTCTTGTGGTGGCGCCGAAATGTATTGGTCATACGATGCTGTTAATTGCTTCAAAACTTCGCAAGCTGCCAAAATAGCCGGGCCGGGAGCCAGCGGTCAAACGCAAAATGCAAAGCGGCGCGATTTTTTTGAGCAAAACCCGGCTTTGCGGAGCCGCGCACAAGGGAATTGAACCACGAATGGCGGAGCGCGGACTGAAAATTCGTCTTGTCAGAAGGATGAATGACAAAGTCGGCCAGCAATCCGTCTATCGTTTGGTTTGCCAGGCTTGTGCCCGACCATTTCTCGATGATGTAGTGCAGCGTGGTAATGGCGTGCCCCGGCAAAACCGCCTCATATTCGCCAGTTCTGGCACGGCGTAGGACTTCTTCCGACGCATGGTAATGGGGCAAACGACTTTGAGCAACATCCAGCAGCACGTTTAAATCCACCGTGATCTTCATCGGTGTTTGTCAACGACGTGCTTTCGGTAAGCCTCGCGGGCGTCCACTTCTGCCGGGACGGATCCAGAGAACTTGACATTTTCCGGGTGAGGAGCGCCCCGCGCCGCGCTTTGCAGCCGCCTGGCGTAGCGCGTGAAAATCTCCGCCACGCTGGTCGCGTGCTCCTTGGCATAAGATTCGAGGAATTCAGCCTCCTCTCTCGGCATTTGAACTGTCACTTCCGTCGCGTTCATGGAGCAATTATGCCGTCTTGGGAGAAAAAGTCAATTACAGCATTTCCGCGGCGTGATGTTACCCGCCGCGGTCGGGGAATTCGAAGGCGACTTTGCCGCCGTCCTTGAGCGCCAGAAAGGCGGAGAAAGGCTTGCCGGACTTGGACGTGAAGCCAGCCAGCAGATCGGTCCGCCCATCCTCCAGCAACCTGCCAAGCTGGGCGCGGTCCAGCGGCTGCCCCAAAATAGTCCGCCCGGCCCTGAATTTGCACGGCTTTTTCGCGGCCTGGGATTTTTCGCAAAGGTACTGCGTTTCGGTTTCCAGCACGCGCCCGCCGCAAAGGGGGCAGACGGCAACCGCGGCGGCCTTTGTCAAGTCTGGTTTTTCGGCCGGCGGCCTGGGGGCGGACGGGGCGCCGGTCGCGCCGGGCGCGGCGGCTTTTTTCGCGGCGCGCGCCTCGAACTCGAAGTTGACCTTGCCGCCTTCGCCCACCACCAGATAGGCCTTGAAGGGCCGGCCTTTTTTGGAGATGAATTTTTCCAGCAAATCGGTGCGGCCCGCCGTCAATAACTTTTTGGCCTGCTCCGGCTCGAGCGCGCGCTGCAGGATGACCTTGCCGGTGCGAAAGGCGCAGCCCTGGCGGCGGGCGGTTTTTTCGCAGATATAACCCATGCCGTCCTCATAGACGGGGGAACCGCAGTGGGGGCATTTGCCGAAAGGCTGGCGGCCGGTGAAATCCAGGGCGTCGGCGGCGGCCTGGTCCTGGGCGTCCTGCTGGCCGAAATCCAATTCCGCCTTGAGTTCCGGGGTGAGTTTTATGAGCGCGGCAAAGGGCCGGCCCAGTTTGCTGCGGAATCCCTGTAGGGGGCCGACGACGCGTTTGGCGACGAGTTCGTCGGCTTCGGCGATTTCCAACTGGCGGCTCGCGACGATTTTCCAGAGGAAGAAGTCGCATTGCTGGCATTGGAATTTTTTGTAGTTTTCCTTGATGACCCCGCCGCATTTCGGGCAGGGCGTTTGCAATTCGCCGAAATCGCCGGGAACGGTGTCGCTTTCATAGCCTTTGGCCTTGGCCACGATTTCGCGCGTGGCCCCGGCGATTTCCCTCATGAAATCCTCGCGCTTCAATTTGCCGCGCGACATTTGGTTGAGCTTGAATTCCCAGTCGCCGGTCAGTTCCGGGGAGACCAATTGCGGAATATCCAGCCCGCGCAGCAGGGTGATAAGGGAAAAGGCCTTGGCGGTCGGCTGCAAATCGCGTCCGTTGCGCACGACGTATCGTTCCCAAATCAGACCTTCGATGATTTGCGCGCGGGTGGCGGGCGTGCCGAGGCCTTTTTCGCTCATCGCCTCGCGCAACTCCTCGTCTTCGATCAGTTTGCCCGCGCCTTCCATCGCTGAAAGAAGAGTGGCTTCGGAAAGGCGCGCCGGCGGCTTGGTGGGATCGGTCCGCACCTGGACCTGGGCCGCCTGGACGCGCTCCCCCGCCCCAACGGCCGCCAGGTTGGGGGCGTCGTCCGGGGAAACTTCCTTGCCATAGACCTCCATCCAGCCGGGCTTGACCATCACTTTGCCTTCGCTCTTGAAAGGCTCGCCTTCGACGCGGGTGACGCGCGTGGTGATGAGAAATTCGGCGGGCGGAAAGAACACGGCCAGGAACCGTTTGGTCACCAGGTCGTATAATTTCTGTTCCGGCTCGGACAGATGTTTGGGGACGACGTTCGTGGGGATGATGGCGAAGTGATCGGAGACCTTGGCGTTGTTGAAAATGCGCTTGTTGGGTTTCACCCAGTCGTTGCTCAAAATCCGGCTGGCAAAGGCCTCGTATCGGGAATCGCGCAGCACGCCTAAAGTCGTCTTGACTGTGGGAATATAATCTTCCGGCAGCGCGCGCGAATCGGTGCGGGGATAGGTCAGCACCTTGTGCCGCTCATAAAGCGCCTGCGCCAGACCGAGGGTGTTTTTGGCCGAAAAACCAAATCGGCCGTTGGCGTCCCGCTGCAAACTCGTCAAATCGTAGAGGGGCGGCGCGGCCGAGGTGGACGGCTTCTTCTCGTCCAGTTCGACGATTCCAATTTTCCCATCGCATTTATGTTGAATGGCGTCGGCGATTTCACGATGCCACAGGCGCGCGGCGGACCGATGCTCGTCCCAAAGCAAGCCGCGGGCCTCCTCCAGCCGTTCCGGCGCGCCGGGCAGATTCAACCGCAAACCGGCGAGCAGCCGCAGGGTGCGATCCCGTTCGCTTTCCTCCTTGGTGAATTTCTCATCGAACCAGCGTCCCGGGTAATCCCCGGCCCGCGCCGTGAAGACGCCGTGGACCTCGCAAAAATCGCGCGGGACAAACTTCTTAATCTTCTCCTCGCGCTCGACCAAAATGGCGAGGGTGGGCGTCTGGACGCGGCCGACCGTGGTGAGATGAAAGCCGCCGGACTTGGAATTGAAGGCGGTCATGGCCCGGGTGCCGTTGATGCCGACCAGCCAGTCGGACTCGGACCGGCAGATGGCGGCGTCGGCCAGCGGGAGCATCTCGGCATCGGAGCGCAGGGCGGAAAACCCCTCGCGAATGGCGGCCGGGGTCATGGACTGGAGCCAGAGGCGCTGGATCGGCTGTTTGGCCCGGGCGTGCTGGACGATGTGACGGAAAATCAACTCGCCTTCCCGGCCCGCGTCGCAGGCGTTAATCAGGCGGTCCACGTCCTTGCGCTTGATGGCGCGGAGCAGAACATTGAGGCGGCCCGCGTTCTTCTCAATGGGCTGGAGATCGAAGCGCGGCGGAATGATGGGCAGGTGGGCAAAAGTCCACTTGCCGCTTTTGGCTTCCACCCCTTCGGGCAGGCACAGCTCGAGCAAATGCCCAACGGCCGACGAGAGCACAAATTTGTCGCTCTCAAAGTAATCGTCCTTTTTGGCAAATCCGCCCAGGGCCTTGGCGATGTCCGACGCCACCGAGGGCTTTTCCGCTATAATCAATGTTTTTCCCATCAATGGGGGCGAACTTGGCCCAAAGAACGCATGAAGTCAATAGACGAAGAATGGCGGCAGTAAGGCGTCAGTCTTTGATGGTAGGGCGCGCACTCCGTGCGCGCCGCGGCGGGCAGAGGACTGCCCGCCCTACCTCTCTCCCCTCCGTCACCGACGCAGAACTGGCGGCAGCCTGTTACTCGATGGTCATCCCCACCATGAACGGCCCCGGGTTGTACATGGTTGAAACGTAATCAATAGTCTTTACCGGCGTGCCGGGCTTGGGGTTGTCAAAGGTGGTGCGATAGAGATGCAGGGACGCGGTGGCGTTGTTCTGCTCCAGGAAAGGGTTGGTGCCCATCCAGGCCAGTTCGGTTTGCGGCGCCTGGACCAGGTCGAGTTCCCCTGGAACCAACGCGTCCACGCAGCGCAGGGCGTGCGTGCCGCCGGCCAGATCCAAGGACTCCTGCGAGCCGTCGGCATAATGCAAGATCAACTGGGCGAATTTGTTATGCCCCCCGGGAGCCACGATATTGAACGCGCCCTGCAACAGATGCAACTTTTTGAAGGGATGGCCGATGGCGATGTCCTTGACCTCCGACGGCCAGTCTTTCGACCCCACTTGGACTGACGGGCCGTTGAGTTGGATGATCCCTTCCACGTCAAACGGCACGCCGCCATAAGTGTGCAAACCGGCAGGGAGAGCTTCCAGGGTATGGTCCTTCTGGGTGGGCCGGTCGGCCAGGGGATCGGTCAGTTTGCAGTTGACATAAGGTTTCAGGTTGATGGTGATTTCGTTGGTGGTGTCCTTGATGTTGCGGCGATCCATGACCTTCTTTTGCAGGTCGGCTAGGTCTTGCGGGTCGGCCTGCGGATACTGGCGCATCGTCATGACGTACCTGCCCGGCGCCATTCCCCCCTACCCTGCCGCCCTTCCCCGCTGCCCTATCATGGCTTGGCCCGGCTGGGCGTTGAATCCGAACGAGGCGGGCAGAGTCCGCCTCATCACGAGGATGGTGCATACGGAAGTCAAGACGCTGGTCGCGACGACGAGCGCAACGAGTTTTGGAGTTGTCATATTAATAGGCTTTGGCGGGTCTTTCTTGAGGTTGTCCGGCTTATTCAGTTCACTTTTTCATATACCAGAGATTCGTGCGGACCGGGGCTGGGAATCAAATTCAGCCCCAGTTCCTGAAGCAGGACGTTTCCAGCCCATTGAATCCGGCTGTTGTGATCGTCACCGGGTTGGGCCAGGAGGGTGAACTGAAAGTCGTAACTGTTGGTCAGCCCGGTCTGGTCAAATACCGGGGCGTTCAGGGCCGATTCCAGGAAATCGGCCAGGTCGGACGCGGTCATGTTCTGCAGGAATCGCTTGCCATCGCGCAGCCCCGCGCTCGCGCCGGGACTGGCCGCTGTGCGCCGCCACTTGCCGACGCCCCATTCCACGGCGCGCAACCCGTTGTTCGCGCCGGGATCGGCCGCCGCCAGGGTCATTCCCGGGGCATTGGCGTGGTCCACGGTAATCGCCAAGGCATCGTTCAACACGCGGGTTTGCCGGTTGGCGGCAAAACCAAACCGCTTTCGGATCAACTCCGCCAGCGCCGCCCGCGAGCCGCCGGGCAGGTTGGCGATAAAGTCGTACCGGTCCGTTGGTAAAATCTCCGCCCCGACGTGTTCGAGCCCCTGTCCGTGGTGGGCAAATTGCAGCATCCCATCCAGGTCAACGCCGATGCCCATCAGTTGCGCCCGGTCCACCGCGTTCTTGTCCGAGTCTATATCGGTGACAATGGCCCTGCCGGCGGTGGGGAATTTTGAGGGGACGATGGTGACCTGTGGCGGCGCTGCGCGCAAGGTGGCGGCCGTGAAATTCGGGTCCTCCCATAGAGAGGCGCTGTGTCTGTGAATCTGTTGCACCGTCAGCGTGGTTGTCCCGACGGCAAACAACACGCCGGCCACGACGGCCGCCGCTGATTTGGCTTTTGTCCACGCCATGATGTTGACCACGGCTTTGGCCAGAACGGCGGCGGAGGAGGAGGCGGGGGCCGTGGCGACGGCGGCGGCCGCGATGGCGGAAGGCAACCCGGCTGGCGCGGCCTGGGCGCTGTTGGCAATCAGGGCGGTGGCGAGCGCGGCGGAAGGAACGGCAACGCCGCGCCGGGCGAAAATGGCGCGCAGTCGCTCAATGGCGCGGGAGAGGCGCTTTTTGGCGGTGTCCTCGCTCACGCCCAGCATCCGGGCCGCCTCCTTGTGCGATTTCTCCCCGAAAAAGCGGATCATCACGATCTCCCGGTCGGACGCCGCGAGCAAAGCGAGGGCGTCGTCGAGTTGAGCCGCGATTTGATCCCAAACGGGATCCGGTTCGGCGGATTGGAGTTGGTTTTGCATAGCAATGGCCTGCTGTTCGTGACGGCGGCGGCAGTCGTCGTCGCGCAAGCGGTTCAAGACGGCGAAGCGAGTGGCGCGGAAGAGCCAGCCATAGAGGACGGTTGTTCTTGGGGATTCTCCCGGCCTTTTGCGCCAGCGCGATGAAGACCGCCTGGGTAATTTCCTCCGCCGTGTGGGGATTTCCGGTCTGGCGCAGGGCGGCGTGAT
>Ga0182027_10008582_pt1 | contig 14848 bp, 19 predicted proteins | sample 712E1DmetaG_FD_121300 | JGI IMG/M metagenome (GOLD analysis project Ga0182027, IMG submission 121300) | Permafrost microbial communities from Stordalen Mire, Sweden - 712E1D metaG (Illumina Assembly) | ecosystem: Environmental > Terrestrial > Soil > Wetlands > Permafrost | place: Sweden... | reverse complement strand
GTCAATTTTCAAAGAGCACTTACAATATATTTACAAACACTTATATCTGTTTTGCTGTACTAAAAAGTCAGAAGAGCCATCCTTATTAAGCAAAGCTTCGCAGGCAGAACCTGCATTAGGGAAGCGCATAATAAATAAAATATATACATTACCGATAATTACCGCCTGCAAAACGGTAATTACAAACAAAAGAGTATCACATGTCAGAAAGCGACTGCGTATCAAGCGTTTTAAAACCTTTCTGCTCCAGAATCTTTTCCGTTTTCTGCATCTGATCGACATCAACCACGAACACCGCTTTTCTCGAACTCTCCAAAACAAAGCCGTAGGCATTATTGATATTGATGCCCTCCTGATAAAGTAGTTGCATCAATTTATCCAGCCCGCCGGGTGTATCGGGAATCAAAACCGCCAAAACTTCCCGCAAATGCACTGTCATTCCCGACTGTGACAGAACGGCTTCGGCACTCTTGGGATCATCCACAATCAGATTGATAATGCCAAATGTATCCGCCGTCGCTATTGTCGTCGCGCGTATGTTGATTTTTTCCTTTGCCAGAACGCCGGTAACTTTCGCAAGTTTTCCTGATTTATTTTCCGCGAAAATGGAAAGCTGATAAGCAATCATACTTTTCTCCTATATTTGTTTATTGACTCTCTGTCTGCGCCTCGACAAGGCTGCCGCCGCAATACTTTTCGCGAAGTTTCGGCTTTTCAATTTTTCCGGTTGGATTGCGCGGCACCTTTTCAAAAAAGATTCTATGCGGACGCTTATAACGCGGCAGCGCGTTGCAGAACTGAGTAATCCCGGTTTCAGAACAGGAGAAACCCGGCTTTAATTCAATTACGGCCGCGACGATTTCGCCCAAACGGTGGTCGGGGAGCCCGATCACCGCCACGTCTTTGATTGCGTCATGTGTACGCAGAAAATCCTCGATTTGAACAGGGTAAATGTTCTCGCCACCGGTGATAATCACGTCTTTTTTGCGATCTACAAGATAGATAAAACCGTCTTCATCCATTCGCGCCATATCACCCGTGTATAGCCAGCCGTCTTTGAGAATCTCGGCGGTGGCTTCCGGATTGTTGTAATAGCATTTCATCACGCCCGGACCTTTTACGCAAAGCTCGCCTACCCCGCCCTGTTTTACGGGGCATCCGTTTTCATCCACGATCTGCACTTCCCACTTGTAGCCCGCCACTCCGATAGCGCCAACTTTATGGATATTTTCTATGCCAAGATGGACACAACCGGGACCGATAGATTCCGACAGGCCGTAATTCGTGTCGTAATCATGGTTGGGGAAATATTTTTTCCATCGTTTGATCAGGCTGGGAGGAACCGGCTGCGCGCCGATGTGCATCAGTCGCCACTGATCGAGTTTGTATTGATCAAGCTTTATATCACCGCGTTCGATAGCGTCCAGAATGTCCTGCGCCCAGGGAACCAGCAGCCAGACAATTGTTATCTGCTCCTCGGATACCGCTCTAATTATCCATTCCGGTTTGACACCGCGCAGCAGAACGGCTTTGCTGCCGGCAAGGAAGCTGCCGAACCAGTGCATTTTCGCGCCGGTGTGGTAGAGCGGCGGAATACAGAGGAAATTATCCTCGCGCGTCTGTTTATGGTGATTCATTTCCGATTCGCAGGATAGCATCAGGCTGCGGTGTGCGTGGAGAATAGCCTTGGGAAAACCGGTGGTGCCGGATGAAAAATATATAGCGGCGTCATCATCGTCGGAGGGCTTGATTTTCGGAGCTATTGAGGAACAGCACGCCGTGAGCGCGTAATAACTTTCGGCAAACGCCGGGCAGTCCATTCCCAAAAACAGTCGTATTTTTATTTTCGGAATCTGCTCACGGATCGCATTGACTCTCTCGGTAAATTCCGGCCCGAAGATTAAAACATCACATTCGGCCAGATCGAGACAGTATTTGATTTCATCCTCCGTATAACGGTAGTTAAGCGGCACCGCAATTGCACCGGTTTTCAGGATACCGAAATAGATCGGCAGCCACTCCAGGCAGTTCATAAGCAAAATCCCTACCTTGTGCCCTTTTTCCAAACCTCTTTCCAACAAAAAGTTGGCCAAACGGTTGGCTTTGTCGTCAAACTCGCGCCACGTCATCTCCCTCCTGTATCTTTTTTCGGGATTTGATTCGACAAGTTCGTATTCCTTCCAGCCTGCTTTAATTTCTTTGATTTGGGGATTTATTTCAACAAGGCTTATTTCATCGCCGTACAGAGCGGCGTTGCGGGCAAGAATTTCTGTGATAGGCATTTTCTCGTTCCTTTTGATTTTCTTCTGTTTTGAGCCGGTATTACGCGGACATTCTTCATAATTAACAAGTTTGACGGGAACTTGCTTTTTATGGGTGACAAGATACGAATTTCGGGCTTGTATGTCAAGAATGTTTTAGCCATAAAATGTGCGGCGTGATGACAATTTTTATTGCGTCACGGGACGGAATCAGGCCGATACGTCGGGTTATAATGCAGTTGCTTACAAATCACCCGCCCTGCCTTATCAAAAATTATACCTTCTTTTTTCAACAAAGCCTTCTTCATTTCTGCGCCACTCTGAAAGCCGCCAAGATGAAGATTGGAGAGAATTGCCCGGTGACATGGAACGATCAGGGGGAAAGGATTACCAGCCAGAGCGTTTCCCACCGCCCGCGCTCCCTTGGGTATGTCCAGATGCGCCGCAATCAACCCGTAAGTGCTGACACTGCCGCGAGGGATTGCATGCTCGGCGCGTAAAACCGATTGCTGAAATTTCGAGCACAATGAAAAATCGACAATATTCAGCGGAAACTTAATTTCCCCTCCTTCAAGATAAGCCTTGATGGAAAGCGCTATCGCGTCAATTTTCGTACAGGAAAATATTCGGGAATCCGGGAAAAGCGCAGATGCATGATCTTCAGCCGACAGCCCAGGCCGGGAAAGCAGAACACCGGCAATCAGGGGAGAATTATTTGATATGGACCATATGATACAAACAGATCCGTAGGGTGTAGGTTTGATAATCTTTTTATTCATCTGCTGACACACTGTTTTATTTTTTAGACTTACTTTTAAGCCATGCTCTGGCGGCATCAATATCAGAAAACCATTTAAAAGACAGGTCCGCATTAACAGCCGTATTTTCATGAAACGACTGGTATTCCGCATTTTCAGCAAGATCAACACAAGCAATATTAACTCTTGGCAGATCCGTGGGATAATCCCTGACGCGAAAATACGCTTCTGTAAATCCGAAACGCCCTTTGAGCGCACTGACATCTACCAACACATTTTGGGGATTTATTGACTTCGTAATAGCAATTACTTCGTTCTGCAATTTTTCTATAGAATCAGTAGTTATTTCCCCTGTGATGATAATTTCCAGAATGTCTTCATTCACAGATGTTGAGATGTTATATTTTTGCTCCTTCTTCATTTGTGAACTCTTTTTTTGTGGTTTTAATTATCAAATTTCACAGGGATATTATAGCTGTTCTAAATAATGTTTTCAAGTATTTCCACCGCGCTCTTAACGCACACCTTGCATACTTTATTAAGATAATCGTTACCAATAAATGCCTTCTGCCCTTCTTCCGTCGTTAACTCGCAACCATTTAACAATTCGCGGCAGATATAAGTGCCGTGTCTTTGGGAAAATCGATCCATAAATTCCCTTATCTTTACATAAGCAGTCTCCGTGGCGCTCCGATCTTCATTTTCTCCCCTGCCGTACTTAGCGCTGATTGCCATGATCCCGCCGGTCACAGCTCCGCAAACTTCCTCTTTCCTTCCCATACCCGCGCCAAAACCGCAGGCAATCTTGAGCGCTTTATCCTTATCCAAACCGACATCGTCACAAAAAGAGAAAAGAACCGACTGTGCGCAATTATAACCTGACGCAAATTTGGCAACCGCCTGCTCAGCTCTATCCATAATTCCTCCTCACCATTTCTAAATAAAAGGATCCCCCGGCGCATGCCGAGCGCTATTATTCTACTTAACATTTTTACGTTTTTCCATAGAATCTTTCAATCCTTCTTTTGTATCATCAAGTCAAAAACGTCGCACCGGCGAAGGCCGGTGTCCGGAAAAATTGGCAATCCATAGTGCTTTTTTCACGAAAAACGAATTGAAATTAAAAAAAATACGAGTATATTAAATAAACCCTTTTGATTTTTAATGATATTGAAAGTTGTGAGATATTTAATAAACCCGATTTTGTGGGGCTGTTCAAAAATGTTCAGATGCAAGGCACGCAAAAAACGAGCCGCGAGGCGTATATAGATATACATTGAGCGGTGCGGTTTGCAGCGTAACGCAGCAGATAAGCGCTTTGTAAAGCCTTTCAGGCTTTACCGGCAAGGAATATAATTATTCATTAGTGCGCCTCCCTTGCGGGAATGCGCACCCGGTCAACAGCCCTATGGAGTGCATCAGTAACCTAAAACAACGAGAGGTGAACTATGAAGAAAAAAGATTCTCTTCAGCGAACATTGCTTCTGGCCATCTTCTTTTTAGCTTTGGGCGGCTGGCTGCTGCACCTGCGGATACATCCGCTTGCCAAAGACGCGGAAAATATCATACCTGCCGTGGCCGGTTTTATCAGCGCGATTATCATTCCTGTCCTGTTCATGTTTCGTTCAACAATCTCTTTTGCTTATCTTCTCAATGGCATGACGGTTATCATCGGTACAATTACGATGACTCATTTTTCAATTGAAAATCCTCCACCGGTATGGACTCTACAGACAATTTTGTTCGGAACGCTGCTGGCCGATATTGCCCTGCTTTGGGGTAAATTTGCCGTAGGCAAAGCCCTTTTTGATATGGAGAGTACAATTCAACGTCCCGATGAATTGGTGCGCGGCGGCAGATTTTTCCGTTTTCCCAACATGGGATTCTGGTATGCGCATGTTGTCACACTAACCGCCGTTTACCTTATAGGCATTTATTTCTGGAAATAGAAGGATGGAGCCATGAAATATTTTATATTATTCAAACCGGGCTGGTGGATATTACATATTCTGGCGATTTTGCTTCTACTTTATATCGGACATCTGTAAACCGTAAAGAAGAGTTATAATTGCCGCTGTGAGCATTCTTTACCTAATACTATGCAACGAAGAAACAAAGCCTGTCATTGTGAGGCGACGCTCAGGTGCCGTGACAATCCAACCCAATATGTTTAAATATTTTACGATAGAGGAATAAAATAATGATTAACTTTAAAATATTTTCCGACTACATTTGACCCTTCTGCTATATCGGCAAGGGCATTGTCGACCGGTTAAAAAAAGAATACGCCATTGAAGATACATGGGTGAGTTACGAGCTTCATCCGGAAACGCCGCTCGCGGGAATGCTGCTTTCCGAGAGATTCAGGGGTTACGATCTCTCTTCATTCTATGACCAACTGCGCAAACGAGGAAAAGAAGTCGGCGTTGTCTTCGGCAGTCACACAGTTCTTTCCAATTCCAGATCAGCGCTGATGGCCTCTGAATTTGCCCGCGACAAAGGCCGATACGATTCTTTTCATGAGAACATGTTTCACGCGTATTTTACAGAAGGATTGGATATCGGCAAGCCGGATGTTATTGCCGCCGTTGCTAAAAAAAGCGGTCTTGATGAAAAGGAAATGCTCAGCGCTGTTCGCGATGGCCGCTATGAATTATGTCTAAACCAAGCCAGAAAAGAAGGAGAGTTGATCGGCTTAACAGGTATTCCGCTATTCATCATAGAGAACAAATATGAAATAGTCGGGGCGCAGCCGATAGAAACATTCCGCGACCTTCTCGATAAAATCAAATGAAAGACTTCAAATTCTCATTTCCATCGGAATGATTTGTTAATATTAAATAAAGTTAAAGGGAGGACAAACGTTATGGCAAGCGTCAAATTAAATGTTCACGCACCGGATTTTACTCTCAACGATTTTAACGGCAGGAGCGTATCTCTTTCGGACTTTATCAACAAAAATAATGTTCTGATGGTTTTCAACCGTGGATTCTTCTAACCATTATGCCGCGCGCACATAGCGCAGTTGCGCCAGGATTATGATAAATTTGTAAAGCTGGATACGGAAATCATCGTTGCCGGGCAGAAAAAGACCAAAGTTTTCCGTGATTACTGGACAAAGGAAAATCTGCACTTTATCGGATTGCCTGATCCTGAACACCTGGTTCTGAAATTGTACGCTCAAGAGGTCAAGATATTCAAATTAGGCAGAATGCCGGCACAGGTACTGATTAATAAATCGCGCAAGATTCGTTTTGTGCGTTATGGTCATTCAATGTCGGACATTCCACCGAATGAGGGAGTGAGGAAATGTTTAGCTTAATTGAAATGCAAATATCATGAAAGGAACAAATATATGGAATTTACTTTTGCCCACAATAATTTCAATGTGATTAATTTGGAAAAGAGTATTGCCTTTTACAAAAACGTCCTGCAATTGACGGAAGTCCGGCGTATAGAGGCAACGGACGGAAGTTTTATCATCGTCTTTCTTGGCGATGGCAAAATGCAGCATCAGTTGGAGTTAACCTGGCTTAAAGACAGAAAAGAACCTTACAATCTGGGCGACAACGAATTTCATCTTGCTTTTAAGGTGGATGATTTTGCCGCCGCTCATGCCCTGCATGAAAAAATGGGCTGTATCTGTTTTGAAAATAAAGCCATGGGAATCTACTTTATCAATGATCCGGACGATTACTGGCTCGAAATCATCCCGCAAAAGAGATGATGTCTGGCGGATTCCCGTCAGTACAATAATGACAGGAAGCATGAAAAATTGAAACTAATCGATTGCTCCGATTTTTTTCAGAAGCATTGCAACAGCCTCGGCCAGACGGCGATATCCCGTAGCGTTGGGATGAATTAAGTCCGATTTGAGGGAACCATCGGCCAATATGTCGGATAATGTTTTTTCTTCCAGAGGAATTTTAAGTTCTTTGGCAATGTCGCGATACATCGGTGCCGGTGAAACAGAAAGACCTAAAGAAGGCACCGCGATTAAAACAACCGCCACGCCTCTTTGCCTGGCCAGGCGGACCATTTCTCTGATGTTATCGGCGACCTGCACGCGGCTCAACTGCCGGAGAGTATCGTTGCCGCCATGACAAAGAATCAACAAGGCCGGCTTCTCCTGATCCAGAATCTGCGGCAGGCGGGACAAGCCTTCGGCAGTGACTTCCCCGGGAACACCGGCATTAACTACCCTTCTTCCGATCATTTGTTCCAAAACTGCAGGATAGCTCTCCCGCGGCTCGGCTCCTGTACCGAAAGTTATACTGTCGCCAAACGCGACAACAACATCACTTTTGTCAAGCACCGGCAGTCTGGGAGGCTTCTGACAGGCAGTCAGGGTAAAGACTGCCAAAATCGCCAGCAGCAGAAATATTACTTTCTGAGATTTTACTATATACATACAATTACCTAAAATAATAAATTGCGCACATAGCGCTGCCTTAATCAGTCACATTTAAAAATGTTTACGAATGTTTGTCAAGAAAAAGCGTTCCCGTAAATCAGGTGTTTTTTATTGGGAGCAAAACATCTTGCGGATAAAAATAATTGACATACAAATGACTTTCCCCCTATACTCCCTTCGCACAAAAAGCAGATCCTTATCAATCTGTAATCAGAACAGTAGCATAATCATATTATTTAGTTGCCCTTTTAAAGGCTAAAATAAAAAAAGAGAGGTACCCGTCATGTTTAAAAAATTATTATTTTTGTTATCCGCCCTTCTTGTTATTACGTCCACCGGCTACGCCAAAGAAGTTGCCGATATAGACGTACCGGACAGCATCCTGGCTGGCAGTGATGTTCTGGTATTGAACGGGGCCGGAATCAGAACGAAATTATTTATTAAAGCTTACGTTGGCGGTCTTTACCTCAAGCAAAAAAGCGGAGATGCCTTCGCGATAATAAATGCCGATGAGACCATGTCGGTTAAGCTCCACATCATATCCAAAATGATAACGGGCAAAAGAATGGAAGAATCCACCCGTGAGGGATTTAATAATTCCACTAACGGCAACGCGGCGCCTTACAAAGACAGGATAGACTCGTTCGTTTCAACTTTTAAAGATAACATCAAAATAGGCGACGTATATGATATTATATATACTCCCGCGGAGGGAACGAAAGCATACAAAAATAAAGAGCTTAAGTGCACGGTACAAGGACTCGATTTCAAAAAGGTGCTTTTCGGAATATGGCTCGGCGTCAAACCGGCTGATAAAGATTTAAAAGCGGGGATGCTTGGCAAATAAGAGCAAAAGAAACTTTTAAAGTTTCAAGTTTAACAAGGCGCAAAGACACCCGAATTATCTGAGTCTTTGCGCCTTAGTCATTAAATAAAAAAGTGGCAAATCTTTGGCTGGATAATGTAAGTTGACATACCTGTCTTTTGCTCTTATAATTTTTAAAGTATGGCGATTTGTTATTGAACCATCGTTTAGAAGTAAGCGCAAACTGTAAATAAAATCTATCCGGGCAGCATCTTTGTGCCGCCCAAAACTAGACAGGAGGAATCAACATGTCAGATCTGCACGCGTATTTAGGTCCATCATGGCGCGATGAAGCGCTCAAAAGACTTCAGTCGGAACTTACCCCTGAAAAAATGAATAAAGTCACCACATCAATGTCAAACATTTACAAAAACTGTCCCGGCGGGGTGGAAATGTTTTTATTTGTTGAATGCAAAGACGGGAAAGTTACCCGATTTGAAATGGGAACCGGCGAGCCTCCCAAGGCTGAATTTTTAATCATTGGCGATTATGAAATTTTTGCCAGAATTTCCCGCGCGGAACTGGGTGCGCAAAAGGCTATGATGACCGGGAAACTTAAACTAAAAGGCAATCTGGCCAAAGCGCTAAAACTCGCAGCCGTGTCAGACAGAATGAATAAAGTTCTGGCCAAGATTCCAACTCAGTATTAAAGGGAGATAAAATATGACCAGAATATTAGATCCGAAAGATAAGTATTATTTAGATAACCCTGGACGCGTTAAGGCAATACAGGCCGAAATGCACAAACGGGGAATCGATGTGTATCTCGGTTCACGCATACGCACCATGAGTTTTGTTATGGATACATTCTGTCCGTGGAGAAGTTATATTATCATCCCGCCTGAAGGCCAGCCAACCTATTTTACCTTTGTTGTTGATGCGATGCGTGTCGGTGACGAAACATGGCTGGATAGCGACCATGTTCGCGCCTACGGGCCGATGGGTGGCATGGATCAGGTCTCCGCAATAACCGATTTCATAAAAGATGACATCGGTATCAAAAAAGGACGTCTCGGATATGAGGACGGAATTTCCTCTTATACAGCCGAAGGAAATCTTTCCCATTGGGAATATACCCATTTTAAAGACGCTCTGCCCGGTTTTGAATGGGTAAACTCGCACGACATTATTGATGCTCTTTCACTTATCAAAGACAAAGGCACCATTGAACGTTTTCGTACCGCTTCGATTATTGTCGATGAAGGACACAAGGCGGCGCGGGCGGCTCTTGAACATGGCGGATACACAGGAATGACGGAAACAGTGATTGCCGGTATCGCCGCCCTGGCCATGCGCAAAGCAGGCAGTGTGTCCGAGTGGAATTTCGCGGGACTCAACGAAATTTCCAGCGGATACCGCACAGGATTGGGCGCATGTACGCCTCCAACAACCAAGGAGATTAAAGCGGGCGAGCCATTGATGCTGGATTTTCACGCGATGTTTAAACTGGCGCTGGGCGACCATTCGCATAATTATCTGATCGGGCCCGCGACAAAACGTCAGCGCTGGCACGCGGATAATTTTGTCGCGATTGTTCAGAAAGTAATCGATAATTACCGCGCAGGCACTACTCCCGGAACGCTTGCCGCTATGATGATGGATTTTGCTGAGAGCCGCGGATGCGGCGATTTTATCCAGCCCGCCTGTGAACACGGCATTGGTCTTTTTGGCGATGAGTGGCGGATAGGCGCAATCGTTAATCCCGACCTTCCCTACTGGACTGATCAGGATCATGTCTATCAGGAAAATGAAATGGTCGTCTGTGCGATGCAGTATGCCGCACCCGAAGAGAATATCGGATTCCGCTATGAGAATGATATTGTCATCGTAAAGGGCGGCTGCGAGGTTCTGTCAAAATATCCGCTCGGTATAGAAGAAATTTCATAAACCCACTTATTTCTCCCGGCGCGGAACATTGCGCCGGGGAATCAGGGATAAACCATGCAGGTTCAATTGGTCTTCTGCCGTGTCAGTACGCGACGACAGAATGAGAAGATTTTCCAGCATGAAATATTGCGGCCGTTTTAAAAGTGAGCATTTGAATTGGGGAAATATTCCTTACTGCAAAATATAATTTTAGGGCTTTCCCTTGCCGCGCCGATTGGACCGGTCAATCTGGAAATAATCAAACGCGGACTGAACTCAGGTTTCAAGCAGGCGTTTCTTACCGGTGCGGGCGCGATGAGCGCCGATTCAACTTATCTGACTCTCATCTTTTTCGGCCTTACTTCTTTTTTAAATATCTCTTTTATAAAAATTGTTCTTGGTATAGTGGGAAGCTTTATTTTGATTTATCTGGGTTTAGTAAGCGCGAAAGAGTTTTTTCATAAAGCCGATGGAAAATATCAATCGCGGCGGATGCATAAAAATTCTTTTATAACCGGTTACGTTCTGGCTATTTCCAGCCCGATGACAATTATCTGGTGGACAGGTGTTTTCGGAGCCCTGTTGGCGTCACAAACTAACACGCAAACGAATTTATCCACTTTTTTATCATGTCTTTCCATTTTGCTGGGTTGTTTTATCTGGGTGTTTTTTCTTGCCGCCTCTCTGCACTGGGGCAAAAAAATCATCAATGAGAAAATAGTGGGGTTTATTTCTTTGATCGCCGGAACATCTCTGGTTGTGTTTGGGATTTATTTTTTATATCGGACGATCATTGTGATAATGAATTAATTTATATAAAATTGCTTCGACTATCACATAAGTTCACCGATGCGTTGCGTGAAAAGCATAAGGACAAAGTAATCTATATATTCAATATTTTTTAAAGGGAATCAACATGTTTCAATGGTTTGCCAATCGCCGCCGCAAAAAGATCACTGCGGCTCCATTTTCTTCCGCATGGGAAGACATTATCCGGCGCAATGTTGCCCATTACTGCATGCTGGACAACACTGAACGTAATCATCTACGCGAGTTGATCCAGGTTTTCATCGCCGAAAAAGATTGGGAAGGCGCCGGCGGGCTTATACTTACTGATGAAATCCGCGTTACCATTTCCGCCCAGGCCTGTCTGCTTTTGCTGGGACTGCCTCACAACTATTATCAGAATGTGGAAACCATCATTGTCTATCCCTCCACTGTGGTTCCTCCCCAGCGTAAACTTGGTTTTTTTGAGAATGCGCAAGCGCCAATAGAACTTAGTCATCCGATTATCGGGCAAGCCTTCCGGCAGGGACCGGTCATCATTATTTGGGATGCCGCGCTGCAAGGCGGCCGCCATCCTGAGTCAGGCCATAACGTTGTTTATCACGAATTCGCACATAAGCTGGATATGCTCGACGGCGCGGCTGATGGCACACCACCGCTTCGTGACAGGGCGGAATACCGCGACTGGGTAAAGATATGCTCTCAGGAATATCTTCGTCTCAAGCATGATGCGGAACACGGTAAAAAATCATTTCTCAATGCCTACGGCGCTACTAACGAAGCTGAATTCTTCGCTGTTGCAACGGAACAATTCTTTGACCAACCCCGTTTAATGATCAAACACGCTCCCGACCTTTACCGGGTGCTCAAAGAATATTACCGGCAGGATCCCGTTTTGCGCCTGGGACAAAATAGCTGCTCTGCTGAAAAAAATGGGTGAATCATATTTCAATATGATTCACCCATAGCTGCTCAATATTTAATGATTTACTGCCTATTCATTCATCGCGTATTCGCCGTTTAAGGCATACACATATTTTGTCCATATCCTGTTGTACTGGGCATCATCTCCCTGTGCCTTGATAAGCATGATGTCCTTGCAATAGGCGCGCTGCTCATCTTTGGTGTTGTGCATGCCGTAAATCTGCAGGGCAAAGCGGGTAAAATCACGCACCATAAAATCAAAAATCTGATTGACTACATCAGCGTCCACATTGTCAAATTTGGCCTGTTCCAGAATAAGCTGACCATAAACAACAATGGAGAACATCTCTCCCACCGGCAGCGACCAGGACGGATCCATATCCTGCGCCTTGTCCGGACCTGCTTTTTCCAGCAATTCCTTAAAAAGGTTAATCTGCTGAATGAAGATAGCGACATTCGGAAGCTGTTTGCTTGCTTCAAAGACCGGCTTGTAATCATGGAACTGAACCGCACCCAGTCCCTTGGTCGGTCCCTGATTGAACAGGAAAAGATCGTCTTTGAGTGAAAATTCCGGAGCAACCGGCGCGTACTGAGCCGGACTGAAAAAGTAGTTCTTCATAAACTTGCGAATAAGCTGAACGTTCACATGAACAGTTCCTTCGAGTTTGGATGGTCCCCGAATATCGCAAGCGCCAATAGAGAAATAGGTGTCCTTTTCAAAACCTCTGGCGGCGATCACGTCCCAGAGCAGATTGATTACTTCCTCAGCTTGCAGGGTTACTTTCATCTTGCTGGTGGGATTGTATAGAAGATAGCGTCTGTCTTTATCATTGGCATTACGGAAATAGTCGGTGGAACGGCGCTGATAGAGTTTCATTCCCACAATACGCAGCCAGGCATCCATGAAATTTTTCCGCACATGCGGCATATCGGTTACGGGCATGCCGTAGAGTATCCTGTTTGCCGCGTGAGTTATGGCTTCATAAAAACAGTGTTCCGCAACGCCGATGGAAGCGGGACCTATGTTAAACTTGCCGATGTTCACGGTATTGAGGCCCGAATCCCAGGCATGAGAACCGCGGGAGAGAATATCGTCCGCGGTAATGGGATAATCATGGAGCGCGAAGTTGGAAACGTATTCCTGATGGGAAATGACGTTCTTTTTGAGTTCGTAAGCTTTATTTTTGTAATTGGTGACAAAGAAAACATAATCGTCGGTCCCGTCCTTCACCTTCCCCAACGTTGAGACCATCTCAGCTTCATTGCCGTTGCCTATGTAATATTTTTCACCGTTAGCCACCCATGTGCCGTCTTTTTGCGGCACAAGCACCGTTTCGGTGGAATAGATATCCGCGCCGTGCGTTTTTTCGGATAGGCCAAAGGCAAATATCGCGCCTTTTTTTAGTAACTCTGCGGCCTTCATCTTGGCCTTTTCATTGGGGCTCATCCAGATGGGGCCAAGCCCCAGAATACTGACCTGAAAGCAATACCAATAACCCAAACCATAAAAAGCCAGAAGCTCACTGTATTCACTGTTGCGGGCCGTATCCCAGCGGCAATCCGGATCGCCGCCGCCATATTGGCTGGGTGTAAGAAGCTTGGCAAAGATTTGCTCCTTGGCAATGAAATCAATAAACTCGCGATACCATACTTTTTTATTGAATTCTTCAGTGAGTTTGGTCTTTCCATACTTTTCGAAGAAAGCGACAGTCTTATCCATAATATTCTTTGAACCTTTGTCGGCCATGAGGCTCTGATATTTTTTGGGCTGCAACAGATAATTCATTTGATTCTCCTTTCATGTAAAAACGATTATGTTTTTTGATTTATATCGTCTTCAAAACAATATCCTGTAATATGCGTTAAGTACTTACGCCTTTTTTAAGAAAAGCGCCAGTGCAAAAATTAGCATATCAACAACGCCAACGATAATGGTAATTCTCAATTTTTATCCGGTCGGCATGGTAGTAAAAACGCCATGCGGGTCAACATCGGTGCGTATGATCTTCAGGGACTCGGGTGTGATCAGCTTGGTATCCGGAATCTCGCCTTCGGGTCTGAGAAGTTCGAAGCCGGTAAGCGATTGAGCAATCTCAAAAGTGACGCCCGGGGTCAGGGATTTAACCCGCATACGCTTGCTGACCGGTTCAAAGTCATAGACGCCCCATGGGCTAATTACCGCACTCGGACCATTACCGATGAGACCGGCTTCCTGACGTGAATTGCCGCCGGTCAGATGTCCCACGGAGGTAATGAAATCAACCTTCTCCGGAAATTTATCCGGGGTCTGGAGTCCGACCAGCACCATCTTTTCGGTCAGCGAAGACAGATCGTTATTTCCGCCGCTGCCGGTCATGCGAACTTTGGGCTTGTGAAAATCCTTGCCGATCATGTGCGTATTTACGTTGCCGTACATATCCACTTGAGCGAAACCTAAAAATCCAATGTCTACGTAGCCGTTGTAGCATTGCGCGAAAGAATAAGACATTTCCATAATGGTTGGTGATTTGCGCCAGGTAAAGGGACAGCCCACCGACCAGGGCATATCTCCCTCGATCGGATCCTGCCCGCCTGATTCATAAACAATGGTAATATTGGGGGCATGGGTTTTCTTGGCCAGAATCCCGGCCACCATGGGGATTCCTGTTCCGATATACACGATCGAATGATCGTTAATCTGTTGCGCGATAATATAAGCCAATGTTTCTAAAGGATTGGCTGGAGCATTTAAGTCTTGCATGGTGTCCTCCTTGCTTAATAATAGAGCCCTGAATCATGTTTCAGGATGTATTCTTCATAAGAGAAGTCAATGTCTTCATTGTCGCCTTCGGCGGCCTTGGTCTGACGGCGGGCTTCAGCAACCCACTTGGCGCCTCCCAGTTTGTCGACAAATTCAAACTGATTATTGGTGCCCATAATCCATTCATTACAAAATGCCATAATGTTTTCGTCGGATACACCGCCAAAACGCATG
>Ga0182027_10008581_pt1 | contig 14849 bp, 14 predicted proteins | sample 712E1DmetaG_FD_121300 | JGI IMG/M metagenome (GOLD analysis project Ga0182027, IMG submission 121300) | Permafrost microbial communities from Stordalen Mire, Sweden - 712E1D metaG (Illumina Assembly) | ecosystem: Environmental > Terrestrial > Soil > Wetlands > Permafrost | place: Sweden... | reverse complement strand
GGTGCGGCACGCCATTTGTCGCCGGCCCAGAACTCGGCCCGTTGGTGCGGGTCCAACCGTGCCGGCACACCGACGGAGCGAAGTGCGGCGACGTAAATGATTTCAAACCCGGCCTCGTCGGTTATCTGTTTTAGCCAAATGCTTGGCACGTCGTGAGGTAAATTGGGCAATGTGGCGATGGTCACGCGCTCGCGCAGATGGCGCACGACGATTTTGGCGGCGTCTTCCGGTGATGATTCATGACGGATGCGGGGATAAAATTCCTCCCATAACGGACGTCGCCAGTTGAATGTGGTTGAGAGTTGAGGGTTGAGAGTTGAGAGATCTATTGCTGGCGACAGAACGAAATCCCGATACATTTTCTCATCCACCTGCCAATTGATCAGTTCACGGTTGTAACCGGCCAGTTCAACATGTGTCAGCAGGGTTTTCAGTTTCTGTCCGTGCCAGATGGGGTGGGTGGCGAGATTTTCAAAGTCAGCATGCTCTTTCGGTTGCACCAAAAATCGCCGGGCGATGGAGAGCGTCGTGTCACTGACGGCAAAATGGGGCGTGACCAGATGAATGGCCGTTTCGGCCAATGCCCAAGTTGCGAGCAAAACGGCAAGCCATCGCAGCATGATTTCGCTGCGCTTGAGCGTAGCGTCGGGCGTCCCGCCTGACGTAGAGGGCGTGCGTCCCGCCGCCCGGAACACCCGTCCGAATTTTATGAGACTCAGGAAATTACCAATGGCAGTGCTATGTTCGTGCGTTTTATCCGCCGGGCGGGACGCCCCGGTTCTACGGCAGGCGAGGACGCCCGCCACTACTACCGCCGGCAGCCACCACAACCACAGCGGCAGTGTTTCCGCCTGCCATTGGGCAATTGAATGATAATTCTGCCATGCGTTTTTGCCTGCCAGATGCGACCGGCAGTATTCCCCAATGCTGCGAAAAATCACGCCGCGTTCCGGCTCCATACCATGCGGGAGGCTGGGAATGATTTGTAATTCCACTAACAGGCCATTGGTTTGCAAAACTGAAGCCAGCCGTTTTATATCCGCAACTGGAAACACTTCATCCTGTTCACCATGAACGAAAAGAACTGGGCAATGCAAATTGGTTGAATGTTGAAAGTTGAATGTTGAAGGTTCCGCACCAGCCCCGCTTAATTGGACGAGCAGTTGGGGTTGTTGCTCCTGGTGTCGCAGGGCGAAATCCAACATCCGGTTTGCGCCCAGACTGAAACCGACCCAAGCGATGGCGTTGGTATTGGCCCATTTTTGTCGGCCAAGGTAACGGAGCATGGCTTCAAATTGTGAACCGAAAGCTGCCTCATTGGTTTGGTCATATTCGAAGCTGACGGTGGCCAGGCCGAGTTCGGCCATTTGACGCAAATCGTTGCCGTCATTCATCAAAGTGCCGCCGGAGCCATGCGCATAAATTATGACCGGGTATTGACGAAGCGGTTTGGGCAACACGGCGACGCATTTGACGGAACCGTGATCGCCGGTTTTAAGCGTGAACCATTTTCGAGTAAATGGGTCGTGCGATTTGGCCCAGAACAAAGCACCCAAAAACAGCAGCGAGACCAGCACGGGGAAATTTGTTAACCGCAAAGAACGCAAAGAGCACAGAGATAAAAACTCCCACGCACTGCCCTCTTCTCTCTGCTCTCTGCTATTTTCCATCCGTGTCATCCGTGGTTAAAAAATTCCCGTCTTAATCTTTGTGTTCTCTGCGCTCTTTGCGGTAAAATCTCTTTCGCGTATTTCGTGTATTTCGCGGTTCCCTCTACTACCCAATCCGTTTGCATTTGAACAGGAGCAAACAAAGGAAACAGAGAAGCCGCCTTCAGGCGACAATGGGATGCATCTTCGTTTCCTCCGTTGCCTTCTGTTGAACCAAATCGGCACGCCCCAATTCCAGCAAAGTCCAAAACGTGGACGCCGTGGGCAGCTCGAACAGGCCACCGTCAAACCAGAAACCAACCAGCAATACGATCGCGCCAGCGCGACACGTTGCTGACAGGAAGTCAGAGGCCGGAGGCCAGAGGTCTGATTTCAGGTCTTGGCTCTCAATTTCTGCTTTCTGCTTTCTACTTTCTGCTTTTCCGGTCAGCGACAGCCAAAGATACATTCCAAAACAAAACAGCGCGGGAATTCCGAGCGTGGCGCCGAGCATGAGATAATCATTCATCTGAATGGCTGCGCTTTCCGTGGATTTTGGCGGAAGATAATAATGTTCATACAACGGCTCCGGCTGGTTCCAAGCGAAACCGAGCAACGGGCGGTCGGCCATCATTTGCAAAGCGCCTTCCCAGGCGACAATTCGATTTCGCCAGGAAAAGTCAACTGTGTTGACTGCTGACAAGGCGCGTCGCGCCGGATGCCATTCCGTCTGCCGAAAATGCCAGAATGATAGCGCCACCACGGAAAACAGAATAATTCCCACTGAAAGCCAATTGTTTTTAAACCACAAAGAACACAAAGTTTCCGCTTTCCGCTTTCCGCTTTCCGCTTTTGAAGTTTCTCCTCCAGACCCCAGACGCCAGAGCCAAGACCCGATCAAAAACGTCAGCACACACCCCGTGGCCACCCACGCCCCGCGACTGTAACTGCGTAGCGACGCAAGACTCATGACAACCGCCATTCCCAGCCAGAGCAGGATGAGAGTCCACGATCTTAACTTTGTCCGTTGTGTTGACTCGGTCTTCGCGCCTTGCGGTTTACAATGGCCGACAAATGAAAATCCAATGCCCAGCAGGAGCACCAGACCAACGCCCACGAGCAGCCCGAAAAGATTCGGATTATTCCAAGGTCCCGACCAACGTTGCTGGCCGAGGTAGTTGGATTTAAAGCCTGAGTCCCGTTTCCAGACAGAACATATAAACAAGATGCCAGTGAGGCTGCAGAGTAACGGACAAAGGGATCGCTGCCTCTCGCGCCAAAGCCTTGTTGCGGCCAAAGCGCCCAAGCCCAGCACCGGGCCAAACAAAAAAACCAAAGCTTGCGGAGGCCTGGCAGCTTCAGAATACTGTAGACCATATGCAATAGAGCCGATGGCCATCGTCACGGCGAGCCACAGATGGGGGTTATTGAGGCTTGAAAAGCGCGGCTTTCCATCTCGGTTTACCTGTACGAGTAAGATAACAAAGTACATCATGAGACAGGCATATAACATCCACTGCTGCTGAGAGTCCCAACAAAGGTGCTCCAAGTCTTTGAACAGCTGGCTGAGAAAGCCGTCTGGCCGCGATGTTACAGCGTCCACCAGTAGAATGGACGCGAATGCAACGATCGGCACAACCCAAGAAATTGCGGTTAAAGCGCTCGCCGATTTCGTCGTTCGCATATGCAATTTGAGCGGATTCGGGTGCCGGTGTCCTGCAAGGTTCGCGACAACTGCTTGCCTCCTGCGAAGGGTTGGTCAAGTAGCCTCCCAAATGGAAATGTTAACCCTCGGCGGTTGAGTCCTGATAGAAACGCCCGCCTGATGCGCAGGCACACAACCACCTCAACGCCAATTTCTATTGAGAAACCGCACCAAGGCTTTGACCCCGGAATCCAATCGGGTTCCGGGGTCAACTGTTATGTCATGCAATTAACGACAACCCCAAAGGCACCTAGCAGCCTCCGATTTCTCCACCGATCGCCCTGCATTGGGCTGGGATTGAGCCAGATTCAACTATCGTGGACGTACACCCGAGATTGGCATCATAAAAGTACCGAATTCTCGTGCATGAGGATGTATAGGGAACATCATAGCAGTAGAAATCCGACTGCCGCCCAACACAGGCATGTGAAGTGTCATTGCAAACGATTTCCACGCAGGCAGGTGCCTTGGCTTTTTGGCTCGTCCCGCAAGACCCGTTAGGAGCCCCGGAGGCTACACAAGGGGCGTCATTGTTGGCTGTAACAGCGAACACGCCTGTGAATAATGCGATGGCTACCGCAACCAGTTTTTTATTTTGTTTATTTTTCATTGTTTTCCTTTTGTTGTTTTTAACTTTTCCAACACAAATTTCCCAAGTACGAACAAGGTCGGCAACGCAAACAATATCCAGATCACGTACCTTCTAGGTGCTTTGTGCGGCGAAACTAAGCCATGACCGATCAATGCTTCATCGTAAAGCGTGGATTTGGTTCCGTATTTAATTCGGTTGCTGAGAACCTGACTGTCAACTGGGACCCATAGAGCATTAGTAATCAAATACGAAATTTTGGCGAATCCTAGTGATTGGAAACGCCGGTCAAATACCAGAACGTGTCCTTTGGGCGGAAGGACCGGAACAGCGTCCCCTGGCAGAAAGTCAACATCTTTGACCGTGCATCGGTAAACATAAACTCGCTGCAGAGAAGGCTTGGCACCCCGCACCAGAGCAAGGGGAGCAAATGATTTGAATTCGAAATCGAGGGGAAAAAGAGTGCCATTGATGTTTGTGGTCTGATGCCAAAGCCCTACCGCATTTGTGAATCCATGATCGTATGGTGGGGGATATGCGAACCACCTCAATTTCCCGGTTTCTCTGTCGAGTCCGAAATGCGAACCGTCGGTTGTAAGTATCAATTGACGATCTGACTCTCGATCTGCATTAGTTGACCAGTGATAATGGCTAAAGAAGTTTGTATCGTAGAATACTACGGGTTCCGCGAAGTTTGGCAGTTTTACCGTTCCACTCTGTTCCTTCAAGACGTAACCTGAAGCAAAAGCAGTCCACAGCGATTGAAGGGTCCATTCTTTCGGCGGTGGAACCACACCGACAATAATTTCACCGAGCGCCGTTGGTAATTCGCCCTTCACGGTGTCATATTTCTCTTTCCAAGCCGCCTTATTGCCCTCATCACTCTGAAATTGAACAAGATATATGTTCGTCCCATCGCAACTTGCCTTGGCCGCGAAGTTCAATACCTCTGGATTTGTGTAAAAAGCCCTGTTGGTATAAATGATCGTCCACGTACACCCAGATATTTGGGCTTCAAAGTCATAGTGATCCTCATATTGGGGCGGACCGTCCCCGGATCCGACTTTATAATCGTAGGTTCCCCTCAAAACGACTACGGATTGACCGGCTTCCAAAGCAATCGCACTCAAAAAGACAGCAAGGACTACAAAGAAAATTTGAATATGCTCTTTAAATGTGTAATTCATTTTATGTTTTGTGTTCTGGCTGGTCCGCACAATGCAGAATTTGTGATATGGATTACAAATGATGTGATTGCGATCAGCGAAAACCCGATCAGCAACGAAAACGCAATCCTATCTGCTGAATGCGGCTTTATGTGAAGCCAGTCTGATGCACGCCCGAGGCACGGACAGGGTGAGTGGACTCCAAGCACCATCATACCAAGTCGGTAGACAGAAAACATAAAGCAAAGGGCTAGCAATCCATATCTTGCGTTCCAGGATTCCGGCCGCAAAAAAATAACCGCCGCCAACCCGAGTTCAACGCCTCCGGCCAGCAAAAGGAGAGTTCTGTTGGTCAGGAAATTCAAGACCGGATCGAATTCCGAAAGATAACGAACACCAGAAAAGGCGCTGATAATTTTTATAGCACCTACGACAGCTAGAAGACATGCTGCTGAACGCATTAATATTTTATTAAGTTTGATAAACATATTTCAGGCATTACAACTTTTGCTTGTTTACATGCCAGTAAACCTCACATGGCCATAAACCGCATGGAAGGGGAATCGTTAATCATTTGCAGACATTTTTAATCATTCGCGGACATTTATGGTCTGGACAGGGTTAATCGTGGGCGGTTGCTGAGAGGGACAGATACCCCAATGGCTTTTGTAATTGCGGGTGAAGTTGGTGGGTTGCTTGTAACCCAGACAAGACGCCGTTTCCTTGACGGAGGAACCATCGCGCAATAATTCATGGGCGTGGCGCTGGCGCTGCTCGGCCAGCCAGGTCTTGGTGTTTTTATCCATTACTTTGAGGAAGTGCCGGTGCAAGGTGCGCACGGCGACACCGCATTGCTTTGCCAAGACCGAGGCGGACCATTTGGCTTCGCGCGCGAGTTCCGGCCAGTTTTGGATGTGGTTCAATTTGGTGTTCATGATTCAAATGCGGAATTCAGAGTGCGGATTGCGGAGTGGTTTGAACAACGAAGTAACCAAGGAACCAAGTTTTTGAGGGAACGGCTTCGTTGCTTTGTTACTTAGCCGAACGAATGCGCTTGAAAACTGAGGGGATAAACGCCGAGGCGCAAAGGCCGCAGAGAATCGCAGAGTGGAACTGGCTGCTGACAACACATCGTCCAGTGATTGAAGCGCAAACAAAAATTCTCTGCGCCTCTCCGCGTTCTCTGCGTCTCTGCGTTTGTTCCGTTCTCTTTCGTCTGCTTGGATTCGGTTTAGCGCCTGTTTGAAAAGTAGCGGCGGGCCTCCCGGCCTGCCGTGGAGGGCGGCATCTTGCCGCCCGGAAAAAGCGTCGCCTTCGCAGCAAGGCTCAATTTTTCCTGAGCTTTTCGCAATTGCCACGCGAATTCCGCCGGGCTGGAAGCCCGGCTCTACGTCAGCCAAGATGGCTGACGCTACGGGGGGCGGCGCGCACGGAGTGACGCGTCCTACTATTGACTCCGGGGAGCACACGCCTCTGGCGTGTCGTTTTCGGCGTCGCGCCGAAAACCTCGTCTTTCGGTCATTTTCCGTTTGCAAGGTGTTAATAATGTGTGGAAGCAGTTCGGGCGCGACGCCCGAACTCGCACGCGAGACGCGCGCGCTCCCCTTTCGTTTATTTCGTGGCTGGCAATTCATGCGGGTTCTTTTAGCGTCCATATTGCACGGGGCGCATCGCAAAAATGTGCTGCCGAGTTGCAGTCGGCAGAGCGGGTGCGGTGCGTTTCGCGGTTCCTGCCGACAAAATGTCGGCAGCACTTTGTTTTGCAGGGCTTTGAATGATGATTGAGGAATCGAACATCATGCGGTTGCCGGCTCCTTCAGGGTGATATCCATTTTACAGTGTGGGCACGGCATTTTTTCGCCAATGGCGTGAGCGGGGAATTCAATATGTCCTTTGCAAAAGAAACAGGACATTTTCAGGTTGTCGGGTTTTCGCAAAGTGATGGCAGTATGACAATGCGGGCAGGGGATTTGTTGGCCGAGGTTTTGAGCGGGAAATCTGATTTTACCGCCGCAAGCAGGACACAGAGCCTTTAACAGGTTAGCGGCAACATCGTATTGGTCGGCGCGAAGCTGCGCCGCGACCAACCGGGCCGCCTTCGCTTCTTTCGAAAACCAAACCCAAATCAATCCGGCAAAGCTCCCAAGCACGAGATAAATCGGTACGAATTCCATGATCAATCCCGTTATTCCGCTTGATAGATTGAGCGGATCGGTGAGGCTGCCAATGCAAGTGGCTTGAGGATGGCAATGCAAATATATTAACCCAATCCAGAAAACGACGTAATTGGTTAAAAGCCAGGCCAGCCAGCCAATTTGGAATCTGCTGTTTTTTCCAAACAGACAAATCAGGGCTGTCGCCAGTTCGAGTCCCCCAACCATCAGCACGGCAAGGCGCAGCGGAATGCCCAGCACGGGATCGGGCCGGGATAAGACCCGTTGTGTGTTGCCAGTGGCAATCAGAAACCGTTCCAGTGCCGCCACCAGCAGGATTACGCCGGCGGAATAGATAAATGATCGGATTAATTTCATTTCAATCTCTCTTTTTTGGGGATGCGGCGGCATAGGTCTTTCTGTTTTCAATCCAAAGCATCCTGACGCTGCCGATGAACAGAAAAGCCGAGATTGCCGTCGCCACGCCGTCAGCCATAAAGGGCGAGATGTTAAGCGTTTCCATTAGATTCGCTAAAAGGGGATAAGGATGATACCACCCCATTGTCCATAGGCCGACGCGATAAACCCCATAAATTGGAACCAGCCAAGCAATGAGGATGAGGCTTAAAGCTCTCTTGTTGGTGAACAGGCAGAGGCAGGCCAGAATCAACTCCATGATTCCGATGCAGAGCAGCAGTTGCCGGAATGGGATACGAACAATCGGGCTGGACATATCCAGTTGTTGAGTTTTCTCAAAGACATTGAGCAACCTGGTAATTCCGCCAAAAACGAGAATTCCGCCGGCGGAAAGCATGAACCACCGCGGCCTTTGGCCCGGCCAAAGGCCTGGTTGCAGCCAAAGTTTGATGGTTGCGGACAAATTCATGGCTTTCGCATCAATTGTCATAAATGAAATTCATCACACTCTCCAAACGTTTGCGAATTGATCTCTGGGAAATGTAAGGATGGCCTGTGCCTTCTAGTATGGAAAGCTCCACATTGATTCCCACTTTGCAGGCCTCTGCCTGGTAATTGTATAAAAGCACAGATTCATTGTTTTGTGATCCCGCGCTAAGGAGTATTTTGGGAGGATGTCCGCTGTGGGCCAAAACGTTGAGGTCTGGTGGCTGGATAAAATCCATCAGAATGATTCCTTTCCAGGGACTTGGATGGGTCAAGAGGAATTTGCTTAATCCTCCGGTTTCAGCGCACGCGGCGCCCAGATAAATCCGGCTGGTATCCACGTAAGGAGTTCCAGCCAGGTATTTATAGAATTCCCAGGCATCGCTTTCCCATTGTATCTCTTCCGGCCCCACCTCATGCGCGCCAGATCCCACCGTGACATAAATGACCCCGCAATCAGCAAATGCGCTGGCGTATGCGTCCATATATTGATTGGCGATCATGACTGGATAACGCCGCTTTTGATGGCGGTCAAAACTCGGCGGGAATTGAATTTGGTAACCCGTTGTGTGGCCGGAAGGCAAAGTCATCGTTTGTCGGAGGAGGCGGTCGTCTCTGGCATGGAGGAGCGGATATTTTGGAGCGGGAACGACCGGTCGTAATGATGATGAGTCCATGTCGTATTCCCAGATGGAGGGAACTATCTCATCGTTGAAGATGCCGGGAATGAACAACCGCTTGCCGTTGGCTGCGGGCGTAAATGACAGGGTGAAGCCTTGGGAATAGTAGCTGGACAAATCGACGGAAAATTTTATCAGAGTGGTTGCGGCGGTTGAGAAATTGGTCTGGATCACCAGGGTGTCGTGTTGCGGTTCCGACTGGCTTACATACGCCCACCCATCGCCCTGATTAATCCATTTGCCCCCCCAGGTGGCATGGTGGTGTTGAATCCGGCTGAGATTTTCAGATGACGAACCTGTTGGCATCAACTGCCACACTGTGGCGACGTTGTTACTGTCCAGGCAGTTGAGAAGAAACCGGCCGGTTTCCGGCGAGTATGAGACGCGGGTTATCTTCTTCAATTCAGGAATATTCGTTGAAAGGTCAAAAAATTTCGCCGGCGCATTGGCGGATGAAACATCCAATCGCCAAAAGGCATTCCCCTGCAACCAGACAATGTCATTGCCAGACAGGTTCGTGATGAATGACACAGGGGCATCTCCCATTGGAGAAGAATCAAGCCGGATCGTATCTTTCCAGCTTCCATCCGCCTGCCTTTGCTCCAGATGCAATTCCTGCTGATGATTCACATAAACGAAGGAATAAGAGGACAGCCAGGAAAAAAAGGAATCAGGAGTGGGGCGCCAGAGTTGGTCGGGAAAACTGCCAACAATTGTTTCCACGCCTGTTTTGGCGTCACAAATGACAACTTGCTGCAACTGATCAGCTTCCTGCTTTAAGCCAGGCTGGTTGACAGTGTAGCCAAAAAAGGAATCATCTGGCGACCAGGGCAACATGGTGAACAATTCCATGCCCGGCAAGGCGTCGGGTTCTTTGAATTCATGGATTAGCTGCCTTTTACCGGTAGCAAGGTCGTTTAGGAAAATTCCCAGACCGTTTTCGGTAGTTTGAGCATAGGCAATTTTTGTGCCGGCGCAATTTGCGGTTGGCAACCCCCAAAAGGAAATGAGGCCAGAACCGCATTCGGCTGCGATTTCATTCAGATGAGCCGGACGTTGGATGAAAGTCCAAACGGGCCGTGCGCCGACCAGCAGCACGACTAGAATGATGATCCATATTTCCGCAGGGATGGACGCCATCCGCCGCAGCATTTTGCCGCCCAAAATTGCCCCGGCTTTTCTTCCTGCCTCAAAATATTTTTCAATCATATTTAGTCCCCGGACATGATGCTCCAGATGCCGCTCCGACCACCCGGGCTTCCAGTTTGTTCGCCCGAAAGAAACTCCACATGGCCATCCACCATGAGATAATTGAACTTGCCATAATGGAACGAGGATGAATCGCCATGAAAAGCCGCCCTTTGATCATTCACACTCCCCACCCGTGCATAACCCATGTCCTTCAAATCATTGTCCCGATTAATGTATTCAGTTGCCAAGAGCGTGTCAGCGGGGGCGGGAATGTCGGAAAGTTTTATTTTGGGCAGCAGATCGGGATTCAACGCGGCCTCTTTCGCCTCGTCAGCGCTTAATACATTTGTGGTCCAGAATGAATCCCAGAAAAGACCCGGCCCGGAATAGCTGTGGGAGCTGGGCGGCCAATCATTAAGCGTCATATCGTGTTCCGCCATCGCATAACTGCGCGGGTGGCCCGTGCGGGGCAACGTGTCGGAAGGGCACCAAAACCAGTGGGCCAGCTCCATGGCCTGCTTTCTATCCTCGGTTTCGTTGGTTACCGGCCCGGTATGGGGTTTCAAATAAGGGAACAGCTTTGTGTCCCACGTGATATGCGTATGTCCCAAATCAATTACCGCCGCTGGAAGCTCGCCGTTATGATCAATGGCGTAACTATGCATGGCCTGCCCCAGCATTTCCAAATTACTGGTGCATCGGGCAATCCTGGCCCGTTCTCCCGTATATTTACCACCAAGCCAAAGCCCTAAAAACAAGGTCACGCCCATGACCACCATCAAATCCAACCGGGAAAAGGCTTGCCACCCCGGTTTCTGTGGATTTGAAACACCTCCACCAAAATTACGTTTCCCGGACAATTTCATGATTGAACCTTTTTCTTGTACCATCACCACCAAACCACCAACCCCGCTTCCCAATCACTGCCAGCTATGCATTGAGTCGTAGCGAAAAGTCATCTCATTCGGGTTGTATTCTTTATACCATTTGACATGGGCATCGGTGAAAAGAACGTTCTGTCCCAAACTGTGGATTTGCCATCCCATCGAAGGTTCTCCGTTTAGCAGGCCACCGATGCAGTTTTGTGCGTAGTCATCTTTGTCGGCGTCATTTGGATAGTCACTAATCCAGATAACGTCGCCGGCCAACACTTGAGCCGAGGGAAATCGAATTTGCTTGGTGTCAACCGAAGCAAAATTACTCGAGACAATAAAAACAGCCCTTGCGCCATTGAAATAACTGAATTGACTTTGGCGATCCAGCGGACAATGGAAGATATTTGTGTTCTGGGCATAGGCAACGATTTGCTGCATCCAGCCGAATTTATGGGTTGTCGGATCGGTTTGACCCCAAAGAATTACCGCGCCAGATTCAGGGAAAAGCCCGTTCGCCTCGTCGGCATACATGGTCATGCCCAACCCAATCTGTCGAAGATTGGAATTACACTGGGTCGTCACCGCCCTCTGTTTTGCCGCCGCCAATGCTGGCAACAATAGCGCCGCCAGAATCCCAATGATGGCGATGACAACCAGTAATTCAATGAGCGTAAACGCAAAGGCGAGCTTGAGAGACTTGATGAAGGGTTTTCTAAAACTATGGTGAACAGTGGAAACAACTCTTCCCCGCCCGCTGTTACATACATCCCCGCAAGCCAACCCACTGCAAAGCCAATTGTCTTTAAACGAAATGCGCATCGGTATCCCCATACCGGGGTTTGAAAGGCAAGACGAAACATTTCTATCGAATATGTCAAGGAAAGACTTTTCGAGCCAAAATGAACAATTGCTTGCCAGAGCACAATTTTGGGTCGCGTTGGTTGCGGTTACAGCAATTCCAGCACGCGATGCAATTCCGCGTCCGTGTTGTAAAAATGCGGCGAAAGGCGGAGGCAATTTTGTCCTTTGCGGTCCGCGCGCAACGATGCCACGACGCCGGCGTCCGTCAATTTTTTGTGCAGCGCCGCGAGGTCTTTGCCCGCCTTCGCGGCTGAAGCCGCTTCGTCGCGGCTGGGGCCCGGTTGATGAAATGAAATGATGCCGCTGGCATTTTCAGTTTTCGCATCCGCATTCAAAACCGTAAAACCTTTTGCCTGCAACGCGGGCACGAGCCACGCGCGTTTGCGCAGCAGTTCGGCCGCAATGTTTTCGACTCCGAGTTCGAGCACGAGTTCCAGGGCGGCGATCAAACCGACCAGCCCGAGCAGATTGTGCGTGCCGGCCTCGTATTTCGCCGCGCCGTTGCGAAAAATAATTTGTTCCTGCGCGACGAAATTCGGGCAGCGCACGTTATGCCAGCCGTAAATCGGCGGATTCAATTTTTCCTGCAACTCGCGCCGGACATAAAGCAGGCCCGCGCCGCAAGGGCCAAGCAGCCATTTGTGCGCGTCGGCGGCGAGAAAATCCACGTGCTCGACCGTCGTCGGAAACGCGCCGAGCGTCTGAATCGCATCGAGACAAAATAAAATCCCGCGTTCGCGCAAAAATTTGCCGATGGCCTGAAAATCAATGCGATAGCCGCTGATGAAATGGCAGGACGCGAGCGCGACGAGCCGGGTGTTTTCGTCCACCTGCCCCATCACGTCCTGCGGGCGGATGATGCCAAGGCCGCGGGTGTTCAACAGGCGAACTTCAACGCCGCGTTCGGCCAGCGCCATCCACGGATAAACGTTCGACGGGTAATCGTCGTGATAAATGAGGATGTTGTCGCTCTTGCGAAAACTCAGCCCCGCAGCGACAAAACTCAGCGCGAGCGAAGTCGGCCCGACCAGTGCGACCTCCTCCGGCTGGCAATGCAACAATCGTGCCCCGAGCTGGCGCGCATCATTCAGGCGGTGCAGGACGAAGGCTTCCTGATCTCCCAGCGTGCCGCGTTTGGCGCATTCGGAAATGGCTTTGGCAACGCGATACGGCAGCGGGCAAACTCCGGCATGCGCGAGGAAAATCTTATCGCGGGCGACGGGAAATTCGCGTTGGCGAAGTTCCTCGTTCGCGAGCAGTTCGGTCAATGTCATGCGGCGAAAATAATGGGCAAATGCGCGGCGCGCAAAGCGGAATTAAAATCCTTTCAGAACATTGGAAAGTTCACTATTGGGACCGTACATGCCAGTCCAGAACTGGATGACTTCGTAAGCGATTATCAACACGACCAGCAGATAAATGAGCCGTGGCATCCAGGTTGCAAAGGCGTTCAGCTTGTGTGTGCCTTCCTCATTGTAAAGCCGGTACAGATGGCGGAGCGATTCATCAAGTTTGCCGCTGATCTCGCCGCTGGCATAAAGATTGGCGAAGGTTTCCGGGAACAGCGGGCATCGGCGCACGGCTTCGGATGGCATTTGACCGGCCACCACGCGTGGTTTCCAGTCGGCGACGGCACGGCGCAGGGCGGGCGAACCGCTGGCGGTGGCGGCCAAATCCCAAGCCTCGAAGATGTTGACCCCGGCGCTGATGAGAGCTTCGAGTGCCGCGGCAAGCCGGGACAAGGCGAGATAATGCCGGGCCTTGCCCAGGATGGGGACCAGGCGCAGGAAAGCTTCGATCTTTGCGCGCCAGCTTTCGCCGTGTTTGCTCTGCGTGGCGTAAATCATCAGGACGACGGCGCCATAAAATGGTGAGAATATGAGCGCGGCTTTGGCGAACAGGAGAATCAGGCTGGCATTGAACGCTGACCGGGCAAACGGAAGCACGATTAAAAAAACGAAGGCGGCAATGTGAATCAGTCCGACGGGATAAATGAGCTGGGAAATCACCTGCTTGATGACTCGGGCGCGGTCGTTGTAATAATCGGCGAGCAGGCGGAAACAGGTGTCGAGCCGCCCGCTTTGTTCGCCGGCCCCAATCAACGCGAGGTCAAACGCGGGCAGCCAGTCGAGCGATTGCAATGATTCGGCCAGCGTCGCACCTTTGGCGATTTCATCGAGCAGGCGTTGCAGCGGCTTGTGGAAGGAATGAGCGGGTGGATTGCGTTTGATTTGCTCCAATGCGCGAACGATGGGAATTCCGGCGGACGTGAACTGGGCAAGTTGTTGAAACAACTCGGCCCGCTGGGTGAATTGGCGGGGCGTGACAATAAGCGGCATAACGCCCGCGCGGCGGCCGGCGATCAGGCCGCGACGCGGTCCAGGCTGGCCTTGAAATCGCGCTTGCTGCGCGCGCCGACGATTTGGTCGGCGACCTGGCCTTTGTTGAACAGCAGCAGGGTGGGAATGGCGCGGATGCCATACTCGGCGGCGAGCGACTGCTGTTCGTCAATGTTCACTTTGCCGACTTTCACCTTGCCGTCGTATTCGTCGGCCAGTTCGTCGAGGAGCGGCGCGATCATTTTGCACGGGCCGCACCACTCGGCCCAGAAATCAACGAGCACGGGCACCGGCGATTGCAAAACCTGCTGCGCAAAAATTTCTCGCGTGAGCGTGACGATTAAGGGAGAAGCCATACATCAAATGGGATAGTTTTTGGCACGAGAAACAATGCGGTCAAAACCGGTTTCAGCCGATTGCATTTTTGAGGATCAGGAACATCCAGACCACAGTGCCGGCGGCAAACAATCCAGCCACGGCCGCGGCGATGACCAGAATGTTGTCGAGCGCGCCAATCGTGGGAGCGGCGGCAGGCGCCGCTCTTTGAACCGCCGGACCGGGACGTGTTTGAGTTGCGGGCGCAGCAGCGGCAGTGGCCCTTGGCGCGGCCGCAGTGGGTGCCGACGGGTTTTTTGCCGTGGTAAGTGGTGCTGCACTGGGAGCGCCGGTGGGACCGCCGGGCGGCAGCGTCGGCAGTTTGATGGTTGGCGCTGCGGATGGTTTCGGCGGCAAATTGAT
>Ga0182027_10008580_pt1 | contig 14849 bp, 16 predicted proteins | sample 712E1DmetaG_FD_121300 | JGI IMG/M metagenome (GOLD analysis project Ga0182027, IMG submission 121300) | Permafrost microbial communities from Stordalen Mire, Sweden - 712E1D metaG (Illumina Assembly) | ecosystem: Environmental > Terrestrial > Soil > Wetlands > Permafrost | place: Sweden... | reverse complement strand
GATCGATCTCCCTCCAGTCCCGGCTCACGAAGAGGTCGAGCTCCATTTGATCCCCGATCCAGCAAAACAAGTCCTTGAAGTCCGTATCTGGTGGAATCAACGAATGGTCCATTCCACCCATCTGCCACTCGCTGATTCAAAGGTTCACTTTTGAATTTCACAACAGTTCACTTTTCAACTTCTCCTAACAGCAATGTGTTGGAATGGACAAACTTCATCATTTCCCTTGACCCGCGCTTGCTTCCACACTACAATCCCAAACCCCTTTGAAAGGAAATTATGTTCGAGACTTTAACTGGACGCCTCAATCAGGTCTTTGATCAACTTCGCCGCCGCGGTAAGCTGACGGAGGCCGATGTCGATTCGGCCATCCGGGAGGTGCGGCTTGCTCTGCTTGAAGCAGACGTACATTTCAGTGTAGTTAAAACCCTCATTGCTCGGGTCCGAGAACGCGCGGTTGGGAAGGAAGTTTCAAAAGCATTAAATCCCGGTCAACAGGTTATTAAAATCGTAAATGAAGAGTTGATTGCGACGTTAGGGGAACCAGCGCCATTAAATCTTTCGGGCCCAAAACCACGCGCCATAATGTTGGTCGGTTTGCAAGGATCTGGAAAGACAACCACTGCAGGTAAAGTGGCCCGGTTATTGCGATCGAAGGGCGAACGCGTGATGTTGGTCGCTGGTGATCCATATAGACCAGCAGCAGTCCTGCAATTACAACAATTAGGGGAAAAGCTTGATATACCCGTTGAAGTAGATTTGAATCTAAAACCACCCGATCTTGTAAGTCGGGCATTAGATAAGGCTGAAAAGGGCGGTTTCAGTGTTGTGGTGTTGGATACAGCCGGCCGATCCCAGATGGATTCAGAAATGATGGGTGAGTTGAAATCGATCTCTGCCAAGGTTCACCCCGTCGAGACCTTGCTTGTAGTTGACTCCATGATTGGCCAGGAAGCGTTGAATATTGCACAGGGCTTTCGGGATATTATCTCCATTACTGGTTTGGTGCTTACGAAAATGGACGGTGATTCGCGTGGGGGAGCTGCCATTTCTATTCGTTCCGTGACAGGCATACCGATCAAGTTTATCGGAACTGGAGAAAAACTTGACGCCCTTGAGGCATTCGACCCAGCACGGCTCTCTTCACGCATTCTTGGCATGGGTGACATGATTGGCCTTATCGAAAAGGCGGAGGCCGCTTTTGATCAGCAAACGGCGCAAATATCTGCAGATAAAATGCTAAAGGGTCAATTCACATTGGAAGATTGGCTTGAACAAATGACTCAAATGAAAAAGATGGGTCCGCTTAGCCAGATCATGGATATGTTGCCGGGTCAGATGGGACAGGCGGCGCGCCAGGCAGACCCAAAGGATATTGAAAAAGGGATGAAACAATCGGAGGCCATTATTAATTCGATGACCGTAAAAGAACGACGTTATCCCGATGTCTTGAATGCATCCCGACGACGTCGAATCGCTGCCGGTTCCGGAACGAACGTTCAAGATGTAAATCGTCTGATCAAACAATTTCGGGAAGTACAAAAACTTATGAAAACCATGCAGAAAACAGGTGGGCGAGGACTGCCAAAATTATTTGGGCAGTAGAGTAGCATAAAGGATAACCATTTTAAAAGGCTTCCGAGAATAATTCAATTAATTAGCGACATCCAATTAATAGTGAAATTCGGTTAGTAAAGATTCGTTGCAATTGCCCCTAACATACTTTCTCCCTTTCCTCTTCACACTCAATTCACAACCTAATCCTATACTTCCGTTTAGATTTCACAAGAACTCACATTCATAAAGGAGTGAAAATGAACGGAAAAATTGTTTTTCGGAGAGTGGCAGGGCTGGTTTTACTCGCTGCAATTGCGGGTATTGCGTTTTTCGCCTTCAATGTAGGTTTAGCTCAGCATGTGCAACTGCCTGCTAACAATGGTGGTCAAACGCAGATTCCAAATTACGTTACACCTTTTGCATGGTATCCATTCCCATACCTCGGTTTCGGCTGTTTCGCGCCTCTGATTGCTCTCTTCCTATTATTCATTGCCTTTCGCGCCTTCAGTTTCCTCTTCTGGGGCCCTCGCTGGGGCTACGGAGGACATATGCATAGGGGTTGGCGCAGGGGTGGATGGGATGAGAGTGACGTACCGCCGATGTTTCAGGAATGGCATAAGCGTGCCCATGGTGAATCAGTAGCCGATAAGAAAGACTAATCATTGAAATGGTTATTGGGCCCGAGTCTATATCGTGACTCGGGTCATCTTATTCAAAATCGGCATACGAAATTATTTGAAAAGCTAATGATGAAAAAAACAAAATTTCTGCCGCCAACCCACTTATTGTGTGCAATAGTCTTAATGGTAGTGCTTCAGTTCGTTTTTCCGATGGTGGTTGTTCTCGCTACCCCATGGAATCTAGTGGGAATTGTATTCTTGATTCTGGGTATATTGATCAATGTCTATGCAAATAACACATTTCGGATCACTGGCACTACCGTTAAACCTTTCGCTGAGTCTACTTTCCTCGTGACGAGTGGCTTATATCGTTTCTCAAGGAATCCAATGTATTTTGGCTTTGTACTTGTTCTCATCGGACTCGCCATTTTGTTGGGTTCATTGGCACCTATCCTGGTTGTTGTTCTTTTTGCCATCCTGATGGATCGTGAGTTTATACCTGTCGAAGAGCAAATACTGGCAAAGAAATTCAAGGGAGAATGGAGTATATAAAAGGGAAAGGTGAGACGATGGATATAAGTCGAGTTATTACGCTAAGCGACCTGAAGCCGTCCCAGCAAGGTAGGGTGGTAACAATAAAAACTAAGAATGTCCAGGAGTTGAAAAGATTGATGCAGGCTGGTGTATTACATGATGCCTGTGTCAATGTTTTGCATAAGGACGGCAGGTATGTTTTGTTTTTTGCGAATTATAAGGAGTTAGCTGTAGATCAAGAAGTTGCTTTGGGAATCTATGTCGGACTTGATGATTAGATTTCTTTACTTCTGGTAAAGTGTGTGATAATACAAAATCATGTCAAAGAGAATCCTGGTCGTGGATGATGAACCCAAGATCACTCAACTTGTGCGTGACTATTTGGAGCGCTCCGGTTTTGAAGTACATGTTGCCTATGATGGAAAAACAGCTCTGTCTCTCGCAAAAACTAAAAACCCTGACATGGTGATTCTTGATCTTGGTTTACCACAAATGGACGGCCTGGATTTCACTCGCGAGTATCGCAAATCATCGAATGCGCCGATCATCATGTTGACTGCCCGGTCGGAAGAAACGGACAAACTAATTGGTCTTGAAATAGGAGCGGATGATTATATTACCAAGCCTTTCAGCCCGAAAGAATTGGTTGCGCGTGTCCGTGTTGTTTTTCGACGAATGGCGACTTCCTTGAATTCAACCGCTGAAGTTATCCGGGCTGCAGATTTGACTTTGGACATTCTTCGTCTTCGCGTAACCATCGTTGGGCGTGAGACCGAAGAATTGACTCCGACCGAATTCGAATTATTAGCCGCCTTAGCAAGCCAACCTGGCCGTGTATTTACTCGATCATATCTGTTGGATGCGATACATGGTGTAGCGTTTGAATCATACGAACGGGCAATTGATGCTCACATTAAAAATATACGCCGAAAGATTGAAGTTAAACCAGACGAACCTAAATATATTCTTACTGTTTACGGCGTCGGATATAAATTTGCGGATAAATAGCATAGATGCCTCAACCTGACTTCTCTCAATTTGATCCACCTGAGTGGCCTCGACATTTTCGGAAACGCCAACGTCCACCTTGGTGGCCCGAGAATGAACCCTGGCCACCAAAACGACGTCGTTGGCGCAGGATGGATGGTCACTTTCCCTTCTTTCGCAGACTGGGTTGTTTGTTTGCCGCATTCAATTTACTGGGAGTAGCAGTTTTTATTTCTGTTGTCATCTTTGTTATAAACGGCCTGGGAATCATCCATTTACAGGGTGGATTCTTTCAGGGACTTCTGCCTTTTGCTGCGATTTTCCTTGGTTTGACGATAGTGATGGTGGTTTTAGCCGGAGCGAATCTCCGTCGTTTGTCCATACCCTTAGATGATTTGCTGGCGGCTTCCAATCGGGTGGCAGAGGGCGACTACTCTCTTCGGGTGGATGAAAAAGGACCGCCGGAGGTTCTTTCATTAACAAAAGCATTTAATTCAATGATATCCCGGCTTCAGGTCAATGATCAGCAAAGACGTGCTCTTTTGGCAGATGTGAGCCATGAGCTTAGAACGCCGCTCACAATTATTCAAGGAAATCTGGAAGGCGTTCTGGATGGCATGTATCCTGCCGACGAACCAAGGCTGAAATCTATCCTTGAAGAAACAAGGGTACTCTCGCGTTTGATCGATGATTTACGGACTTTGACTCTGGCGGAAAGCGGCACATTAAATTTAAGGCGCGAACCGACCGATCTTAAAGCACTTGTCCGTGAGAATGTAGCCGGATATCAATCTCAGTCAGATGCTGCAGGTATAAAGATTGAATTATCAATGCCAGATGGTGAAATTTTGATGAACATAGACCCAGAACGGATTCGCCAGGTATTATCGAATTTGATGACGAATGCATTTCGTTATTCGCCCAGGAATGGCGTCGTGAGAATCAATTTATCCGAGTCGATGTCGAGTTCGATCAAACAAGCCTTGATCTCCATAACCGATAACGGCCCCGGGATTGCGGAGGAGGATATACGCCATATATTCGACAGATTTTATAAGTCTAGTGATTCACATGGGATGGGATTGGGTTTATCAATTGCAAAATATATTGTTGAAGCTCATGGTGGAGAGATAAAAGCCAGTAGCGAAGCCGATCATGGGACAACCATTTCGTTTTCCCTCCCTTATTGATTCTCTGGTAGAATAAGCGGTTGTGGGTATATGGTTTGCGAGCGTGTGTCCTTTCACACACCCTTCTCTCGCCTGCCTAAACCAACTAAAATTGAAAATAATTTGAAGGAGAACGTTTCAATGGTTCGTATTCGTTTTCGTCGCATCGGATTAAAGGGACAACCCTCTTACCGCCTGGTCGCCGCCGACAAGGAATTTCCTCGGGATGGCCGTTTTTTAGAAATCCTTGGCTTTTACAATCCTCGAACGGATCCCTCGACCTTGAATATAAAAGAAGACCGTATTTATCACTGGATGAAGAATGGCGCTTTGCCAACAGAATCGGTGGGACAAGTATTCAAAAGCGCTGGTGTGCTTGATCGGTTTGAGCGTTTTAAGAAAGGCGAGGCAGTTGAGAACCTTTTACAAGAGGCTGCCGAAGCAGCCACAAAGCGCGCTGCGCCTGTAAAGACCCGAAAGGATTGATAATTTCACCATTGCCCCTCTCTGTAAAAAGAGGGGGGATGAATTGATTATGAAAGACCTCATCGAATTCATCGCCAAATCGCTGGTTGCCCACCCCGAACAAGTCGAGGTACACGAGTTTGGAACGGGAGACCATATCCGTCTTGAGTTAAGTGTTGCCAAAGAAGACATGGGCCGGGTGATCGGTAAAAGTGGGAAAGTCGCAAACTCGATCCGTACGTTGCTACGCGTGGCAGCTGAGCGCGAAGGCAAGCAAGCCACTCTCGATGTCGTTGAGCCGGAATAATGGTTGGAAGGAAGATCAAGAGAACTGATTCAGGCTCGCGAGGTGATGGCGAGCCTGAATATTTAGTTGTAGGATATCTTCGTCGACCACACGGTCTGCATGGTGAAATGGTAATGGAAGTGTACACTGATTTTCCTGAAAGGTTGAAAACCGGTTCGGAAGTATATATCGGCGATTCATACCAGAAGATGCTGATCGCAGGTGCTCGGTATCACAATGAAGGATTGTTGATCAAATTCCAGAATCTTGAAACTCCCGAACAGGCCGGACGCTATCGGAATCAATCAGTCTATGTTTCGGCAGCAGATCGTCCGGTGTTACCTAAGGGTCAATATTATCACCATGAATTGATCGGTTTTAATGTTGTGGACGAGAAGGATGAATCAATTGGTACCCTGATTGAGATCATGCAGACAGGTGCAAACGATGTATATGTTGTTCAACAAGCTGACGGGCGTGAGGTGCTGCTGCCTGTCATTTCATCCGTTATTATCGCAGTAGAGCCCACTAATCGACAGATTCGTGTTAGACCCATACCTGGCTTGCTTGACGAATTAGCTGATTAGGCTCATTATATTGGGGAATGGACAATAAACGTTATTGGGTAGGGTTTAATATGGTTCGGGGAATTGGCGCTGTTCGTTTACGGGCGCTGATTGATTATTTCGGAGATGCGGCCACAGCCTGGCAAGGTACTCCTGAAGATCTACGCATGGCGGGTTTGGGCACAAAAGTCATCGAGCGTTTGCTCGAACTTCGAAAAGATGTTGACCTTGATAAACTTTGGGATAAGATCATTGCACAAGACATTCATGTTTTAACGTGGGAAGATGAAGCTTACCCTCCACGTTTGAAAGAAATTGAGCATCCACCACCCGTATTATATATAAGGGGTGAATTCCTTCCGGAAGATCATTTTGCCGTTGCTATTGTTGGAACCCGGAAAGTGACATCCTATGGGCGACAGGTTACGGAAGAACTTTCCTCATTTCTCGCATCAAACGGAGTAACAGTTATCAGCGGTTTAGCGCGAGGTGTTGACGCGATAGCTCATTCTGTAACATTAAAATCCGGTGGTAGAACCGCTGCGGTATTGGGCTGCGGTGTGGATCGAATTTACCCGTCGGAGAACCGCAGTTTAGCCGAGCAGATCATGACCCGGGGCGCACTCATCAGTGATTACCCAGTCGGTACTGCTCCAGAAAGCAGTAACTTTCCACCTCGCAACCGAATAATTTCTGGATTATCATTGGCGGTCATTGTCATCGAAGCCGGAGATACAAGTGGAGCATTGATTACCGCTGAATTCGCAGCTGAACAAGGGCGGGAAGTATTTGCCGTACCGGGCAACATCTTGGCGCCACAAAGCAGAGGTACAAACAAATTGATACAAAATGGCGCCCTTCCATTACTCACGCCGCAGGATTTGTTGCAAGCTCTTAATCTGACACGTGTAGGCGAACAAAAAGCGGCTAGAAAGATTTTGCCAGCCAATGAGGTCGAAGCACAAGTATGGAATGCACTTGGAATAGAGCCTCTGCATGTCGATGAATTGCGTATTCAAACCGGGTTGCCGGTTGAGAAGGTTTCTGCAGCATTGGTAATGATGGAATTGAAAGGTATGGTACGACAAGTAGGGGGTATGCAATATGTGGCAGTTCGTGAGGTACAATCGGGCTACTTTGCGTAAGGAATTGAAATGAACGAACACGATTATGCAGTCATTATGGCCGGCGGAGGTGGAACCCGCCTTTGGCCAATTTCGAGAAAAGATCATCCAAAACAGCTTCTCCCCTTGCTCGGTGAAGAGACTCTATTTCAAAGTACGGTTGCAAGACTGTTGGATTTGTTTCCACCAGAACGTATTCTGGTAGTAACGGTTAAGGAACAAGCCGCTGAGATGCAGGCGCAGATGCCGGAAATTCCCCTGGATAATTATTTAATCGAGCCCGCGCCGCGTGGAACTGCCTCGGTTATAGGTCTTGCTGCAACGATACTTTGCCGCCGCGACCCTGATGCTGCCATGGTTGTTTTGCCCTCTGATCATTTCATTCGCAATCGCGAACTGTTCCATTACCTTTTACGCGCTGGGCTTGAGATTGCCAGGGAGAAATATCTTGTTACTTTAGGCATTACACCTTTGTATCCATCGACAGCTTATGGTTACATTCAACAGGGCGAACCACTGGTGGGTGATTTCAAATATCCGGCTTACAGGGTTCTCCGGTTTACTGAAAAACCTGATGAAAAAACCGCACAAGGATTTTTGCGTTCAAGAGACCATTCATGGAATAGTGGAATGTTTATCTGGAAAGCAGAAGGCATTTTGACCGAGATCCATAGGCAGATGCCTCACTTAGATTCGACCTTGAAAAAAATATCAACCGCCTGGGGAAAAGCCGAGCAGGAAGAAGTATTAACGGCAAACTGGTTGGACTTGAAAAATGAAACTGTTGATTACGGTGTGATGGAGCGCGCTGAAAGGGTTGTGGTATTGCCGGCTGGTGGTTTGGGATGGAATGATGTCGGTTCCTGGGACACATTATTCGATGTATTGTTTCCTGATATGAATGGGAATGTATCAACAGCCGTGCAGCACCTGGCAGTGGATACACATAATACCCTGGTTTATGGTAAAAACGACCAGCGCCTGATCGTGACGATCGGTATGGACGACACGGTGATTGTTGACGCGGAAGATGTATTGCTCGTGTGCAAATCAGACCAGGCGCAGAAAGTCCGCGACGTGGTCGAGCATTTGAAGAGGCACAGGCAAGAGAAATACCTTTAAGTTTGTGGAGTGTACATGGAAGCTTATTGCATGAAATGCAAGACCAAGCGGGAGATAAAAGACCCGGTTGCGACTTATAATGCGAAAAGTTCACCGGTGACGATCGGTAGTTGCCCGGTTTGCGGAACCAAACTTTATCGCATGGGGAAGACGCCCGCCCATCAAGGATTAACGCCCCCACCTAAACCGGAAAAGATCGAGAAACGTGATGGGAAGCTTGTAATTGTTGAATCTCCAGCCAAAGCAAAGACGGTAGGACGTTTTTTGGGTAAGGGATACACCGTCAAAGCTTCTATTGGTCATGTTCGTGATTTGTTGCGCTCACAGCTTTCGGTGGATGTCGAGAATAACTTTGAACCGAAATATCGTGTTCCAAATGAAAAGAAAGTAATAGTAAAAGAACTCAAGCAATTGGCGAAGAAGGCTGAAGAAGTCTACCTTGCTACTGATCCAGACAGGGAAGGCGAATCGATTTCCTGGCATCTTATGGAGGCTGCAGAGATTGATCCACTCCTGGCCAAGCGTGTCACATTTCACGAAATAACCGAGCCAGCAATTAAAGAAGCCTTTTCTCATGCACGTCAAATCAACATGGACCTGGTTAATGCCCAGCAGGCAAGGCGTGTTTTGGATCGTCTCGTTGGTTACAGCATTAGCCCCATTTTATGGGAAAAAGTGCGCAGTCGGCTTTCGGCGGGACGGGTTCAATCGGTTGCACTCCGTCTCATTGTCGAACGGGAGGGTGAGATCGATGCGTTTATCCCGGTTGAATATTGGACAATCCACGCCGAGCTCAAGCCGGAAGGACTAAAGTCGACTTTTATTGCTAAGTTGGCAAAGATCGATGATAAAGATCCTGATTTACAGAACGAAGAAGCGACTAAGCCGGTTCTAATAGACATGGAAACTGCTGCGTTTGAAATTTCTAAAGTCAAACGCGGCGAACGCAGACGAAAGCCTTCCGCTCCCTTTACTACATCGACATTGCAGCAGGAAGCATCACGAAAACTCGGCTTTACTGCCAAACGTACCATGGCCCTTGCCCAAGGGCTTTACGAAGGCCAGGATATCGGAAATGGCGGCGCGACCGGCTTGATCACATATATGCGTACTGATTCGACGAATGTTTCGGAACAATCCCAGAAGGAAGCGAGGGAATTCGTTACGGATAAGTATGGCGCGGATTTTATTCCTGCGGAGCCACCGGAATACAAAACGAAGTCTATCGGAGCCCAGGAAGCGCATGAAGCCATCCGGCCAACATCTGTGATTCTGGAACCGGAAAAAGTCAAGGCGTTTCTTGAACCACCAATGTTCAAACTTTATAATCTGATTTGGCAGCGATTCGTCGCCTCCCAAATGGAAGCGGCAGTTTACGATACATTACAAGTTGAGGTATCAGGGAAAACTCACGAGCACGAATATATTCTGCGGGCATCTGGTTCTGCAGTGAAATTCCCCGGCTTCCTGGTTGTTTATGAGGAGGCTAAGAATGAGGACGTAAAGCTCGAAGAGGAAGAAAATGTGAAGATTCCAGCTAGCGTTTCGGAAGGACAAAAACAGACACTGGTACGGTTAATTCCGGAACAACATTTTACACAACCTCCTCCGAGATTCTCAGAAGCTTCCCTTGTTCAAATCTTGGAAGAATTTGGGATCGGACGTCCATCGACTTACGCACCGATCATCTCGACAATTCAACAACGCGGTTACGTTGAGCGTATAGAAAAGCGTCTTGTCCCAACCGAGACGGGCATACTTGTTAATGATTTAATGGTGGAGTATTTTCCCGAAATAGTGGATGTCAACTTCACTGCTCACATGGAAGACGATCTCGATAAAGTCGCCTCAGGTGATATGCAATGGACGGCAGCAATAGGTGAGTTTTACGAGCCTTTTAAAGAACAGGTTTTAAAAGCTCAAGCCGAAATGCCTACGACTAAATCGGGACCGGAACCGATTGGACGGAAATGTCCGGAGGATAGCGGCGAACTAGTCATCCGGTATGGTAGATATGGAAAATTTATTTCCTGTTCAAATTTCCCGACCTGTCGTTATACAGAGCCCTGGTTGGAAAAAATAGGCGTGAAATGTCCTAAAGATGCCGGAGATATTGTAGAAAGAAAAACCCGTAAGGGGCGTACTTTCTATGGGTGTGCTAATTATCCAACTTGCGACTTCACTTCCTGGAAAAAGCCGCTGGCTCAGCCATGTCCAAAATGCGGTGGCCTGTTGGTGATAGCAAACAAACGAGAAGCTCAATGTATCAATTGTCAGGAGACGTTTTTACTGGATGAGGTTGTTTCGGAGATCGCGCGGGAATGATTACAAATTGAATAAAGACCTGTATAATTGAGGGAGATTTTGGGAACGGACTTTTCAAGGGAGCCTCCATGACCTCTTTCGCTGAATTGTTGAAAAAGCCGCTGATAATAGCTGTGCTGGCATTGATTGTTGGTCTTGCTGTAGGCATACCATTAGGGTGGAAAACTGTAACTTTCGCCGATACAACTCCAGCCGTGATGCGACCGGATTTACAGTTGGATTACCTACGCATGGCGATAGATTCCTTTCGGGTAAATAGGGATCCGAATCTGGCTGTCCGTCGTTGGGATGATCTTGGTCCGGCAGCGGCTCCCATGTTTGTAGAGATTCAAAAGGATCCCCAGGGTATAGATCCTGCTGTGATAACTGCCTATGGACAAGTAATCCAGACTGTAAAAGGAACCAACCCCTCAAGTTCCATTCCTGTGGCAACACCGACGGGTGGATTATCTGGAACGACCATTCTGATTGGCGCTATCTTGGTGCTGCTGCTGGTGGGTGGTGCTGTTGGCGTATTTCTGCACCGAATATTAAAAAATCCAACGAGCGACGAGGTCACCCCGGGTATGCAGGCCAACGAGATCAATCGTGAGGCCGCCAAAAATAAGACAAACTTTGAGACTCTCGGCGTTGCCCCACCGATCACGCAAAACATGACAACTTATGTCCTCGGTGATGACTTATACGATGAATCGTTCAGCATAGATACCCCAAGCGGTGATTTCCTTGGTGAATATGGTGTGGGAGTTTCCGAAACCATTGGTGTGGGTGATCCAAAGAAAGTTACGGCTTTGGAAATATGGCTTTTCGATAAGAACGATATAAAGACCGCCACAAAGGTATTAATGAGTACACATGCCTTTTCTGATGTCGGTATCCGTAGTCGACTTGAAGCGAAAGGTGAACTGATCCAAGTAGAGCCGCAGAAGCAAATCATGCTCGAAACCGAAACCTTGCAACTTCTTGCAACGGTCGTGGATTTGCAGTATGGGGATGGCGCTATGCCGGACAAGAGTTATTTTGAACGCGTTACCTTGGAACTTGCAATCTGGCGGAAGTCGGATCATATTTAGAAAAACGAACAGGCTGGGTTATACAACCAGCCTGTTCGTTTCCGCGATTTAATCGATCTTTATTATCTTAATCCGAATTTTGCCTCCTGGGGTATCCGCTTCCACAACTTCACCAACCTTATGATTCATCAGCGCTCGGCCAATGGGGGATTCGTTTGATATCTTGCCGTTGCGCGGATCAGCTTCTTTCGCACCTACAACATGATATGTCTCTAAAGGTTCGTCTCCTTCCTGTATCGTTACGTGGTTGCCGACACCGACAAACTCTTTATCCACATTTTTTTCGATTAAAACGACATTTCTTAATAGATACTCGATCTCTTGAATCCGGCCTTCTAAAAATCCTTGATCTTCCTTGGCTTTATGATAATCGGCGTTTTCTGAAAGGTCGCCCATTTGAATCGCGGAATGGAGGCGCTTGGCAATTTCCTCGCGTTTTGGACCTTTAAGTTCTACCAATTCGGCTTTAAGTTTGGCTTCACCTTCAGAAGTAAGGTAAGTAGGTTCGGGCATGTTTTTTGTTCCTTCGTCAGTTACTGTTCTATGTTTCTGATGGATTTCTTAATATTTGTGGCACTTATATGATCACTATAACTATATTGTTAATTAGTGGAATGATATTTTATTAAGAACTAATTGATAGGCGTTAAAGCAAGTGAATTAATTGTATTCCCTAAGGTTTTTCGAGTGGATTGAATAATTTTTGATGTTCCTCTATGGCAAAGCGATCGGTCATCCCTGCAATATAATCGCATATGGTGCGCTCCAACCCACGATTATCAACGAATTTCTGCATTGTATCTGGGAGGATCGCCGGCTCGGTTTTGTAGGCATTGAACAGATCTGTGATCACACGCTCCGCTTTGACTGCCATACGAACAACTCGATAATGACTATACATGTTTTTGTATAAAAAGTCTTTGATTTCCCGGTTATGACGCTGCATATCTTCGCTGTAACCGATGACGTTAGTTTTAAGCTCTTGAATATCAAGCGGAGATTGAACCGTGCTGTCTTTGATTCGCTTATCAGTTGATTCAATCATGTCCGTAACTGTCAAGCCGACCAGCTGACGTATCATGCGGTGTCGTTCAAGATCTTCAAGGCCTGGACCATGCCAGTGGAAGGTCTCCTTAAGGATTTCCCAAAGTGCAACGCCCTCCAGCATCTGCGGAGAAAGCATACCGGAACGTAAGCCATCATCCAGGTCGTGTGTCGTGTAAGCGAGTTCATCGGCAACGTTGGCGATTTGTGTCTCAAGATTGCCGCGAAGGGAAGGGTTGTAATTCCGCGCATCTGATATGTCGTATTCTGATTCGTGCTTGACCATACCTTCACGTACCTCCCAAGTCAGGTTTAAACCGGGGAATTCGGGATACCGCTGTTCAAGTTCAGTTACGATACGTAAGGATTGCTTGTTATGATCGAAGCCGCCATGATCTTTCATCAACCGTGCGAGGGAGACTTCACCGGAATGTCCGAACGGGGAATGGCCCAGATCGTGAGCCAGGCAAATGGCTTCGACGAGGTCCTCATTTGCGCCAAGCGCCCGCGCGATGGTACGGCCGATTTGTGACACTTCCAGGGTGTGAGTGAGCCGGGTACGGAAGTAATCACCTTCATAAGTGATGAAAACTTGTGTCTTGTATTCGAGGCGGCGGAATGCTGTGGTGTGGATGATTCGGTCGCGGTCTCGCTGAAATGCAGTACGGTATTCCGGCTCATCATCTAAATATGCACGGCCTTTAGAATCCTTGCTTCTAACACCGTAAGGAGCAAGGGCTTTGTCTTCGAGTTCTTCGAGTCTATGACGGTCGAAAAACAATTTTGACCTTTCCGAGTTAGCTAAAGTATTTAATTTGAGACAATAAGCGGACGGCTTTGTAAATCTGCATAAGGACTGAAAAAACGTAAGTGGGGCGAGTGGGGGTCGAACCCACAAGGTGTTTCCACCGGCGGATTTTAAGTCCGCTGCGTCTGCCGATTCCGCCATCGCCCCGGCTGTCATCTTTGAATGTCAATTTATAAATAATCGACTCAATAACAATAATTATTTCAAAAACAGCAGCTTATCACGAGATGGTTTCCAGTTCTCGATAATTGTAACGCAAGGTGGTTTAACGTCAAGGCGCTGTGATGGATTGATAGTAACCAAGTGAGGAAATTACTAAGAACGCCTAACAAAACCCCAAGGATTGATATGATTGGGGCATGGCAAAACAACTTGTGAGCGAGGGACTTTGGCAGGCAAAAGAACCATTACTACCGGTAGAAGATGAAAAGCTGAAAGGTGGCAGACCCCGCATTAGTAATCGGGCAACCTTAGCCGGGATCCTGTTTGTGTTGAAGACCGGTATTCCATGGGAAATGCTGTCCCAAGAAATGGGTTGTGGCAGCGGTATGACCTGCTGGCGACGATTGCGAGACTGGCAACAAGCCGGTGTGTGGGATCGGCTGCATCGGGTGCTGTTGGAACATTTGTCGGAAGCTGAACAACTGGATTGGACACGAGCTTCATTAGATGCAGGCAGTGTACCTGCTCCCGGGGGGGCGAAGCGACGGGTCCCAACCCGACAGATCGCCGAAAATCGGGCTCGAAGCGCCATGTTGTGGTCGAAAGGCAAGGCATCCCGCTCGTCATAAGGCATACAGCGGCCAATGTCCATGAAGCGACTACGCTGGAAATGATGATCGAGGCCATTCCCGCCATCCCCATAAAGCGTGGTCGACCCAGAAAGCGTCCGGAAAAACTGCAGGCGGACAAAGCCTATGACAGTCGGCACAACCGTCAAATCTTGAGAAAGCGTGGAATCACACCACGCATCGCCAGGAAAAGAATTGAAAGCAGTGAAAGGCTTGGAAGACATCGTTGGGTCGTGGAAAGGACGCTTGCTTGGTTGAACCGTTTTCGTCGTTTGAGAGTTCGTTACGAACGGAGGGCAGATATCCATCAGGCTTTCCTGACTTTAGGCTGTGCGCTTATTTGTTTGAAGTTCATCCATAGGTTTTGTTAGGCACTCT
>Ga0182027_10008579_pt1 | contig 14851 bp, 15 predicted proteins | sample 712E1DmetaG_FD_121300 | JGI IMG/M metagenome (GOLD analysis project Ga0182027, IMG submission 121300) | Permafrost microbial communities from Stordalen Mire, Sweden - 712E1D metaG (Illumina Assembly) | ecosystem: Environmental > Terrestrial > Soil > Wetlands > Permafrost | place: Sweden... | reverse complement strand
CGCAAGACTACGCCGAAGCGGCCCGCTGGCTGCGCAAGGCCGCCGACCAGGATCTCGCTGAAGCGCAATACCTCATCGGCCTGATGTACGATAATGGCCAAGGGGTTACGCAAGACTACGCTGAGGCGCATATGTGGCTAAACCTTGCGGCTTCGCGCACCAGTGGTAATGACCAGAAGAAATTCGCAGATGCGCGAGAGTCGGTCGCCAGGAAGATGACACCCGAGCAGATTGCCGAGGCCCAGCGCCTAGCGCGGGAGTGGGTGCCGAAAACGAGTCGGTAGAAGGGGCTTTGGCCTTGGGGGCTAAATCATCTCGTTCAAAAGTTCCGCCCGCGGGTGCGCAATCACCACCTTGTTCACCAGCATGCCCTTTTGGCCCACCACTTGGGCGCCGGCTTCCACCGCGGCGGATACGGCCGCCACATCTCCGGTCAGTGTGACGAACGCCTTGCCGCCGAGCGCCATCGCCAAGCGAATCTCGATCAATTGCACGTTGGCCGTCTTCACGGCGGCGTCCGCGCCCTCGATGAGCGCCGCCACCGAGAACGATTCCACGATTCCCAACGCCTCCAGCGTCTCCACCTTGGAAACGCCGCCGATCGCCGGAAATACCGATTCGTGCAGGTTCGGAATCACGAAGGAATCGATCACCGCGAAGCGCGCTCCCGCGATGCCCGCCTCCACCGACGCCTCCACCGCCGCCACGTCGCCGCGCACCATCACCATGTACTTCCCCGAACAGATGGAGCGCGAGAGCACCAGTTCGACGTCCGCCGCCTTGAGCATCGCGTCGCAGCTTTCAAAGCCCGCCGCCACGCTGGTGAGTTCGATCAACCCGATGGAATTCTTTGCCATACGTACCCTACTTTGCCGCGATCTCCACCCATTCTTCGGTCACCGCCCGCACTTTGCCGTCGATGCTGGCATGCACGTGCGCGCCCAGCTTGCCCTCTTCCACGCGGCCCACCACTTGACCAAGCTTCACCTTCTGGCCCTGCCGCACCACCGCGACGGCGGCTTGCCCGGCGTGCTGCCGCAGCTTGATGCGCACCGCGGCGGGCTGGCAGTCCACCTCCACGTACGGCGTTTCCTTTTCGTACTCTTCCACGTGTAAGCGGCGGCGCAGTTGGGAGAGCGGCACGCGCCGGTACTCCTTCATGGGGTGGACCTCGACCGGCTTTTGCTGCGCGAACTTCAAACCGGCGGCGCGGCGGGCGCGTTTGCCGTCGTCGCACGCCTCTTTCGGGTAGAGGTCTTCCGGGCAGGCGTACAGCGTGCAAAGGCCGCAGGCGCAGCACAACTCGGACCACTGGTTCCAGATGTCCGCGCCGGTGGCCGAGAATCCCAGGCTGCGCATCACCTTGTGCGGTTGCACTTCGTAGCCCAGCAGATAGCGCGGGCAAAACTCGGTGCAGTAGCTGCATTGGTCGCAGGCCGATTTGCCAATCTGGTTCATCTCCTGCCGCGACCGCGTCTTCCGCGTCATCAGGTAATGGTCGCGCGGCAGGACGATCAATCCGCCGGTGGTCTTGGTCACCACCTCGTCCGGGTCGAAGGTCAGGGTTCCCATCATCAGGCCGCTGACGAAAATTCCGAAATCCGCCGCCGTGGCCCCGCCCGCCAGCGCAATCAGGTCGCGAAACGTCATGCCCACCGGCGCCCACAACGTTTTCGGCTCGCGCACCGCGCCGCAAACCGATAGCAACTTCCGCGTGATGGCCGTGTCCCGCTCCGCCAGGCTCACGTTGTACAACGTCTCCACGTTACTGACCACGCACCCGACGTTCAGCGGGATGCCCGCCGGCGGAATCAGCCGCCCCGTGGCGGAGTACACCAATTCGTATTCGTCGCCCGACGGGTAGTAATCGCCCAACATGACGAATTCGATGCGGTCCGATTGCACGCTGCCTTTGAGCGCCTCGAGCGACGCCGCGTTCTTGGTCTTGATTCCGAACTTGCCGGTCTGCGCGCCAACCGCCTCCATCATGGACGCCATACCCGCCAGGACCTCCGCCGGGAAGTGCTTCATCAGCTCCGCGTCCTTATGGATCAGCGGCTCGCACTCCGCCCCGTTGGCGATCATGAATTCCACTTTGGACTGCGCCTTGACGTACGTGGGGAATCCGCCGCCGCCGGCCCCCACCACCCCGTATTCGCGCAGCTTGTCGGCAAGCATTAGACCCAGCATAACCCAGGGACAAGACAGTTCACCGCCGCGCGGAGGCGCTGAGTCTTGAATGGGTTCCTCTTCTCGGCGTCTCCGCGTCTCGGCGGTGGTCTCCCCCGCCCGCGTAGACCACTGCCGCCGCCCTGCGGTACAGTCTTTGGATATGAAGCTGCCGCGGGTCTATCCGATCCTCGACACCCAGTCGCTAGAAGCGCGCGGAATCGGCATCCCAGCCGCCGCCGAGGCGATGCTCGCGGGTGGAGCGCTCATCCTGCAATTCCGCCACAAGGCGCATTGGAGCCGCGCTGTGTTCGAGGACGCGCGCGGCGTGGCGCGTCTTTGCCGCGACGCCGGCGCGCGCTTCATCGTCGACGACCGCGCCGATTTCGCCATGCTGCTCGAAGCCGGCCTGCACGTGGGACAGGACGACCTCTCGCCGCGCGACGCCCGCATGCTCCTCGGCCCCGATGCGCTGATCGGCTTCTCCAGTCATAACGCCGAACAAATCCGCGCGGCGGCCGCCGAGCCGGTGAGCTACGTGGCATTCGGCCCGGTCTTTCCCACCCTCTCCAAGCGCCATCCCGACCCCGTGGCCGGCGTCGAAGCGCTACGCGGCTGCCGCGCCCTGTGCTCCAAACCGCTGGTAGCCATCGGCGGCATTACCCGCGCCAATGCCCTTGAAGTTCTGAGCGCCGGCGCCGATTCCGTAGCCGTAATCGCCGATCTGCTCCCCGAGGCCGCCACGGCCCACTCTCTTCGTGAACGGATGGAAGAATGGCAACGACTAGTGAAACCGGCTTAGTCAAAGCTCTCGGCCTGGTAGACGCCACCACGCTCGTGATGGGGTCGATGATCGGCTCGGGCGTTTTCATCGTGGCGGCGGACATCTCCCGCCAGGTGCAATCCCCCGGCCTGCTGATGCTCACGTGGCTCGCCACCGCGGCGCTCACCCTGGTGGCCGCGCTCAGCTACGGCGAATTGGCGGCCGCCATGCCGCACGCCGGCGGGCAGTACGTCTACTTGCGCGAGGCTTTTGGCCCACTCTGGGGCTTCCTGTTCGGCTGGACCCTGTTCCTGGTGATTCAGACCGGCACCATCGCCGCCGTGGCCGTGGCGTTCGCCAAGTATTCCGGCGTCTTCTTCCCCTGGATCTCGGCCGGGAACTATCTGATCGGCAGCGGCCGGATCGGCCTCACCACCCAGCAACTGGTGGCCATCGCGCTCATCGTTTTCCTCACCTGGTCGAACACCCGCGGCATTCGCACCGGCGCCCGCGTCCAGAACGTCTTCACCTTCGCCAAGGTGGCCGCGCTGTTGGGGCTGATAGGGTTCGGTTTCCTGCTGGGACGCAACCACGCGGCCGTGAGCGACAACTTCGACCATTTCTGGCGCGGCGCCGGCTGGAACTGGGATACGCTCCGCCTGGCCGGTGTGGCCATGGTGGGCGCGCTCTTCTCCTCCGACGCCTGGAACAACGTGACCTTCACGGCGGGCGAGGTGCGCAACCCGCGGCGCAACCTGCCGCTTTCGCTGGCCCTGGGCGTGGGCATCGTATCGGCGCTCTACATCGCGGCCAACTTGGCTTACCTGAACGTGCTGACGCTGCACCAGATCCAGACCGCCGCCGAGGACCGCGTGGCCACCGCCGCCGCCTTCAAGATGTTCGGCCCGGTGGCCGTGCAGTTGATGGCGGCCGCCATCATGATCTCCACCTTCGGCTGCGATAACGGGATCATCCTCTCCGGCGCGCGCGTGTACTACGCCATGGCGAAGGACAAGCTCTTCTTCCGCCGGGCCGGCGAGCTCGACCCGGTCCACCACGCGCCGCGCTTCTCGCTCACCGCGCAATGCGTCTGGGCCGTCCTATTGACCCTCACCGGCAGCTACAGCGATTTGCTCGATTACGTAATCTTCGCGGTGCTGCTCTTCTACATGCTGACCATCGCCGGCCTGTTCGTACTGCGCCGCACGCGCCCGAACATGGAACGCCCCTACAAGGCTCTCGGATACCCCGTACTGCCCGCGGCGTATATCCTGGTGGCCGGCCTGATCGACGTCTTGCTGCTGCTCTACAAGCCCGGCTTCGCGTGGCCCGGCCTGATCATCGTGCTGCTCGGCGCGCCGGTATACTTCGCATGGAAAAAGTGGGGCGGGCCGGGGCGCCCACTGCCTTCGGCCCGGACAACAGGTCCAAGAGGGTGACAACTCACCTACGGCGTTGCCCCGCTGGCCGTGGTCAGACGGGCGGCGTGCGCTTTGCGAATTCGCAGGTAAAGGACGCGCGCCAGCGCCAGCGCCGGGACCGAGAGAAACGTGCCCGCCACGCCCGCTACTCCGGCCCCCGCGAACACGCCGAAGAGCACCAGCAGCGGATGCAGTTCCACCCCGCGCCCCATCAGGTGCGGCGACAAAATGTAGTCCTGGAGCATCCGGAAGGCAATCACGAAGATCACTGCCGCCAACAGGTGCGTCCCTGAGATGGCGGCCACCAGTACGATGGTGACGCCCCCCACGGCCGGTCCCAGCATGGGGACTACCTCGAGCACCGCCGCGAACGCCGCCAATAAGATGCCGTAAGGCATGCCCACCACGGTGAAGAAGATGCTGCAAGCCGTGAATGCCGCCAGCGAAAGTCCCAGCAGCGCGCGAATGTAGTGGGCCAGCAAGGTGTCCATGTCCGCCATGACATCGTCGAGCAGGGCGCGGCGCGGGCCTTCCTCCAACGCGTCCAGCAGGTCCCGCCGGATAAGGTGTCCGTCCTTTAGGAAGAAAAACGCCAAGACCGGGATGATCAGCACGTAGATCAAGTCGCTGGCCACCGCGAAGAACTTAACGCTGGTTTGGGGCAAGGCGGACATCAGGTCGCTGGCCCGCTTCGAGATCTCCAACTGGACCCTATCGGCCAGTTGCACCTCGTATCGGCCGAGCGTGGTGGGCGTATCGAGCTTGGCTTGTCTCCATTTCGCGACATCGCCGGGAAGATGATCGGCCAGTTGTCTGGTCTGCTCGAACACGCGCGTGCCAATCTGAATGCCCCCGAACACCGCCGCGCCGACGAAGAGCACGTACGCCATCGCCAGCGCCAGCGTTCGCCCCCCACCACTGGGAAGGAAGCGGTTCAGCAGGTCTACCAGCGGCGTCAACAGGTAGGCGAATAGCACCGCCAAAACGAAAACGAACAACGTCGCGCGAACCAGATAGACCAGGTACAGCGCCAGCGCCACCAGCGCCACGGTCCAGGCGGCGCGCGCCGCGCTATGGTCGATTCCAAGCATGCGAGGGTTTGAGCCTCCGCTCCAATTCTAACTGGAAAGAGCCTTCAAAGGCCGCGGACAAACACGCGTCTATTCTTATCCGTGGCCAACAACCCTTGTCCGGCAAGCGGCTAGGTGCGCTTCTTGTCCGGCGCCAGGCCCATCTTGTCCATCTCGTTGAAGTACACTTTGCGGCCATCGTCCATCGCCAGGTTGGAGAGGATTACGGCGATGGCGTCGTTCATCCCGACCTCGATGTTGGCCAGGGGAGTCTTCCCGTCGCGGCAGTTCTGGAAGAAGGTCCGCAGCTCGGTGTCCACCGGGTTCTTGGCCTCTTCCTGAGCCAGGATGCCTTTGGACGTCAGCCAGCGGCGCGCGAACTTCCCTTCCCGTCCGAAGAAGCTCTCGTCCTTGGAAAACTCCAGGTCGGACGTCATGATGGGAATCGGATGGGCGGCGCCGCCGGCGGACACCATGGTGGCGCCCGCCACGAAGGGTTCGTTCTTCTTCGCGGCGGCGGGAGCCACGGTCGCCGTCTTGGGCGGCTCGCGGTACCACCAGGCGATGCACGGGGACCCATGCGGCGTGTAGGTGTTCGGACCGTCGCCCACGGTGATCTCGATAGCGCCGTCGGTTCCCATGATGCACTCGGCCATCTCCGAGCGCGACCCGTTGAAATAGGGGCTAAACGAGCTGGTGCTGACCGAGGAATAGGTGAGCTTCTGGCCCTTCGGGTACTTGTAGATCAGTTGAATATTATCCCAGACGTCGCGGCCGTCCTTGAGCGTATCGAGGCTGCCCAGCCCCATGACGAACTCGGGCGTGGCGCCGAACATCCAGTCGGAGACGTCCACCTGGTGCGAGGTCAGCTCCGCGGTCAAACCGCCGGACATGGAACGGTAAATGCGCCAGTTGTTGATGTTCGATTCGCCGCCCGGTTTCATGGTCCACAGCGCGCTGGGACTGTTGATCATGTTGCGGTGCCACTGCGCGTGGACGTGGTGGACATTGCCCAGAAGTCCCTTGTCCACCATTTGCTTCACGGTCTGGTAGAAGTAGCTATAGCGCCGCTGCAGGCCGGTCTGCAGAATCTGCTTGGGGCGCGCGGCGGCATCGGCCCGCAGGGCATGCACCTCGTTGGGCTTGAAGACCAGGCACTTCTCGCAAAAAACGTGCTTGCCCGCCTGCAAGGCGTCGCGCGTGAGAGGGTAATGCACGAACAGCGGCGTGAGGACAAAGACCGCTTCGACTTCCTTGAGCGCCAGCAGGTCGTGATAATTCTTGAAGGTCTTGGGGTTGTTGCCAATGGTCGCCAGCCCCTTCTTGAGGTTGTCGTCCTGAATGTCGCAAATGGCCACGCACCTTGCGGTCTCGATGTCCTTCAGATGCTTCATCAGGTAGTTGCCGCGACTGCCCGTGCCGATGATGCCATACTGCACCTGGTCGTTGGCGGCTCTGACTTTTTGAATGGCGGGCGCGCCGACGGTGGCGGCGACCGCGGCGACTGCCCCGGCGGTTTTGACAAAGTCCCGGCGCGTGAGATCGTTATCCGGCGTCATAATTAATGCAGACCCTCGCGAAATGGGAGAATTTCGCCTCAATTGTAACACGCGGAAATCGAGGACCGGCTGAGCTGATGTATCCTGAACGTTCCGGAGCTGCCGCCATGCCAAATCGAGTCGCCATCGAACGGACGGAATATCGCGGTTGGAGCAATTGCTGGAAGGTCGCCAACGGAGAAATTGAACTGATCGTCACCGGCGATGTGGGGCCCCGCGTGATTTCGCTGGGTTTCGCGGGCGGTCAGAATCTGTTCAAGAACTACCCGGAGCAGATGGGCCGGTCGGGCGAGGCGGATTGGATGATCCGGGGAGGCGCGCGCGTCTGGGTCGCGCCGGAGGACCGCATGGCCACCTATGGCACGGACAATCGCCCGGTCCGCGTCGACGTGGAAGGCGGCGCGCTGGTCGCCACCGCGCCCGTCGAAGAGGCCGTCGGCGTGCAAAAGCAGATGATCGTCAGGATGGCGGCCTCCGCGGCGCGCGTCGAGGTGGTCTATCGCATCCGCAACGCCGGCTTGCTTCCCACGGAGTTTGCGGCCTGGGCGCCCTGCGTGATGGCCCCCGGCGGCGTGGGCATCACCGGCTTCCCGCCGCGCGGAACGCATGCCGAGATCCTGGCGCCCACGAATCCGCTGGTCATGTGGGCGTACACGGATTTTTCCGATAAGCGCTGGACGTTTACGAAGAAATACCTGCTCCTCCAGCAGGACGCCGCCGGCGGCCCCCAGAAGATCGGCCATTTCAACTCCAAGACCTGGGGAGCGTATCTCTTGAACACCGAGCTATTCGTCAAGCGCTACGACGCCGCGCCGGACAAGCCCTATCCGGACTATGGGTGCTCGTTCCAGATCTTCACCAACCAGGACATGCTCGAACTCGAAACCATGGGGCCGTTGCACCGGGTTGCGCCGGGTGAGTGGGTGGAGCACGTCGAGCATTGGTCGCTGCACCGGGATGTAGCCGCCGCCTGGACCGACGAGGAATTGGACCGCGCCATCTTGCCCTTGCTGTGATGTGGCGCAGCCCCCTACGTAGTCCGCAACCGTTCCAGCACTTCGCGCGGGACGCTGAGGTTGCCGTGGCGCCCGGTCCCCAACATCGCCTCGGGCTTGAATGCGCCGTGGAAATCCGAGCCGCCGGTCACTTTCAGGCCGTGACGGCGCGCCAACTCCAGGTAGAGCTTCGTCTCCGCCTCGGTGTGGTCGCTGTGGTATGCCTCGATGGCGTCGAGCCCCGCCGCGCATAACTCCGGCAGCAAAGCCGTCACGTCGCCCGGCATGCGCGCGGGGTGCGCCAGCGAGGCGATCCCGCCGGCGGCGCGTATGCGGGCCGTGCCCTCGGCGAATCCCGGTTCGTGGCGAAAAACGTAACCCTTGGCGGATTCGTCCAGGTAGTCGTCGAAGGCCTGGCGGATGCTCGCCACGTAGCCCTTCTCCACCATGATCCGCGCAAAATGCGGCCGGCCGGTCATGCCGCGCCCCAACCGCTCGGCCTCCTCCACCTGGATGTCGAAGCCCAGTTCGCGAAGCCGCGCGGCCAAGCGCCGGTTGCGCTCGCGGCGCGAATCCTGCAGTTCGAGCACCCACTCGCGAAAGTCTTTCAACTCGCCGTTCCCCGGGAAATAGCCCAGCAGATGGACCGAACGCCCGTGAAGCTTGGTCGAAAGCTCGATGCCGCGCACCAGTTCGATGCCGGCCTGACGCGCCAGCGGCACGGCTTGATCGTAGCCCGCAAACGTGTCGTGATCCGTGATGCCCAGCGCCCCGACGCCCGCGCGCACCGCCGCCGCAATCAGTTCCGAAGGCGAGCAGGAGCCGTCGGACTCATCCGTGTGGGTGTGGAGATCGACTAAAGGTAACCCGGCCAAGCCTTCCAGTGTAGCCCAGTTTGCCTCCACGCTTGTTCGCAATCGATCCGCGCCCGCCCCCTCGGAGGCGGTTTCGAGCGTTTGCGGATGCATTCCGACTGAACCTAATGGCCGAACAACGCTTCGATGTTCCGGCTGCCATGCGCCACGCGAAGAATCACCACTCCTTCGTTCCCTTTAAACTTCGCAAACCGGGACGCAGATCCTCATCGCGGGCGCGCCCCAAGGCTGGGAAAGTTGGCGAGAGGAAAGATCCTGTCGGTGCTAGTGGTCTGCGTCTGAATTTCTGAGGAGTATAGCGAAGCCATGTGGGGCAGGCAATCCTGCCTGCAGCCGCCTTTCAGGCGGCTGGACCCGCTGGAAAGCGGGTCCGCGGGCTGTATAGCCCGCCCCACAAGGCCAAAGCACAATCGTTGTTCTGAATGACGCACTACACCAGCGTCGATGAGACGGTCGGCAATCTCGATGCTGCCGCTCTGACAGGCCACGCGATGCCAAATGCCGTCGAGGTCGGATTCGGCCTGCGGCGAGCGGCGGTGTCCCATCAGCGGGGCGTCTGCTGCTCGGCGGCCAGGCGGGCGCGCCCACGCCGCTTCACCTGCTCGGCAAGCTCGCGCATGGATTCCCGTGTGACAATGCGCCCTTCGCCCCGGGAAAGTGAGGCTTCCGCCTCATCCACGGCGGCCAGGATCTCGGCGCGGGAACGCTCGCGCTCCTCGCATAATGAAAAAGCTTCCTTCAGCGCGTCTTCCTCCCGCCGAAGCCGCCCGCTTTCGATAGCCTGGCGGACCAACGCTTCTTGATCGGACGTGAACTGCGCCTCCATGGCCCTCAAGGTTGGGACTGCGAAACCGGCTGTCAAGCGCAGCCGTTCCGTCATCGGAAAGGGTTCCGAACCGTCACGGAACCGTACCGCTGTCCGTCGTTGAGATCCTCGCTCCAGAGAACCCCGGATTCCATTTCGATCGCGCTGTTGACGACCAGCGCATCCCACCAGGCGATCTTGTGGCGCCGTTGCAGACGGCAAGCGCGCAGCAGACTCTCATGGCCGGGACGGTGGATGGCCCACACGCCAAGGTCCGCAATGGCTGCTTCCGCCTCTTCGCTTTTCCTGCCCAGTTTCCGCGTGGCGGCCGAGTAGAACTCGGCGAGGACCTGAACGCTCAAGGCCCCGTTTCCCTCTTCGGAAAGGCGTTCGAGAAGCTCGACGGATCTTTCGTGCTTGGAGCCGGCGCCGCCATCGTGGGCGTAGATCAGAACGTTGGTATCGACGAACTCAACGCTCATGCAGATCTTCCCGGCTCCAGCCAATGCGCCCGGCTGTTCCCCAGTCAGGCGCGTTGCGGATTCTCGCGAGAAAACGGCGTTTGGCGCCCGCCGCCTGTTCCTCCCGCTCCATCAGGCTCCGGATCGCCTCCGTCATGAGCGCGGTCATCGATTGGTTCCGCTCCGCCGCATGGACCCTGAACCTGCGGAGCAGGGCTTCCGGCAGACTCAGCGTGACGTTTCGACGTTCCTTCACGTGTTTGAGTGTATCACGTGTTTCCGTGAAAGGCCGGGGCGCGTGGCTGTGGCCAGCTTCGCGCCGACTCATTGCAGGAGCACAAGCCGGGTGCAGGAGCAACGGTGGCTCCGCTTCGCCCGCCGCCCCGCCCCCTACCTCTTCTTGAACACCACCACCGCCAGCGGAGGCAGCGTCACGGCGATGCTGTTCGGACGGTTGTGCTTGGGAATCGGCCGCGAGGAAACCAGGCCGCCGTTGCCCATGTTCGATCCGCCGAATAGCTCCGAATCCGTGTTCAGGACTTCCTCGTAGAAGCCCTCTTCCGGCACGCCGAACTCATAGCCCTGCCGCGGCACGGGGGTGAAATTGCAGCAGAAGATCAGAAAATCGGCCGGGTCCTCGGCGCGCCGGATGAAGGCGATCACCGATTCCTCCCAGTCGTGGAAGTCCAGCCACTCGAATCCCGCATAGCGGAAATCCACCTGGTAGAGCGCCGGGCTGGCGCGGTAAAAGCGATTCAGCTCGCGCGCCAGCGTTTGCAGCTTGCGGTGGCGATCGAATTCCAGCAGATCCCAGCGCAGCCCCGTCGCCGAGTTCCATTCCTCGCGCTGGCCGATCTCCTGGCCCATGAACAGCAGTTTCTTGCCCGGATGTCCCCACATGTACGCCAGGAAGGCGCGCACGTTGGCGAACTGCCGCCATTCGTCGCCCGGCATCTTGTCGATCAGCGATTTCTTGCCGTGAACCACCTCGTCGTGCGAAACCGGCAGCACGAAATTCTCCGTGAAGGCGTACAGCAGGCTGAAGGTGATGTTGTTGTGGTGGAACTTGCGGTAGACCGGATCGGTGGCGAAGTAATCCAGCATGTCGTGCATCCAACCCATGTTCCACTTCATGGTGAAACCCAGGCCGTTGAGATACACGGGCTTCGAGACGCCGGGAAACGCAGTGGATTCCTCGGCCACCGTGAACGCGCCCGGAACTTTGTGCGCCAGTTCGTTGAAGCGCCGCAGGAAATCGATGGCCTCCAGGTTCTCGTTCCCGCCGAACTGGTTGGGAACCCACTCGCCCGGCTTGCGCGAGTAGTCCAGGTAGAGCATGGAAGCCACCGCGTCCACGCGCAGACCGTCGATATGGTACTCCTTCAGCCAGAAGAGCCCGTTGGAAGTGAGGAACGTGCGGACTTCGTTGCGCCCGTAGTTGAAGACCAGCGTGCCCCATTCCAGAAACTCGCCCTTGCGCGGATCGGCGTGCTCGTAGAGCGCGGTGCCGTCGAAGAACACCAGTCCATGCGCGTCCTTGGGAAAATGCGCGGGCACCCAATCGACAATCACCCCGATCCCCGCCTCGTGGCAGCAGTCCACGAAGTACTTGAAATCGTCGGGCGTGCCGAAACGCGACGTCGGAGCGAAATAGCCGATCACCTGGTATCCCCACGAGCCGGAGAACGGGTGCTCCATGATGGGCAGCAGCTCCACGTGCGTGTAGCCCATCAGCTTGACGTACTCCACCAGCTTCACCGCCATCTCGCGATAGGTGAGCGGCTCGCCGTGCGGACCGCGCAGCCAGGATTCCAGATGGACTTCGTAAACGGCTACCGGCGATTTCAGCCAGTCCGTCCGGGCCCGCGTCTCCATCCAGGCGGCGTCGCTCCACTGGTACTTGCCGATATCCCAGACCACCGACGCGGATTTCGGCGGCGTCTCGCAGTAGAACGCGTACGGATCGGCTTTGAGCTGCCGGTATCCCGCCAGGCGCGACCGAATGTAGTATTTGTAAGCCGTTCCCGCCGCCAGGCCGGGGATGAACAGTTCCCAGACGCCGCCGTTGCGCCGGCGCATGGGGTGGCGGCGCGTGTCCCAATCGTTGAACTCGCCGGTCACCGTGGCGCACTCGGCGTTGGGGGCCCACACCGCGAAGCGCACCCCGCACACGCCATCCACCTCCACGATGTGCGCCCCCAGGGACTTGTAAGCCTCGTGAAGCGTGCCCTCGGTGTGCAGGTAGAGATCGGAATCGGAGATCAGCGGGCCGAAGCGGTACGGGTCCTCCATTTCGATCCGCCGGCCGTCCCACAACAGCGCCCGGATGGCGTAACGCTGCGGGCCGCCGTTGAGTTGCGCGCAGAAGAAGCCCTGCTCGTTCTGCTTCGCCATGGGATAGGGCTGCCCGCCAATCAGCACGTCGGCCGCTTCCGCTTGCGGCAGGAACGCGCGCACCTCCCAGCGGCTCTGCGACTGCTTCCTCCGAATGCTGTGCGGCCCTAGAACGCGAAACGCGTCGCCGTGGTAGCCGCCTACGATGGCATCGATATCTTCGCCAGTCATGGTGATGAGCTGTCAGCTATCGGCTTTCTACAAGTTATCCTGGCTTTCAGTATGGCTGATTTTCTTCTGGAAATGCCCAAGGCGGAGCTGCATTTGCATCTGGAAGGCTCCGTGGCGCCCGAAACCCTCCACGAACTGGACCCCGCCACGCCCCTGGAGGAACTGCGCGCGCTCTACCAATACCGCGATTTCGAGGGCTTTCTGAAGGCCTTCGGCGCGGTCGGGAAGCGCCTGCGGACGCCCGAAGACTATCGGCTGATCACCCGCCGCCTGCTGACGCGCCTGCAAGAGCAGAACGTAAGGTATGCGGAGATCATGCTGGCCGCGGGCGTGGTTCTGTGGAAAGGCCAGGAGTTTGGGCCGATCTTCGATGCCGTACGGGAAGCCGCCGCGGGTTCGCCCGTCGAAGTCCGCTGGATTCTGGACGGAGTCCGCCAATTCGGAGTCGAACACGTCATGCGGGTGGCGGAATTGGCGGCCGAGCGCCTGGACCGCGGCGTAGTGGCATTCGGCATCGGGGGCAGCGAAGAGCACGGGCCCGCCGAGTGGTTCTCCGAGGTCTTCGCCTTCGCCAAACGCGCGGGTTTGCGGCTCACCGCGCATGCCGGTGAGAGCATGGGGCCGGAATCGGTCTGGGCCGCGCTCCGCCTCGGCGCCGAGCGCATCGGTCACGGCATCGCCGCCGCCCGGGACCCGGCCTTGATGCGTCACCTCCGCGACAACGACATCCCGCTAGAGATCTCCATCACCAGCAACCTGGTGACGGGCGTGGTGAAGCGCCCGGAAGACCACCCCATCCGGCGCCTTTACGACGCCGGCGTCCCCATCACCCTGAATACGGACGACCCCGCCATGTTCGGCTGCACCCTGCTCGGCGAGTACCAACTCGCCAAGCGGCAGTTTGGCTTCAACGAGGCCGAATTGCGGGGAATCGCCGCCAACGCCTTCCGCTACGCATTTGCGCCGCGTTGAGAGGCCGGTCGGCATGGGGCAGGCGTTTCGCCCGCCAACCGAGCCTGCGTTGCGTCTACTGCACCGACGCCACCGGGCGACGCTTCAATCGCCGGCGCGAAACATACGCCGCGGAGTGGCCTGGCAGTTCCGGGACCGGCGCCGTTTGGATCTCATCGAGCATGCTGGTGACATGCAGACTCGCCCGGTCGATGCCGTATCCGTCCAACGCGCGGCGGACTTCCTCCAGCCGGCCGGCGTAGGCCGGAAACTCCACCAGAGTCGTGTCCTCGACTACTTCCCGTCCATCGGCGTACCGGTAGACCATGGCGGCATCGTGATAGATCTCGGGATTGATGGGAAAAGGAAGCCGCGACAGCGCTTCCAGCAAGGCTTCCAGTTCGCGGGGCTCTACGTCGATCGAAACGGAAACCAGGGCGCCTTCGCTGCCGGACAGCGAAGGAATAACAGGCTCCAACTTGGGCCAGACGCTCATAGACTCCTCCAGCATCCGGCGATCGACCCGTCCAAAACGAAAAAACCCTGGAGCCCAAAGGCGCCAGGGTCGAAATGTTCTTGAACAGACCGACTCACCTTTAGCACTTTTTAGCGTGGTTGCAATTAGTCGGGCCAGAGGCCTTAAATCAATCCACGTTCACTCATAGAGTACCACTCCGCCGGGCTCGAATCAACCGAATTCCACCGCCGTACACCTGCGCGACGTGCTATCCTCACCAGCGGAATGGGCGGCAAACGGCTAACGGCGCGGCGGTGGTTCGTTCGGGGGCGGGTTCAGGGCGTGGGATACCGCTATTTCGCGCAAAACGCGGGCGTGACCTTGGGTCTGGCCGGCTACGCCCGCAACCTGGACGACGGGCGCGTCGAAGTCTACGCCGCCGGACCCGAACCCAAGCTCTTGGAGATGGCCGGCCGGCTGCGCCATGGACCGCGCTGGGCGGACGTTCGCGGCGTCGAGGAACTGGAAACCGAGATCGAGATGGGCGCCACCTTCGAGATCCGCTGACGATTGGTTCTTAGCTGATGGCTGACAGCTTCCGTCACTTCTTCCCCAGTGCATCGGCCAGCACTTTCACCGGCCGGAACGCGGCCAGCAGCACATCCGCCCGCGGGGCCTGCGGCGCGCCACGGGGGCCGCGCGCCGGCGGCCGCGACAACCGCGTCAGCTCGTTGTTTTCCTCCGTCAGCCAGTCCGCCGG
>Ga0182027_10008578_pt1 | contig 14852 bp, 10 predicted proteins | sample 712E1DmetaG_FD_121300 | JGI IMG/M metagenome (GOLD analysis project Ga0182027, IMG submission 121300) | Permafrost microbial communities from Stordalen Mire, Sweden - 712E1D metaG (Illumina Assembly) | ecosystem: Environmental > Terrestrial > Soil > Wetlands > Permafrost | place: Sweden... | reverse complement strand
TCATAAATCTCTTATAAAAATTACCAGGGATTATCATAATGCAGTATGCAAGGATGAAGCGTGCATTATTTATGAAAAACAGGCTCCAAAAGTTTTTGTATTCCTAGGACCAGTAGCAGGAGCCAATATCTATTTCCTGAGCCGGATCACTAATAATTTCAGTCCTGATTATTATTATTTCAGAGACAGTAAATGGCGGGCTACGATGAATCCTTCGGTTGGTTTGTCTCTGAGTTTCAATATGCCTTATCTGAACGAAAGATTGTTCTTACAATATGATGTTATGTTAAACCGCGGTTCTACCGGAACAAAAACTACCTATTATGAAATTACTGATGGTGTTGCCTATGACAATAATGTTTCCTATACCCAATATTCAATAAATAATTCCCTGGTCTTTAGATATGAAATTCTGCCGGGAAAATTCCGGCCCGTATTTCAGGCGGGCGGATTTGTCAATATGGTTGTTAAAACAGACTATTCCCGAACCCTGAATGCCAGGCTTGATCAAATTGTAACAATTATGGATAAAGAATTTACAGAAAGCCCTTTTAAGAAAATGATTTACGGGATAACGATCGGAACCGGATGTGTCATCAAGATTCATAAAGAACAAAAAATATCAATAGACCTGAAATATTATAGCGGCCTGGGAATCTTTTCAGGGCTCAATACGAATATCATCTCGTTGAATGTCGGCATGCCTTTTATGTTATGAGGATTAATCTGAAAAGACAGGAGTTGTACCAACTTCTCAACCGACAACAAAAATCGCATAAAAACTCTTAGGATAGAATCGTTAACAGGGAAATCATCCCATTATTTATGTATTCTATCCCGAACAAGGATGAAAGTAAAACAACATTTTCGATAAAAGTGATTCATTCTAATAAGGCATATCTAATCAATCCGGGTTATACACAATAATCAGTATTCTGATTATAAGTCAGTTATAAAAATTGTAATAATAATGTTTATTTCGAATATCCGGTTTCAGCAAATAATGCGGGATATATCTAGCTACCTTTACAATTAGTTTGCTACTCTTTTCTTTTTATCCATTTGCCCCTTTCTTAAGTGATCAAAAAAAATGGAAGTTATTTTTTGGTTTTTCATTAAACTTCTGTAATATAATATAATGAAAAAACAAATTACAGTCTTTTTTGCACTCATAGTAACTACCCTGCTCAATGCGAATAACATTGCTGTATCCAATATTAAGCTTACCGGCCAAAATCCCACCAGCCAATATACCCTGGTGCAGTTTGATATTTCCTGGGAAAACTCATTCCGGGTAAGTACAGGACCCGCTAACTGGGATGCCGCCTGGGTATTCATAAAATTCAGGGTAGGGAATTACGTTTCAGCTCCTGGTGCAACTTCTTCAGGGACTTCAAATTATTTTTCAGGGGGTGGAACTTCTTATGGCACAACAATAACAGTTTATACCACCAGCGGACTCGTAATCGGAATGCCCGTAACCGTAACAGATGGTATAGGTGCCTTTGCTGGGGGCACCGTAGTTACAGAGATTACAAATAGCTCAACTTTTAAAGTGTCTGCCGCACCGACAACTGCCTTATCCGGCGCAACTGTTACCGGTTATGGTACTATCATAACAGTTATCAATACCACAGGGCTCATCATTGGAATGCCGGTAAACGTAACGTCAGGTCAGGGGGCTTTTGCCGGGGGTACCTTTGTAACAGCAATTACAAATGCAACAACTTTCAGGGTATCTTCCCCTCTGACTACAGCATTATCCGGCGGAGCAATTGTCACCGGGTATGCATTCTGGCAACATGCCATACTCAACTCAACGGGACACTTTGCACCTAATGGAAGCACTATTACTCCCGCATCCGATGGTACAGGTGCTTTTATTTACCGCAACGCCAATGGCACAGGAACCTTTTCTAAAACCGGTATTCAACTTCGCTGGAACTATGGCGCCAATGGAGTTGCCGATAATGCCATTGTCGACATAAAGGTTTTTGCCATTGAAATGGTGTATGTGCCGCAGGGTTCATTTGCACTGGGCAGTGGTGGTTCTTTTGTTGGTGCCTGGGGCAGTGATGGTTGTGGAAAACAACCCTTCTATTTATACCCAACAACTACTGCTACATATCCGGTGACTTCCGAAAATGCTATTACCATTGGGACTTCACCCGGCAACCTTTATTATGCAGCCAATGAGGGTTATACACCAGTGCCTACTTATGGTGGCGACCAGTCAGGCCCAATCCCTGCCGCTTTCCCCAAAGGATTCAACGCTTTTTACTGCATGAAATACGAAATCAGCCAGCAGGAATATGTCGATTTTTTGAATAGCCTTACCAGGATCCAGCAAAATACCCGAACCTACACTTCACTGGGAGTTGGGGTGACCAGCGTAACCAATCGCTATGTAATGTCTAATTCCACTACTGCATATTGCAGAAACGGAATTCGGTGTGATGCCACCATTCCTCCCAGTGACCCCATAACCTTTTATTGTGATTTAAATGGTAATGGCATTGGTGGTGAATCCGATGACGGGCAATGTATTGCCTGTAACTATCTTGGGGGGGCAGATTTTTCTGCATATCTCGACTGGAGTGGCTTGCGTCCGATGACCGAACTTGAGTTTGAAAAAGCCTGCAGGGGAACCATATCGCCGGTTGCCAACGAATATGCCTGGGGAACACCTTATATTGACCATAATTTTTATACCTTAAACAATAACGGTGCAAACAATGAAGTCATAGCTTCAAATTACAGTGCAACAGATTATATTTCGGCTGCAGGGGCAACATCTTCGAGCGATGCAAATTATATTTCAGCTCCAGGCGCCAAGGCTACTGATTATACAGTTACAGTGTCCAGCACTACCGGACTCAGTGTTGGAATGCCCATTAAAGTAACGGCAGGCGCCCTCACCTTTAGTGATGTCAATACCTATGTGACAGCCATTACAAATGCAACACATTTTACTGTATCTAACTACGAAACATACTCCTTGTCTTCCGATGGAACAATTGTCACTGGCTACGGTGACAGAAAAATTACAGTTGGAAGCACCACGGGACTCATAATTGGAATGCCAGTAAGTATAAAGTCAGGTCTGGGCGCCTTTGCTCCGGGCACAGTAGTTATAGCAATTATGAATGGAACAACTTTTTCAGTGTCTGACGCACCGGTAACTCCCTTATCCGGCGGGGCAATAGTTACTGGTTACGCTTGTGGTAATGCTACATTTGGTTTGGATAACAGCAATAATTATAATGCACCTATGCGTGTAGGGATATTTGCGGGTACAAGCGGGAATACCGGCAGGGTAACAGCAGGTGCCACATACTATGGCATTATGGAGATGAGCGGGAATCTATATGATCGTGAGATTTCGATAGGGAGGGCCCAGGGAAGGGTTTTTACAGGCACACATGGCAATGGGACACTGGATGTCACGGGAAATGAAGATGTTTCTACATGGCCTAGTTATCTTGACGGCCAAGGATTTGGGTATCGGGGCGGCTCTTTTTCCGATATAGAAACACGCGCGCAAGTTTCCGACCGCATCTATGCGGATGCCGGCGGTTATCCTCGTGGCGGTACAATCGGAGGTCGCGGGGTCCGTACCGCGCCATGACCAAGTATTGAAGAATGATCAATAAATAATTTACAGGTTATGAAATTACTTATCCTTTATTTCATCTTGTTGATGGCATTGCCAGCAAGTATTCTGGCACAATTTACCGGCGGTATTGGCCGGGGGGATCTTGTAATATTCGGAAACGGCACATTGCTGAATGGTGAAGATGGTCTTTATGCTGGAGGTATAGGACGAGGGGATTATGCTCTTCCTTTTGGCCCTTCAATCCTGAATGCCGATAATATTTATGTATCAGGTTCCACCGGGGTAGATGGATACTATCATTCTTTATCCAATCCTTCCGGCGCTTTCTACGCAATAAACTCATATGCACAGACAGGGAAAACAATTGCTGTTAGCATCTGGGGCACTTCAAGTTCAGAAACTGGCGCAAACAGTTTGAATTCAGGAACCTGGAATACACTTATTATTTACCCTAAAATATCAGGTCTCAGAATTAGCGGTGATATTGGATTGCCAATGATCATCGCTTTAAATGGCGCAGCTAATGTGACCATCGACGGACGGTTGAACGCATCAGGTTCTTTAAAAGACCTGACATTCCCAAAAACAAAATTATTCAACTCTTCCATAAACAATTTTATTAAATACTGCGCAATCACCGGAGATCTGTATTTGACGGGAACCTCCTCGGTCACGGTGGATGGTGTGGTCGCTGTCAGCGGCAATGTTACCATAGAAAGTGGAAGTACTGTGACGAATTCCCCGACGGGTAATCTGACCATATACGGTAACCTCCGCATCCTTCCTTAGGTCAGATTCTTTTCAAAACTTTGTAAATACACTGAGGAAATCCGTTTTTTTGCAAACGCATTACCAAAGCTTTGGTCATTGCTCATGATCATCCCTCTCAATTGCCCTTCGTATGTTTTTATTCTCTTAAATCTGCTTATCAGACACATATAGGTCGCAGGTTTTTGTTGTAAATATTTTGACTTTAAAAACCACAAAGTTTATAACCTTATCTCAATCATATTGCTGATTATAAAGTGCTTATGCAATTTGTAATAAGAGTGTTCATCTTTAATAATTAAGTTTGAAAAATAAGTTGTATATTGCGGTAGCTACATTAAGTCAACTACTGAGAATTCTTTTCTTAATACCCATTTACAGAATCTCTAAAACAACTTGTTAGGAGACAATCGTATTGTTGGCACGTTGATGCAGCAAAATAAATCATACAGGGCAGCAGTAAATATTGAGCAATGACAAATCACATGAAGATTAACGTATCATGAAAAAGAAATTTATCTTCCTGTTCGCGATAGTTATGATAACCGGGGTAAGTGCCAACAACATTACCCATTCCAATTTGAAGCTCACCGGGCAAAACACATCAGCAGGAGTCAACAATATCGCTAACTACGATCTGGTGCAGTTTGACATTAGCTGGGAAAATTCCTGGCGGACTTCCTCCCGTTCAGATTATAGTTCTGTACCGGGTGCTACTTCAGCAGGTACTACAATCACTGTTGGCAGTACCACGGGGCTCAGGGTTGGTATGTGCGTGACCGTTACTGCCGGTACAGGTGCCTTTGCTCCGGGTTCAGTTGTTGTAACAATTCCGAACTCAACAACTTTTACTGTGGCTATCGCACCGACAACTGCCTTATCCGGGGGATCAAGTGTTGTAACCGGTGTTGATGTAAAGAATTGGGATGCTGCATGGGTGTTTGTAAAATACAGGGTATCAGTGGCAAACGGAGGTGATGGGCTATGGAAGCATGCCACACTCCATTCAACCGGGCACACTGCTCCCTCAGGCAGCACCCTTGATATTGGTTTGCTTACCCCCGGTACAGCATTTAATGCCATCACCAATCCCGGACTGGGTGCATTTATTTACCGTTCTTCTGATGGCACGGGAACTTTCTCCCTTTCCGGGGTGCAACTCCGCTGGGACTATGGCGCTAATGGTGTTGCTGATAATGCCATTGTTGACATACAGGTTTTTGGCATTGAAATGGTGTATGTGCCGCAGGGGAGTTTTTTTGTTGGTGATGGCGCGGATAACGGGATCGATTTAGAGGGTAAATTTAATGTTTACAACTCTAAAGCTGCTTTTCTGATTACAAGTGAATCGGTACCCTCTACACTTGGAGGGAATACTTCTGGTAATATGCGTAATAATAATGCTTCAGGAATGTGGATGCCTGATGATTTTGATGACGTGACTACTAAAACACTTCCTGCTTCTTTTCCAAAAGGGTACAATGCTTTTTACTGCATGAAATACGAAATAAGTCAACAGGGATATGTGGATTTTTTAAATAATCTTACCCGGATTCAGCAGGTGACAAGAGTGGCAACTTCAATTCCCGTCGGAACCACTTCAGTCACCAATCGTTATGTGATGTCTAATACTTCATCCATGGCATACAGAAACGGAATTCGCTGCAATGCCAGCATACCCTCCAGCGACCCTGTTACTTTTTATTGTGACTACAATGGCAATGGAACCGGTGGTGAAGCTGCTGATGGTCAAGATATTGCCTGTAACTATTTGAGCTGGTTAGACCTGGCTGCCTATCTTGACTGGAGTGGCTTACGGCCAATGACAGAACTTGAGTTTGAAAAAGCCTGCCGGGGAACCGTATCACCGGTGCCCAATGAGTTTGCATGGGGTACTAATGGTATTACCAGCGGCATTTATACGTTAAGCAATAGTGGAGAGAATGATGAAGCCATAGCTTCCAACTATGATACTTATACCGCTAATTATGTTTCAGCTGCCGGTGCTACTTCTTCGTTTCTGACAATAACCGTTTCCAGCACCTCCGGACTCAGGAAAGGCATGCCTGTGGCTGTGACGGCAGGTACAGGCACTTTCGCTATGGCTACGTCTGTATCAAAAATTAATTCTTCTACCTCTTTTGATGTAACAACACCTCCGACAATTCCCTTATCAGGCGGAGCAACTATCGTTACCGGCTATGCAATCTGTGGCAATGCTACATACAAAGAAACTACTCCCTTTGGGGGTTCTCTTAATGGGCCTCTTCGTGTGGGCATATCTGCAGGTACAAGTGGTAATACAGGCAGAATAACATCTGGGGCCAGTTACTACGGTATTATGGAGATGAGTGGCAATTTGCTTGAGCGTCCGGTTTCAGTAGGAAATGTTGCAGGTCGCAGTTATACCGGAATACACGGAGATGGAGCCTTACATGCGAATGGTGCAGCAACAGTGGATTACTGGCCAGGGATAAATGGGAATTCCTCAATCACAACCGCAAATACTATATACTTAGGCGTTACAGGGGTAACTGAGGCAGCAGGCTCTTGCTACAGAGGCGGTGCATGGAACGGGTTTTCTTATGACCTGCGGGTATCTGACCGTTATGGTGCTGATGCAACCATTAATGTTCGCCAATATCCTTATGGCGGTCGTGGAATTCGCACAGCACCTTAATTTACGTATGAAAAGTTTTAAATATAAATGAATTTTATCAATTAATTCCATAAAATCCTATCAAGCAAAACTCATTTTCAGTTGGATAAGCCCAACTTTTACCCTGGCCATCTTTATTTGCTTTCTTATAAGCGCCAGGACGTTAGCCAACAACATTTTATTTACCAATTCCCATCTCACCGGGCAAAACACGTCAGCGGGGGTTAACAATCCCACTAACTATAATTTGAAAAACCCTGCAAACTTCACTTTATAAATATTGCTTTCAGCACTGACCCGATGGCCAAAGAGATACAGAAAATCACCGAAAAATTCGGAAATATTGTCATGGAATTGAGAAAGGTTTACCCCGACGGTATTTTGAATGGAACGGCATGGATATTTATCCTGATGCGAATGGTACCAAGCGGCTCACCTGGGGAATGGTCAAGGGCTATAGCCCGGCCGATGCGGTATGTATCATCTCTTCACGACGCTGGAAAGAGTAGTTGAGAAGAATACGGGCAAGAGCCCTTCGATGCTCCTTCCTCACTTATAGACCTGCATAACAAAAAGGACTTTGGAAGATGTGTAAATCCTTCGATGAAAGATGTTACTGCTTTTTGAATGTAACTGGTGTTCCACCCATCAGGCAATTAATATTCTCGCCGCTGATTGTTCCGGAAAAAGATTGGGGAACAGTATCCATTAAATAATTAAAGGTGATTGTGGTATTGATGATCGTAAAACCACCTGTCCAATCTTTAGTTTCATTCAGATTCTTATACTTCGACCATCCTTCAACAGCCGATGTTGATCTGAATATCAGGGCAGCCCATTCCATCGTGGGGTCGATTCCCACATCAAAACATTTCCATGTTGTTCCCGAAATGTTTTCGGGTTTGGTATAATCAACCGTTGGCTTCGAATCCCGGGTTTCGGTTTTTTTACAGGCTGAAAACAAAACTGTTGCCAGCACAAAGGCAATCAATAAGAGCTTTTTCATAATCTTTTTATGATAATATTTATAATTATCCGGTTTGAATATCTTGGCCTACATTCTCTCATTCCGGATGGAATGTCCTGGAATATTCCTTTTATCAATTTATAGGATGAAGCTTATTTATCATTGAATTGTATTTTATGGAATATGATCTCAGCATATTCTTATTCTTTTCAAATTGGGCCTGACTTCCGTTTATTGTTATGTTGATATTTTCCGGAATCAGTGCTCCAATAATTCCTCCCAAAATAGTGCCCAGAAAAGCTCCCATACTTGAGTCCACTAATACATCATCATCCCCCTCCGGGGATGACCAGAAATAAACACATCCAATAACTCCTCCTGCAAGGAGTCCGGAATAATAACCCATGTTTGCAACCTTCCAGCCATTATTTTGGGTTCTGATTTTAATTGCATCCATCATTCGTATATCCACTTTTAAAACATCAAATTGGCCATTAACATAATCCTCTCTGTTCAGGGAATTCGACACCATAATTGATGAATCCCTGATTTCAAATAAAACCCCTTTCATTTTATGAGGTTTATTTTTCATTTTAATCCATGTTTTGTAAAGTTTCCCGGGTGTTATGGAATCTGTTTGTGCCAGTGATGAGTGAATAAAAAACAGGATAAAAATTATGGTCACCAGGAATCTGTATGTTTCTTTGTTGTTCATCCTATGGGATTTTTTTATTCATTGATGATGGTAATCAGGAGATACATCTCTTGCTTATTTGGGAGCTCTTTTCTCACGTAAAAAACGGTAATGGACCCCGATTGAGAAAATTCTTTTGGACCGGTCTCCTGATCTTAAATTATCTGCATATAAGGCTTCAAGAACAACTTTATTTTTGATGGGATAAATGAACTGTGCATAGATTCCATCGCAATATCCGACCGCAGCCTTGGTTCCGTTTGTTTTCCCCAGTCCGCTTCCAATACCTGCCGTATAGAGTGGATAAGGTGAAGAGGATGGGAACAGTCCCGGAAAAGTACCTTCTGCATAAATGATATCCGATGGCCCGAACCTAAGACTTAATGAAGGCAAAAAGTAAAAATTATGATAATCCTTTGTAATTATATCTCCTTCATTATAGGATTCAATGGATTTTTCGGGACCAATGGTAATTTTGCCCTTCATCTGGCCAAGGATGAATCCCGTGCTAAAGCCACAGTAGTGCCAGTTAAAACTTACATAAGGACTTATCCCAAATAGGGTCCTGGAATGTGGGTAAATTGTGGTATACTCTCCCGATTCACATCCGAGGAATCCCCTGGCACCGATTGCGTACTTGTAATATTTTCCAACCCATTTATTATGCGATATATCAATCCCCCCCTGATACATGGTTCTTTTCGAACAGCCAAGGTCCTCCAGTGAGGTGGCAGTGTGTCCACCGCAACCATCATCAACCCAGGTTTTGTGTATCCTGGAAACATCTTCATAATAACTGCCAACCATGCCGATAAATCCGGCGTCGGTAAAAATGATTTTGTCATCTTCTTTTTTCCCGCCGGGATTACTTTTTTGTGACATAAAGCCGAAGCTGCAAAGAAGAATAACAGGAACGACCCATCTGAAGCCGGCTACTGAATACCTGTGATAGAGCTTAACAGAAAGAAGAATGATGACGGGAATCTGAATCAGAAGAATTGTTGAAAGTTCAAGGAAGGTAAACCATTTTCGTGCATAAAAAACAAGAATGCATAAGACTGTCGCTAAAAAAAACAGCCGGAAATCTGTTAGGGGGATAGCTACGGAAACAACAGAAGATGTTTTTCTTTTTTTCTCAAGAAGGATAAGGACGAAAAACCCTGATACAAAAGCCATTGCGGTCAGCCATTGAACGATCTTGAATCCTCCAAAAAACTGTCCGGCAAAAAAATCGGTTTCAGGAGCACGCACAAATTCAACAAAGAACCGTAACACTGCGTAACACAACACCGAAAACAAAAACATGCTTCCGCCTGATTTCCATTGTTTCCGTGTTCTCCAGACAATTATTGCAATAATAAGACATCCGATCACCTGGTAGAGCTGGGCAGGATGAACAGCAAGTGAAGCTTTATCATGAAGCTGAACCAGCCCCTGCGAAAGATGAACATGATAGGCCCATGAAGCTGCATCATAATGAACTCCCCATGGTAAATTTGTCGGAGTGCCAAAACAGCATCCTTCCATGAGGCATCCGATCCGGGAGATCGCCATGGCCAGGGGCATAGCGACAGCAAGGGAATCCAGAACCGGACGGTTAAACCGCAGCCAGGTTTTAGCCAGAATCAAACCTGTAAAAAGCCCAATGATCCCGCCCAATACGGTTTTTTTATGTGTCTCCGGAAAATGAAACCGGGTAAATACCTCGGTCCATCCTTCAGAGGAATAGGTAAAAACCTTATCTCCGATGATAAAAAATATCACCCCGGTCAAAAATATTAAAAGCCATGCACTTTTTGGATAAACTTTCCTGAATCCTTCATAGATCATCATTCCTGCAGCCACCAGGAAAGCCGCAAGGTATGTGAGAGAAAAAAGCATCCCTCCATGAGCCGTATTGATTATCATAAGTGTTTTCATAATTCCGGATTTTTGGATTTTCAAAGCCGAAATTATTCCGCTACCGGCAAAGATCAAAACTGATTTCCGCTACCTGAAATTCTCATATGACTGAAAACTCAAGGGAATTATCGATTCCAGGCCAGGAGTTGCAAAAAACACAACTATTGCCTGATGTTTAGGCGGATTTTGCGGGAAACCAGAAAAAAAAGGAAGAAAATCCGGGATTCAATTATATTTAAATAACAAGTGAATAAACCGGTAGAACAGGTTTTGCACTTACTTTCTTAAACCGGGTGGATGAGCCATACTATCCCGATGGATATTGCAAGGAAACCTCCGCAGAAGGTAAACCATTTCAAAAACACCTGTCTTTCCCTGACCACTGAACGGAAAGCCACAAGCCCCAGGAAAAAGGCAAATAAAATCATGGTCAGGATTGTCCCAGCGGCAAACGCCGTGATATAAATAACGGAATCCCATACCGAAGGCAGGGCCAGCGAGGGGAGTAATACGAACAAATGACTGAACCCCGCAACCCCGTGGATAATACCAATGAACAGGGCTGTAAATGCATTTTGCTTAATGGTTCCCGTATGTTCATGCTCATGTGTGGTTGATTCATCATGCGAATGCCGGTGAATATGCGTATAGAAAAACGGTTTGGTATGAAAATGTGCATGGGCCAGGTTTCCATGTGAATGCTTCAGATATGTGCGGATTATTGCCCAGCTTCCGATCGCAATCAGGAGCAGGCCGATCACTTTATCACTCTGCCTGGATATCCAGTCAACAGGCAACAGCTCTTTGAACAGGATGAATAACAGCCCGATCAGCAGCATTCCCACAGTGTGCCCAAATCCCCAGGTTAATCCGATCATCCATGATTTTTTTCTGCTGTCGATGGCCAGCGGGGTAACAGCTGCGAGATGGTCGGGTCCTGTTACAACATGGGCAACACTTGCAATAAAACCGGTAAGGAATATGAGCATGGTAATGTTTTGTGAGGCGAAAATAATTAAAATAGATATAACTTTACATTTATTATCGTCAGAGGATATTGGTCAAAGCCTCTATTCTTCAGGTATTTAATCATTCATTCAAACCATCTGTCATCAAAACACAGCAGATCATCGTTAAAGGATTGGTACAAGGAGTCGGTTTCCGTCCTTTTGTTTACCGGCTTGCGACTAAATTTTCCCTGACCGGTTGGGTACAAAACACGAATGAAAATGTACGGATCCTTGTCAGCGGAGAACCCTCAGATATCCGTCATTTTTTAATATCCCTGAAGGAAGAAGCCCCCCTGGCTTCGATGATTGAAGATATTATAGCAAAGGAAACGGAACCGGAAGTATTTACGGCATTTACGATTATCCATAGTCATGATGTTTCAGATGAGATTACGGAAATCAGCCCGGATATTGCGGTTTGCAGCGAGTGCATGGAAGATATTGAAAAAGAAGGCAACCGTTTACATTATGCCTTTGTTAACTGCACTCATTGCGGACCACGTTTTACCATTATTCAGGATCTTCCTTACGACAGGGCCAAAACGACCATGCATTCTTTTATCATGTGCCCTGATTGCCGGAAAGAATATGAATCTATTTCCGACCGCAGGTTTCATGCGCAACCTATAGCCTGTGCACGCTGCGGGCCTCATTATGAATTGTTTGTAAAAGGGGAAAAAATTAGCGGGGCCATGGATGTCATCGTTCGCCGGGTTTCACAATGCATGGAGAAAGGAGGGATCATACTCATCAAAGGGCTGGGAGGTATGCATCTGGCATGCGATGCTTTCGATGAGGCTGCGGTTGGGAAACTGAGGGATATAAAAAAACGAGACGGGAAACCCTTTGCCGTGATGTTCAGGGACATTGAAACACTAAAGCAGTATGCAGCAGTGAACAAAACGGAAGAGCAGTCACTTTTATCCTGGCAGCGGCCCATCGTGTTACTGGCAATGAAAACATGCGAAGATCAGGGAGTGGCAAAAAACATCAATGCCGGATTGAACCTGATCGGCATAATGCTTCCCTATATGCCGGTTCACTACCTTCTTTTTCAACAGTTAAAAACACATGCCATCGTCCTCACCAGCGGAAATTTCAGCAGTGAGCCGATCCTCATTGAGAACCGGGAAGCCATTGCACAGTTTTCAACTTATGCAGATGCCATCGTACTGCATAATCGTGATATCTTCAACCGGACGGATGATTCTGTCGTCAGGGTGATGGCCGGCAAAGAACGGATTCTACGGCGCTCGCGTGGATATGTCCCGACCCCCGTGCGAACAACACTGAATACCGATGGTATACTCGCTTTCGGCGCGGAACTGACCAACTGTTTTTGCATCGGGAAGGGACAAAAAGCTTTTCTGAGCCAGCATATCGGTGACCTGATGGGGTTAGAAACCACGCTGTTTTATGAACAGACTATTTCGCAATTTCTGAAATTGTTCCGTGTAACCCCGTCGTTGCTCGTGGTGGATCTGCACCCGGAATACATCTCCACAAAAACTGCTCAGAATTTCCGGGACCTTCCGCTGGTTTCAGTACAGCATCATCATGCACACATCGCTTCCTGTATGGCTGAACACCACCTTGATGAAAAAGTTATCGGGGTCGCATTCGACGGCACCGGTTATGGCGATGACGGCAATATATGGGGTTCAGAATTCCTGGTATGCGACCTTAATGACTATACCCGGATCACCCATTTTGAATATATCCCTTTGCCAGGCGGCGACCTGGCTGCAGAAGAGCCCTGGAGAATGGCTGTGTCTTACCTTTACAAGGTCTTCGGGAAAGATTTCATCAACCTTAAGTTATCCTTCCTGAAAGAAATTGAACCGGAAAAAACGGAGTTGCTGATCCGCATGATTGACCGTAAGATCAACTGTCCGCTTACTTCCGGCGCCGGCCGGTTATTTGATGCTGTAGCAGCACTCCTGGGTTTATGCCAGGTGGCATCATTCCCGGCCGAAGGACCGATGCGTCTCGAATCACTGGTTAAAAAAAATTGCACAGAATCCTATAAATTTGATGCTGATCAGACCATCTGTTTCAATGCCACCATCGGGGGAATCGTTGAAGATCTGTCCCGGGGTGTTGATGTGACTGTGATTGCCTCAAAGTTCCACAACACCATAATTTCTGTTATCTTTGATTCTGTAATTTCGCTCCGGGAGAAAGAGGGAATCAACAAAGTTGTATTGTCGGGCGGGGTTTTCCAGAATAAATATCTGTTGGAAGGAACAATAACCTTGCTGAATGAGAATCATTTTGAAGTTTACACCCACTCTGCCGTTCCAACCAATGACGGGGGAATTGCACTGGGACAATTAGCAATTGCAGCAAAAAGGAGGAATCTTAAATGTGTTTAGCCATTCCAGCAAAAGTGATCAGTATTCAAGGAACAAGCGCCCTGGTGACCATTGAGGATGTCGAATACCAGGCTAGCCTGCTGTTGTTGGAGGATGTCCACCCGGGCGATTTTGTGATGCTTCATGCCGGTTTTGCCATCGAAAAAGTGGATCCTGAAGAGGCGGCAGAAACCCTGCGGCTTTTATATGAGATTGCAAATAACAATCCCGGATCACAGGTATGAAATACATCGGGGAGTACCGGAAAAAAGAGTTGATTCTGGCTGTTTCAGAGGAGTTGAAGGCCATTTCAAAAAAAGAGATCACCCTGATGGAAGTATGCGGCGGACACACGATGGCCATCCACCGGTTTGGACTTCATTCACTGCTACCCAAAAACATCCGGCTGCTTTCCGGTCCCGGCTGTCCTGTTTGCGTGTCCAGCCAGCATTTTCTTGATACTGCCATCGCATACAGTAAACTCCCGGGTGTCATTATCGCAACCTATGGTGATCTGATCCGGGTGCCCGGTTCGGTAAGTTCCCTCGAAAAAGAGAAGGCAAACGGACATGATATCCGGATCATCTATTCGGTGCTGGAAGCAATTGAAATGGCCAGGAACAACTCCGAAAAAAAGCTTATCTTCCTTGGAATCGGTTTTGAAACTACCGCTCCTGCCACGGCAGCAGCCATTGTCGAAGCAAAAAAAAGAAAACTCACTAATTTTTTCGTACTGAGTGCGCACAAAATCATGCCCCCGGTCATGAAGGCGCTGGTTGAGGAAGGAGTTAAGATTGACGGGTTCATCGCCCCCGGTCATGTGAGCGCCATTACCGGCACTTCGATTTACAATGACCTGGCAGCTGTTTATAAGCTGGGAGT